>Ga0325400_1000704_pt1 | contig 25718 bp, 16 predicted proteins | sample PopdelMetagenome_2_FD_205662 | JGI IMG/M metagenome (GOLD analysis project Ga0325400, IMG submission 205662) | Populus deltoides microbial communities from Bellville, Georgia, United States - Xylem-PdKOR-R1 | ecosystem: Host-associated > Plants > Phyllosphere > Stem > Wood/Secondary xylem...
AGTTGATGTTTGTCAAAGGAAACAATACTTTTATTGTATAGTTTAAACTATGTAGGCTGAATGTGTTATTTCACGGCCCGAACATATTTTTTTTTAATGAAAAGAATATTTAAGTGTTATTAACGTAATTTAAAAAAATATGAAAAACAAAATTCAAGTCATACACCACACAACTAGGTTCAATAACTTGATTTCATTTAATTATATAATAAAAACAAAAAGCTACATTAGTAAATGGACCACATTAAAAAAGAAAAGTGGTTATGATAACATGTAAAAAAGCGCTTGCTGGAAAAAAATTGGATTTTGTTTTGCCAATACCAAGCATTAACTAAATGACAAAACATTTCTTTAATAACATGCAATCTTTATATATAAGCATGATAAACAAATCACCAAGACTAATTTCAAATCAATACAACATTAAAAGACCAGAAAAAAAAACAATTTAGGGGTTAAAATAAAAAAAATCCTAGAAACAAAAAAAGAAGAAGAGAAAACCCAAATTTGCAGTGATTCCTCTCAGAGGGCACAACAAGTCATTAAGCCCTCTTAATTTTCTTTATATATATATATATATATAAAATCAAAATAACTAATCATCTTTAATTAATTTAAAATGTATTTCATTCATTTTCAAACCAAAACTATAAAATTAATAAAGAATTGTATCTCATTATTCTAGGGTATTGATTAAATCCAGCCTCTTGAATCTTAAACCATATACAGTCCAAAAAAAATATTTTTTTCTTGACCTGGTATCCATGGGGCACAAGGTAGAGGATGTTTGCCTCGTTGTTCTCCCCTCATAATTAAATAATATATTTTTAATTTTATACATACATGATTAATTTATAATATATGTTGATACATAATATTTCTTATTATTCATTATAAATTAAATTTTTTTAGACCTGTCCACTACTTATAAAGGATGAAAGTAACCAGTAAAATGACCTTTTTCCATCCTTATTTTGGACCAGGCCTAAGTTGTATAGCAGTTGGATTGAGTAAGTGAATAGTTCTGGCCTTATTGTCACAACAACCTATAAATAAGTTAGACCTATTTCTTTCTCACCAAACTCAACTCAACTAAACTCATTTCAATTTCATGTCATTTAAAGCAAAACATTCCCTCCATTTAAAATCTAGAGTCCACCTTGTCTCTTCACTACCAAAAAAAATAAAAATTATACTACTAAATTTATCCCATTCAAAATCCAATCTCACCTCCATTATCACCCTTTAGAAATCTTTGTTATCCATTAATATGAAGAAATGTAGTTGATGAAGAATTATTTATTGATTTATTCAAAATGCTAGGATTATATATTTATATACATATCATGGTACTTTATTGTCTACAATTATTCAAAGTCATATACAAAAATGGGAAACAAATAATCAATTATACTATTTAACAACTCATTCTATGAGATTCTTTACTTTAACATATTCGATGAGATTATTTTTTTTTAACACCATTTGAAGTTAGAGTGTATGTTAATGACACCTAACTTTATGAGTAGTATTTCAAATTGTATCGAACTCAATGGCTTGGTGAACAAACCAGCTAATTGATTTGTAACTTGAATATAAGTTGTTAGCATTATCCCTATTTAAATATTTTCAAACATTAAATAACAATCAATCTATATGTGAATTGTTCATTTCTGAAACAAAAGATTTGAAGCAATATGTATAGCAGCTTGGTTGTTACAAAAAAATGTAACTCATTGTGTGTGATTCACTCTTAGTTTTGTCAATATATTTTTCAACTAAGTAACCTCACAACAAGTAGTGGCCATATATCAACTTTCTGCATCAGCGAGACATAATGCTTTATCTATTTGTCTTCTAAGAAATTGATGTTTTACCGAGTAAAATGCAATAGCCAACTATTGATCTCCTTATATCTTTGCATCAGACTTAATCGGTATCATAAAATACTTGTAACTCTAATAAACCTATAGAGGGTAAGAAAATCCCTTGTCCAAGTGATTGTATGATATACTTGAGGACTTTATGTGCAACTTCAATGTGTGGTTGTATAGGTTTATCTATAAATTGACTCGGTATATAAACAACATAAACTAAATCAGGTCTTGTTATGATGACATAATTCAATTGACCCACAAGTCATTAGTATAGGGATGACTCAATTAATAGCTCTTTGTTTGTCTATATGAGTGACAAGTTAGGCTTGATATGGAATCATGAGGATTTTTCACCTAGAAAACCTTTATCTTTTAAAATTTCTAATGTATATTTTCTTCGAAACAATATGATTTCTTGCTTTAATTGTGCAACCTCTATCCCCAATTTTGTTTTTAGTTGACCTACGTCCTTTAATTTAAAATGATTTTAAAGGGATTTCTTAGTGCTTTTAATATCTTTTAAGTTATTTCCTGCCAATATTACATTGTCAATATAAACCAATAATGTTATGATGTTACTTAGCTAGTTTTGAGCGAATAATGAGTAGTTGAAACATGATTGATGAAACATATTAGATTTAAGAGCACTTGATAAATTGATAAATCATTGTTGTGAAGCTTGTTTATACTGTAAATAGATTTATGCATCTTGCATACTCGATTCTCCTTTTTTCTTACAAAACCAAAAAGTATAGACATGTAAACATCTTTGAAGAGGTCATCATTAAATAATACATTATTAATATCAAGTTTGGTGAAAATGTCATCCTTGAAGTGTAAAAATGTTAAGTAGTATACTAATGATGGTTAATTTAGCCATCGAAGCAAATGTTTTTCTATGATCAACACTTATAATTTGGCCATAACCTTTTTCCACCAAGCAAGTCTTATATCTCTTAACAATAACATTGGGATGAAGCTTATTTTATAGACCCATTTGCAGCTAATAGGTCTTTCATGAGATGTCAAACATCCAAGACTTAAAGTGTTGTTGGTATAAAATGCTTAGACTTCATTGTGCATGATTTGACACCACTTTGGATCTTAAATAACATGTTAAAAATTGGTTGGTTCTTTAAAGAGGGTAAGTTGTGTTGTGAAAGCTTTATGAATAAGGGAAGGACGAGTATATGATAAAAAAAATACAAGAGAAAGGATGAGCAAAATTATTGAAAAAATACGTGACAGGCCTATAAATAATTTCAAAATGGTCCTTGAAGTTTTTATATTTTTTGGCTTTTTATTAAAATAAAGAAAAATTAAAAACTAAACGAAAGACATTATAGTGTGTTTGGCAAACATGCTCTTAGTCTAAAGATTGGGCTTGTTAGGCCCAAGCCTAATTTGGTTGGTTGGGCTGATTGAAGGCTCAACAATTTCTTTTCCTTTTTTTAAAAAAAATGGGTTGGGTTGAGGGTCCAACCTACACAACTTAGTCATTGGCCAAGCCTAGTGACTAAATTGTGTAGTAAACCACAGAACGTGAATTCTAATTCATGTTCTGCATGTTTACACAAAAAAAAAGTAAAGAAGATGGGAGAATACGATTACCTGACTTGGAGGTGCTGCTTGACTACCGTTGCTGGGAGGTTTAGAGTGAGGATGGTGGGGACGCTGGTAGAAAAGCTGGCAATTGGCGATGCTGTTAGATAGATAGTTGATGCCTTTATTACTGGTATGGAGAAGAAGCTGGCGTCGTTGGAAATAGAAGAAGTTATAGTTGGTGGAGGGAGGTTGATTCTCAAGGTGGAGTGAAGGAAAATGTTGTGGCAATGGCTGAGATGGGTGTTCATGTAGGTCTATGAAGAAGGAGAAAAATGGTTGGTTGGGAAGCTAAAAAAAAATGTGAAAAATCTTATTTTTGGCTTACTTTCCCTTCAGATTTCTCCTCCATTTTTGCATAAAATTCACCTTTATTTACAAGGGATAAAAAGTGAAAAGTTCATTTGATGTTTATTGAGAATAAATCTTAGCCCTTGATTCAAACAAGAAAGATCACAATCGTTGTCCAAGAAGTTAACATAACAAGCTGCTAAATTTGGTTGCAAAGGCTGATTGGGTCAGACTCTTTGGAGCAGCGTTACGGTGGCTATAGAGGCGACCTGCCGACAAGAATCATGTTGGGGTGTAGTATGGTGTCGGGTTATGAGAGTGATGTCTTGTTTGTTTTGTTTGGTAGAGAGATGAGGGATTAAATGCTTCTGAAAAGTAACCGTTTGAGCAACCTTTTCGATATAAAAGGTTGAATATGATAAATAGTGGGCACACGACATGTCGTCTAGCACCCTCTTTTATTGTGTTGGTCAAAACAGCATCGTTTTGTACCAAAACAAATTGTTTTGGTCAAAACACATCGTTTCATTTAAATGAAACGACATGTTTTAACAACCTTAGGGTTTTAATTATGGATTTGACTAAAACTCAATTGAGTCCTTTGTGTTTTGATTTCTTTTAATTGCATCCCTAATTGACTTCAAACTTTTAATTTCATGCAATTTTACCCTCGCCAAACTCAAATATCAACTTTGAAGTTCAACTCTTTTTATTTTGATTCTTGGTTTTGGATTTATGCAAAATGATCATCAGTTGACCATTTAACTTTCAATTTACTTCAATTTCACCAATGTTTTCAACCAAACTGAGTCCTCGAAGTTTAGCACCTTTTTTTAAAAATGTTCCTGGTTGTGAATTTCTTTAATTTGACCCTTAATTGACCATAAACTTTGATTTTCTTGTAATTTTATCATTGATTTCAATTAATTGACATTATAAAAATTAAGTTTGGTCCTCTAAAATTATAATATTCTCTATTAAACTCAAATTGGGCTTCCAAACTTAATTTTTCACCAATTAATTCCCTAATAAAATTAATTTGACCTATTAAAAGTATAATTAAATTCTCGCACTTAATAAATCTTTTAATTTAATCCAAATTAATTCTTAAACATAATTAAACCTTTAATTTGACCCATTATTAAATCAAATTGATCTATTAAAAATATAATTAAGTCTCTAAACTTAATTTTTATACAGATTCGCCTAATAATCATTTAATTTGACTTTCAATCTATATTGTCTCTTTAGTCTTAGATGCAATAGGGTACAATTGGGCTCCTAATTTTATCCAAAACTGCAGCTTGATTTCTTTATACATTTGAAACCCTTCTCATTCTGCTTTTGCCAAGTTACCTGTCTTTTTGTTATTATTATTATTATTTTTTTTATTTTTAAAAGGAAATAGGTAAAGGGAAACCCAAGAAATGGGTTATAACACTATGTATGAAAAAAATAATTTTCTTATAATTTTATGATCTAAGTTTACATTGCATTTTTCATGTCATATAAAAAAAAAAGTTTTTGACAACCTTAATATGGACACTGACACTTAAACTCGGTTTTATATCATTAATTAGATATCATGTCAACAAGTGAATAGATGTGAAAATTCTCTCCAAAACCTATCTAAAAATTTAAAATAATAGTGATTATATATATATATATATATATATATTAGAAAACACACACACCCACACCCTGATGTTATACATCATTGATAGCTTACATAAGAAAAACCCTCTTTTACATTTCCAATTATAGTTTTTTTTTCCTTTATCAAAGTAAACCATAAGATAATTCATTCTTTATATTTTTTTAATCTTAGATATTAGTATTCATGTGTTGGTCAAACTCACAAGTGCACGAATCGTAACAAGTAATAAAGTAAATGAGTATAGTATCGTCCCATAAGGATTTGCAAAAATTATCCATAGTACCAAATGTATTAAATTCATATCCATTTGATGATTTGATTATAAAAGTTTGTGAAACTAAAAACAATTAAAACAAACAAGCATATAATTAAACAGTGTTGAAATCAAGTTTAATGGATCCTAGGATTTTTAACTTTGTCGTAACTAATCCTATGCGAATTTTTCAATTGTTTTAATCCTATTGAAATTTCTTTATTATTGTTGATAATCAGGTTTTATTAATTTAATCACTAATCTCTCTGGAGCATCAACGAATTATTTTAACATGCAAACAGTAATTAAACGTATACAAACATTAAGTTTAGAATGAAATACTCAACAAATACTGAATTAATTCAATCAAAGAAATATTTGCATAATCATAGTTAGACTAAATAAAAATTACTAGAATAAAAAACTACTTCATATCTAAATAAAAAAACTTGACATAATTAACATCACTTAAGAGTATTAGAAGATTAGAGAGTTGGATGTCTTGAAGGGGTTGTGGCTTTTTTCTTTTTAGTTCTGATTGCTTCAGCTCCTAGATGCCACCTCCTCTCTCTTCTAGTGTTTTTAGGGTATTAAAAACGTCATTTGGCTGCTTTCTAAAGGGGTTTTTATAGTATGGCTTTATCCTTCAAAGGAAAGGAAATAACTTTTCTACTGTCACGAATTCTAACTTTATTTTCTTTCCTGATATTGCGAGCCAATTTTAGGGCAGAAAATGTATGAGCTGAGACTTTTCTATTTTTAAAACAATCATATAAAATTTTCTTTTCAACAAAACTGGTCTTGTAATTTTTGAAAATCTAGAACTTGAGATATGGGCCAAAAATCGAGACAGTGTCTAGATTGCAGGGATTCTAAGTCTGATTCGTACTGTGTATTTCAACCTGTTTTTGTGTTTCAAAACAGCAAAACCAGGTTATTTTATCATCATAAGAACTGTAGGTCCATATCTTAGCTTTTCAGAAAGGTAGAGAACACATGAAACAGAGTTGTATAACTCCCGTTATCAATAAAAAACCAACCAGTGCTCAAGATTATCTAGGACAGACCAACCAGTGTTTGAACTCTAAGCTCAACCCATTATTTACCTCCTCATATGAGCTCAAATTCAGCAAATTCCAGTAGTTAAATACCTGAAAAATACATTGAATCTGCAAGAAATAAATACTTTTAAAAAATATCTAAAACTCTAGATAATTCACTAAGAATCAAACAAAATTCTCTAAAATAAAACACAAAGAACTAAAAATGCATGTGCTATGTATTTCCCAATCATTATGTCATTATTTAACTTACATGACAAATTAATAAATATTTACTTAAATATTTTATTATGCGAACTAGTTACATCAAGTACTTATCTAAAAAGAATTAAAAATAAAACATTCAACTGAATAAATTGAGACACTCAAAATTAATTATCCTAATTTTATTATGTTAGTACTAATAGTTGGGTTATCCTAAATTTATCTAGAAAAAATTATCTTTTTACACATTCAAAGAAATTTGACTGCCTCATAAAACCTAAAGTTGTAATGTCATGTATGTATGTGTCTATATATATATATATATATAAAATTTTCAGACATGTTATTTTTTTATTTCTCACCTTTGTTATTCTATTTTACTTTTTAAACAGTAATTAAATACTACCAATCATTATTGTTTTACAGGGTGCTGTACCTTCTTCTCCAGGCTTCATAATTTTTTTTTTTTGTTGCTTGCAACCCAATTAATCCTGAACCACGTGGCATCTCCCTGGTCAGAAATGTGGCATGATCTTGTGGGTCCCACAAATTCGCACAAATTTCCCTCCCAGTCTCAGCTTCTTTTCCCTCTCCCCTCTCCCCTCTCGGAAACACAGCCAAGAATCAGAACCACCCAAAAACAAAGGCCTTCTCTCTCTAAAAAAAAAAATAAAGCACGCACAAAATTCACTAAACCCATTAACATAAGAAAGAGTCTTTTTTAGTGTTTTTTAATTAAAAAAATGAAAAACCACAGAGTAAAAACCCTTAAAACCAAAACCCCTAAACCCATTTCGTCTCCATTATCGGAAACCCCACCGGCGGCGGATTACACGGTGAATGTGGACTGTGGTGAGGACTTTCACTCCGTTTGCAAATGGGTTATCCCAGATTTCAGGAAAATAAAGTCCAGGTCTTTATATAGCAGATATTTTCAAGTTAGTGGCTATGACTTTCGTTTTTTAATGTACCCAAAAGGGGATTCTTTATCAGTACCTGGACATATCTCTCTTTACTTACAAGTTAATGACCCTTGTAGTTCTAATTGTGATTGTTATGCTTGTTACAAGATTGTCATTGTTAATGTCGTGGATGAGACTAAGTCTTTGTCTAAAGAGAGTGTTTATAGGTTTTCCAAGAACAGGAAATCTATTGGTTGGTGTGAATTTGCGGTTTCTAATACAGTTTTAGATGCTAATTCAGGGTTTTTAAAAGATGGGGTTTTAACTATTAGTGGTGAAATTCGGGTTTTGGATGAGAAAATGGAGTTTTCGAGTGATTGGAGTGAGGGAATGTCTTATGCTTTGAATGGGAAGGTTACTTGGAGTATAAGAAATTATGGTTTGTTGAAGCAAATGGTGAAGACTCAGAAGATAATTAGTTCGGCTTTTCGAGTATGGGAGGCTTATCTTGGGGTTAATTTGTCGAAAAGCATGGTTAATGGGGCTGAGAATTTGTCATTGTTCTTGGAGATTAAGGATATAGAGAAGAACCCTGTGATTGATAGGAGTTGTTGGTGTCTTTTTCGAATATCAGTGTTGAGTCAAAAGCCAGGGGTTAGTCATGTAAGTAGGGAATATTATGGGAGGTTTGGGGGAGGAGGTGATACGAGTCTTGGTTGGACTGAGTTTATGAAAATCTCTGATTTTTTTGATGAAGGATATGTAGTGGATGATAATGTGTTGGTTAGTGTATCCTTTAATGCTATTCAGGAGTCAAGTTTTTCCTTCAGGATTGAAGGCGTTTCTAGTGGTAAGTGTAAGGGGATGATTAATTGTGGCTACTTGGGTGGTAAGAGCAAGTATGGTCTGGTAAAAAGATGTGATGATTACACAGGAAAAATCATTTGGAAGATTGAGAATTTCTCAAGGCTGAAGGATATTTTAAAGAAAAAGAAGATGAAAGGTCTGTGTGTGAAGAGCAGGAGGTTTCGGATTGGGAATATGGAAGTCCGCATTTTAGTTTATCCTAGAGGTAATTGTGAACCTCATTTATATTGTTTTGTTTAGGGTCTTACATTACGTTCACCTTTTATATTAGGAGCATGCATTATCAATTGGGCTGAACTCTGATGTAGAGTGGCTTCTAACACATAGAAAGAAGGAAGTGTGCTTGAATTCCATGATAATAGTTATTTGAAAAGGCTTGAAATTATTCTATACAACTCTGACAGTTTGCAAAATTCCAGTTTCTGCATGATTTGCAAATACATGAACGCGATTCATGTACAATCTAAAATCATAGTTGAAAATCTTATTTGGCATTTCTTTTAAGAAAATATTAGTCATAATAGCCAAGTCATTTACTGAAAAAGAATGGCTATGCTGCTGTTCAGTGCAAGTAATAAAACAATGGATGTAGATGGAGTTGATTTTTATAACAGTCACTGATATGTTGAGATTTTATAAAAGCATAAAACTGATGTGACTATTTGGTAATTCCTGATGGCACCAGGTCAATCTCAGAAACCAATCCACCTTTCAACGTTTCTTGAAGTTTTGGATCCAGGAAACAGTTCTGCTGATTGGAGTTCTTTTATTGTCTATCAGTTGGCAGTTATGAATGGGAAGATGATAGAGAAGTCTGTTGTGAAACAATCTGCAGAACGATGCTCCAATGCTACAAAAAACCATGGCTGGTCTGAATTCATGACCCTTACTAGTCTTTTTGACCAGGACTCTGGGTTTATTGGTCATGAAACTGCTGTCTTTACAGCAGAGGTTCACTTATTGAAGGAGACATTCATGACAACAGAGTCGAGCGACAATGCTTGTTCAGTTACATGGAAGATGGAAAATTTTTTATCCTTCAAGGAAATAATGCTAAGCCGAAGAATATTAAGCAGATTTTTTGAAATTGGTGGCTGTAAACTTCAAATTGGTGAGTTGGTGTATTAAACAAATTATACAAGATTTTCAAGGTAATATCATATAAGTGGGGATCCTCTTGTCCGTAATTATTCTTACCCTGTTATTATTATTATTATTATTTTGCAGGGATATATCAATCATCTGCAAATATATGTGCATTCTTGGGGAGTGATCCGTTGATTGACAATTTTTGGGTCAATTACAGGATTACTATAGTTAATCAAAATGACCCTGCTAAAAGTTTGTGCAAGGAGTCTTCCCTATGCACAAAGGCATATTTCAATGCCGATCTTCAATTGATGAAAGTATCAGATATGCTGGACACAGATGCTGGATTTGTTGTTCATGAGACAATTACTTTGGTTTGTGAAATCCTTGATTGCTGTCCATGGTTTGAGTTTTTTGAACCTGAGACTGGTAACATGGAAGCAGAATCAAGTGACTGCCAGGTTTGTTTATTCTCCAATTTCTGTTTGTGAAACTTTCTTGGGATTCAATTAGCCAACACAAGGCAGTGATTTATTGATTACATATGATGTGGTATTTCTTGTCCCTGTCTGATTCTGAAAAGTAAAAGACAGACTATATTCTGTCAAAGCAAGTTAGTTGTTATTGCTAGAAGTCAGTTGCCTAGGAATTGGCAAAATTGTCTGACAAAATTTTAATAACCAATATTTGTTCTGACTTCAGATTATACTGTCCTTGAACATCTTAGGCAAAATTCTTTCCTTCATAAGGTCTTGGTTGCCTTCAAAATTGCAGTAAAATGATAAGGAATGAACGGGATCCATTCCAATAAAGCAAATAATACAATAGCAAATGAGCGTAACTGTTATGACTCTCCTGCTGTACTTTTTTTTTCTTCTCAAAGTAAGCTATCTTGGTATTTCAGTTCCTCTCTGCTGTCTGTCAAATGGACATCAACAACGAAGAGTGTAAAAAAACATTTTCTGAAGTTTCTGGAGTTTTGGGGAGCACACCTTATGAAGCTCTGCAATCTGTTATTCACTTGTTATTTAAATCTGCATCTCAGTGCCAGTGTATTCCTCGAGCAGTATGCATCTCAACTTGATCAAATTGTATTATCTCTTTGCTGTCTTTCTTTCTTTCTTTTGACTTGTTTTATGATTGGTTGCTTGCAGGTCAATGCTGTTCGTGCAAGGCTAGAACTTTTAGGAGCTGAGATATCACCCGATCTGTTGGATCTCCTGGGCAGCACTATGAATAGTCAGCATGAGATTGCTGAAGCAATGTTGAGAGAAATTGATAGTGTCTTTGCACTTGATGAAAAATGCAAACTGCTGGATGTTTCTCCATGTCCATTATCTAAAGAAGTGCCCTATTTAGATAGTGGAACCAGACTTGCAGCCAACAGCTCACATAGGGAAGATGAATCACGTAGTCATGTACACCATCATTTTTCTGATATCTTTATCTTGATTGATATGCTGTCTATACCTTCCCTCACCATTGAAGCTTCTGGGGTTTTTGAGAGAGGTGTTGCTCATGGATACATTGATAACCAAGTAGCGGCCTTGGTCTTGGAAAAACATGCTCAAAGATTTAGTGCAAATTCAACAGCCAGGGAGAAAAATGCAGAGTCTTTGTTTTCTGAAGAATTTTTCACCCCAGTTCTTGCTCTTGCAGAAACATTGTCCCTCTCTATAAACTCTCGAGTTCATAATTTTGTGAAAATGTTTTATGTTACACTATTTGAAGTGTTTTCTGGTGAGAGTTATCACACAAGGATGCTGAGAGGGCTAGTTGACCTTGCCACAAGCCCTGTGGAGAATTCTTTGGAGATGAATCTGGATACGTTGATCTTCTTGGTTCACAGGGAACATGGATTTGCTAGACCAGTTCTAAAAATGGTGGGGGATGCTGCTAAGCATGACAATGCTGATCATTCTGCCATCAGTCATCGTCTGTGTTGTTTAGAGGAGAAAATTATTCATATTGGTGAAGAAAAGCGAGCTGAACTTTCAAATATGTCTAGCGAGAAGGCTACTTTGTTAGAAAGGCTGACTGAAACTGAGGCTGCTCTCCTTCATTATAAGGTATTTGATCCCTTGTCTCTTGCTTATCTGCCTTGTCAAATGCCACCACATGCACCTGGTTTTGGTGAGCATATGAGATTTAATGTTTTATATAAAATTGGCAGTCTGAAATGGAGCTTGAAAGGGACCACTTTACTTGTGAAAAGACAGAACTCTGTGCACATATACAAGATATTGAGACTCAACTTGAACAGTTGTGCTCCAAGCATAAGGATCATGTTGCAAAGCACTGCATGGAGAAAAGGGATTACCAAGATCATCTTTATCATGTGGAAACACAGTTGTCACATCTAAAGTCCTTAAAACACCAGGAATTGAAGGTATGAGTGTCTAGAATATATCCAACTCAGATTTTAAATTGCTATATCCAAGAAAACATGAAAAGATGATCTTTTAGCTGAAAGTTGCTATGTGAGTTTCCTTTTGGCAGTCTGAATCATGGATCGCTGTGTTTAATATGATTAAATAAGAGAATTCTGAGATAGTTTCTTAGGCTTTTGTAAGTAAATTTCACAATATTTACTGCCTAAATGTGGCTAGAGATAGTGTCTTGTTTGGTTGCATTTGCAAGTTTTTTTTTTTTTTAAGCTTATGAATCTGGTAGTAAAGCTTCTTTCTCTTAGTTGATTGGTGATTTGGCATCATTAAAATATGAGGTATTTATTGGTAGAGATTCATTGGTTCCATGATTAAGGGATCAGTTTGATCCCTTGGTTTGCTTGAGAGGTTTAGGAATGGAGAGTGGAATGGTTTCATAAGCTTTGGCAGTAAAACTCTGGAGGCAATAATTTGTCTATCATTGTTTGATTGATGGATAGATGGAGTGATAATGTTAAATAATTTTTTTAGACAAGCTATGATCTGTAAACATGTGAGAAACCGTATTCTGCTACCCCTTGAAGTTGGTATACCTTTGTGCTTTGTGCTGATTGCTATTCTACATTAATGGCAGATTCATTGGTTGTTAACTGCCATCGGATGGTGGTAAAATGGTCTAATGATTTTGATATTGGATACATAGTGTTAGAAGTGTTTCATCTACCACCTCAAAAAGTTTGTATTCTTGACACTTAATTGAAATATATTGTTCTCTGTGCGACTTTTAGAGATTTTTGTTCTGTCTACTGACATCTTCCCAACAACATAAATTCTGGAACTGGTTGCAATTTCTGTCCTGAAATTTCCTCAAGAATGGGATGTTACGCAAAATCAGAATGAAACATGTAGATGACAACTCATTACAGGTAAATCAGCATGAACCAATGAATAATGGTTGGTGGAAAGACTTCCTGTACTTACTTGAGAGTGCTCGAACAATGAAATCAGGATTATTGTTGCCACTAGAAAAGCTTATACATTATCGTTTGTAGTTAATAGAAGGATGAAGCAACATCTATTCAGCAGAATTTATCGTAATTGCCCCCTTTTGACCCATCTCCTACCTTCATCAGCACCCATCCCTTGCCCTTGAGGTGGCTGACTCCCAACCAACAAGGCTACAAATTTATGTAATGAATTGCTGACTATCCTTTCTCTGTAATCTGGATGGTCTTTAGTGATATGCTCGATTACTGTGCCCTTAACTTATGGAAAGTTCCTGAGGTTTAGATACTGAGTTTAATATGTGCGTGATGCAGAAACTACTTAAAGAGAAAGAAGTTCTTGCTGAAAGATTGAGACATGCAGAAGCTAATCTGGAAGTTTCTGATAGAAAACTGAAAAAATATGCTTCAAAAGTTGTGATTCAAGAGGAGGAACAACAGACACAATTGGATGAGATTTGGCAGTTGAAACAAAAAGTTGAACAAATTGAAATAGTGAAACAGGACAAGGAAGAGGAGGTTGCTCATTATAGAGCATGCACTTACGATTTGGAAGCAAAATTGAATGACTGCCAGGTTTGTTTCCTTACCAATTCTATTCATGAAACTTTCTTGGGGTTCAATTAGCCAACTGAAGCAGTGGCTTGTGGTGTACATATGCTGAGGTGTCTTTTTCCTTTTCTAGCAGTCAAAAGTAGAAGACAGATAATTATGTCATAGCAAATAGCAAGCTAGTTTTTATGCTAGAATTCAATCTCCTAGGACTTGACAAATCTTTCTGACAAGGTTTTGAAGAATCACCCTTTGTTCTGTCTATATTGTCCTTGGGATGTGTGTTTTTCGGAAGAGATCCTTAGAAATGTTTTTTGGAAAATTTATTTGCCTTCATAAGTTCTTGTTTTTCCTACTGGGATATTTCTCAAGTTTTGCTCTTCTGATTAATAATATCTGGTATAATTAGATTTTGTCTGATTTGCTGCATATAATATACCGAGAATGCTCTCAATGGTTGTGATTGGTGAATCAATAGATGTGAATATATTAATTTTTGAATTGGGTTTTCTTTACATATGGAACTTCTTCTTATGTGGGTTTTGAAATTTAGGAGACCAACTTCAACTTCTTAGGCTCAAGCTTTTGGACAAGCAAACTATACTTTTTAGTACGTGAAGTTCATTTATTATGGTAAAGAACATAGATCTTAATGCTAAAGAACAATGACCACCTCTCATGCATCTACAGATGATGTGCGGGCAAGTACATCTTAATAATGTTGGTCTCATGGCTTTGAACTGCTTTCTTGGATGTTTATGCTATCAACTGAACAATCCCCCCTGCAGAAACATATCCAATTTCTTGAAAATGCACATCGGGAGGAGATGGAACAGCATGCTCCTCTATATGGTGTAGGCTTGGAATCTCTCTCAATGGAATCATTGGAGAATTTGTTGCGCATCCATGAAGATGGGATAAAAAACATCCATGCCCTTCAACATCAACTAAGAAATCGGAGTGGCGATCTTGTCTCAAGTGCAAATCCTCTTCAACTCAGACAGTTTGCAACCTACAGCACAATATCCTATTGCTGATGGGCATTCCACTTTTGTCATCCCAATGGCGCTCACATGCACAAGAATAGGCCTAACACTGCTACTACAGCATCCCGGTTTATCATAGGAGTTAACTTTTGACTGGAGATCATTCTTAACTGTATATTTCAGATAGGAATCTTAACTGCTTCTCAGGGATGGGGCTTCTTTAATCTGGCTGGCCTTTTTTCACCAGTCAAGCTCAGCAGTTATTCACTAATGAGGTCCTCTTTACCTAGTTATTTTGTATAGTTATCTACTGTGGAACGTGGAACCTCAGAATGTTAGTTGAATACATGATTATTAGAGGGGATTGTATGAAGGAGACTTCAATGCTTTTATTACTCTTTCACGTAGGTGTTTAAATGTGCTTGCCAGTGTGACTGCTGGTTGAAACCACATCTTGCTGTGGTTTTTGTATTCCTCTTGTTCGCCAATTTCTTCTTCTGGTTGCTTTGAACAGCTGTCGCATTTTTTATAGTTGCTGTCTGGACAAGGATAGTGAAATCAAGCAAACGATGGATTCACCTTTTCTTCAGAACTTTCCTCTAGACAGCAGCAGTCATATGTGACCTTTTATTCTCTCAATAGGTGTGGTGCCGTTGGACTTGCCCATGCAGCAGTAGTTTCGGTTGAACTGGACATTGCCCCCGCTATTGGTAGGCTTACTTGACTAAGAAATCAACAAGATAGACTGAGATCTGGACATAACCTACGCGCTGCTCGTGTGAGGGCAAACGCAATTTCTTTCTTTTTCTTCAGTTTTCACATTATGATTCCAAGTCGTTCCTTTTGAGTATGTTTTCGTTGGTCAAGTTTTTTCCATGGTAGTCATATAAGATCGGCTCCGCTTGTAGGCCCAATTGCTATATAGACGGAATAAAAACTCGGAATTTTGAACAAGAGATCCTCCATGACCCAGAAATTAAATTATCCCACCAGAAATTCCTTTCAGTCTAGGCAACTCATCCTGTATGCATTCATGTTTGAAAGTCAGGCAACAAAGAATACGGTTGATTGGCAATCGATCTCTTGTCATTAACACTATCAATCACAATCAGAAGAAAGTCTAGGGTTGATGCATGCACTTCTTTCTCTCATGACGGATTATGCACAGAATCCTAAATGGTTTGCATCAGATAAAGCAATCAAATGCTAAATAAAATTGTGACAAAATCCAACCTCAAGTTACCACCAGGAGAATTCCAAAACTTCCTTAACTGAAGCATATAGAATAGCATAAACCATTAGAATAACACGTAATTATACTGACTTAATTATCAGCTAAGAACAATGGACACGTGACTGGTTGGGTTCCACAAGTAAAGAAACTAGAGGGAGGAAGAAAAAATGTTGAAACGAACGTAACAGGTGGGATTCTGCAAGTGCAGAAACCAGAGGGAAAGGGGAAAAATTGTAGAAACTTTACAATAAAATCACTTATCAAACATTCACCAATAGTCTAATCAAACTCATCAACTTTATGCCAGTCAGTGGACTCGGCATCTGAATCTTTATCACGAGAAAATGACTGCCTTGCCTTACGTAGACCACCAAGAATGTCAGAGCTTTCATTCAGTTGGACCCAATCGCTGGATCCACTGGGTGAAGGAGCCCTAATGCTCTGTGCTTTCCTAGAAGTTGATAATCTTGTTGAAGAATCACTATAATCATCTTCCAGATCGCTGAATGACACATCCTCTTTGCCTTCAAGCTTTTTCTGGTTATCCATTGAAATGCTATTATCAATTTGCTCTTTTAAAAACTGCTTAGAATTCTCTTCATCATTAATTTTTAAGCCTTCAGTAGCATTTACAATCCCGGCGACCTCTTCTCTAGATGTTGTATTCTCTCCTTGTGTCTCACTGATAGAATTCTTGGAGCTTTCCAACTTCACATTCTTCTTGTTTCGCAGCTTCTCCAGAAGTACATTTCTTGTTTCAACTATCTGGCAATAAGTCAACAGTTTAATGAGATTACATGGCCACGAGAATGAAATACAAATATCACTGCACACAAAGGACTGTTGCCCCCTGCTCTAAACTATGATCATTATTGGGATATTGAAGTTTTAGTTTCTCTAAAAAAGAATATCAAGTCTCCTATATTAGATGCTTGAAGATTCAGTCTCCTAAATTTCCTTAAGAAATCAATACCAACTGAATCAACAGTCCATATCACTTGATACATACAACTAGCACAGCACAATAGCTCACTTACAATTAACAAGATCATTCTTCCAATATCTCAGATGTCTGAAACCTTGGAACTTTAAAACCAATTTCAGATGAAACAATTTGCTCTAATGTCAAATTATAAACACCAATTCCATCAAAAAGTGTAGAGATGGTTTGTTTCAAGTCTTATGATGTCAAAATAAGGAAAAAAGAAGTGTGCATATTTTACTAAAATTTGGAGACCCTGCACTTTTGTTTCCCCTGGGGTGAGTTTTGAAGTAATAAGTCAGCACGATAACCAATTACTCACACATATGCTTCGTTCTGCATATTCCCAGAATTCTTCAAACTTAACAATCCCTATCCCACCCCTCTTCTAAGATGACTATTAAAAAATATGCAAGTGCCATCATCCTCGCATCTTCTAGTTTTGATTCTCAATATCAAGATTGAAGATAGTAATTACTTCCTCCAGATTCTGGATGAGTACATTGGAGCTATGATTTCCATTGCAACTTTACAAGAACATAAATGAAAATACAGCTGATTGCATGTTATAAAAGATTATTATTCCATCAGGTGACAAAAGGAGGTCACCTTCTCAAAACTTTCAACCGCAAAGACATCAATTATTCTTACACACAAAATATCAGAAACCATATAACCCTCCACACTAATGGCATGTAAACTGTAGCTATGCAAAATGTTTTATTAACTGGTATGTTATCTGCTATGCTTGCTAGATGCCTGGAAGATCAACTATTGTCTTCCCTACCTTAAGACACATAACACCACCAGCACATTTGAGGATCGAAATAAATAATGTCACAAAAAAATAGCAGTGCACACTATCTGCTCAGCAAAAGCAATAGACACCAATTATGGTTTCACTAGTATTGTGGCTCAAAATAATTGCACACAACTGCCGGTGTGCATAATGTGTTATCAACTACTAATACAATATCTACAACAACAACAAAAACAAGACACCAATTATGGTTTCACTAGTATTGTGGGTAAAATAAATTTCATTCAAGATAATTGCATGCAACTGCCAGTGTGCATAATGTGTTAAAAACTACTGATACTATATCTACCTATGCTCACAAGAAGCCATAGCATGTGCACAGACCATGCTTAGTCGAGAAAAAGCAAAAATGCAGCAAAACCAGCAGTACAACTACAAAGCACCCTTCGACCATAACAACAATAATAATAACAAACCCCCATTATGATTTCATTACTATTGCAGCTAAAGAAACCTGAAGACTTGTCTCAGGCCCTTACTTCCACAGGCAAATTATGCATAAAAGGAATAAAACATATCAACACAGAAATCTTACCTGGGGAGTCGATAGAATCTCGAAATCACCTTCATTCAATCTTGGAATCAACAATATAAAATAAACCATCCAAAATCGGCCATCCCCCGTTTCACTCCTAAGATTATATCTAAGTTGTGCCAAACTAGGAACAAAACGCTCAATAATTGAGGCGTGTTCTCTTTGAGCATCAGTCATTCTAAAATCTGCACACAAAAAAAAAACAACTCCTTTTCACCCAAAATTGAAAAATTCTTCACATAAAATCAATTACTTTACACAGTTCAAATCCCACAATCCATATAAAATCTATAAATACATCAATTCAAAAATATATCAAACTCTTGCACTTCAGATACACATTTTTTTTCTTCAACTTCATACTAAAATATATATCACATTTGTCACAAATAATTAATAAAAAGAACAATTATTCACTACTGACAGGTAAAAAAAAAAAAAGGAAGACTAAATTTTTTATTTTTATTTTTACCGTTTTGGAGTGGAAAAGGAAAATCAACCCAGTACTCAGGTCTCAGAGAAATCTCCTTAACAAAACCAATCACCTCCTCATTAATCCCCGCCACGCCATCCTCATAATCACCTTCTTGACTACTGTTGTTATGATCATCATCTTTAAATCGCAAGAAATTAAAAGTGAGTTTAGAGAGACCATATTTTAAACTGTCACCGATTTCGGCGAGATCGTTGCGAATCCCGATGAGAGCTCGTGATGATTGAGAAGAATCGGACGGTTGTGATGTGGCTGCTTCAGGACGGGACGGGGGTGGAGGGGCGAGGAAGTTAGCAACGCCACGTAATTGACGACCGATAGAAACACCGATGGCCGACAAGTCGTCTTTAGCTGAAGGAGGGGGGGGAGAGTGTGGGGGTGAACCTGGGTCGTTGGATTGGAGTGATTTGAAAAGCCAAGACATTTTTTTTTTAGGGTAGTTAGAGACAAGGCATTGAGTTGAGAACAGTGAGAGATTTTAAGGTTTATTTTGAGGAACTTGAAGACGAGAAGAAGCTGTGTTCCTCTTTGTTGGTGTAGTAGTTGTAGTGGAGTAGTTTCTAGTAGCAGTTCTTTGGTGTTTGGCTTTGACAATCTGATTTTGGTACAGATCTTGTGCTGAGTTTTGATTGGATAATGATTTTATTCGAAGCTTACAGGTGTGTGTTGCTTCCTTGCTCCTTTTTCTTTTTGAGGGGTGCGGATTCTTATATCCGATTAAATTGGAATTAATCCTCTGGTTTTCAGTATACAATATTATATTATGCTTTGACCCCCTACAGTACTGGTCTCAGGCTCCTGTGCTAACCGGTTTGTTCCCATCATGTCAGATAAAAAGTAAGGTTTTGGAAGAAGGAAAAAAATGCATCGATTTGAATGTTAATGGTTTTTTTAAGCTATCAGGATGAAACTTTATTTATTAAAACATGATGACAAAAATGATTTAGTGTTTATGTGAAATAAAGGAATCTAAAAATCTATTGAAACTGGAAATATTCCTGAGATAAACATTTTTTTTAGTTATTTTTTAATTTTTTTTAACCCGAGGTGTACGGACCATCTTACGCGCACCACGACTAATTTCTGGACCCATTGAACACCCTACAAACCCAGTGGGCAGGTAAGGCACCACGGGGGTGACAGGCATGCACAGAGAGGATCGAACTGGGTGCAAAGAAAGGGAACAAGTCCCTTTCCCCGCTAGGCCACGACCTCAAGTGCATTTTTTAATTTTCTTATTATGTATTGTTATGTTTTTCTCCAAGGAAATAGTTTTTTATTTTTTTTTCTTATTCGATATCACTAGTGTTTTTTTCTATAGTTATGGTGATTTTGTTTTTTTTTTTTTGTAGATTTTAACTCGAAACAAACCTATTACTCTTCACTCTCATCTAGGTTAAATATTATTGTCGCACGTGTATGGCGTCGCAATGATCACCCACCCACTCTCAAGGAAAATGGAATAGGTTTATCTGGCAAATATAGAGAGACAAGGAATTCTTGTCTTTTATCAGTAAAATATGGACTGGGAGTCGCCATCTAATATTTTGGTCACTAGAAACCCTAATTGGTCTCAGAGATCGGGTACGGAGATTGGTTGCGTAAAGGAAATGTATTAGCACCCCAACTATGCCCTACCTAAGGTAAGCTACATTGTTTTTTTTTTTTTTGTCTGATAAAAACTATTAGAAGTGTTCAAAAAAACCGACCAACCAATTAAACCGAAAAAACCAAGAAAAAATTAACCGAAAATACCGAACCGATAGAAAAAACCGAATAAATCGATTAAAAAATAAAAAAACCACTCGGTCCGGTCTGGTTTCGATTTCAAAAAGCTGAAGTCGATTGAACCGGACCGAACGGACCAGTTCAATTGAATCTGAAAGACTTAAAAAACACAAGGTATAAAAGCAAACATCCTTAACCCTAATTCATCTCATCACTTTCCAGCTGCCTCCCTCTCCTCTCTTCTCCTCTCTCTCATTTTCTCTCCTGTTAACCTAACATTAAATCAACCGTCTAGATCGTCTCCTTTCTCTCGTTTTCTCTCTTCTCCTCTCTCTCATTTTCCGATTTAGATCGTCTTTCATATAGTAGTGCCGTCCACAATCTTCACTTTACTCTTATCAACAACCACTGACAACAACCCACACATCAAGAACCGGTTTCAGTTTTTCAAGCTCGATCTAGATCCTTTCATCTGAATGGAGTCCTTTTCTATTAAGTGGAAAGTAATAGAAATTTGTATTTGTGGACTTTACCTGGTGTTGGAAGAGCAGGGATTGCATCTTTTTTTGTAGTTATAATGGCTTCACATGCATTTGCAATTTGCAGATCTAAGCATCTCTCTGATCTTTGGTTCATTGTGAAATGAAGGAATTAGAGGGCTTTGGTATAACGACAACAGTAAAAAAAAGCCTATTTGATTGGTTTCCGGTTTTTCCAGTTTTTAATACTAAAAAACCGACCCGAACCGCACAAAATTAGTTCGGTCTGAACCGGTTCTCGGTTCGGTCCGGGTCATATTGATAAGGAATACTATTTTCCGGTTCGGTTGAATTTTTAAGTTAAAACCAAAACGAACTGGACCATGAACACCCCTAAAAACTATGGTCTTATTGCGTTTTCTAATTGTTGATCTGCCTAAAGGGTCAAGAAAAGCCCTCCTCAATAAGGAGGTTCTTATCTTAATGGAGTAAAACCTAACTGTTCTACGTCCGAAAAAAACAGAATTTAATATCCAGAATACGTATTACGTGTAATGTCGTACCCCGGATACTAAAAGACAAACAAAATAAAATTTTTATTGTTTTTGAAATTTTAGCCAGTGTTCTCTTGACTTTAATAAACTGGTTATTAAAGCCAAAATGTATGCTAAAACATTGTTTTTTGGTGTATGAAAAACACAATATGATTTTTAGCTTTGAGACACTTGGCCGTATGCATAAAAACATTTTTTCTTTTTAAATTTTTTTTTGTATTTTTGAAAGTTTTGACGAAAATCGGGTATTTTAATATTATATTTGTATTTTTATGACGTAAAATACATACCGATATTAAGCAAAAAAAAGTAGAAAAATACATGGAGAAATTATGATTTTTTTAAAAGCATTTGTTTGAGGAAAAAAATGAATTGGGCCGGACCCAGCCCAATCATTTTGGGTTGGGCCGGGTTAGCCAACCCATTTACAATGGGTTCTCCACTGTTCACATGCAACGTGAACAGTGGAGAAGAAAACGCAGAAGAAGAAGAAGAAGAAGAAAGGGAAAGGGAATGAGGCTTACCTGCGGTGGCTCATGGTGCTTCTGGCGACTGTGGCGGTGGCAACAACGCTGTTCGTGGTGGTTGGGGCACAGTGGCACGCAGTGGCTGGTGATGCTGCCCTGTTTTTCTCTCTTCTTCTCTCTCTCCCCTCTGTTTTTCGTTCTCTTCTCTGTTTCTTCTTTCTTTATTTTCTTTCTCCTTTCGTTTTTTCCTCTTTGTCTCTCTTTTTTTCTTTTTTTTGCCCTCCTCTCTCTCATTTTTCTTCTCCTCCCCTGTTTTTATAGGCAAAAACAAGGGAGAAAGCGGACTGGGTGGCCACTGTGCTACCGCCCCTCCAACACATGGAAAGTTGTGGGCAAGTCGGCATCTTTTTAAAAGGGGAAGTCGGTGCAAACAGAGGAAGAAAAATCTTCTTCTTCCCTTGCTTCGCGCGTCCAGGGGAAGAAGAAGACCCACAGTGCCGTCAAAACAGCTTCATTTCGGTCTTCCTTTTTTTTACGAACAGTGCATGAAAGGGTGTCGTTTTGGACAAAACACGTCGTTTCATTTAAAAGGAAAAGGCGGCAAAAAACATGTCAGAGTTCACATTGGTCCTCAATTTGTAATTTATTCAATCGAGTCCTAAATTGCAATTTTGATTTAAAAACAATGCAATTGAATCCCTGCTAAACATCAAACAGCGGCCCTGATGTTGGCCGTCTTTTTCACTTTGGTCTTTGGTCTTGAATTAGTGCAATTTGACCCTTAATTGAGCAATAAACTTATAATTTCTTCAATTTGATCCCTGATCCGGTTTTAATTGCAGCCCCTCTATTTACGCGCGGTTCTCATTTTGGTCCTTGGTTTCAGATTTCTTCAATTAAGTCCCTAATTGGCCATCAAACTTCAATATTTATGCAATTAAGCTCCTGATTTGATCAAATTAACTCTCAAAAATTATAATTTAACCCCAAAACTTTAATTTCTTCCAATTAAAGCCCAAATTAACTCCAAAATCAATTTTCTTGCAATCAAAACCTCCATAAATTCAATTAAACCTTCAATAAAATTTAATTAAGTCCATAAACATCTGATTTTGGACTTTTCTTCCTTAAATTGAATTTTCTTTGCCAACAGGGCTCCCATCAGTCAACAAAATACTGTCAAATTTTAATTTTGGTATTCTAGCATTTTTTGAGCGTTCTAGCATCCTTTTTTTTCACTGTTATATTTTTTTATAATAATATTTTTTTATTTTTTTGTATTTTATTTTTTTTGTGCGGGGACCCAAAAATGGGTTACAACAATTACCATGTCATTTTATATTTTAATTTGTACTAAATCTTTCCTTGAGTTATCTTAGATAGAAGAGATGGAGAGACAGAGACAGTGAAGATAAGATGAAAAAAAAAAGATAGAAATATAATTGTGTTTTGATAGTGATGTACAAGACAAAATGGTTGTTTCTGTATTATGTTTTCTTATGATGGACAAGACAATATAAAATATAAAAAAGTTTCTTTCACCCTTAATATGTATTAGTGTCAAACTTAAATATTTTTTTAAAAAATTGATATTATTTTTTTATTTTAGTTTATATTGAGTGTTGAAATTAATAATATTATAATAACTCTAGTTATAAAAATTAAACTGACCTGACAGGTTGACTCGACCTGACCGGTCAAAAAATAGAGAAAGAATTGACTCGACCTAACCAGTCAAAAATCCAAGATAAAACTCGGGTCAAAAACCTATTAACTTCTTTTTAAAAAAATTTAGTCAAAATAAAGTTGTTTTGATTCATTTTCTTAAAAAAATTGGTTCAACCTGGGTTGACCCTCTCGACCCGTAACTCGGGTCTTGTCTTGGGTTAACTTCTAAATTGGGTTTTAAAACTATGATAATAACTACTTTTATCCATATATTGACTTGAGTCAACCCGGGTTGACTCTCTCAACCAGTGACCCCTGTTTTGCCCTGATTGACCCTCGAGTTAAATTTTAAAACTATGATAATAATCATTTTTATCTTTTTATTGACCCTCCTGACCTGTTACACGGGCCTTGCCCCTGATTAACTTCCAAGTTGAGTTTGTAAACTATGATAATAACTATTTTTATCTTTATCTTTATATTAACCCAAATCAACGATCAACCCGTGACTCGAGTCTTGTCTCATATCAACTTCCAAGTTGAGTTTTAAAATCATGATAATAATTATTTTTATCCTTACATGTCTTAGGTGAACAATTATAGGATTGAAAGTCTTTTATAATTATATTTAAAAATATGTTCTCTCTATACCTCATGTTTTGAAAGTATAGAAATTCACTTTAAAATTGTTTTAGAGACATTTATTTTTATATCTCTATCTCTTTAATTAAATATATTTTTGTCTCCAAATTTTATACATGTTGCGATGATAAAATATGATATTCATAGTTTGTCACTATTCAGAATAATGATATTTAAAAAAAATTATGAAATGGGCTGCCTATTAAGGGAGAAGAGAGAGACAAAAAAAAGAAATAAAGAAAAAGATATTAGAAACATATCAAAGCTACAATTATGATAAAATTGATATTATAAATAAGATCTCAATAGGATAAATTAAATAACATCAAAAAAGATCATCGACAGTGACCCGAGTGAGCCACCTGCCACCTTTGGGTGACAAGTGTGGGCACACTCGGGTCACTGTTGATGACCTTTCTTGGTGTCATTGGATTTATCTCGTCGAGATCTTTTTTATTATACAAGTGATATTGTAATCAGAGTTTCAATATGTCTCCAAAGTTTATTTATTTATTTATTTTATTTTCTCTCCTCTCCTCTCTCCTAATATGTAGGTTATTTCATGATTTTTTTTAATGTCATTATTTTGAATAGCAACAAACTATAAATATTGTGTTTTTAAATTATAATATATATAAATTATGTTATTTTACCAAAAAAAAAAATTCAAGCCAATATAATTTTAAAAAATAGAAAAGACGTCATTGATGTCAATTAAAACAACATGCACACCTAAACCTGAATTATCTATCGATGATCTTGAATTATCTATCAATGACCTTTTAAGTACATAACCAACCTTAGTTTTGCTCGAGGTCAAGATTTTGCAAGCATACATTGATGGATTACTAGATGGGTGGCCTATGTTATATCCCGATTCAACCCAATATTTTTTTATATAATAAAATAAAAGTAAAGGTGATACAAGTGTTTTAAAACAAAAACAAGTTGAGACTCAGATAGTTAACCTGACCCGAGTTACCAAGCCTGTATAATTTTAATGATATGAATAAAAAACAAAAAGAAAAAAATGTTAAAAAAACAATCCAAATTTATCTAGGTTGGCATGCATAATTTACAACTTGACCATGACATCGAGGTAACTCTATCAAAGATAAAGTGATAGTTCAATTATTAAATAATTCAATGTCAAAAAAAAATAAAAAAAAATCATACTCAAATTAGGTTAACTTGTAAACACTCGACTGTGAATATATAATTAGGATAATCCTATATAAAGTAAAGCAAAAAAAACATGAAGTTTAATTTTCAATAAATTAAATATTAAAAAATGAGATTAGAAAAAAAAAATTCAATAAAAAAACCTAAAAAAATTTGAGTTCAAATCGTAAAAAAAGATTGAGTTGAAACCGTATTAATATTT
>Ga0325400_1000711_pt1 | contig 25564 bp, 16 predicted proteins | sample PopdelMetagenome_2_FD_205662 | JGI IMG/M metagenome (GOLD analysis project Ga0325400, IMG submission 205662) | Populus deltoides microbial communities from Bellville, Georgia, United States - Xylem-PdKOR-R1 | ecosystem: Host-associated > Plants > Phyllosphere > Stem > Wood/Secondary xylem...
TCATCTTCAACCTCAAACCCAGAATTTCACAGATTACTTACTGTCATCTTCTGATTTCTAACACAATTTCACCATTCAAATAAAATCACAACTCAAAATCATCATCTTTACCTCCAATCTCTCACAATCAACTAATTAACCAATTACCCACAACAATCAACCTATAACCTTCCAATTAATTCATCAATCAAACTCAAAACACAATATTCAAAACCCTAACATTTATCAAAACAGAAATTAAGGCTTAAAGAACACACATTTATACATAATCTTACCTTTAAACTTATTTCCTTCAACTCTTTTCCTTTTTCCCTTATTTTCCCTCTTTTCTCTTCTTCTTCTTTCTCCCTTCTCTCTCACGGTTTGCTCTCTCAAATATTCAGATCTTTTCTTTTTTTTTTCTCTCTATTTATACTTATCATCTCTTTATACAATTACTACAATACCCTTCATTTAATTATACCAACTTTTAAGCCTCCAAGGGCTTTATTGCCTTTTACCTACTCATTAAATTTCAAAACATCACAGATTTGTCACGTAAACATAGAAAGGATTACAGTTGCAACATGTAAGAAGATGAAGGAGATAATTGGTGGAACAAGATCAGATGAAGAAGGGGATATGAGTGAAGATAGCTGCAACAACAACACCAAATTCAAACTCCTAAAGTTAAGATCTCTGGCATTGAGGGGGTTACCAGAACTAAAACGCATTTGTAGTGCAAAACTGGTTTGCGATTCTCTCCAACAAATTGAAGTATGGAATTGCAACAGCATGGAGAGCTTGGTTCCATCTTCTTGGATTTCCCTCGTAAACCTAGAAAAGATTACAGTTGTAGGATGTAAGAAGATGAAGGAGATAATTGGTGGAACAAGATCAGATGAAGAAGGGGATATGAGTGAAGATAGCTGCAACAACAACACCGAATTCAAACTCCCAAAGTTAAGAGAACTGATATTGAAAGAATTACCAGAACTGGAAAGAATTTGTAGTGCAAAACTGATTTGCGATTCTCTCAAAGTGATTGAAGTTTATAAATGTGAGAAGCTGAAGAGGATGCCATCTAGTGTTTTACTAGGAGACTACTCCGCCTTTAATATAATATGATATCGAATTACAGGTAATTCCTTTCTCTCTCCCAATCTAAATTGAAATTAAATGAATTATTAGCCTCAACCTCATCCACTTAATGATTAACCTAATGATTTTATTTTATCCGTCCCCAATTGAAACACCTTTTATATTTGTCCCTTTAATTTGGAGACACTAATTAAATATTATCTAAAATTTCTTTTTTTTATTCCTCTTTTTATTTGTTATTTATTGGAAAAATTTTAATTTGTTTATGTGGGATTTGATCTCTTGTCTTTTTAAAGACAGTTTCAAATGAGAATTTGATTAGCTTTAAAGTTCGGCACAAGAAGCGGTGGATTCTCCAGTAATCCTAATTTCTCTAGTCTCATGTCAGACAATTTCATATAATGCTTTTGAATTGAGCACCAAATTTATAATTGCTGTGGGATATTTGGGTACATAGTTTCTCTCTGTCTCTCTGAATCTTTCTGTCTACTTATAACCAATTCTCTTCCTGATTCAAGCCTTGTTGTCTGCATTAAGTTTGATCCACAAGGAAGCAAAAGAATGGTGTGAGTCAGTAGTGGAGTGGGAGCATTTTGATGCTAAGGATGTCCTTCATGGCCTTGCATGGTTGTGGGACATCATTAAGGTAGATCCCTTACGGCTTGGTAAGCATTATATATGTTTTAGTTTTGAATTATTGGCTTTAATTCTGATTGATTTGTATGAATATTCCAGATATGCTTGATGGATGGTATTTTTGAGTGAACCGGCAAAAAATCGAAGTTAATTAATTTTGAGAGTTTGATTGGTTTCAAAGTTTATGGCTTTTAATTACTTGGTGATCTTTTTGTAGGAGGATGGTGAAGGACGACAAGCCTCTAATTTATGAATGAATAAGGGTAGGAAAGAAAGCATGCTCTGAATCATTCTTACACTGTTTCAGTGATGCCCTCTGTTCTGCTTATGGTGATAGAGAGGCTTCTAAGTTGATAAGTACTATCGTTGAGGTTTTTGAGGTTTTTGAGGCATATGGATCCATATCTATTCCATTCCAGCACAAAAACGCTCACATTTTGCTGGATTGCGCCTTGTATAAACCAGATAACTGATTAGATGAAAGATGTATAAGTTCATGAATAGTTAAAATGACTTCAAGTTCCCTTTAGACTATTCGTGAATTAATTTTAATTACTTTTAATTACTTAATTTGTAATCTTTTCTCCCCGCATGTAATGAGATTGATGAATAAAAACAATTGTCTTCCTCCAAGTATCTCTCCCTCTTTCTTAACAAGTTAGAAGCTTGGACAATTATTTGCTTTTCAAACTCTAACGAGATCCATCAGCAAAATTCATGTGGTCATCGATGAAAGACATGTGATATAGAATTTATATGCTTTACCTTGTAATTAAACTAAACAAACAATTGATCTAAACCAACATTGGGTTCTTTTATTCATATCATGAAGTGATTTTCTTTGGAATTCATATCTTTACCACCTCTCATGGATGAGATTTTCTGATGGATCTTGGATATTGAAATTGTTCAACATTTTGCTCCCCTTTCTCTCAAATTATTGTATGTCAAGATTTTTCTAAAATGAAAACCTTAGGGAGACAAAAGCCAATAAAAATTTGCATACATGCAAAACAAATCCCAACCTGTTTGGCTCTTAGTAGATTGTAAAGCAACGAAAGATTTGGCAGAACAAAATGTGATTTCTTCTCGGATATTTAAAGGCCATAAAGGACATGCCTCGATTTCCTTGTGCAGTGATCAAAACTGGTTTGCCCTTGATCCCTTTACAAATACAAATGTAGAACAGGTCCTAAATATCAAATAATTTGATAGATGAAAGCGTTCCAAGTTTTTGAGACTCTTAAGAAGTCTTCCAAGCTAGTGTTGACCAATGTACCAAAAACACAAAAAAAGAAAAATCAAACAGAGATTCTGCTTCAACTTCATCAATAGTTTGCAAAAATAAATCAATTGATCTTTCTCAGTTTTTATAATCCATTTCTTATGGAGTTCGCACTATATTGACCCTTAACCTTGAGCTTTTTATAATTATTTTTCTGTTTTAACCTTTCTTTTTCCAATTAATGTAACTTCCATTAATTCTTATTCAATTCCTGAAGAAGTTCAAAATGTAGTGCAATTCCTGCAGCAATGGATGACATTCCAGAAAAAAAACTTAAAATCGTAGCAGGCTCAAGCAGTAACGAGGTCACCAATACAATTTTAGCTTCTGTCCAAGAACAAAACAATGATGAAGTGATGGCACAAGAAGGAGATACTCTTTTCGTTGGAGAGCCTGAACTTTGGCTGACCAGCTTCCCTGATGAAGACTTTGAGCTTCTGAGAGGTATTTTTTGATGAGGTTTAAAAATTCAAGTAATTATAAATAGGGTTTTTTATGGATGGATTGTTGTTTAATTATTTAGTTATTGTAATTTAATTCATTCACTTATTTTATTGGTAGTTTGATATGAAAAATTAAAATGACAGGTAGCTTAACGTGGGAGGTTAAGTACTGGTAAGAAATCTTGTTTTGATAATTAAAAAGATTCTTAGATATTTTTGGAAGAAAGATAGCACAATAATATTTTAAAAAGAAATTATTTAAAAATATATATAATAATAAAAAAAAATTATGAACTTTTTATATAAATTAATTTATGAAATATTTATAACCTATAAATTTTATGTATTTACAAACCCAAGAATATAAGAAGAGTTTAACCCAAATGAAAACTTGTGTTAGTAAAAATTTCGAGGGACACGCATGGAGTCCATCAAATTCCCACAAACCTCACGTGGGTATTAAAAAAAATAAGCTTGAAGTATTAAGTTTAAGTCAATGTTGCCAATTCCGTTCTGTTTTGCCTGAAATAATCGAAACATTTCATACTAATTCAAAAAATGAAACAAAACAAAATAATTTTCATTTCATTTTAAATCTCGATCCGTTCCGGATTTTTCAGCTAAATTTCAGCCGGAATGTTCTGATTTCATTCCACATGTTCCGTTCCGGTCTTGAAAAACCATTGAATCAAATTGAACATGGTTCAATTTAATTAATTAAACCACCCAAGTATAAAAAGCTTTTTTTATTACTATTTTCAATAACAATGATATTAATAATAATATTGAAAATTATTATTACTATTTTCATTAATAATGATATTAATTTTTTAAAATTAGATTTATTACTAATATATATGGTTTATATTCATGTTATTTTTTTATATTTATACTTTTTAGGAATTTGAGCAAAATAAGAAATGATTTAGATCTTATTAGCCTTGATAACATTGACCTAACTTTATATTTAAAATATTTGTGTTAAAACATTTTACTTTCATAATATTTTGATATTTTGTTTAAGTTGAATTATTTTAATTTAAAGATCTATTTAATCTTGACTATTTAGAAATATTTTAAATTTTAAAATTATATTTGTTTGGCATTGTGTTTGTATTGCATAATTTATAATTAATTTATCTTGAATTTGAATTATGTTTGTTGAATATATAAACAGTACAACCTCAAAATGACACGCCGAAATACTTTAAAACTAAAATATTTTATTCCTATTAAAAAAACAAAATACATATTGGAATAGTTTAAGCAAATGACCTAAGCTTATTTTTAAAAAAAAGATAAAAAATAAACCCACACATGAGCTGGGGCCAAAGGCCTAATTCTAGATGGGTCCGCATATATGCTTGGACCTAAGGTTTCAGGCCACGGGCCTAGTGCTTTTTTTCTTAGCCCAAGTGCGAGCCTGATGCCTTTTTGTGCCCAGGTGCGCCTCCTTTTTCGGTGCCAGTCTTGTGCACTTGAAAAGATGACTCAAGGTATGGAATCTCTATCCAACCTGAGGTTTCTTAGAATGATGAAAAGGAGTTTTGTGGTGGGATATTGGCTCAACACTCTAGCCTGAAAGTCTTTGTACTAGAGGAGAAGTTAATTGCTGGAAGATGCTCCGATAACAGTTAGAGGAGAAGAAAATTTGTGTTCTGTTGCTTGAAAATGGGCGGCCATCTCCTCCCCCTTCTCTTAGAAGAATGAAAATAAAACCAAAATAATGGTGGGAGTCAGTGGTGGAGTGGGAGAATCCTAATGCCAAGGATGTCCCTAATCCCTTCGTCGAGTTGTGGTAGGAGAATATAATATTGGTTTGTATTTCTTTCTCTGAATCTCTCTGTCTGCCTTTAATTTAATTTTAATGAATTATTAGCCTCAACCATAACCATTTAATGCTTCCTTTCTTAAGACTTCCTTTCTTATTGATTCCTCTGTTTATCAAATGTTTCTTGTGATAGTCCAAGTGGCTTCAGTAATACAACTGATGAGTCACTAACCTGACAAGGGTATTCTGCAGGTGCGCTCTCCGCTGCAGAATACCCTTGTTTTCCATAATAGTTTTTTGCGCTCACCGCTGCAGGTGCTTTTTTTCTTAGCCCAAGTGGCTTCAGTAATACCATTGCTTTTATTTCTTATAATAATAATAATAATGCGATTATAAATACGAAAACGTGGACAGACAAACCAAAGAACTAAGCCTTGGAAGACTGGAGGTATGTGGAATGACAATGAGCATCCTTCTCCACTGTAGCTCATCCAATTTGGCATCTCACCAGGAATGGGGGAAATATGATACGGGTGACGACCGTTGCGCATTGCCTGTATAAATATATTATCATAAAATCAAGAAATAAAAAATAAAACCAATAGACTTTAAATATTTAATAAAAAATATTATTAAAGATAATATTTAATTTTTTAGATTAAATAAGAAAAATAAAAAATATTATTAAAGATGATATTTATTTTTTTAAATAAAACAATAATAATAATGATTATTGCCTGTATACATATTGATTTCAAGAAATGCTGAGATTTTAGACATTAACCAATATATGTGCCAATTGTGTGTGTTTCTTCTTGTGAACGAGAGACTGAAAGAAATAGTATCTCAACAACGCTCTTTTGTAATTTACTTGGTGAATGATTATTTGGTGAATGATTATTGCTCTTTTGTGCCAACGCTCTTTTGTCATCAACATAGATACTCCAGAAACTATTACTTAGACTTTCGATGCCCTGAATCTCTTCTAACAAATGACTTCCACATAGTTCTATAAATAGTTCTTTTTTTGGCTCGATTGGTATTCTTACTCTTTTCAATGATTTGCAATAAGCTGCAGCCAAAAAGTCTAAACTTGAGGGAAGATCTGGGATTGATACAAGATATTTGCATGCCTCAACACACAAGAACCCTAGCTTGGGAAGGAAGACGATCCCAAAAGGCAGGCTAGAGAATTTGTTTCCTGCTAGATCCAAAAATTCTAGAGCGGACAAACCACTGAAATCAACAAAGTTAGATGCGCGATCAGTCAAACCACCATTAGAAAGCTCAAGACGTTTCACTGATATTCATTTAGTGAAAGATGTTGGCAGCCAACGTTTCCAATTCAAAACACCTGCTGAAATCAAAGAAGAAATTGGTGGAGTCGAACTGTATTCACGTAATGATAACCTTCTGACATGCTTTAATTGTCCAATTGAAGAGAGAAATTGCTCATTTTCAATCCCATCGGCTAGCAGCTCAGTTAGGGATTCCATGTTACCCATGCGTTCTGGCAATTTTTCAAGTTGTGAACACCCAGAAATATTCAGAGTTTCAAGAGACTTTAGATTGCCAATGCTTTCAGTGAGATTTTTCAGCCTCCAACATCCCTCAAGATTCAAGAAACTATTAAAAAAGAATATAATGTATCATATATAATAAAACTAATCATAATGATTTCTCATCTAAAAAATATAGAATCAACTCAAAACAATAATAATCACATTGCATAATTATCTTGCAATACAAGAAAACTACATCATAGCTTTTTAATGCACTAAAAAAAGTAAGAAATAAGGTCCAATGAGACATCACTTTTTTTTTTGTTAATAAAAAAAGTATCTTCTAATTAAGTAAGTTGTGTGCGTTAAATTATACATCTAGTGGGATTTGTGTGTTTTTTTAAAAATATATTATCTTATAAATTTAGTAAATTATTAATATATTGGTCGGCCGACAAAAAAATATTGTTTAATCAATGTTATTAATTTATGGAGTATTAACTTGTAACAAAACCTGTGTCCTTTATATTGGCCTGAAATGATGGAAGAGAAAAGCTTAGTATTTGTTTATGAAAATTGATCAGAAAACATCTACATGTGGGCATGGGATTGGGCAAACAAGTGTACATTCTAGTACAAGGCCTCCACTCATTTTGCTTAACGGTACTATTGAAGAGAAGATCTGACCTCCTACCATCCTTGTTGGGACTGAAATAAAAGCCCTAAAGAGGTCTCTTTAAGGATTGTATTACCATGCCTTTTGGACAAAGTGTCCCATGTTAATCAAGGACTGTTCATAATGATCATTAATGAGCAAAACCAAAGCCAATGTTATGGTAGTTGTTTAGGCCTTACTGCATCCGTGATCTTCTAGCAGCAGAGTTAATGTTTTCTGCAAGTTGGAGAGTAGGACAGAGAAATCTCAAAACTATGCGAACCAAAAACAGCAGCCAAACTTTCCTTTTTCGCGTAAAGAATGCCGGCTCTGCCTCTCAGCACCATCCGTGTGCTCCATGCCCTGGCCTTAGCCTAGCCAGATCAATTTGCTAAGCTTTTAAATAAAGTACTTGGTCTGTCACCACTTGATTCAAAGCTCTGTTACTGAAAACACAAAGAACAAAAAGATTTTGATTCACCTCCATTATTGTTTTTTCTTGAACCGTTCTTCTCTCTGTGCTATTACTGTTACAATCTCTTCCACATCTCATCTCATTGCACCATTCTCTGTTCCCAGTAAATTATTTTTTAAAACCATTTACTCAGTGGCGGAATTAGGATTATTTATTAGGAGGATCAAAATTAATATAATAAAATATAATATTTATTTCTCTGAATATTTAAACCATGGATAACTTTTGAATCAATGAGACTGAAATCGACAAGGATGTTTTTTTACCAGTCAGCAGACATTCAGACATCAAAGGTTGATATGGCCCCAGATTAATGTATGCCCTACGAATTTCATCTTGTTGATTAACCAGATATTCCTAAATTTGAGGACGATTACTTGGATCTCTAATTAAATGAGCAATGTTGATTCTGGTAAGAGGTTGCTCACTAATCAACGCAGATTCTTTGTAAATTGAAGCACATTGGGGTTGCTTAACCATAATTTCAACATTACACATTGGAGTTGGTTCACTAGGTTGTGAGTCATCAATATTTTTTTTTTCAAAAAAAGAATTAATTCTTCTTATTTTGTTCATGGTTTAACCTAAAATCAAAACATATATCGTAAGAAAAAATTGATAATTTTGATGACTCTGCTAAAAACAAAACATAAAAAAATCCAAGCATAATAAAAACAAACTAATAAAATATATTTAATTAATTAGAAAAAAAATCACTATAACAAGAATTCAAAAAACAATTAGTAGAACTAGTAGATCAAAGAAAAAAAAAGTAAAAATGGTAGAATTAGAAAAAAAAAACTTCATTAAATTATTAACAAACATCTCAAAAAAAAACAAAAATAGATTTTAAATTTAAATTACCTTGATTTTTTTGATGAAAGATAAATTAATTGATTACTCTGTATCAATTTTTTTATAGAAAAATTTTGCTCATAATTTATGTTTTTATTTCTCTGTTTGATCAGCCACGTAATAGTATGTGACTCTGCTTTTTATTTCACAAATCAATGTTTTTATATTTTTTTCTTTCCATGAATGTCAAGAGTAAATTGGAAATTAAAAATAAAGTCATTGTGCCACCTTAACTTCGGGGTAATGAAAAAAAATTAAAATGTCTTGAGGGGGGCCGGGCCCCTGCTTGCCCCCCTTGCTTCCGCTCCTGCATATGCTATTCTCGTGCCTGTGCTTTCTGCTCTTTTTTTTTTTTTTCCTGAATACTGCTTAAGCAAAGTATTTATACTTTGCAGGACATCTTGAATCCAGGTAAAGTATTTATACTTCATCTTCTTCGTCTTGTTGGTGTTTCTCGTTTTCACCTGCAACTACTGCTTGAATCTTTTTAAGTAAAGGACAGGTTGTAGAAATTTTATTTAGAAACTTTGTAGTTAGCTAGGATCATCAATAGTTTCTATAAATAAATCAATATCTTTCTTAGTTCTTATAATCCATACCTTATGGTGTTCATACTAGATTGACCCTAAACCTTGAATTCATTGTGTTTGCTTTTTAATTTCTTTGCTCTCTTTAACTTGTAATTTTAGTTTCAACCTTTCCCTTTTCAATTAATGTAACTTCCTTTAATTCTTATGGAATGTTTGGCCCTTTTTTCTCATCGTGTTGACAAGTTTTATCTTTTCTCTTTGCTACAGAGACACTGATCAAAATGATTCGACCAAGTGATCAATTTCGGGATCAGGTTGACAGATCTTTTAGGGCATATGCTGAAAATATGGATGGTGGTGGCATGACGTGCAAGTTTTGTGGGCATTTATTTGGGAAACGTACTTCCATTTCGAGGATCAAATTGCATTTATCAGGAGTGACAGCCGTGGTGTTAAGATTTGTAAACATGTTCCAGAAGAAGTTCAAGATGCAGCCCGTGCAGCAATTGATGGCCCTCCAGAAAAAAAAACTTAAGACTGTAGCAGGCTCAAGCAATAACGAGGTCGCTAATGCAATTTCAGCTTCTGCGCAAGAATAAAACAATGAAGTGATGGCACAACAAGGAGATGCTCTTTCCCTTGAAGCGCTCGAATATTGGATAGCTAGCTTCACTGTTGAAGAGATTGATGGCAAAAATTATGCTTAGAGTTGTTAAACTACATGATACATGGTCTATTTTTGGAAAAGGGATCTTTGACCTGTTGTTGTATGCCGGCTTCTCAGATGGTCCTGTTTTTAAATTTAGCAATTTAGCTTTGGTTGCCATCAAAAGTCTAAATGATGTGGCATCTTCTTTTCTACTAGGCATGCGCCCCATGTTTAACTTTAATTTGCAAGATGGGGAAGGGAAGTATAGGTGGTGATATCTGGGAAAGGGGTATTGGTTTGGCCTAAAGGGAAAGGAATGTTTACTTTTGGTAGTGGGAATGGGAATGGGAATGGGAATGGGAGAGTTCGTGGGCGGCTAGGGCCGAATGATCACTGCTGCCTTTTTTCGGTGGTGTCCACTACACTGTACTATATATATATATATATATATATATATATATATATATATATATATATATATATAATCCTTAGGTAATTGATTTGTAGTTTCCAAGTTTGAGGTCGCCAGCCTTTCTTAATTATACAATTACCACTCGAACAGGTTTTCAAAGTATCGACACGTTAACATTCGAACAGGTTACAGACCTTCTGAATTTCCACTCGTTAACATTCGAACAGGTCGCAGCCATTCTAAATCATATAATATCCACAATATTTGGGTTTTCGAAGTTTTAACAACAAATGGGTTCCCACGTGATGCGAGGTGGGTAGCAATGGACATGTGAAATATTTAACAGTTTGTTGATTCCTGTAAAACTCTTCTAAGCCAATTGTTTACATTATTGATATGTTTACTTGAATCACTCTTCTCTCAGTGCTATTATATCCCTTTTTCTGTCTGCTTAAGCCAACGAAGCAGCTGCAGACCCTCCTCTTAACATTCAATTTCTTTCTTTGCTACCATTTTTTTCTAAGCCATTCCTCTCTGTCAAATCCATGTTCTTTTCAGATTGCTTAAGCTAACTTGGAATGGACATTTGAAGATCCTCATTTTATTTTTGCAGGTAAACTATTTATATTTTGTTTTTTATTGCTCGATTCTTCCATGGTTGTTTCATTTCTAAACCTTTCTTTTCTTTTAGATATCTGTTCTTTACTAATTGCTTAAGCAAACCAGCAACCAGACATTTGGAGAATTTTTTTTTGCTGCTATAAACGTTGAGGTAAACTATATATATTTTTTGTTTTTATTGCTTGATTCATCCAAGTAAAATAACATGCTGTTATTAAATTACCAAGGATCCACCAATATTTATTCCCTACTAATTAGTAAAATTAATTAAAATAAACACAACCTTTTATTTTTTTCTCCTCCTATAAACACAAGGACTTTGTATTTCAAGTTCCCTTTTCTTTTAAGTAAAACTATATATGTATTTCTTCCTTTTATATATATATTGGAATAATTTTGAGAGTTAAGAATTTATATGAAGCCGAAAGGCGCTTCATTTTAATTACAATTCCATTACACTAATCGATAAATCAGTTTTTTAATGTCCTCATGCAAAACGTAAGTAAGACTTTATTTTTCTATGGGTCCATGTTTGTTGCCATGGTACCCCATATTATAGGATAACCTTACTAAATAGGATATAACAAAGAACAAAATATTTTAGCTTGAACTTATTTGTAACACTGGAATTGAAGGGGACAAATAGTGAAAAACTGCACGACTATATATAGAGAGAGAGAGAGATAGAGAGAGAGAGAGAGAGACTCACATAGTGACATTTAGATATATGAAAATATAAGAATTATTCCTAACAATATAGAGATTATGAGTGCTACAATTTTTAAGAAGCTTCAAATATGAAAAATACTTTAAAAAAAAGGGTTATGCACCAAAAATGTTGGGGTTGTTACGCTTTTAGTATTAATTTTTTAATTTTTTTTTATGTTTTTAAATGTTTTATCACTTCGTATGAATATAAAAGCAAATATGAGATCTAATATTGTATTTATATGAAAAACTTGTCAACTCTATTAGTGGTAAAATATCATTTTATCTTCTAAAAAATATTATATATATTATTTCATGATAGTTTTAGAAATTTATACAATCAAGTCCTTATTTGATTTTTCTAGATCTAGACTCTTAATCTCCTTTATTAATTATATTATATCTCCTTAATTTCTAAAACTTATTTATAATAAAGTTGTATTTTATTAATCATCATATTTTAATTTTGTACAAATAATTCTTAATATGTGAAATCCATTAAGTTTTTAACATATTGGCTTACATATAAATTATAATTCTAATCAAAATAAAATTAAATACATTAAATTATTTAACTTATTATCAACTCAATAAAATAATTAATTTATATTTAAATATTAAACACGCAAGATGACTATACTGGAAAATTGATAAACATTGACGGGTCCAAGCGTTAACATTTTTTTATTTTAATATATTAATATAAAAAAAATCATTCTAATAATATTTTTCTTTCTGCAGATCCTTTGCAAAGTTTCCACAACAACTGGGTCCACGCGTTAACATTATTGAGGTCAAACAGGTTACTGCTAACAAACTCTTCCAATGTACTGAAAACACAAAAAAGAAAAAAATCAAACAGGTCGAACGTTATTTGTAATGTAAGATGTTTAGATACACAAAGGCTTGCAATATGGGAATAAGAGAATGAAGTCTAATTCCTTTACATTAATTTCAAGAAATTATTAAAATGATATAAAAACACTCAAGGAGATCATGTGTATATATTTGGATAGATATTAAAATAAAATAGTTTAGATATTAAATAAATTAGTAGAATTAATTGTTGATTTTCCATAAAATTTACGGATTGTATTTTTTATATATAGATTATTGATTAGATTTATTAAAAATTATATTATGAATCACATAGAAAAAAAAACTAATTCAAACCCTTTTAATAAATCAAGTTTTAGAATCATATAATATCAACTGTTAAATTAGGCTATAGATTTTGTATGAATATTGAGGTTGAATATAAATAGGACTTTCTTAACATATATTTAATGAATGTCAATTTAGTATTTTGAGATGAACTGTTGCTTTAAATTTTTATGTACTAATTTTAACATTAAGAATCACAAAGAATGTTTGCAAGCCATAGGTTTTTATGGTGAAAATTAAGATTATTTCTGTACAAAAAACTTAATGTTAAAGAGATAAATATGATGATTTTATGAGTAGATTATCAAGATTAAAACATCATGTTGACATATCTTTTTCTTTTTTCTTTTCTATAGAACCAGTGATCAAAATGAGTCGACCAAATGATCCTTTTTGGGAACATGTTGAAAAGATGGATGGTGGTGGTAGCATGACGTGTACGTTTTGTGGGCATTGTTTTTCCCAAGGTACTTCCGTTACGAGGATCAAATTGCATTTGGCAAGAGTTAAAGGGCGTGGTGTTAAAATTTGTAAAAATGTTCCACAAGAAGTTCGAGATGCAGCTTGTGAAGCCATTGATGTCCCTCCAGAAAAGAAACTTAAAACTGTTGCAGGCTCAAGCACTAACGAGGTCCCAAATGCAATTTCAGCTTCAACGCAAGAACAGAACATTGAAGGGACACATTTAGAGATGGCACAACAAGGAGGACCTTTTTTCACTGGAAAACTTGCATGGGCAAATGATTTGATTGGAGGGGCTGAACTTGTGCAGCTGGAGAGAGGTGGCTCTCATGAGAGGCCTTCAATTAATCAAGCAGATGAGCCTCAAGGAGATTCATCCCGACCATCAGATGATCACCTCTGTTCGCCATCAGTAAACAATGATGTCAATATGAACGATGTGCAGAACATGGTTGGAGTCAGGACAGAACCAGTACTGGTTCAAGTGTTGGAACAAAGCAATGCAGAACTTGACAGTTTGGCAGGGCATGCTGGAAGGATACAAGTGGGAGTTCATGGCATGGAACAAGGTGCGGAGGAAGAGAGATTTTGTCTGAACTCAGCGGCAAATTGCATGGAAAACACTGGTGATGGATCTAGTCAGCATTTCATGAGACTCATAATTGATGCACAAGATAATACAGGGGAAGCAACACAAAGAATAGATCTAGTGCAACGATTAGAAGGGGAAGATTGGGTTAAGATTAATGCAATCACAGCTTCATTAATGGGGGAGGAGGACGTGGGGAACAATCGTGGAAGATTAGTGCAGCATGGCGCTGGAGCTAGCTCTTCTGGAGGGGTTGCACCCAACACAAATGAGATTAAAGGAGATGCACTACCAACGCGAAAGCTGGCAGGTCAAGCATTCAACGACCATAAGCAGACTATCAGGTCTTTGTTGGAGCACAATGAAGTTACAAGCATTGGCATCTATGGGATGGGCGGAGTGGGAAAGACGACATTGGTGACACACATACATAATCAGCTTCTAGAAAGACGAGACACTCATGTTTACTGGGTTACAGTTTCACAAAATACCAGCATTAATAAATTGCAGAAAGATCTCGCAAGACGTATTGGTTTAGATCTTTCCAGTGAAGATGAGGAGCTGCATCGAGCGGTCATGTTGAAAAAAGAATTAATGAAGAAACAGAAATGGGTTTTGATTTTAGATGATTTGTGGAAGGCTTTTGACCTGCAAAAGTTGGGAGTTCCTGACCAAGTTGAGGGATGCAAGCTGATTCTTACATCTCGATCAGCAAAGGTTTGTCAACAGATGAAAACCCAACACACAATCAAAGTGCAGCCTATTTCGGAGAGAGAAGCTTGGACTTTGTTTACTGAGAGACTTGGACATGACAGAGAACTTTCTCCTAAAGTGAAACGAATTGCTGTGAAAGTTGTAAGGGAATGTGCTGGTTTGCCATTGGGAATTATTACAATGGCAGGAAGCATGAGGGGAGTGGATGAGCCATATGAGTGGAGGAATACATTGAAGAAATTGAAAGAATCAAAATGTAGGGAAATGGAAGATGAGGTATTCCGGTTATTGAGGTTTAGTTATGATCAGTTAAATGATTTAGCATTACAACAATGTCTCTTGTATTGTGCATTCTTTCCTGAAGATTATGAGATTGAAAGGGGGGAGCTGATAGGTTATTTGATCGATGAGGGAATAATTGAAGAAATGAGGAGCAGGCGAGCAGCATTTGACGAGGGCCACACGATGCTTGATAAACTTGAAAAAGTCTGTTTATTGGAAAGAGCTGATCATTGTGATGATGATGATGATTATAATAATTTTAGATTTGTCAAGATGCATGACTTGATTAGGGACATGGCCTATCAAATACTCCAAACGAACTCTCCAGTCATGGTTGGGGATTTTCGTGAAGGATTACCAGATGTGGATATGTGGAAAGAGAATCTAGTGAGAGTCTATCTGAAGGGTTGTTATTTCAAGGAAATTCCTTCTAGGCATTCACCGAGATGTCCCAATCTCTCAACTCTATTGCTATGTGATAATACAGCGTTGCGATTTATTGCAGATTCGTTTTTCACACAATTGCATGGGCTCAAGGTTCTTGATCTGTCTTGTACAGACATCACGGAATTGCCTGATACTGTCTCTGAACTGGTGAGTCTCAATGCATTATTGCTTAAGGAATGCAGAAATTTAAGCCATGTACCATCATTAGAAAAGCTCAGAGCACTGAAGAGGCTAGATCTCTCAAGCACTTGGGCACTTGAAAAGATGCCTCAAGGCATGCAATGTCTATCCAACCTGAGGTATCTGAGGATGGATGGATGTGGTGTAAAGGAGTTTCCTAATGGGATATTACCAGAACTCTCTCACCTACAAATCTTCATATTAGAGGGGAAGAATAATTATGACTACGTTCAAGTAACAGTTAAGGGAAAGGAAGTAGGATGCTTGAGGGAGTTGGAAGATTTGGTATGCCATTTTGAAGGTCAATCTGACTTTGTGGAGTATCTCAATTCTCGGGATAAGACCCGATCACTAAGTACATACCGTATTTTTGTAGGACCACTGGATGAAGATTTTTATAGTGAAATGAAGCGTGGTTATGGCAAAAGTAAAACAGTTTGGTTGGGTAGTTTGTGTAACAATGGAGATGGAGATTTTCAAGTCATGTTCCCAAATGACATTCAAAAACTGATTATTTTTAATTGTTCTTGTGATGTTTCCTCTCTAATAGAGCATTCAATTAAACTGAAGGTCATCCACATTAAGGATTGCAATAGCATGGAGAGCTTGATTTCATCTTCTTGGTTCTGCCCTTCTCCAACATCATTGCCATCTTATAATGGTGTGTTTTCTAGTCTTAAAGAGTTTAATTGTTATGGATGTAGTAGTATGAAGAAGTTGTTCCCTCTAGTCTTGCTGCCAAACCTCGTAAACCTAGTAAGTATTACAGTTAGAGCTTGTGAGAAATTGGAGGAGATAATAGGTGGAAGAAGATCAGATGAAGAAAACAACATCAACAACACCGAATTCAAGCTCCCAAAGTTAAGATCTCTGGCATTGAGTTGGTTACCAGAACTGAAAAGAATCTGTAGTGCAAAACTGATTTGCGATTCTCTCCAACAAATTGAAGTATGGAATTGCAACAACATGGAGAGCTTGGTTCCATCTTCTTGGATTTCCCTCGTAAACCTAGAAAAGATTACAGTTAGAGGATGTAAGAAGATGAAGGAAATAATAGGTGGAACAAGATCAGATGAAGAAAGCAGCAGTAACAACACCGAATTCAAACTCCCAAAGTTAAGATCTCTAGCATTGGAAGATTTACCAGAACTGAAAAGAATTTGTAGTGCAAAACTGATTTGCGATTCTCTCCAACAAATTGAAGTACGGAATTGCAATAGCATGGAGAGCTTGGTTCCATCTTCTTGGATTTGCCTCGTAAACCTAGAAAAGATTACAGTTAGAGAATGTGAGAAAATGGAGGAGATAATAGGTGGAACAAGATCAGATGAAGAAAGCAGCAGCAACAGCACCGAATCCAAACTCCCAAAGTTAAGATCTTTGGCTTTGTTTAATTTACCAGAACTGAAAAGCATTTGTAGTGCAAAACTGATGTGCGATTCTCTCCAACAAATTGAAGTATGGAATTGCAACAGCTTGGAGAGCTTGGTTCCATCTTCTTGGGTTTTCCTCGTAAACCTAGAAAAGATTACAGTTAGAGGATGTGAGAAAATGGAGGAGATAATAGGTGGAACAAGATCAGATGAAGAAAGCAGCAGCAGCAGCACCGAATTCAAACTCCCAAAGTTAAGATCTCTGATATTGTTTAACTTACCAGAATTGAAAAGAATTTGTAGTGCTAAACTGATGTACTGCGATTCTCTCCAACAAATTAAAGTATGGAATTGCAACAGCATGGAGAGCTTGGTTCCATCTTCTTGGATTTCCCTCGTAAACCTAGAAGAGATTACAGTTGCAGGATGTAAGAAGATGAAGGAGATAATAGGTGGAACAAGATCAGATGAAGAAAGCAGCAGCAACAACACCGAATTCAAACTCCTAAAGTTAAGATCTCTGGAATTGAATTGGTTACCAGAACTGAAAAGAATTTGTAGTGCAAAACTGATTTGCGATTCTCTCCAACAAATTGAAGTAAGGAATTGCAATAGCATGGAGATCTTGGTTCCATCTTCTTGGATTTGCCTCGTGAACCTAGAAAAGATTATAGTTGTAGGATGTCAGAAAGTGGAGGAGATAATAGGTGGAACAAGATCAGATGAAGAAAGCAGCAGCAACAACACCGAATTCAAACTCCCAAAGTTAAGATCTCTGGCATTGTTTAATTTACCAGAACTGAAAAGAATTTGCAGTGCAAAACTGATTTGCGATTCTCTCAAAGTGATTGAAGTTTATAAATGTGAGAAGCTGAAGAGGATGTCATCTCCTCCCCCTTCTCTTGGAAGAATGATTATACATCAAAGAGAATGGTGGGAGTCAGCAGTGGTGTGGGAGCATCCTAATTAACGCGACGGATGTCCTTCATCCCTTTCTAGTGTTTTACTAGGAGACTACTCCGTCTTTAATATAATATAATATTGAATTACAGGTAATTCCTTTCTCTCTCCCAATCTAAATTGAAATTAAATGAATTATTAGCCTCAACCTCATCCACTTAATGATTAACCTAATGATTTTATTTTATCCGTCCCCAATTGAAACACCTTTTATATTTGTCCCTTTAATTTGGAGACACTAATTAAATATTATCTAAAATTTCTTTTTTTTATTCCTCTTTTTATTTGTTATTTATTGGAAAACTTTTAATTTGTTTATGTGGGATTTGATCTCTTGTCTTTTTAAAGACAGATTTCAAATGAGAATTTGATTAGCTTTAAAGTTCGGCACAAGAAGCGGTGGATTCTCCAGTAATCCTAATTTCTCTAGTCTCATGTCAGACAATTTCATATAATGCTTTTGAGTTGAGCACCAAATTTATAATTGCTGTGGGATATTTGGGTACATGGCTTCTCTCTGTCTCTCTGAATCTTTCTGTCTACTTATAACCAATTCTCTTCCTGATTCAAGCCTTGTTGTCTGCATTAAGTATGATCCACAAGGAAGCAAAAGAATGGTGTGAGTCAGTAGTGGAGTGGGAGCATTTTGATGCTAACGATGTCCTTCATGGCCTTGCATGGTTGTGGGACATCATTAAGGTAGATCCCTTACGGCTTGGTAAGCATTATATATGTTTTAGTTTTGAATTATTGGCTTTAATTCTGATTGATTTGTATGAATATTCCAGATATGCTTGATGGATGGTATTTTTGAGTGAACCGGCAAAAAATCGAAGTTAATTAATTTTGAGAGTTTGATTGGTTTCAAAGTTTATGGCTTTATATTACTTGGTGATCTTTTTGTAAGGGTAGGAAAGAAAGCATGCTCTGAATCATTCTTACACTGTTTCAGTTATGCCCTCTGTTTAGCTTATGGTGATAGAGAGGCTTCTAAGTTGATAAGTACTATCGTTGAGGTTTTTGAGGTTTTTGAGGCATATGGATCCTAAGCCTGACAACTTATTGTTTCATAGTGTGCAAAAACATCCCTACACTGGTCTGCCATGTCAAGGTAGTTCAAAGCTATCAACTACGTATATGATAGCTCAGCTCCTCTAGAATCTCCTGCGTCAGACTTCCTTCCATTAGTGTTGTCTAGACTTTGAAGCACCTACTGTTCAACTTGATTGTTTCAAGCTGGGATGGACTCGTATATTCTGTCCTTTTTTGTTCATCCTGTATCGCTCTGGGTGTGTTTTGATTGTAATCTTCTTTATTATTTCAATGATCACTGTCAATCATCATCTGTGTTAATCATCATCTTGTTCATTAATCACTAAAAATGATAAGCAAATTTTTGGGTTGAAATTAGCTCTGCATTTCCCAATGAATTTAGTATCAAGCCCGTAAGAAATGAACAGTAATCTACTCAAGCTTAGTTACCGATTGTTGAAGTCTACTAATGATTTTTTTATTTTTTTCCAGGAGCAGCATGGAATCAACATCATTTAGCTTTCCACTAATGAGAGGCACACCAAGATATCTATTCCATTCCAGCACAAAAGCGCTCACATTTTGCTGGATTGCGCCTTGTATAAACCAGATAACTGATTAGATGAAATAGGCTGGGAAACCAATACAGATCTGCTGAACAATAAACCTAGCCTAGAAAGATGTATAAGTTCATAAATAGTTAAAATGACTTCAAGTTCTCTTTGGACTATTCGTGAATTAGATTTTAATTACTTTTAATTACATTGTAATCTTTTCTCCCCGCATGTAATGAGATTGATGAATAAATCTTTCTTAACAAGTTAGAAGCTTGAACAATTATTTGCTTTTCAAACTCTAACGAGATCCATCAGCAAAATTCATGAGATCATCGATGAAAGACATATGATATAGAATTTATATGCTTTACCTTGTAATTAAACTAAATAAACAATTAATCTAAACCAACATTGGGTTCTTTTATTCATATCATGAAGTGATTCTCTTTGGAGTTCATATCTTTAGCACTCTCTCATGGATGAGATTTTTCTGATGGATCTTGGATATTGAAATTGTTCAACACTTTGTTCCCCTTTCTCTCAAATTATGCTATATGTCAAGATTTTTCTAAAATGAAAACCTTAGGGAGACGAAAGCCAATAAAAATTTGCATACAGGCAAAACAAATCCCAACCTATTGGCTCTTAGTAGATTCTAAAGCAACGAAAGATTTGGCAGAACAAAATGTGATTTCTTCTCTTTCTCTCACAATCTTAATTTAATTTGAATGAATTATTAGCCTCAACCACATCCACTTAATGACTGCTGTGTGTTTATATTAAATTTGACCCAATCAGTAGTTCGATTAATTAACCTAACTCTTGTTGCATTGAGCTTGATTGCTTGGCTTAACATGGGGAGCGGAAGAGAAGGATAACAGGGGAGGAGAAGAAGGAAACAGAGAGTTGAGAGAAGAAATGATTCTGTTATTTCTTGCGTGCCCTCTACGTAATCCTGCTAGCAACCCCAACATGCATTACACGATTTATTCTATTGTTAACTAACTCTAACTGACTCTAACAACTTCCTAAAACATTGAACCTGCACTAACCGTAACTATATCAGCTGTAACACTTTAAACACAGATTGATGATTATGAGCAATAATTTTCGACGGTCCAGATGTGATTGGAAGGAAGAAGTTGATTATGTTGTGAATTATTTCCTGAAGATCATGTGATTGAAAGGAAGGAGGGAATAATGGAAGGAATGAGGAGCAGGCAAGCAACAATTGACGATGGCCACATGATGCAAGAGAACTCTCAAGGCGTTCACCAAGGTGTCTAAATCTGTCAACCGTATTGATTCTTTCTCTGGTTTGGTGAGAGTCTCACTGCATTGTTGCTCACATGGTGTTTGAACTTGAGGCATTTACCATCATTAAAAAAGCTCAGGGCATTGAAAATGTTAGATCTCTCTCATACTTGTGCACTTGAAAAGATGCCTCAAGACATGGAATCTCTATTAAAAAAGCTCAGGGTATTTAAGAAGAAAATCCTACTGACGTCCCGTCGGTAGAATATCAGGATTATCTGAATATAAAGGAGACATATTTAATAATGACTCAAAAGAATATATATAAATTATTTAATACACTTATCTAAGGGTGTATTCCATAACCCTAAATGTTTTTGAACTAACTAGTTATCTTTCCTAAAAACCCAACATTTAATGGTTTTCCCGAAATCTAATACATAATAAAACAAATAATAAAATTGGTAATAATTCACTAAATAATCCTCAATTATTCATCAAACCAATCTGAAAAAGCTAGTATTACAGCTAGGGACCAATCTGTAATTTATCCTATTTTTAAGGGTTAAATTGCAACTTTTGTCAAATTGAAGGACCAAACTGAAATTATCATAAATCCATTACTATACTGAATTTCTGACCATAATTAGTCCTCATTTCTGTCCAGATCATCTCATTATACTCCAAGGACCATTCTGGAATTTTACCAAATTTTTAGGGTCAAATTGGAGGACTAAATTGAAAGTGTTAAAATTTCATAACTATATAGTAATTCTGCCCATAATTCATATTTCATTCTGTCCAGAATCTCGGAATAGGCTTCAGGGACCAATATGCAAATTTTTCAAAGTTTGGGGACTAAACTGTAATTTTCCAAAATTGAGGGACCAAACCGAAATTTTGTCATCTTCAACCTCCAACCCAGAATTTTTAACAGAAACCTACTGTTCTCTCCAAATTCCTAACACAATTTCACTATTCAAACAAAATCATAACTCAAAATCATCATCTTTCAATTCAATCTCTCAAAATCATCCAAATAATCAAATATCCACAACAATTAACTCTATAACCTTCAATTTAATTCATCAATTAAACCCAAAATATAAATTTTCAAAACCCTAACATTTATCAAAATCGAAATTAAAGCTTAATTAACACATATTTATACATAATCTTACATTTTTACTTATTTCCTCCAACTCCTTTCTATTTCCTTTCTTATTTCCCTCTTTTCTCTTCTTCCTCTTCTTTCTCCCTTCTCTCCTGCCGTTTCTCTCTCAAAATATTCAGATCTCTTCTTTCTTTCTTTTTTTTCTTCCTTCTATTTATATTTATCAACTATTGTTCAATTACCACACTACCCCTCATTTAATTTATTCCTACATCTAAGCCTTCAAGGGCTTTCTAGCCTTTTCCTATCCCTTTAATTCAAAACATTACAAGAAAAGCTTAGTATTTGTTTACAAAAATTGATCAGAAAACATCTATTAGGGTTGTTACATGTGGGCATGGGATTGGGCAAACAAGTGTACATTCTAGTACAAGGCCTCCACTCATTTTGCTTAACGGCACTATTGAAGAGAAGATCTGACCTCCTACCATCCTAAGGATTGTATTACCATGCCTTTTGGACAAAGTGTCCCATATTTAAGGACTGTTCATAATGATCATTAATGAGCAAAACCAAAGTCAATGTTATGGTAGTTGTTTAGGCCTTGCTGCATCCGTGATCTTCTAGCAGCAGAGTTAATGTTTTCTGCAAGTTGGAGAGTAGGACAGAGAAATCTCAAAACTATGCGAACCAAAAACAGCAGCCAAACTTTCCTTTTTCGCGTAAAGAATGCCGGCTCTGCCTCTCAGCACCATCCGTGTGCTCCATGCCCTGGCCTTAGCCTAGCCAGATCAATTTGCTAAGCTTTTAAATAAACTACTTGGTCTGTCACCACTTGATTCAAAGCTCTGTTACTGAAAACACAAAGAACAAAAAAACAAAAAGATTTTGATTCACCTCCATTATTGTTTTTTCTTGAACCGTTCTTCTCTCTGTGCTATTACTGTAACAATCTCTTCCACATCTCATCTCATTGCACCATTCTCTGTTCCCAGTAAATTATTTTTTAAAACCATATACTATTCTCGTGCCTGTGCTTTCTGCTCTTTTTTTCTGAATACTGCTTAAGCAAAGCAGCTCTTGCAGGAAATCTTGAATCCAGGTTAAGTATTTATACTTCATCTTCTTCGTCTTGTTGGTGTTTCTCTTTTTCACCTGCAACTTCTGCTTGAATCTTTTTAAGTAAAGGACAGGTTGTAGAAATTTTATTTAGAAACTTTGGAGTTAGGATCATCAGTAATTTCTATAAATAAATCGATATCTTTCTTACTTCTTATAATCCATACCTTATGGTGTTCATACTAAAGTGACAGGCCGTGGTGTTAAGATTTGTAAGCATGTTCCAGAAGAAGTTCAAGATGCAGCCCGTGCAGCAATTGATGGCCCTCCAGGAAAAAAACTTAAGACTGTAGCAGGCTCAAGCAATAACGAGGTCACTAATGCAATTTCAGCTTCTGCACAAGAACAAAACAATGAAGTGATGGCACAACAAGGAGATGCTCTTTCCCTTGAAGCGCTCGAATATTGGATAGCTAGCTTCGCTGTTGAAGAGATTGATCGCAAAAATTTCAGTATAGATGATTATCGCAAAAATCATGCTTAGAGATGTTAAACTACATGATACATAGTCTATTTTTGGAAATTGGATCTTTGACCTGTTGTTGTATGCCGGCTTCTCAGATGGTCCTGTTTTTAAATTTAGCTTTGGTTGCCATCAAAAGTCTAAATGATGGAGCCATCAAGCGGTGTGGCATCTTCTTTTCTACTAGGCATGTGCCACATGTTTAACTTTAATTTGCAAGATGGGGAAGGGAAGTATAGGACTATAGGTGGTGTAATGGGAATGAGTATGTTGGTGAGTGGAAACATGGGGTGATACCTGGGAAAGGGGTATTGGTTTGGGCTAATGGGAAGAGGTATGAAGGGTACTGGGAAAATGGGGTGCCTCAAGGGAAAGGGATGTTTACTTTTGGGAGTGGGATTGGGAGAGTTCGTGGGCGGCTAGGGCCGAATGATCACTGCTGCCTTTTTTGGTGGTGTCCACTACACTGTACTATATATATATATATATAATCCTTAGGTAATTGATTTGTAGTTTCCAAGTTTGAACGTTATTGAGGTGCCAGCTTTCTTAATTATACAATTACCACTCGAACAGGTTTTCAAAGTATCGACACGTTAACATTCGAAAAGGTCACAGCCATTCTGAATTTCCACTCGTTAACATTCGAACAGGTCACAGCCATTATAAATCATATAATATCCACAATATTTGGGTTTTCGAAGTTTTAACAACGAATGGGTTCCCACGTGATGCGAGGTGGGTAGCAACTGACATGTGAAATATATAAAACTCTTCCAAGCAATTGTTTACATTATTGATTTGTTTTCTTGAATCACTCTTATCTCTGTGCCTATTATATCCCTTTTCTGTCTGCTTAAGCCAACGAAGCAGCTGCAGAACCTCCTCTTAACATTCAATCTCTTCCACATTCTCTCTGCTACCATTCTTTTCTAAGCCATTCTTCTCTTTCAGATCCCTTTTCTTTTTGATTGCTTAAGCTAACCTTTAACCAAACACTTGGAGAACCCCATTTTTGCAGGTAAACTATTTATATTTTGTTTTTTATTGCTCGATTCTTCCATGCTGGTTGTTTCTTTTCTAACCCATTCTTCTCTCTCAGATCCCTGTTCTTTACTAATTGCTTAAGCAAACCAGTAACCAGACACTTGAAGAACCTCATTTTGCTGCCAGAAACATTCAGGTAAACTATTTATGTTTTTGTTGCTTGATTCATTCAAGTAAAACAGGTTATTAAATTACCAAGGGTCGTAATTTTTGCATATTATTTAATTAAGTATTTTCATCTAGGAAGTCATGATCAACCAAAATTTATTGCCTACTAATCAGTAAAATTAATTAAATTTGCTATTAATTGTGACTAAAAGATCTCGAGAAAATAGTGAAGGAAAGTGCCTCATTAAAATAAGTATTTCATCATCTGTGGAAAAAAATAAACGTAACCTTTTCTTTTTTTTTCTATAAACGCCAAGGACTTTGTATTTCAAGTTCCCTTTTCTTTTAAGGAAAACTATGTCATGATCCACCAAGTTTTTTTTTTTTTTTTCGTCTGTCTGTCTGTCTTAGTGGCAAGTTTTTCTTCTTATATATATATTGGAATAATTTTGAGAGTTAAAATTTATATGAAGCCCAAAGGCGCTTCATCTTAATTATATTTCCATTACACTTATTAATAAATCATTTTCTTGTGTTTATTCCTAACAATATTATAAAGATTATGAGGTATTTATATATAGAGAGAGAGACTCACGTAGTTACATATAGACATAGATGAGGAGTTTATTCCTAACAATATAAAGATTATGCGTGCTTACCATTTTTAAGAAGCTTAAAATATGAAAAATACTTTTTTTAAAATTATATTTTATTAATCATTATATTCTCCTTTAAGTAAAGAAGCTTAAAATATGAAATATATTAGAATCTTAATCTCCTTTATTAATTATATTCTATTTTTTAATTTCTAAAACTTATTTATAATAAAATTATATTTTATTAATCATTATATTTTAATTTTAATTTTGTACAAATAATTCTTAATATATGAGATTCATTAAGTTTTTAATATGTTTGTTTATATATAAATTATGATTCTAATTAAAATGAAATAAATTGAATAAAATTATTTAATTTATTATCAATTTAATAAATTAATTAATTTATATTTAAATATTAAACACGCAATTCAATATGTCATGACTATGCTGGAAAATTGATAAACATTGACGGGTC
>Ga0325400_1000712_pt1 | contig 25544 bp, 26 predicted proteins | sample PopdelMetagenome_2_FD_205662 | JGI IMG/M metagenome (GOLD analysis project Ga0325400, IMG submission 205662) | Populus deltoides microbial communities from Bellville, Georgia, United States - Xylem-PdKOR-R1 | ecosystem: Host-associated > Plants > Phyllosphere > Stem > Wood/Secondary xylem...
CGGCGACATCGGCTGCATGGTCAACGGCGCTGGCCTCGCCATGGCGACGATGGACATCATCAAGCTGAACGGCATGTTCCCGGCCAACTTCCTCGACGTCGGCGGCGGCGCCAACAAGGAGAAGGTGACCGCGGCGTTCAAGATCATCCTGTCCGATCCCGCGGTGAAGGGCATCCTGGTCAACATCTTCGGCGGCATCATGCGCTGCGACATCATCGCCGACGGCATCGTCGCCGCCGCCAAGGAGGTGAACCTGCAGGTGCCGCTGGTCGTTCGGCTGGAGGGCACCAACGTCCAGCAGGGCAAGGACATCCTGGCCAACAGCGGCCTCGCGATCGTCCCGGCCAACGACCTGGGCGACGCCGCCAAGAAGATCGTCGCCGAGGTCCAGAAGGCGGCGTGAGGAGGTCACATGGCCGAGGTCGAGAACCTGATGCTGGAGCACCTGAAGAAGTTTCAGGCGACGCTCGACAGCATGCAGCGCGACATCCGCGAGCTGAAGGTCCGGCAGTCGGAAACGCACTCGGCCGTGCTGGCGCTGCGCCGCGACCAACTCGGCGACGCCGAGGTGACCGCGCACATGCAGACGCAGATGGACAGGTTCGGCGACCGGCTCGATTATATCGAGCGTCGGCTCGACCTGAGCAATTGAGGAAGAGGGCATGAAGGTACTCGTCCCCGTCAAGCGCGTGCTTGACTACAACGTGAAGCCCCGGGTGAAGGCGGACGGCAGCGGCGTCGACCTCGCCAATGTCAAGATGAGCATGAACCCCTTCGACGAGATCGCCGTCGAGGAGGCCATCCGCCTGAAGGACAAGGGCGTGACCGAGATCGTCGTCGTCTCGATCGGCGAGCAGAAGGCACAGGAGACCTGCCGCACCGCGCTCGCCATGGGTGCCGACCGGGCGATCCTGGTCGTGTCGGACCAGAAGGTCGAGCCGCTGGGCGTCGCCAAGATCCTGAAGGCGATTGCGGAGGAGGAGAAGCCCGACCTCGTGATCCTCGGCAAGCAGGCGATCGACGACGACAACAACCAGACCGGCCAGATGCTGGCCGGCCTGACCGGCTGGGCGCAGGGCACCTTCGCCTCAAAGGTCGAGCTGGCGTCCGACAGCGTCACCGTCACGCGCGAGGTCGACGGCGGGCTGGAGACCGACAAGCTCAGCTTACCGGCGATCGTCACCACCGACCTGCGCCTCAACGAGCCGCGCTACGCCTCGCTGCCCAACATCATGAAGGCCAAGTCCAAGCCGTTGGCGCAGAAGACCCCCGCCGACTACGGCGTCGACGTGACCCCGCGCCACACCACGCTGAAGGTGGCGGAGCCCGGCAAGCGCCAGGCGGGCATCAAGGTCGCCGACGTGGACGAGCTGGTGACCAAGCTCGCCGCGATGGGCATCGCCAAGTCGTAATCATCGGGAGGTGGGGTCGCACCCCCGCCTCCGTTCGTGCTGAGCGAAGTCGAAGCACCCGCCCGCCACAAGCCGCCCTTCGACTGCGCTCAGGGCGAACGGGTCAGAGGAACCAAGCCATGAAGACGCTAGTCTGGGTCGAGCATGACGGATCGGCCGTCAAGGACGCCACCCTCTCCGCGGTGACCGCCGCCTCCCAGCTCGGCGAGGTCCACCTGCTCGTCGCCGGACAGGGCGTGGGCGGCGTCGCCGAGGCCGCCGCGCAGATCGCCGGCGTCGGCAAGGTCCACGTCGCCGACGACGCCGCCTACGCCCACGCGCTCGCCGAGAACATCGCGCCGCTGGTGGTCGAGCTGATGGGCCACCACGACGCGTTCGTCTGCCCGGCCACTACCACGGGCAAGAACATCGCCCCGCGCGTGGCGGCGCTGCTCGACGTGATGCAGGTCAGCGACATCCTATCGGTCGAGGGCCCGGACACCTTCACCCGCCCCATCTACGCCGGCAACGCGATCGCCACCGTGCAGACCTCGGACAAGAAGCTGGTGGTCACCGCCCGCGGCACCGCCTTCGACAAGGCCGAGGCGACCGGCGGCACCGGCACGGTCGAGGCGGTCGCCTCGACCGGCGACACGGGCGTGTCCTCGTTTGTCGGCTCGGAGATCGCCGAGAACGCCCGTCCGGAACTGACCAGCGCCACGATCATCGTCTCCGGCGGCCGCGCGCTGGGGTCGGAGGAGCAGTTCCACGCCCTTATCGACCCGCTCGCCGACAAGCTCGGCGCGGGCGTCGGCGCATCGCGCGCGGCGGTGGACGCGGGCTATGCCCCCAACGATTATCAGGTCGGCCAGACCGGCAAGATCGTCGCCCCGCAGGTCTATGTCGCGGTCGGCATCTCCGGCGCGATCCAGCACCTCGCGGGGATGAAGGACAGCAAGACCATCATCGCGATCAACAAGGACGAGGACGCGCCGATCTTCCAGGTGGCCGACATCGGCCTGGTGGGCGACCTGTTCAAGGTCGTGCCGGAGCTGACGGGGAAGCTGTAGGCCAGGCTAGGCTAGGCTAGGCTAGCCTAGCCTGGCCGGGCTCGGCGCCCGCCGAGCTTCGACGACGCGGAACTTAACCCCGTGTCGGACCTGCCTGATCTCGCCGGACGCCGCGCCACCGCATGGCCGGGCCGGCGACCGGATCGACCGCCGCCCCGCGCGGGCACGCGCATCGCCGCGTGCCGCGGGTCGACTATGCCGCCGCCCCGCTCGCCTGGCTGGGTGTCCGAGCGATGATCCGCCGCAGTCCCGCGCGCGGCGTCAGGTCGTGTGGTTCGCGCAGGTTCCATGCCAGCCCCAGCCGACGCATCGCCAGCAGCACCCACCAACCCGGATCATGCTGGCCCGGCTCGACCCCCAGCCGCGCCGAACCCGGCCAGGCATGATGGTTGCCGTGCCACGCCTCGCCGAAGGTGACCAGCGCGGCGGCGGGCAGGTCGTGCCCCTGCACCGCGACTCCGTCGACCGCCCAGCCCTGCGGCCCGCGGCGATGGGTGACGTGCCCGACCAGCCAGTGACCGGTGACGCACACCGCGACCCGCACCGGCACGCCCCAGACCAGCCAGGGCAGCCCGCCGATCCAGAAGAAGGCGGCCGCCCAGGGCAGCTGTTGGAGCATCCATGTCGCCTCCAGCGCCGCCAGGAACCGGTCGCGCGCGAGCGCCGCCTCCGGCACGAAGCGCGGCGGGTGCGCCAGTTCCAGCCGGCAATGCATCTGCCACCAGGCATCCCGCAACGGCCCCGCGCGGTGCGCGTGCAGGTCGTGGCAGCGCGCCTGCCGCTGCGCCCAGTCGCGGGTGTCGTGGAGCCGCACCATGCCGAGCGGCCCCGCCATCCCGACCAGCGTGCCGAGATAGGCCAGGACCCGCTCGACCCATTTCGGTGCCGCGAAGCTGCGATGGATCAGGAGGCGGTGCAACCCGATCGAATGGCCCAGGCACAAGGTGATCGCCGAGGTGACGAGGAAGAGCAGCACCGCGCCGCCCGTCGTCGCCAGCGGTATGCCGACGACCGCCGCCAGCGTCATCGCGATCATCCAGATCGACCGGGTCGGCGCCCATCGCACCCGCCCCTCGACCGCGTCGGTGGACGGGTCGACGATCATCCGCTCGGTCGCCAGGCTTGCCATGATCAGCTCCTTTGGAAATTAGGAACAAGCCTAATTACTGGAACGGGTTTGTCAACGCTTAGCTTATCGCCTAAATAGACGGGTATGCAGCGCGTGTTCGAAGCCCTGTCGTCCCCCGCCCGGCGACGCATCCTGGCCTATCTTTCCGGTGCCGAGCTCAACGCCGGCGACATCGCCTCCCGCTTCGCCATGTCGAAGCCGTCGATCTCGCAACATCTCTCCGTGCTCGAGTCGGCGGGCCTGGTCACCAGCGAGAAGCGCGGCCAGTTCGTCTGGTACCGCCTGGTACCCGACAGCCTGGCCAACACGTTGAACGGCTTCGTACAGGAGGTCTGCCCGGTGGCCCGCCCCCTGAAGCGCGAGAGCGCGGCACGGGCGCGCGATGCCGAGTGACCGCGCCCACCGGGGCGGTCCGGCGCGGGGACCCTGCCGGACCTGGCCGCACCGTGGCCCGTCGCCGTTCGTGTCCGGCACCCGTCGCGCGGCAGTCCTGGGGGAAACGCCGTGACCCGGCGACGCCTGGTCGTCACCGGCCGCGTCCAGAACGTCTTCTACCGCGACTGGTTCGTCGAGCGCGCCGTCGCCTTGGGTCTGGACGGTTGGGTCCGCAACCGTGCCGACGGATCGGTCGAGGCGGTGATCGCCGGTGCCGGCGACGCGGTCGAGCGCATGATCGCGCTCGCGCGGGAAGGGTCACCGGCCGCGCGCGTCGCGGACGTCGCGTCCCACCCGGTCGCCCCGGCGGAGACGCTGGTCGGGTTCGAGAAGCGCCCCACCGTCTGATTCGCGCTGTCCTGGCGGGGCGATGCTTGCCATGATGCCGCCGCGGTCGCGTCCCCCCGGGCGACGCGGCGCCGGCGTCTGCACACACAGGCGTTGCTTGGGCCGGGAGGGGAGGGGCGTATGATCGGATGGCTGATGATGGCGCAGGCGGCGGTGGCCGATCCGGCGATCGCCGCGCGGGTCGAACGGGTGCTCGCCCGGGCGCCGATCGTCGACGGCCATAACGACCTGGCCTGGGAGTTGCGCGAGACCGGCCAGCCGGTGGAGGCGACCGACCTGTCCCGCGACACCGCCGGCCTGCCCGTCCCGCTGCAGACCGACATCGCACGGTTGCGCCGCGGCCATGTCGGCGCGCAGTTCTGGTCGGTATGGGTGCCGACGGACGTGTCCGGCGCACGTGCGGTGGAGATGACGCTGGAGCAGATCGACGTGGTGCGGCGCCTGATCGCCGCCAACCCGGCGGCGCTCGCCCCCGCCGTCACCGCCGCCGACGTTCGCCGGGTCGTGCGCGGCGGGCGCATCGCCAGCCTGATCGGGGTGGAGGGCGGCCATCAGATCGACGGCCGCCTGTCGGTGCTGCGCCAGTACAAGGCGCTGGGCGTCGGTTACATGACCCTGACCCACACCCGCAGCCTGGACTGGGCGGACGCGTCCACCGACGAGGCGCGCAGCGGCGGCCTGTCGGCGTTCGGCCGGCAGGTGGTGGCGGAGATGAACCGGATCGGCATGATCGTCGACGTGTCCCACGTGTCCGACGCGACCGCGATCGCCGCCATGGCCGCCAGCCGCGCGCCGGTGATCGCCTCCCATTCCAGCGCGCGCGCGCTGGCCGACGCACCGCGCAACATGCCGGACACGGTGCTGCGCGCGGTGGCCGCGAACGGCGGCGTGGTGATGATCAACGCCTACCCGGGCTTCCTGTCGGACGAGTGGCGCCGCTGGGATGCCGACCGGACCGCCTATGCCAAGTCGGCGGGGGTGCCGGCCGACGTCTACGGCGGCAAGGCGCCCGCACCGCTGGTCGCGTGGGAGGCGCAGCACCCCGAACCGCGCGTCGATGCCGCACGCGTCGCCGATCATGTGGAGCACGTCGCCACGGTCGCCGGCCGCGACCATGTCGGCATCGGCGGCGATTACGACGGCATCATGGGCACCGGCCCGCTCGGCATGAAGGGCGTGGACGGCTATCCGTTGCTGTTCGCGGAGCTGGTGCGCCGTGGCTGGTCGGACGCCGACCTGGCCAAGCTCGCCCAGGGCAACGTGCTCCGCGTCATGGAACGGGTGGAGGCGACCGCGGAGGCGCAGGCCGCGGGCAAGCCGGGCGACGCGATCGACCGAGCCTCGCGGTAAGGCGGTTTTCGCGCAAGCCGCACCACCTCCGTCCGGCCGAGCGCGATCGAAGACCAGGCTTGGATCGAGGCGCTTCGGGGCACGGCGCCGAGGCCTCTCCCGGGCGGCTGGATCGCCGGCCAGCCGGAAGGTTCGGCACCGATCGGTTCCGATTGGCCGGAAACCGCCTAGGGCGGACGCGGGCGGACTCGGGCGGCATCGCGGCGCTTCCGCCCGTCGCGGCGGTGCCGGGCGACCGGCCTGGCCGGCGCGGCGATCGGTCTCGGCGCGGCGACCCACGGCTGGTCAGCCGCCACAGCCTCCGACGGTTTTCGACCAGATCGGCCCGCGCCTGAAGCATGTCACGCCACCCTTGGCCTTCAACCTAGCTCAGGCCGAACGGCGGCTGGTGCCACCCGGTCGGAGGTAGCTCTAGCCCTCGAAACCCGCCAAGAAGCTTGCGACGTTGGCGCCCAGAGCGTCCACCGCATAGCCGCCTTCCATCACGATCGCGGTCGGCCATCCGGCTGCCGCTATGTCGCGGGCGAGCACCGTGTAATCCGCGGTGGTGAGCGCGAAGCGGCTGATCGGATCGCCCTCCCACGTGTCCGCGCCGAAGCTGACGACCAGCAGCCCCGGCCCGAACCGGCCGATCGCCTCCAGCGCGGTCGCCTGCGCGCGGCGGAACGCGTCGAGCCGCGTGCCCTGCGGCAGCGGCAGGTTGAGCGTCGCGCCGCGCCCCTCCGCCTCCCCGATCTCGTCCGCATGGCCCCAGTAGAAGGGGTAGTCGCCGGCCGGATCGGCGTGGACGCTGGCATAGAACACGTCGCCGCGCGTCCAGAAGATGTCCTGGGTGCCGTTGCCATGGTGATAGTCGATGTCGAGGATCGCGACGCGCGGCACGCCGGCGTCGCGAGCCGACTGGGCGGCGATCGCGGCGGTGTTGAGGTGGCAATAGCCGCCGCAATAATCCGCACCGGCATGGTGGCCCGGCGGGCGGCCCAGCGCAAAGGCGGCGCGCGCGCCGGCCAGCACAGCCTCCGTCGCCGCCAGCGCGGTCTGCGCGCTGCCATAGGCGGCGTCCCACGTGTCGGGCGTGATCGGCGTGGTCGCGTCGAAGCTGTACCGGCCCAGCAGGGCGTCGATCCGCGACAGCGTCAGCGGACGGCGCGCGACGATCGGAAAGGCGTAGGGGATGGCGTCGCCGCCGCGCCCGGCCTCCGTCCACAGCTGCGAGGCGTCGCGCAGGAAGGCCAGGTAATCGGGGGCATGGACGCGCGCGATCGGTGCCGCGCCGCGGTCGGCCGGTGGCTCGGCACCGCCGATCGCCGTCAGGATCGCCTCCGCGCGCGCGGGCACCTCGGCATAGGCGGTGAAGCCGCCATTGTGCAGCTCCGCGGTCGGGGCGTGGCGCAATTGGGCGGGGGCGAAGAAGCGGCGCATAGCCGGACGGTGGCACATGGCCGGCCGGCAAGGAAGTCGCGACCGGGCGACCTATCCCGGCCGCCGTCCCCGCCAACGGGAACGGCCCGCCCGGCAGGTGCCGGACGGGCCGTCGATCCACGCCTGATCGGCGCCTTCAGCTCGACTGTTGCAGGTTCACCGCGGCGTACTTGCCGCGCCGATCGACCTCGATCTCGAACTGCAGGCGATCGCCCTCGTTGAGGTTGGCCATGCCGGCGCGCTCAACCGCGGAGATGTGCACGAACGCGTCCGGCTGACCGTCATCGCGCTGGATAAAGCCGAAGCCCTTCATGGCGTTGAAGAACTTGACGGTGCCCGTCGCCTTCTCGCCGGTCAGCTGACGCTGCGGCGCGCCGCCGAAGCCGCCCGCACCCCCGGCGCCACCGGCGCGCGGTCCACGGTCGCCGCCGCCGAAGCCACCCTCGCGCGGCTCGCGCGGGGCGCGCTCCTGCACCGGCATCGGCTCGCCGTCGATCTTCAGCTCGGTGGCCGAGATGCGGCCGCCGCGGTCCACCAGGGTGAAGCCGAGCGGCTGACCCTCGGCCAGGCCGGTGAGCCCCGCCTGCTCGACCGCCGAGATGTGCACAAACACGTCCTCGCCGCCGTCGTCGCGCACAACAAAGCCGAAGCCCTTCTGCGCGTTGAAGAACTTGACCACGCCGGTGCCCTCGCCGACGACCTGGGGGGGCATGCCGCGGCCACCGCCACCGCCACCGCCGAACCCGCCGCCGCCGCCGCTGCGAAAGCCACCGCCGCCGCCGCCGAACCCGCCGCGATCACCGCCGCCGAAGCCGCCGCCGCCGCTGCGGAAGCCACCGCCGCCGCCGCCACCGAACCCGCCGCCGCCGAAGCCGCCGCCGCCACCGAAATCGCCGCCGCCGCCGCCGAAGCCGCCGGACTCGTCACCGAAGCCATCGCGCTTGTCGCGGCCACGTCCGCCACGGTTGCCGCGGCCGCCCTTGTCGTAACTCATAACCCTGTTCGTCTTCCCGGTTCGCCCGATGCCGTGCTGAAGCCTCGCGCCGGACGATGACGCAAAAGTCTTCGGACGCTAAAATGCTCTGCGCCTCAATTCTGCCATAGCGCAGAAGCGTCGGCTTCGGAAACGGAATCTTCGCGCCGCGGACACCTACCCGCGCGATTGGGCGGAGGCGTGGCTTCGGGGACACGCCGGGCATTGAGCCGGCACGCGCCGCAGGCTAGAGCCCCGCCCATGGCCGTGTACCTGCATGAGGAAGACCTTCCCGCCGACCTGTTCGCGCCCGGCGCGGATCTGGCGGTGGATACGGAGACGATGGGCCTGGTGACGCCGCGCGATCGGTTGTGCGTGGTGCAGCTGTCCGATGGCGGGCCGGACCAGCACCTCGTCCGCTTCTCGCCCGGCAGCGATTACGCCGCGCCCCGGCTGCGCGCCGTGCTGGGCGACCGGTCGCGGCGCAAGCTCTACCATTTCGCGCGGTTCGATCTGGCCGCGCTTCGCCATTACCTCGGCACCGATGCGAGCCCCTGCTACTGCACCAAGACCGCGTCGCGGCTGGTCCGTACCTACACCGACCGGCACGGCCTGAAGGAGCTGGTGCGCGAGATGCTGGGCACCGACATCTCCAAGCAGCAGCAATCGTCGGACTGGGGCGGCCCCGATCTGAGCGAGGCGCAGAAGGACTATGCCGCCTCCGACGTCCGCTATCTCCATCGCCTGCGCGACGAGCTGGACCGGCGGCTCGCGCGGGAAGGGCGGGCGGAGCTGGCGCAGGCCTGCTTCGACTTCCTGCCGCACCGCGCCGCCTTGGACCTGGCCGGCTGGCCGGAGGTCGACATCTTCGCGCATGTCTGACGTCGCCGCGCAGCAGCGATCGACGCGGCGGCGCTGGGCGGCGCCCGGCAGCCGCCACGATCGGCTGATCCGCCTGCTGGGTGTCGGGTTGCCGGTCGCGATCGGGGTGCTGGCGGCGTTCCTGGTCATGTCGCCCCTGACCATGGGCGGCGACGTGTCGTTCGTGCTCGACAAGAACAAGGTGGAGGTCGCCAGGGAGCGGCTGAAGATCCAGGCGGCGCAGTATCGCGGGTCCGACGCCAAGGGCCAGCCGTTCCAGCTCAACGCCGGCTCCGCCATCCAGAAGAGCTCGGCCGAGCCGGTGGTTCAGCTGACGGACCTCGCCGCGCAGATCCGGCTGCCGGAGGGGCCGGCCCGGCTGGTGGCGGGCAAGGGCCGCTACGACATGGAGGCGGAGCAGGTGAAGGTGGACGGGCCGATCGCCTTTCGCGCCGCCGACGGCTACCGGGTCGACACCAGCGATGCCACCGTCGACCTCAAGGCGCGCACAATGGCGAGCGACGGCGACGTCACCGGATCGCTGCCCAACGGCACTTTCCGCGCCGACCGGGTCCGCGCCGATTTCGCGTCGCGCACGGTGACGCTGGAGGGGCATGCCCGCTTGCGGATGATCCCCAAAGGGGCGAGATAGCGGCAATGCGCCCCTGTCTTCCGGTCCTGTTCGCGATCATCGCCGCCGCGCCGCTCGCCGCGCAGCAGCGTCACAACACGACCGCCCCGATCAACGTCGATGCGGCGCGCATCGAGCTGCAGGACCGCGCCGACCGCGCAGTGTTCTCGGGCAGCGTGGTGTTGCGCCAGGCGGAGATGACGCTCAACGCCGCGCGCGTGACGGTGGCCTATACCGGCGAGGCGATCGGCGGCAATCCGCAGATCTCGCGCGTCGACGCCAGCGGCGGCGTGACCGTGCGCCGCCCCAGCCAGACCGCGCGGTCGCAATATGCGATCTACGACCTCAACCGCCGGCTCATCACCATGCTGGGCGGGGTCACGCTTCAGCAGGGCGCGAACAACGTCAACGGTTCGCGGCTGACCATCAACCTCGACACCGGCCGCGCGGTGATCGACGGGTCGGGCGTGGGCGGCTCCGCCGGCGCGCCGGGCGGCACCGCCACCACCCGCGGCGGGCGCGTGACCGGCACCTTCTCGGTCCCGCAGCGCAACTGAGGCGCGTCCGCGGCGGGGCGTTCGGGAAGGGGGCCAGGGGCACGGCCGCGCCGCTCCGTCGCTTTCCCGCTGGAAACGCCTGCGCAAAACCGCCATGCACGAAGTCTGCCAGACGCGGCGGCCGCGACGCCGCGTCCACCCATTACGAGGTTCGCCTGCATGGACGCCCCCATCGTCGACAAGGCCATCGTCGACACGCCCGTCAACCCCGAGCTGGAACCAGCCCCCGAGCCGCCGGTGGCCCGCGGCCTCCAGGCGGTGTCGATCGCCAAGAGCTACGACAAGCGCGTCGTGCTCGCGGACGTGTCGGTGTCGGTCGGCCGCGGCGAGGTGATCGGGCTGCTCGGGCCGAACGGCGCGGGCAAGACCACCTGCTTCTACTCGGTCATGGGGCTGGTGAAGCCCGATGCCGGCCGCATCATGCTGGACGGGGAGGACATCACCGGCCTGCCCATGTACCGGCGCGCGATCATGGGGCTGGGCTACCTGCCGCAGGAGACGTCCATCTTCCGCGGCCTGTCGATCGAGAAGAACATCTCCACGGTGCTGGAGCTGGCCGAGCCCGACGCCGCCGCCCGCGCCAGGAAGCTCGACCAGCTGCTCGACGAGTTCGGCCTCACCCGGCTGCGCGCCTCGCCCGCGATGGCGCTGTCGGGCGGCGAGCGGCGGCGGGCGGAGATCGCGCGCGCGCTGGCCGCCGATCCGTCGATCATGCTGCTCGACGAACCGTTCGCGGGCATCGACCCGATCTCCATTGCCGACATCCGCGACCTGGTGAAGGACCTGAAGCGTCGCGACATCGGCGTCCTCATCACCGACCACAACGTCCGCGAGACGCTGGAGATCGTCGACCGCGCCTACATCATCTATGACGGGCGCGTGCTGTTCTCGGGCTCGCCCGCCGAGCTGGTCGCCGACGACAATGTCCGCCGCCTCTACCTGGGCGAGGGCTTCACGCTGTAGGGCGATGCGCACGGCCCGCCTCTCCCGTCATCCCGGCCGCCGGGATCTCTCCGCCACACGGCGCCCGTTCGCCGCACGGGATCCCGGCCCGCGCCGGGGGGACGGACGCCGCCGGTGAGCCTCGCCCCGCGCCTCGACCTGCGCCAGTCGCAATCGCTGGTGATGACCCCCCAGCTCCAGCAGGCGATCAAGCTGCTGGCGCTGTCCAACCTGGAGATCGAGGGGGTGATCGCCGAGGAGGTCGACAAGAACCCGCTGCTCGACCTCGCGCCGCCCGCCGACGACACCCCGGCCCCGGAGCGGGAGGCGCCGCCCGAGCCGGTGGCGGAAGGCGCCGGCACCGACGAGCTGACCCATGCGGGCGAGCAGGCGCTCGACCTGGAGGGCGCGGTTGATCGCTTCGACGACGGACCCGGCGACGCCCATGGCGACGCCCATGCGGGCGATCGCATCGCCACCGGCGCGGGCGGGCAGGGCGGCGAGGAGCTGCCGGACCTCGACCAGCTCGCCGGGGCCGATGCGAGCCTGGCCGACCATCTGGAGGCCCAGGCTGGCACCGCGCTGGGCGACGCCGATCTCGTCATCGCGCGCCACCTGATCGACCAGATCGACGAGGCGGGATACCTGTCGGTGCCCCTGCTGGAGGTCGCCACCCGGCTGGGCGTCGCGCTGGCGCGGGTCGAGGCGGTCTTGGCGGTGATCCAGACCTTCGACCCGACCGGCGTCGGCGCGCGCGACCTGGCCGAGTGCCTCGCGCTCCAGGCCAAGGAAGCCGACCGGTACGACCCGTGCATGGCGCGGCTGCTCGACAATCTCGACCTGCTCGCACGCGGCGATCTTGCCCGGTTGAAGCGCATGTGCGGCGTCGACGACGAGGACATGGCCGACATGATCCGGGAGGTGCGCGGTTACGACCCCAAGCCCGGGTGCCGCTACGGCGGCGAGCCGGCCCTGGCGGTCGTGCCCGACCTGTTCGTCCGGCGCGGCCCCGCCGGCTGGCTGATCGAGCTCAACCAGGCGACGCTGCCCCGCGTGCTGGTCAACCGGCGGTACCATGCCCAACTGGCCGCCGGCGCGACCGACAAGGCGTCCAAGGCGTGGCTGGGCGAGATGCTTCAAGGGGCCAACTGGCTCGCCAAGGCGCTGGACCAGCGCCAGCGCACCATCCTGAAGGTCGCGACCGAGATCGTGCGCCAGCAGGAGGCGTTCTTCCGCCACGGCGTCCAGCATCTCCGCCCGATGACGCTCGCCAAGGTCGCCGAGACGATCGAGATGCACGAGTCGACCGTCAGCCGGGTGACGAGCAACAAATACCTGTCCTGCGCGCGCGGGATGTTCGAGCTGAAATACTTCTTCACGGTGGCGGTGGGCGCGGCCGATGGCGGCGAGGCGGTATCGGCGGAGGCGGTCCGGAACGCGCTCCGCGCGCTGATCGCGGGCGAGGGGCGGACGGTCCTGTCCGACGACACGCTGGTCGAGCGGCTCCAGGCGCAGGGCTTCGACATCGCCCGGCGCACCGTCGCCAAATACCGGGAGGCGATGGGGATCGGCAGCTCGATCCAGCGGCGACGGGCGCTCGCCCTGAAAGGATAAGCGCGATGCCGGGACGGGCCCGCCACCACGGAGATGTAGCATGCTGATCGTCACCGGTGCGATCGTCGCCAGGCCCGAAACGCTGGACATCCTCCTCGCCGAGGCGCGGCGCCACGTCGCCCAGTCGCGGACCGAGCCGGGCTGTCTCCTCCACTCCTTCCACCAGGATGGCGAGGATCCGCTGCGGCTCTTCTTCTACGAAGAGTGGGAGAGCATGGCGGCGCTCACCACCCACTTCGCGCATCCCGGCGCGCGCCGGCTGATGGCGGCGGTGCGCGAACACGCCGCCTCGACGGAGCCGCTCGCGATCCACGAGGCGGTGGCGATCCGGCCGTGATCCGCCTGCTGCTCGCGCTGCTGCTGCTCCTCCCGGCCGCCGCGGCCGCGCAAATCCGGGTGATGAGCTTCAACGTCCGCCTGCCGCTCGCCAGCGACGGCGCCAATGACTGGCCGAACCGCCGGGCGATCTTCATCGATACGGTTCGCCGCGCCGACCCCGACCTGATCGGCACGCAGGAGCTGTTCCAGCGCCAGGGCGACGACCTCGTCGCGGCGCTGCCCGCCTATCGCTGGTTCGGGCGCGACCGGCGCGGCGGTCACGCGGACGAGCATATGGGGGTCTTCTACCGCACCGACCGGCTGCGGCTGGTGCGGTCGGGCAACTTTTGGCTGTCCGACACCCCCGCGGTGCCCGGCAGCATCAGCTGGGGCAACCTGTATCCGCGCATGGTGACCTGGGGCGAGTTCCGGACCAGGGACCACGGCCGGCGCGTCTACCTGTTCAACACCCACCTGCCCTACCGCGCCGAGGACGAGGCGGCGCGGGAGAAGGGCGCGGCGCTGATCCTCGCCCGCATCAGGGCGATCGCGGGCACCGTGCCGGTCGTGCTGACCGGCGACTTCAACACCGTGCCGGACAGCGAGACGCACCGCCTGCTCGCCGCCGGCCTGACCGACGCGTGGGAGGCGGCGCCGGCGCGTGAGGGTCCGGCGGGGACGTTCCACGGCTTTACCGGCCGCCCCGACCGGCGGATCGACTGGCTATGGACGCGCGGGCTGCGCGCGACGCGGGTGACGGTGCGCACCGACCATGACGGCGACCGCTACCCGTCCGACCACTTCCCGGTCGTCGCGGACCTCGATCTCTAGCCCGGTTCGCGGCTACGCCGCACGGCCTGCGTCCGTCAGGAGCACTGTCGAGGGACAAGCCCGACGGACGCCGCCAAGCGTCTAGAAACGTCGCTCGACACGAATGGAGAGAGGGTGGCGAGGGCCGACCCAAGCCGTTCGTGCTGAGCGAAGTCGAAGCATCCGTGGTCGGAGCGTGACCTTCGACTTCGCTCAGGTGGAACGGGGGCGCCCTAATTCGGCGCCTGCGCCGGCGCGGGCGCGGCGGACACACTGCCCGGCTGGGGCGGGGTGCTCGAGCGGGCGGCGTCGACCGCCTCGTCGTACCAGCCGGCCAGGTCCGCCTTCATCTGCCGGAGCGCGTCGGGGTTGAGGTAGGTCATGTGCCCGGCGGGATAGTAGGTGAAGCGCAGGTTCCGCTGCTGCGCCGGCTCCAGCATCATGTGGCCGAGGTCGTTCTCCGTCCCGAAGAAGGGCGTCGCCATGTCGAACCAGCCGTTCATCGACAGCACCTTGAGATAGGGATTGCCGCGCATCGCCGCCGCCAGGTCGACCGCGGTGTTGGGGTTGTTCTGCGCGCCCCCGCCGCCCGGCGCGCGGTGCGCCCAGTTCCAGGTCCAGCCCGCCGCGTCGCGCGCCGACAGGCGGTAGGGCAGCTCCGTCTTGTAGCCGATCGTGTCCGTCACATAGGCGTTGAAGGTGGCGATGAACGCGCCGGAGATGGCGTCGGACGAGGCGTCGGTCTCCGGCCGCTCGCCCGCCGAGTCGGCGTCGATGCCGGTGTAGCGCGAATCGAACCGGCCGATCGTCATCCGCCGGTCGCGCAGCAGCTCCTTCTGGAACCGCGGCAGGTCGACGCGCAAATTGGCGCGGCGGATGAAGTCGGCCGACATGCCCGTAAGCTCCGCCATCCGCGCCGCCACCTGATCGCGCTCGGCGGCGGGAAGCAGCTGCCCCTTGGCCAGCGCGGTCATGTACGGCCCCGTCGCGAAGGCGCGCGCGTCCGCGACCACTTGCGCCACGTCGGCGGGGCGGTTGGCGAGCCGGTTGTGGTACCAGGCGGTGGCGGCGTAGCTGGGCAGGTAGTTGATGTAGACCTGGTCGAGCCCCGGCTGGCGATAGCCGTAGTTCATGATCGACGAGAGCAGGATGACGCCGTTCAGGGCCAGTCCGCGGTCCTGCAGCTCATAGGCGACCGCGCCCGCGCGCAGCGTGCCGTAGCTCTCGCCCAGCATGAACTTCGGGCTGTTCCAGCGGCCGTACTTGGTGGTGTAGCGCAGGATCGCCTTGGCGAACATGTCGGCGTCCTCGTCGACGCCGTAGGCGGCCGACGGCTTCACGTCGCCCAGCGTGCGCGAATAGCCCGCGCCGATCGCGTCCAGGAAGACGAGGTCGCTCTTGTCGAGCAGCGTGTCGGGATTGGGGCCGAAGTCGTAGGGCGCGGGGCGGATGAACTCGGGGTTGCCGGTCTTGAGCCGCACGGGCGCGAACGACCCCATGTGGAGCCAGAAGGTCGGGCTGCCCGGGCCACCATTGTAGAAGAAGGTCACCGGCCGCTTGGCTCCGGGCCGCGTGCCGTCGAGCGTATAGGCGGTGTAGAACATCGACGCCTGGGGCTTGCCCTCCGTGTCGCGGAGCGTGAGCGTGCCGGCGGTGGCGGTATAGGCGAGGCGGCGGCCCCCGACGGTGACCGCGTCCTTGTGGGCGACCGCTTGCTCCTCCACCGGCGCCACCGCGGTGCCCGCCTCCGCCTCGGCCCGGGCGCGGTCGGCGGCGTTCTCCTTGGACGGCTTGTCCTGCGCGAGGGCGGCGGCGGGAAGCGCGATGAGCGCGGCGAGGAGAAGCTTCATGGGACCCCCTGATCGGTTCGCCATGCTTGTTCCCCAGCCGGGGCCCGCGCGCAATGCCCGCGATCAATTGCGCGGCACCACGCTGACCTGGCCGTCGCCCTCCAGCATCGCGAGGCGCACGTCCTCGACATCCTCCACGCCCTGCTCGCGCAGCTGTTGCAGCAGCTCTTCCTTGGTCATCAGCACCCGGCGCATGTTGGCGCGCCGCATGCGGCCGTCCTTGACGAGGAGCACCGGCTTGGCGGCGGTCAGCCAGGTGAGCTTGGGGAAGCGGAAGCTCAGCCAGTTGAGCAGGTAGGACCAGAGGATGATGGTGCCGACGAACACCACGCTCTCCGTGATCGACACGGCATCGCCGTTGAAGGCGGGCTGCGCGCCGTCGACGATCGCGACCACGACCAGAAGGTCGGCGATGTTGATCTCTCCGCCCTCGCGCTTGAGCAGGAAGCGGAGCGCGAAGAAGAGGAACAGGTACATGAGTGTCGCCCTGAGCACGATCTCGCCGAGCGCGACCGTGGGGACGAACATCGATTGCCAATCGGGCATGGGCGGGCCTCCGGTCGGTCAAGCCGTGGACGTACGGGCATGTTCCGGTGACGAATGGTTGCCGGGGTCTCCCGTCGCCCCGGCGCAGGCCGGGGTCCATGGCTGTCGCCGCGAGGGCCGGCGATCGTTGTGCGGCTCCCGTCCCCGACAGGGTTTCGGCTCAAACTTTCGTGGACGTCACGGCAGGAAGGGGCGTCGCGGCGAAGCCGCGTCGTCGGTCGGCGCACGGGTGCGCCGCCGGCCGGCCCGGCGATTATTTCCTCGCCTGGCTTCGCCAGTCTCGGGCGCCGGGCTCAGTCGTCCTCATCCTCGAACCCTACCAGCGCCAGCGCGCGCGCCTTGATCTGGCGGGTCTCGCACCAATGGACCAGCGCCTCCTCGCGGCCGTGGGTGACCCACACCTCCCTGGGCGCGATCTCCGCGATCGTGTCGGTCAGCTCGTCCCAGTCGGCATGGTCGGACAGGATCAAGGGCAGCTCGACATTCTTCTGCCGCGCGCGCTGGCGCACCCGCATCCATCCGCTCGCCATCGCGGTGATCGGGTCGGGCAGCCGCCGGGACCAGCGGTCGTTCAGCGCGGAGGGCGGGCACATCACGACATGGCCCGCCATGTCTGCCTTCTTGGCCTCGGTCGCGGGTAGGAGCTCGCCCAGCCTGACGCCGAGGTCGGCGTAGAGCTCGCACAATCGCATCAGCGCGCCGTGGAGGAAGATCGGCGCCTCGTGACCCCGGTCGCGCAGCTCCGCGATCACGCGCTGCGCCTTGCCCAGCGCATAGGCGCCGACCAGCACGCACCGGTCGGGATTGGCACGGAGCCGCTCGACCAGCTTGTCGATCTCGTCGCCGGTGTCGGGGTGGCGGAAGACGGGGAGGCCGAACGTCGCCTCCGTCACGAACACGTCGCAGCGCACCGGCTCGAACGCGGCGCAGGTCGGGTCGGGGCGGCGCTTGTAGTCGCCCGACACCACCACCCGCTCGCCGCGATAGTCGAGCACGATCTGCGCCGATCCCAGAACATGGCCGGCGGGGACGAAGCCCACCTCCACCTCACCCATCCGGATCGACTCGCCATACGCGACCGGCTCGCCCGCCTGTTCGCCGTAGCGGCAGTCCATGATCGCCAGCGTCTCCGGCGTCGCCCATACCCGGCCATGGCCGCCGCGCGCGTGATCGGCATGGCCGTGGGTGACCAGCGCGCGGGCGCTGGGTTCGGACGGGTCGATCCAGGCGTCGGCGGGGCGCACGTAGATGCCGTGCGGGTGCGGTTCGATCCAGTCGCCGAGCTTGGCCATGATCCGCATAACGCCAACGGGATCGTTTCGGGGGCGAGGCTCGTTGACCGGCGCGAAGAGGAGTTGCGCGCGATGGAAGGCAATTGGCTGACGGGTAGCGGCTGGGTGATCGTGGTGTTCATCGGCGCGTTTGTGCTGTTCGGCGCGATCATCTGGGCCAGGCGCCAGAACCGCACGGTGACCCCGGAGGAGCACCGCCGCAGCGAACAGGCAACGCGCGACCTCTACCAGGACCCGGTGGACCAAGATTCGATCAACCGCTGAGCCCCTGCCGCCGGCGATCGCCGGCTGGTTCGCCGCGCGCGACTGGCACCCGCGGCGCCACCAGCTGGCGATGCTGGACGAGGCGCGGGCGGGGCGCCACGCGCTGCTCGTCGCGGGCACCGGCGCGGGCAAGACGCTCAGCGGGTTCCTGCCCACGCTGGTCGACCTGACGGAACGGCCGACGGAGGGGCTCCACACGCTCTACGTCTCGCCGCTGAAGGCGCTGGCGGTCGACATCCAGCGCAACCTCGTCACGCCGCTGGACGAGATGGGGCTGCCGATCCGGGTGGAGACGCGGACCGGCGACACCCCGTCCGACCGCAAGGCGCGCCAGCGGGTCAGGCCGCCCCACATCCTGCTGACCACCCCCGAGTCGCTGTCGCTGCTCTTGAGCTATCCTGACAGCTGGACGCTGTTCGCGGACCTCAGGACGATCGTCGTCGACGAGGTCCACGCCTTTGCCACCGGCAAGCGCGGCGACCTGCTCTCGCTGTGCATGGCGCGGCTCACCCGGATCGCGCCCGCGCTGCGCCGCGTCGCCCTGTCCGCGACGGTCGCCGACGAGGACGGCTACCGCGCCTGGCTGGCGCCCGACGGCGACATCGATCGCGTAAGCCTGGTGCGCGGCGAGCCGGGGGCGGAGCCCGACATCCGCATCCTGCTGCCCGAAGACCGGGTGCCGTGGGCGGGCCATTCGGGCCGCTACGCCGCGCGGCAGGTGATGGGGGAGATCGCCGCGCACCGCACCTCCATCGTCTTCTGCAACACCAGGAGCCTCGCCGAGCTGATCTTCCAGGATCTGTGGAAGGCGAACGACGCCGGGCTGCCGATCGGCGTCCACCACGGCAGCCTGTCCTTGGAGGCGCGGCGCAAGGTGGAGGCGGCGATGGCGGCGGGCGCGCTCCGCGCGCTGGTCGCGACCGCCAGCCTCGACCTGGGGGTCGATTGGGGCGACGTCGACTGCGTCATCCAGATGGGCGCGCCCAAGGGGTCGTCGCGCCTCCTCCAGCGGATCGGGCGCGCCAACCACCGGCTGGACGAGGCGTCCAAGGCGATCCTGGTGCCCGGCAACCGGTTCGAATATCTGGAGGCGCGCGCCGCCTTGGACGCGGTGGAGGCGGGCGAGCTGGACCCCGACCTGTTCCGCTCCGGCGCGCTCGACGTGCTGGCGCAGCACGTGATGGCCTGCGCGTGCGCGGCGCCGTTCGCGGAAGCCGAGCTGCTGGACGAGATCCGCTCGGCGATGCCCTATTCGGGTCTGACCGCCGAGCTGTTCGCGCAGGTGCTCGGCTTCATCCGCGACGGCGGCTACTCTTTGCGCGCCTATGACCGGTTCAAGCGGCTGGTGGAGCAGGACGGGCTGTGGCGCGTCGCGCACCCGAAGTTCGTCGCGCAGCACCGGCTGAACGCCGGCATCATCGTCGAGGCGACGATGCTGACGGTCCGATTCAAGAACGGCCGCAACCTCGGCAAGGTCGAGGAGGGGTTCGCCGCGCAGCTGTCGCCGGGCGACACCTTCTTCTTCGCAGGGCTGAGCCTGGAGGTCGAGCGGATGGACACGGAGGACCTGGTGGTCCGCGCCACCAGCCGGCCCGCGCGCATCCCCACCTATGGCGGCAGCCGCATGCCCCTGTCGACCAGCCTCGCCGACCGGGTTCGCGGCTTCCTGGCGACGCCGGCCGAATGGGCGCGCTTCCCCGCCGACGTGCGCGAATGGCTGGAGATCCAGGCACGTCGCTCGACCCTGCCCCGCCCCGGCGAGCTGCTGGTCGAGACCTTCCCGCGCGAGGGGCGGCACTACATGGTCGCCTACAGTTTCGAAGGCTGGAACGCGCACCAGTCGCTCGGCATGCTGGTGACGCGGCGGATGGAGGCGCAGGGGCTCAAGCCGCTGGGGTTCGTGTCCAACGACTATGCACTCGCCTGTTACGGGCTGGAGAAGATCGAGGACCCGGCCGCGCTGTTCTCCGCCGACATATTGGAGGACGAGTTCGTCGACTGGGTGCAGGGGTCGAACCTCCTGAAGCGCGCGTTCCGCGAGGTGGCGGTGATCGGCGGATTGGTCGAGCGCCAGCATCCCGGCCGCCGCAAGACGGGGCGGCAGGTGACCTTCTCCACCGACCTCATCTACGACGTGCTCAGGAAGTATGAGCCGACCCACCTCCTCCTTCAGGCGGCGTGGGACGACGCGCGCGCGCGGATGACCGATGTCGGCCGGCTGGCGGGACTGCTCGACCGTGCCGCCGACACGATGGTCCATGTCGACCTGCCGCGGGTGTCGCCGCTGGCGGTGCCGGTGCTGGTGCTGATCGGGCGCGAGAAGGTCGCGACCGAGCGCGGCGACGACCAGCTCCTGATCGAGGCGGAGGCGCTGGCGGCGGACGCGATGCGGCTCGACTGACCGGGCTTGCCACCGGGCCGGAACGGGCGCAGATTTCCGTGGATGGCGAGAGGGTTGGCCTGGATCGCGCTGCTCTGCGCCGCGCCGGCGGCGGCGCAGGCGCCCCCGACCCTTGCATCCCCGGCTGTACCGTCACCGGCCGCTGCATCCCCGGCCGAGCCGACCGCCGAGGAGATCCTGCTCGAGTTCCGCGACCTGGCGGACCGGATGACGGTGCCCGTCACCATTGCGGGCGCGGGCGCGGGCGAACGGGGCCCGTGGAACTTCATTGTCGACACCGGCGCGGAGCGGACGGTGGTGTCGCGCGAGCTGGCGAGCACGCTGGGGCTCGCGGCGGGGCCGAACGTGCGGGTGGTGGCGATGACCGGGCCGGAATGGGTGCCGACCGTCCGGGTGCCCGCTCTGTCCGTCAGCCGCATCGCCGCCCGCGGCATCGTCTCCCCCGCGCTCGGCGCGCGCGACATGGGCGCGGTGGGCATGATCGGCATCGACACGCTCCAGGACCATAGCGTGGTGATCGACTTCGCGCGCCGGCGCATGACGCTGAAACCGTCCAAGCGCCGCCGCCGCCCGGTCGGGCGGGACGAGGTGGTGGTCACCGCCAAGTCGCTCTATGGCCAGCTGATCGTCACCGACGCGCGCTGGCGCGGCAAGCGGATCCAGGTGGTGGTCGACACCGGCACGCCCGTCAGCCTGGGCAACCGCGCGCTGCTGCGGCTGATGACGAATGCACGACGGGTGGGGTCGATGAACCTCCTGTCGGCGACCGGCCGCTCGCTCACCGCCGATGGCGTGCAGGTGCAGGGGATCGAGGTCGGCGGCATCGGCTTCTCCGACGTGTCGCTGGCGATCGCCGACGCGCCGCCGTTCGCGCGCTTCGGCCTGTCCGACACGCCCGCGCTGCTGATGGGCATGGACTTGCTCCGGCTGTTCCGCGGCGTCCAGATCGACTTCGCCAATCGCGAGATCCGTTTCGCCATGCCGCCGACGCCGGGCGTGCGGGTGGGCGGGGTGTGACGCGAACCGCTTGATCGCGAACGGGGTTCGCGGCAAGGGCGGCGCCATGGTTCCCTTTTCGTTCGGCGGGCATGAGTTCCGGGCGCTGGTCGCGGGTGCGCTGTGGTGGCCGGCGCGGCGTGCGCTGCTGGTCGCCGACCTCCATTTCGAGAAGGCGAGCTGGTTCGCGACCCGCGGGCAGATGCTGCCCCCCTACGACACGCTGGCCACGCTCGCCGACCTGGAGGCGCTGCTGACCGCGACGGGCGCGGCGGAGCTATGGTGCCTGGGCGACAGCTTCCACGACACCGCCGGCTGCGACCGGCTGCCCGTCGCCGCCCAGGACAAGCTGCGCGCCCTGACCACGGCGGTGCGCTGGACCTGGATCACCGGCAACCACGATCCCGCGGTCGCCGACCATTGCGGGGGCGAGGTGGTCGACGCGGCGCTGGTCGACGGGCTGGTGCTGCGCCACGAGGCCGACCCGGCCGAGCCGCGGCCCGAGCTGTCGGGCCATTTCCACCCCAAGCTGCGCGTCCGGGTGCGCGGGCGGCAGGTCGCGCGCCGCTGTTTCGTCGCGACCCCCGCCAAGCTGGTCCTGCCCGCGTTCGGGGCCCTGACCGGCGGCCTCGACGCGGGCGCCCCCGCGATCCGGCGCGCGGTGGGCACGGGGGCGGAGGCGCTGGTGGCGCTGGACGACCGGCTGCTCCGGTTTCCGCTGGCGGCGTGACCCGCGACGCCGGGCAACGGCGATGGTGAGGGCCGGAGCGGTTTCGACCGATCCGTGCCATCCTCACGGGGCCTTGCGCGCGCAGGAACCCGGAACCGATGGAGGAACGCTACTGCGATCCCGGAGCCCCGCGGATGCGGGTGCGCGGCCCCGACCGGCCGGAGACCGCCGCCGTCAGCGCGCCAGCTGCGGGAAGCCGGCGCGGAACGCGGCGACCTTGGGCTTGTCCCAGGCGACGATGTACGGATGCGCCGGGTTCCGGTCGAAGAAGTCCTGGTGGTACGCCTCCGCCGGGAAGAAGCGCCCCTGCTCGATCCGGGTCACGATCGGCCGCGTCCAAGCGCGCGCCGTGCCCAGCTGCGCCAGATAGGCACGGGCGACGCGGGCCTGGGTCGGCGATTGCGGAAAGATCGCCGAACGGTAGCTCGGCCCGGTGTCGGGCCCCTGCCGGTTGAGCTGGGTGGGATCGTGCGCGACCGAGAAATAGACGCGCAGCAGGGTCGCGTAGCTCACGCGGGCGGGGTCATAGGTGACGCGGATTGCCTCGGCATGGCCGGTGGTCTCGGTCGAGACCTGGTCGTAGGTCGCGGTCGCGGGCGTGCCGCCGGCATAGCCCGCGGTGACGGCGGTGACGCCCTTCACCCGCGCGAACACCGCCTCCATGCCCCAGAAGCAACCACCGGCCAGCACCGCCACCTGCGGCGCGCGTGCGGCGGGCACGTCGACCCGGGCCGCCGGGATCGGCACCGCCCGCTCCGCGCGCGCCGGCAGCACGGCCGCCACCGCTATCGCCGCCGCGGCGCAAAGGAGACCGGCGCGGATCACCGCTGGACGACGTGGAACTGGTCGCCCACCGCGCGGCCCGCCTCGGCCGGCTGCAACGCGACCATGCCGACGATGCCGGCGACGAAGCCACCGACGAACAGGCGAAAGAAGCTGGACTTGACGACGTTCATGACTTCAACCTCGAACACGTGCCGACCGCGCCTCGGGTGCGGGATCGACAACGCGTGGCCAGATCGGGACGATCCGCGCCTTCTTCAACGCCCTTTATAGAAACGGTCGATTAACAGGCCGTGGCGGACCCGTTCACCCAAGCGCCAGACAGGCGGCGCGGATCCGCGCGCACGCATCGGTCAGCGCCGCGTCCGATGTGGCGTAGCTGATCCGGATCGCCGGCGACAGGCCGAACGCCGCCCCTTGCACCACCGCCACCCGCGCCTCGTCCAGGAGATAGGCGGCGAACGCCCCGTCGTCGGCGATCGCCCGGCCGTCCGGCGCGGTCTTGCCGATCACTCCCGCAACCGACGGATAGACGTAGAAGGCGCCTTCCGGCGTCGGGCAGTGCAGCCCCGGCGTGTCGTTCAGCGCGGCGACGACGAGGTCGCGGCGGCGCTGGAACGCGGCGGCGCGGGTCGCCAGGAACGCCTGGTCGCCGGTCAGCGCCGCCACCGCCGCCGCCTGCGCGATCGAGCAGGGATTGCTGGTCGATTGCGACTGCAGCTTGGCCATCGCCTTGACCAGCCACGGCGCGCCGCCCGCGAAGCCGATCCGCCAGCCGGTCATCGCATAGGCCTTGGAACAGCCGTTGACCGTCAGCACCCGGTCGTAGAGGTCGGGGCACACTTCCGCGATCGTGGCGAAGCGGAAGCCGTCATAGACGATGTGCTCGTACATGTCGTCGGCGAACACCCAGACGTGGCGGTGGCGGCGGATCACCTCGCCCAGGGCGCGCAGCTCGTCGGCGGTGTAGCCGGCGCCCGTCGGATTGGAGGGCGAGTTCAGGATCACCCACCGGGTCCGGGGGGTGATCGCCGCGTCCAGCGCCGCCGGCGACAGCTTGTAGCCCTGTTCCGCACCGGCCGGCGCGATCACCGGCACCCCGCCGGCGAACTGCACCACATCCGGGTAGCTGACCCAATAGGGCGCCGGGATCACCACCTCGTCGCCCGCGTCCAGCGTCGCCACCATGGCGTTGAACAGCGTGTGCTTGCCGCCGACGTTCACGCTGATCTGGTCGGGGGTGTAGCGGAGGCGGTTGTCACGCGCGAACTTGGCCGCGATCGCCTCCTTCAGCTCGGGCGTGCCGTCCACCGCGGTGTATTTGGTGCGGCCGTCGCGGATGGCGCGGATCCCCGCCTCCTTGACATGGTCCGGGGTGTCGAAGTCGGGCTCGCCCGCGCCCAGCCCGATCACGTCGACGCCTGCGCGCTTCAGCTCCATGGTCCGCTGGGTGATCGCCAGCGTCGGCGACGGGCTGATGCGGCGAAGCGCGGCGGACTGGTCCATGATCTTCCCCCCGGTAGGCGCGCCGCTATACCGCAAGGCGGGCGGGCATCAATCCGCGCACCGCATTGCCGAGGTGAAAGCCGGCGCAAAGGTCGGCGGCCGTCACCTCCCCCTCCGTCGCGCGCCCGGACGCGATCAGCTCGGCGCGCAGCACGCCGGGCAGCAGGCCGAGCGCGAGCGGCGGCGTGACGAGCGGCCCGTTCCCCCCGCCCACGAACAGCGAGGTGAAGCTGCCCTCGGTCAGCCGGCCGTCGGGACGCGCGAACACCACCTCGTCGGTGCCGGCGGCGTGGCGCGCGGCGTCGTAGAAGCCGCGCGCGCCCGTCTTGTGGCGCAGGCGCAGGTCCGTTGCGTCCACCGGCAGCGGCATCACCCGCACCGTCAGCGGCGCGGGCGGCGGCGACGGCATCGCCCCGACCTCCACCGCGATCGTGCCCCGCCGCGACACCAGCAGCCGCACCCGCGCGGGCGTGCGCAGGCGGAAGGTCGCGGCCTGCAGCTCGTTGCGCGCCGCGTGCCGGTCCCACTCCAGGCCCAGCGCGGCGGCACTGTTGCCCAGTCGCGCCAGGTGCGCCTCCAGCCGCGGCAGCCCCGCCTCCGGGTCGAACGCCATCGTCTCTATGAGGTCGAAGGGCGGGGTGCCGTCGCCCAGAAAGGCCGCCTTGGCGTGGCACTCGTCCCACTCCGCCTCCGCCTCCGACCCGTCCACGACGCCCGATCCCAGGCCCAGCACCGCCGGCCCGCCGTCCGGCGGCAGGATGAGGGTGCGGATGGCGACGTTGAACGCGGCATCGCCGCTCGCGTCGATCCGGCCGATCGCGCCGGTATAGACGCCGCGCGGCGTGGCCTCCACCGCCGCGATCACCTCCATCGCCCGCCGCTTGGGCGCGCCAGTGATCGATCCGCACGGAAAGGCCGCGGCGAGGATGTCGACCGCGTCCAGGCCCGGCGCGACCGCGGCGGTCACGGTGGAGGTCATCTGGTGGACGGTGGGGTAGCGTTCCACCGCGAACAGTGCGGGCACCGCGACGCTGCCCGCCGCCGCGACCCGCGACAGGTCGTTGCGGATCAGGTCGACGATCATCAGGTTCTCGGCCCGCTGCTTGGGATCGTCGCGCAGCCCGGCGGCGGCGGCCTCGTCGGCGGCGGGGTCGGGCAGGCGGCGCGCCGTGCCCTTCATCGGCCGTGCGGTGACCCGGTCGCCGTCGAGCGTGAAGAAGAGTTCGGGCGACAGGCTGAGCACGGTGAGGTCGCCGGTGGCGACCACCGCGCCGTAACCCGCACCGCTCCGCCGCCGCAGCTGCGCGTAGAGCGCGAGCGGATCG
>Ga0325400_1000714_pt1 | contig 25543 bp, 16 predicted proteins | sample PopdelMetagenome_2_FD_205662 | JGI IMG/M metagenome (GOLD analysis project Ga0325400, IMG submission 205662) | Populus deltoides microbial communities from Bellville, Georgia, United States - Xylem-PdKOR-R1 | ecosystem: Host-associated > Plants > Phyllosphere > Stem > Wood/Secondary xylem...
GAACCGGTCGAGTGCCGCCCGCTGCCTGCCGAGCGCAGCTTCGCCGGACGCCAGCGAAGCTGCGAGCGTCTTCCCCAGCCTGACATCGAGTTCCTGAAGGCGCAGCCGGGCGTTCTCAACCGCGGCACCGTCGCGCGGTGCGCGTCGAGCGGCAGCTTCGACTGCCGACTTGAGATCTACGCCAATGCGATGGACATGCTGAAGCGCGTCAGAAGCGACAAGGATCTCTTCTCGTGCGACTCGAGAGCACTGGTCGAGGGCATGTAGATAAACGTCCTCTCGATGGCATCTCGCCTGATCTGTCATCGTCTGTCGATTGACCATCTCCGTCATCCGCCCTTTTGGCAATCGCAGCAGCAGTAAAGTGCAGAGTCTGACCACAAGCCGCTGCAGTCGATCCTATCCCGCGCCAACCTCCGTTACATTCAGGGTACGACTTTCAGTATGGTGCCGTTGGTCACGAAAACGACCATTCCTGCAGGTGTGCTTGTCACCTCAAGGTAGCGCTTCACTTGGCCACGGTACTGCTCAGTGGTTGTGGGATCCGGATCAACGTCACTCTTCCAATCGATCACCATTTCCGGCCGCCCGCTCTCGCTAAGATACAAGGCATCCACGATCCCAGCTGTAGCAACCTCGACGCCGTCAACGTGGTCCGAAGCGAGAACAGGGAGTTCGGGCACGAGGCGGTCGCGCACAGCCGCGATCTCCGGCAGGGCCAGCGTACGGACGACGACCCGCGCCACCTCCTCGTGGGCCAGGCCGGTCGCCGCATCGGCGGACGGCTCCAAACCGAGCTGCTGGATCAACTCGCTCGCCCGCGCGGCAAGGCTCGGCTCATCGTCCCGGACCTCGCCCGTGAGCACCTCCTCGAACAACTTGTGGATCACGAGGCCCCGCTCCCGGCCACCCTGCACCGGACCTGCTGACGGGTGCCCGACTTCATCGCCGAACACTAGGTCGGGCGCGTCAGCTTCGGTCGGCTCGCCTCCGACCGGCTCGTCCCGGCTTGGCGTCGCCCATGCGATCCTGGCCGTCGCCGCGACTATTGCGGTCGCCTCATCGGCGAAGCGTTCGCGCGTCTGCTCGTTCGCTTCCTCATTACGGGCGAGCGTCAACTCGTCAGGGTAGGCGGCGAGGTCCAGGACCGCCAGTTCCCCCAGCCCCAGGTCGACCAGCCCGGACCAGCTGTTCGAGCCAGCCGCGACATCAAGCCTCGGCAGGACGAGCAGTTCGCGCGCGCGGGTCGCGGCCACGTACCAGAGGCGGGTGCGCTCGCGCTCTTGCTCGGCCTTTTCGGCCTCGTGTGCGTCGGCGTGACCCGTAGGCCGATGCCCCAGGACGGGCATAAACAGAATGCCCGCCTCGCGGTCGACCACCGTCGTGTCGGCCGCGATCGTCGCCGTCATGCAGTTGATCGGGACCACGATCGGCCACTCGAGCCCCTTGGAGGCGTGAATGGTCAGGAGCGAGACCGACTCCTCCTGCGCGTCCGGCCGTCCCTCAGCCGAGCGCGCCTCGCCCGCCCAGGCTTCCGTCATGCTCTGCGCGAACGCTCGAAGCCCGCGAATACCATAGGGCCGGGCGAGGCTGAGAAAGAGGTCGACGTTGGCGAGCGGCCGTTCTGCCTGGCCGTGATGACGCTGGAGGAGGATAGCACGCACGTTCAGCGCATCGATCGCCTCCGCGATCAGCTGGTGCGGCGTGGCCGCGTTGATCCGGCGCCTGAGACCTTGAAGCCTGGTCAGCACCTCCTTCGCGACCGGATGCGCGACCGCCTCGAGATCCATGTTGATCGTGAGGCGGGGCAGCGTGTCCGGCCGCTCGGGGTCGCGCGGCTGAGTCCAAACGAGGTCGAGCAGTTCCTCCTCCGTCAACCCGACGAGCGGGCCACGGAGCAGCGCACCCAGCGCCAGCGTGTCGCGACCATCCGCCAGCACGCGCGCGACCGCAACCAGATCCTGCACCTCCTGACGCTGGTAGAAGCCCTTGCCGGCCTGCGTCGCTACCGCGATCCCGCGCTGTTCCAGTGCCTGCTCATAGCGCCACAGATCCTTACCCGTGGGCGCGAGCAAAGCGATGTCGCCCGGCCTGCAGGGTCGGAGGACACCCGCCCGGCGGTCGGCGATCTCGTGGCTACCGATCAGCCGCGCGATCAGGTCGGCGACCGCCTCCGCTTCGCAGTCGCGCTTCTGGTCGGCCGAGGCCTTGCCATCATCACCGGCGCACGCGACCGGCAACGCGGTTACGCATAGTCCGTGCGCTGGATCGGGGTGGAACGGGTCGAGCGAGGTGAAGCCGGGCTGTCCCTTGCCCTCCCTCAGATGCGGCTCGAACCGCGTGTTCACGAATGACAAGATGCCGGCGCAGGACCGGAAGTTCGTCGAGATGCTGAGCAGGTCCTGCGCGCTCTGATGCCGGATGGCATCACGGGCACGGACATACGCGGCGACGTCCGCGCCTCTGAACCTATAGATTGCCTGCTTGGGATCGCCGACCAGGAAAAGCGCGCCCGGCCTGAGCCGGAAGTGCTGCCACTCGGCAAAATTGTTATCGTCGGCAGGGTCGCCGCACAATCGCCAGAAAATCTCCGACTGGAGCGGATCAGTATCCTGGAACTCGTCCACGAGCACGTGGGCGTACCGCCGGCCGAGCGCCTGCCGCAGGGGCTCGTGATCGCGCAGCAGATCGCGCGCGGCGAAGATCAGGTCATCGAAGTCGAGAAGTGCCGCGGCACGCTTGTAGGCCCGAAAGCCGTCCACCACGGGAGCGACCGCGAGCAGCAACTCTGACAGAACCTGCGCTGCGACCGCGCCCTTGAGATCGAGCCAGGCGTCGCGCGCGCCATTGTGCAGCTGCTCCGCCTCAGCGTTCAGCTCCCCGCCGCGGGCCTTGGGCAGGCCCTGCAGCTTCAGCGCTGCCTCCCATTTTCCCTTCTTCTGATACTTGCGCCAGCCCGATCCGGTGAGGAGCGACGGGTCCGGCTCGGCGGTGAGCAGGGCGACCAACGACCGCGCATCCTGGTCATGGCCCGCAGCCGCGACCTGGCTTGCCATGCCGACGAAGGCCTCGGCTGCAGCAATGCTCTCCTCCTCGCGGGCAGGAGCGGTGGTGACAAAGCTGCGGTATCTATCGGCGGCATCGCGGAACCCGGTCAGGAGTGGTCGAACGGCAGGTGCGGAGGGACCGGTGAGCACACGATGCCGGCGCAATCGGTCTGCGGCGTCACGGACCAGCGCGAGGCCGCCTACCGGTTCGTGATAGACCAGTTCCGACACCAGCCCGGGTTGGCTGGCGTCGAGTGTCGCGCGCAGCCGGCGGTCAATGGTGTCGGCAAACGCGAGGTCCGCCTCGACCGGGTCGATGAGGCTGGCACCAGGGTCGATATCGGCTTCGACGGGGTAGGGCTTGATCAGGCGCTGGCAGAAGCCATGAATGGTCGAGCAGGTGATCTCGTCGAGGTTCTCGCACGCGCTGGTCAGAGCGGCGCGCTGCTCATCTGAAAGCCCTTGGGGCAAGGCTGAGCTCAGCTCACGTGGGGTCCGGCCGGACAGCAGCTCGTCCACGAAGTCCTGCACGCGGGCGAGGAGCTCGCTGGCGGCGAGCTCGGTGAAGGTGACCGCCGCAATGCTCTTGGGCGCGATCCCGGAGGCGAGCATCAGCGCGACGCGTCCAGCCATTACCGCGGTCTTGCCCGAACCCGCGCCGGCCTCGACCATTAACGACCGATCGTGTGCGGTAAGAGCGGTCAGCCTCGCCTGCTCGTCCGCGAGGACGGGTGCCATCACGTTCATCACTCCGCCTCCCAGACGAGCGCGGCGTCGCCGAGGGCCTCCGCGGCCGACTGTGCCTTGCGCCGGCACCAGCCCTTGTCCGCCATCGCCGGCAAGGCGAAGGCGAGGTCGTCGTACTCGCTGCCCGTGTCCGGGCCGGGCAGGGAACGACCCGCGAGCAGGTTGGCGCGCGCGGCACGCAGGTAGCCGGCGAGCGCGTCGAGGGTGCCCGATGCGTCCTCCAGCGGTCGCGTTACACCGGCGCGCGGGTAGACGAGTGCCGCTTCGACCTCAACGTGAACGCCCAAGAGGGACCGGACCGCGTAGGCATAGAGACAGCGCTGGAGTTCGCTGCCGCCGCCGAGAATAATGATGTCCTTCGGGCATTTGCCGCCCTTGTAATCGACCACGCGGGCCCGGCCGCCGCAGTCCGACAGGTCCAGCCGATCAACGTAGCCCGAGATGCGAAAGCCGGTGTCCGGGACATGCACGATCGTATCGGCACTCCAGGGGAGGGCGCCATCGGACTTAGGCTTCTGGCCGCCGAAGGCCGCCTCTGTGAAGGAGCGCTGTCCGGACAGCGGCTCGGACCGGCCCTCGAGCGCAGCGAGCGCGACTTCCCTGATGTCCGTCAGGGTTCGACGCCAGACGATGCCTGGTGGCACGGCCTGGCCGGCCTCCCATTCTGCTGCGACCATCGTGCAGGCCTGTTCCAGCGCGGCGGCGCAGGCCTGCGCATTGGCACTCGCCAGCCCGCCATCGGCCTCAAGGCGGCGCACGGCGTTGTCGAGCAGGTGGTGGAGCAACTCGCCCGACGCCCGTGCATCCAGCACCATCGCTTCTTCGGCTGCCGCCGGAGCACGGAGGCCGAGGGCATATCTCCAGCTGAAGCCCAGCGGATTGCGCAGAAGCAGCTTGAGCGAACTCGCCGACTGTACGCGGTCGAGGGCCGCGGCCAGGGCGGGATGATCGGGACGGACTTGACCGTCATGGGCCGTCACGTGCGACGAACGCCAGTCCGTCCAGCAGCCGATGGCGGACGCAGCCTGGGCCATTTTCGAGAAGTCGCCGGGTCGGGCGGCGAGCCGGTCGGTCTCGCTCATGGCGTGCGCGGGCCGGCGGTTGCGGCGCATGTAGGTCGGTGCCGGTGTGCCGCGCAGCAGCGGGCTTGCGCCCAGCAAACGACCTTCCTCGTCACGTCGCGCGCGGCTCAGCACGATCTGACGGCCAGTGGTCGCCATGATCGTCTCGAAGTCGCGGCGGTCAGCGGCCGAGACGGGCAGAGGGTCGAGCTCAGCCAGCGGCACCACGTGGTCGGGCACGAGACGATCCTCACTTATGCGGCGAGGCCATTGCGATGAGGTGAGTCCCAAGAGCCGCACGAACGGGCGCGGCGAGGCGGCGAGCGCCGCGGCCGGCATCCATGCGATCGACGAGCAGGGCTCGCTCTCGTCCTCGAGCCGGAGCTGCGCGATCGTGAGGTCTATCGCCGCCGGGCTGCCGAGCCCCAGCGCGCGCCGCCAGATGCGTCGCGCCGGGCCGCTAAGCAGCTTCTCGCCGATGTCCGCCGCGGCCGTGGTGCCTTCGGCTAGCATGACGAGAACGGCGCGAAGATCGGGCGCATGATCGATTCCGTCCGGCCACTGCTCGGGCGCGAGGCCTGCCAGTAGCCGCTCCCAAGCTTCGGTCGAGTTCAGCGGCGCCCCGTCGGGAAGCACTCGCGTCCATCCTTCCGGCAATTTGCCAAGAGGTCCAGGCTCACTGCCGAGCAGCGACGCCAGGCGGCGCATGCGCGCCTGCGAGAGGCCTCGCATGAGAATGTCGGCAAGCGCGGCCGCGGCCTGGCCGGGCCGGGTCGACACCACGGGGACGCTATGAACGAAATGAACATCGAGGTTGGCGTCGGCGCGTAGCGCGAGCAGCACGTCGTCGTACCCTGCCGGCGCCGCGGCCGCGATCGCTATCTCGTGAGGACGGGCGGCCCCGCTGGCGATCAGGTTACGGGCCCAGCGCATCGCTTCCACTGCCTCGTGGTGACCGGTCGCACAGGTGACCGCCTCGATCTGCGGGATGGCGGGTTCCGACCTGACCACCTCAACCGCGGACCCGGTAAGCCAGTCGGGCACTGGGCGCGGCCCGGCATCCCAGCGCACAGGTAGCATTTCGGCCAGCATGAACAGCAGCTCTCGCCAGCAGGGCGACAGCTCGGAGTGACCGACAACCTCGATGCTTCCGAACAGGGCGGGAGCATGGGCTAGGCGCTCGGCCGCACGCACGACCAGGTCGCTTGGACGCAGCATGGAGCCGGGCAGGTGAGTGACAACGGCCTGTTCGAGCACAGCAACGGCGGCAAGTCGGGGGTGGTCGCCGGAGCGCGCCGCCAGATCCACGCCGGCACGCCACGCCTTGTGCAGCGAGTCAGCTGCGGCACCGACGAAGCCGGGCAGATCCTTGATGCCGTCGAGTTCGCCCAGATCGTTGTCGAGCAGCGACGCCTGGATGGTGTCACGCAACGCTTCGGGCGCGATCCCAGAGACGAAGCCGCCAGCAAGGCGAGCGGCCACCTGCTCCATGGTCATGACCTGGACGCCGTGCCGACGCGCACGGGCGGCCTCCAACCTGATCTCGCGAGCAGCAAGGCTGCCCTGAGACACGTATGTTCGGCGCTGCACTGACCCCCCTTGGACCCCCGTGGGCGTAATCGCCTCAGGCGCATGGTTTAGCGGTAGCGGAACATAGCATCAACGGTGCACGCGTCGGGCAGACGACGGCCGAAAATCATCGAGCGTGCAATCGTCAGCGGTTGCGGCAGCCAACGGCCGTTGGCAGTTTGCCGGTCGGGGGGACGAATGAAGCTGATCGTTGATCGTGGGTTCCGGAATGGCAGTGCCGCCAGCCTCGAGGATAGCCAGTGCCGAGGGGACGCCAAGGCCAGCAATCCGTTGAACTCGCGGAACTGATATCATGCCTGCTAAGAAGACGGCCAGCCGAGCCGCGCTGTCACTCGAGCCTGCCTTGGGATGGACCTATTTGTCGCGAGACGCGCTCGCACGCGCGAAGGCGCAGATGGATGACGAGTCCACGGGTGTCCGCGACGAGATCGGCTTCCTGACAATACACCAGCGCTATTCCGACCTCTTTTTTCCAGGAACCTCGGTCCTCCACACACGCGCTCGTTATGCGCTCTTCGTACCATGGCTGTTCGAAGATCTCGCGGGAGTGACCGGTCCCGCCGCAAGGCGCGCGTTGCAGGAGAGGGAGCGACTGCTAGCCGGGCGTCTTCGGAATCGCCCGGGCGAGGACGAGCCGGAACGACGGGGAACGATTGGCGCGCTGAAATACCCTAAGCCCTCCAGTCAGCCGCCCTCGACCGTGTACTGGAATGCGCTCGCCGCCTGGGGCATCCTGCGGCAACGGCACGATCAGCGCACAGTGTCCCGTGCTCAAGCTCATCGCCTCTTGAGTAATGCCCGGTCGGCATCGGACGACGACGGGCAGCCCTTGGTCACTTCTGAGCCGCCGTTCATCCCACTGCCCAAACGACCGGTGAACTGGCTAGCGGGCGAAATCACGCATCGCATGGAGAAGGGCGAGGCGGAGTTCTTGCGCGACTGCCTCTCTCAGCTTCGCCCGCAGCGCCGGCCGGAGCTATCACTTCTGGCTAGGCTCGCACAGACCAAGGCGCCGCCTCCTGATACCATGTGGGCGGACGAGGTGTTCGCGATAGCGCAGACCGATCGCGCTGCCCTCGGCCGTGCGCGCCAGGCCGCGAGCCTCGCCGGGATCGGTCGCGCGATCTACGATGCGTTGGTCGAGCAGATGATCGAAGCCAAGGACAAGGCTGGCGGCTCAAGGCGCCACCACGACCATTTGGTCGATATGGTCGCCAAGCACGGTTCGACCGCGGTGAAAACCGATCTCGCGGGTCTCGCCGATGACACCGGCGGATTGCCGCCACGCCTCGAGGCGGTGGTCCAGGAAACCAGGTCGTGGATTTTGGCTGGGTCGTCGGACCCCGGCAGCCTTCTCGACGTCTATCGCGCCGCCGAGGCGCGCAAGGGAGCCCGAGCACGCCTAGCAGCAACCCCGAACGGCCGCGCACGCCGTCTCGAATGGGCGACCGATCAGCATGTGCTCGCCGACGTGCTTCATTATCGCTGGAGCCAAGTGCACGCGCTCCTTAGTGACATCGCCAACGCGGCATGACGACAACGCCCGAGAGCTGGCCCGCCCTTTCATTCCTGGAGGGTCTGAGGCCAGGTATGGACGAGACGGTCGAACTCGCACTGCTGGGATCCTACTCGGCCGACCTGGGATCGATCGGTGCAGTGCTCCTCGCGCTGGCGGGCAAGGACAGCGACGCAGGTCGTGGCAGTCCCTCCGACTTTGCCGACGCGGTCGAGCGGCTCCGCGGCAAGGTGCGCATCGTTATCCAGCGCGGTCGCCTTGCCCGGATGCGCCGGACGCCTCGCATTGCCGCCGTCCTTGATCAATTCGTGCGGGAAGTTCCCTTCGATGAGGCGTGGCATAGCTGGCACCCCAAGGTCGCGCTGGTGCGACTGCGCACCGATGCTGGCGAGACACGGTGGCGGCTCTGGATCGGTAGTCGCAACTTGACCGAGTGCATCAACCGTGATGTCGGGCTGTTGCTCGTATCGGGCGGCAAGGGCGCACGACCCATCCCCGGCGTGGCCGAACTCGCGCGTACGCTTGCCGAGCGCGCGGAGCTGAAGAGCGCCCGTCCCGACTCCCTGCCCCGGGCTGTGGCGAGAGTAGTGTGGCGAGAACCCGCCGGCGTGACGGTGGAGCGTGTCAGGTGGTCACCCGGAACGCGCCATGAAGAACCGCCGAAACCGCCCGCGCGGGCCGAAGAAGTCGTCGTGGTCAGCCCATTCATCGATACCGGCTTTCTCGCCCTTCAAGCCGTTCCGGGCAGGCACCCCGCCCGCCTTAGTCTTCTTACGACCATGCGCGAGATCGATCGGGTCGGCCCGGCGCTCAGCAAGATACACGAACTCCTCGCCCTCGACGCGCCCGATTATCCAGTCGGCGACCCCGATCCCGGGCCCGAGCCGGACGGCGGGGGTGGCTCGAATGGTGGCTCGACCGAGACCGCCAATGATGAGGAAGAGGAGATCGGTCGGGGCCTTCATGCCAAGTTGCTCTTCTGGCGAACCGGTCGGCAGCGGACCTTGTGGCTGGGAAGCGCGAACGCCACGATGCGCGCTTGGTCGGGCCGCAACGCCGAGGTGGTTGCGGAGCTCACAATCGGCGCTCAGATGGAAGACGGACTGAAAGCGCTTCTTGGCTCGGCGCGCTGCGTCGAACCGCCCGAGCAACCGGTGGAACCGGACTACAGCGCGAAGGAAGAAAAGGAGCTCGAAGAAGCCCGAGCACAGGTGGCGGCAAGGTGGTCGGCGACCCTCGATATCGACGGGGAGAGCGTCCTACTCACCCACCGGTCCGATGCTCATGCGGGTGGCCCACATCCCGATGCGAACGACGTGGTGCTCGAGATCGGGGCATTGCAGGGCGGGATGTGCCATTGGCCTCGCGGGCAGGCGGTCGTCCGCCTGGGACCGATGCTGCCAGCCGAAAGAACAGAGTTTGTGCGCCTAAGGGTCAGTCGAGGCGACAAGGGCTTGTCGTGGTTGCAGCGCGCACCGGCCGATCCCCCGTTCGGGGAGGAACGGGACCGTGCCGCCTTTGTCCGGTTACTCGGCGCGCGCGGCTTCCTGCTGTGGCTCGCGGGACTTCTCGCCGACGATGGCCGGGAAGGAGATGGCGACTGGACGATCGAGCAGCAGGCCGAGCGCCTGACCTTGGGAGACAACCCGGCGCTCGACCCGTCGCTGCCGACGCTGGAAGACATGCTGGCCGCCTGGTCGCGCGATCAGGACAAGTTCCGGGAGATCGAGCGCAGGGTGTCCGAATACCTGCCCGCGGTGCTGCAGCAGGCCGGTCAGGAGGATCCGGAGACCGCGCGCATGCTGCGGCGCTTCAATGATCTCTGGAGGACGCTACGCGCCGGCCTTGGCCACGATCGCAGAAGGGCGCCGCGGCGATGAGCACGCCGAAACCGTTCCAGGACGCAACGGTTATGGCGGCCCTCGCCGCCTTTTCCGATTCCCGCGGCCGCCGTCGTTTCCTTGTGGCCGACGAGGTAGGGCTGGGGAAGACGGTGGTCGCGAGGGAAGTGGCCCGGCGCTTGTCGAACAGCGGCACGACCCCGCTCGTCATCTACTACATCGCCAACGGCCATGCGGTTTCGCATCAGAACAAGGGGCGGGTCGTTGGCTTCCTTGATGGGACCAGTCGCAAACGCGCGGCGTCGACTCCTGACCGCCTGTCGCTGATCGCGGGCTCGGTTCGGCCTAAAGAGCCGGTGCTGATCTATGCGCTTACTCCCGCGACGTCGTTCCCGGGCGCGCGAGCGCGGCTCACCGGCGGCCGCAAGGAGGAGCGCGCTTTTCTAAAGGTGTTGCTCGATCGCGCTTACCCGGCGTTCGCGCGCGATCTCGATCCTTCCTATTTAAGGCTGAATGTCGGCCAGAGCTGGGACTGGCTCGTCGAAGAGGCGGAAGCTAAGTTCGATGCTGCGCCTCCCAACCTAGTCCAGCGGTACCGTGAGGCACTCGTTCCCGAGTTTGGCGAGCCCGTCCGTGAGGGTCTCGACCTGGCAATCCACGGCGATCCGTCCCGAAAGATTGACCCGCTCAAGCCGAGTGTCTTCGTTGGCCGTTTGCGCCGTGCTCTCGCTCTCGCAACCTTGAGGCATCAACCACCCGATCTAGTCATTCTCGACGAGTTTCAGCGCTATCGGGAGGTTCTCGATGAGACTGATCCGGACCCGCTACTGACTGCGCTGCTCGATCCAAAAGAGCAGAACAGGCCCCCCGCGGTCCTGCTGCTCAGTGCAACGCCCTACCGCCTGCTCAGCACGCGTTGGGAGGAAAGCCAGGGCACGCTTGCGCATACCGAGCTGCTCGACCTGGTTGACTTTCTTGCCGGCCCTGATGCGCGTACCAATGCAAAGACGCTATTTCAGCGGTTCGGTGCAAAGCTGCGGGACATCGCTGCTCATGCAGCCCCTGCGGCTGAGATGACTTCCGACCTAGCAAGCGAGGTCGCAGAAGCAGCACAACTGCGAGATGCGCTGCGCGCCTTGCTCACGCCGGTGATGTCTCGGACGGAGCGCGACAGCGTCGCGTCCGCCGACCCGCTTGCGGGCACTCGCTACCTTGAGGCGGCGCCAGCTGCCGAGGACTTCCAAATCTACCGCCATCTGGTCGAAAGCTTCACGCCACAACACCGCTACGAAGCGCTTCCATACTGGTCCTCCGTGCCGCTTCCCGCGCAATCGCTCGGGCCTCGCTACGCTGCCTGGAAGCACGCCACCCGGAGGGCGGAAAGCAAGCTGCCTCAGATGACACAGGCACGACGAGACCGGCTCGATGCCCCTGTGGCATGGCCGGACGCGAAACTGAGGGCGCTGAGTGCGATCGCTCCGGCCGCCACGCTCTCGCTCCCCTGGGTTGCGCCTTCCCTTCCTTGGTGGCCACTCAGCGGGCGGTGGAAGGACGCCGCTGCCGATCCGAAGCTGCTCCTGTTCAGCCGGTTCCGCGCAACCCCGCCCAGCATCACCGCGCTGCTTAGCTTCGGCGTAGAAGCCCGTTCCTCTTCCACCAGCCGGGGCGCCTACGAGAAGGCCTATCGCCGGCGACGCTTCAAGCTGGCCGCCGTGCCCGGACCGGTCATGGCCGCGTTCCATCCGTCGCCTTGGCTGATCCGTACCACCGATCCGCTCGCCAAACCCGGCGCGACACTTGGCGAGGTTCGCAAGGTCGTCCGGCGGCAGATACTTGCCGCGCTTCCGAAGAAGATCGTCGTCCGCGCGACCGCCAAGGATCGTAAGCGCCACCGCTCGATCGCCCGCATTATTGCCGCCATCGAGCGACGAGAGGGCTTGGGGAAGGAGAGCGCGGCCGCCTGGACTAGCGCGGTCGGCGACGACCGCGCAGCCCGAGCTGCGATCGCCAGATGGCGCGAGACCCCGCCGCTAGAGAGCCTGTCGCCCGCCGAGCTCGAAGATCTGGTCGAATATGCCCTTGCTGCGCCCGGCGTCGCGCTTGGCCGCGCGCTGTGGCGCCACGACCCGGCTATCCTCGAGAGCCATCGGTTCCCCGAACTCGTCCAACTGAGCTGGCAGGGGCTGCGAGCCTATCTCGACAATCCGGTGATCCTGTCAGCGTTGCCCGGCAAGAGCGCCGTCGATCAGGTCATGCGCGCAGTCATCGATGGCGGCTTGGAGAGTGTCCTCGACGAGCATTTTTGGCTGCGCGCGCAGAACTTACCCGAGGGGGCGGCCGACTTGGCCGCGGACCTGCGTTCGTCCATGGGTCTGCGTGCCGGGAGCTTCAGTTTCCACTCACTTGGCCGCGGTAAACGTAAAATTCCGATCCGTTGCCATGTGGCAGTCCCGTTCGGCGATGCCGAGGCAGAGCCAGTCGGCAAGGGCGCCACGAGCGCTGTCGCTCCTGCGCCGGCCCGGCCCGATGAGGTGCGTCGCAGCTTCAACACTCCGTTCTGGCCTCACGTGCTTGCGACGACCTCAGTGGGCCAAGAGGGACTCGACTTCCACCCCTGGTGCTCGCAGGTAGTGCACTGGGACCTCTCCTCCAACCCGCTCGACCTTGAGCAGCGCGAAGGTCGCGTACAGCGCTTCGCAGGCTTGGCGATCAGACGCCGGCTGGCGATTACCCTTCGGGACAGCGTCTTTGCCGCGGAACCGCTAACGGGCTCGCCGTGGCGTCGCCTCCAAGAGCAAGCCGACGGCTTGGCCGACCTGAGCGGGCTTAAACCATGGTGGGTATTCGATCATGCTCACGTCCGTCGCCACGTTTTCGAACGACCATTCGGCCGCGACATGGCCCGCTTTGCGCAGTTGCGGGAGCAGCGCACCATTTACCGGCTTGCGCTCGGGCAACCCAACCAGGAAGACTTTATCGACGTGCTTTCGCGTGGCGGGGAGGCCTCCCGAGCCGTCCTACGATCGTTGGTCTTGGACCTCTCGGCGATGAACCTCCGGGCCGCACACGACGCCTCTAGGGCAGAGACGCTTACCAGCGCCTCGCTGGCCAGGTCCGATTAGGTACTCTAGGCACGCTGCCATGCCATTGCTGCTCGCTTTCGCTGCTGCCACCGCTGCTCCGTCGGGGCACGTTCTCGTGAAGGCTTTCGACGTTTCCTTGGGGGCGCCCGCGGGGGATCTGCGAAAGCGCGGTTTTCGGCCCAACGAGTTCAGCTCGGAAAACAGCTGGGTGCGAACAGACGATGCATTCTTCGACCGAGTGACGGTCGATATCTCGTCGAGCTTACCGCTCGTTGAGTCGGTTTCGGCGTCCAAACGCTACGACAGTGGTGACCGAAGTCAGAAACAGGAGGCCTGCGAGGCCGATCTGGCCAGCGTCGCTGCGACTCTACGCGCGAAGTACCCTTCGTTGCGCAAGCAAGCCTGGCTGAAGAATGAGGACGGTATGGGCGGAATGCTCGGCTACTACCAAAAGCGGGTGTTCGAGGAGCCCGGTCCCCGCGATGCCGATCCGTCGCCTGGGCGGACAGTAAGCCTTACGTGCATCGGCCCAAGCGTACTTCCCAGACCCGGCGACGAGAACCGGCAGACCATGTTGCTCGTGTCCTACAGGATCAGTGAACTGGAGCGCGTTCCAATCGAACGGGCGTTCCGCGCGGCACAGCAGGCGCAAGAGCGCGCCCGCGCGCGCGCAGTCGGCGTAGATCCCAACAAGCTCTAGGCAATCAACGTCACGCCGGATCGATCGGCTAGTGCCTTGAACCGCAAGGCAAGGCTTGGATCTGCGTCGATCCCTGCCGTGCTGACCACGCTCCAGCTTCCAGGCGGTACGCGATCGCCAAAGAACATCATTGCGAGCGAAGACGGGTACGCGCGCGACTCCCACACCATGCCGTGCGTGACGGCATCCTTGCGGTGGAGCGCCGCGGACCATCGCTGCGTGTCGGGAAACTCGCGCGCTGGCGTGTCGATCAGCTGGTTGCGGGCGACGCCGAGCTTCATCAGATCGGGCGCGAGGAAGGACCGCAGCGCCAGCGGGCTGGCCACCCGCAGCATCGAGCAGCGGACGTCAGCGAGTTTGCTCAGCGGATAGGTCTTGAACGGCTCCACCGGATCGAGATCGTGGAAGATCGTCTCATAGACCGCGGCTTCGAACTCGTCCGCGGCATAGGCGGTCGGCACGCGCTTGCGCTTGGGGCCGATCGGCGCGAAGCGCGAGACACCGAACCCGGGGTTGAAGACGTCTCCGGCGAGGCTCTCGGCGTGAATGCGCCAGAGAACCGCGCCCACCGGCAGATCGGTGACGTGGGTCGGAAAGTCGGCCGGCGGTTTGGGAACGATGCCGGTCGGGGCCAGCGCCGTCACCCGCTGATCTCGTCAATCTCGTGCGCGGCGGCTTCAAGGACGGCCGCTTCGTCCTCCAGCATTGCGCGCGGCGCGGGACCGCCAAGCCAAGAGTTGGACGATACGAACCAGAACGCGGTCTGCCATGGCGTTCGGCTCGCCGGCAGGATTTCGAGAACCTTCTTGATGAGAGGAAGCGGCTTGCCGTCCGCATCGAACTGGAAGGTCGGGAAGCGGTCCTGTCCCTGGTACGGAACCGCGAAGACGCGGCGCTGCGCCTTCCAGCGTGCGGCGGTCTGGTGACGGTTCTTGGCTTCGTGCCCGGCGCGCGCCGCGACCTCAGAGGAACTGAGCGTCTCGACTTCCTGCAGGAAGCGCTGCCGGATCGCGGTGTTGTCGGCCGCGACCACGGTATGAAACTCGGCCATCGGATCGTGGGTGTCGGCCAGGACGTCGAGGAGCTGCTCGATCTTGCGCTCGAGGTGGCGCGCACGGACGTCGGGCAGCAGCTTGTCGACGATCGCGTAGAGGGCCTGGCGATCCGGGTCGGCCACGACGCCGTTATCGGCGAGCTGCGCCATCGCGCGGTCGACCGCGGCGCGATACTGCTCGGAAAAGCCTTCAATGGTTGGTGCTATAAATAAGGTGTCGTCGACCGCTGCCGAGCGCGCGGTCCCGCGACCCCTAGCCGGCTTGGCGCGCGCGGTCTCGACAAGGCTGGCGAACACCAGCTTGGCGAAGGCGCCGGGATCGACGGCGTTGGCGAGGGTCGCCATGGGAAGCTCCTGCGGTTAGTCGGGCTAACATATAAGCGATCTAACCGCGTCCGTCATCCTAATTGTTTATTCCAGTAGCCCCACTTCCTGGAAAACAGAGAGTGGCCGGGCTGGGCGCGTTTCGGGTACGGATTTGTCACCCAAATCGAGACCAATCCCACGCACGTGCAACGAGTCTCACCCACAATGACAATTAAAACCGCCAATCGTCACCGATTGTGCTATGTATTGCAGCGCGCACCACAGTGTTAGTCAATAAGCCGACACAGACTTAGCGCCCGGAGGTAACGGCAAGACGCCCCTTAGATACGTAGAGGCGCAACGGATTAAGCCCCGGCGGTTCCTGAATCGACTAGGATCATCCTGCAAGGGGTCCTGTCGCCAAGATCCATATCCGCCGATCACAATCTAGTATTCGGCATCGACAAACCTCCGCTACAGGAAGGCTGCACCGGCGTGATGCCTGAACCGCTCAGCCGAGCGCACGTACTCGGATAGGATCTGCACCGTCTTGTGCCGGCTGACCTCCTGCATTTTGAAGATGGTCGCGCCGCGTGCGGCGCTCTCGGTAAGGAAACCGGCGCGCAGCGAGTGCCCCGCAAATTGGCGCTCGTCGAACCCGACTTTGCGCGCCGCGGCCTGAACGAGTCGTGCGACCGCCCGATCGCTCATTCCATCGTTGGTCACCTCGTCGCCCCGGGTCAGCCGCCGGAACAGCGGACCCCCGTCATGCCCGGCCGCCGCCATCCACGCGAGCAGATGCGCCTTGGGCCGCAGCCGCGAGCCCTCGAGCACCGCCACCTCCGCGCCTTCTTGTCCTTGGTCGGTCTTCGACGCGCGGATGGTGAGCCGCAATCCCTCGGGCACGAGCTCGATGTCGTCGACCGTGAGCGCGACCAGTTCGGAGCGCCGGAGCGCCGCCGCCATACCGATCGCCAGCACCGCGCGGTCACGGCAAGCGCGCACGCCGTCGCCAGGGAACGCCTCGAGCATCGCCTCGAGGATGCCGGCGTCGGCCGCGCGCTTGCGCGTCTTCTTGCCGCCGCGACTGTTACGGATCCCCGCCATCGTCTCGCGCAGTCTGCCGGCGTCGGGCTGCGCGGTCGGCGCGACGAAGTTCTTTGCCCGATGATAGTGCCCAATCGCCGCCACTCGGCGCTCAATCGTCGCCGGCGAGCGCCCGCGATCGGCTTCCCAGGCGACGAAGCGCCGCACCAGCTCGGCCGACGCGGGTAGCGTACGTTCACCACGCTCCGCACACCAGGCCGTGAAGATCATCCAATCCGCAGTGTAGGCCCGGTGCGTGTTGTCGGCGCGGGCGGCGCGCGCGTAGGCATCGGCGCGCTCGGTCTCGAGATCGACGATCCCGGGCAGCGTCAACGTTGGTCGCAGCGCCAGATCGGTCACGACCGGCACCAGCTCGGCCGGCTCGACAACGACAAGCGCGCGCGAGGTCGGCAGCGGTTCGGAGGCGGTCGGGTCTTGCACGCGGCGGGCCAGTTCGGAAACGAGTTGCCGGTTTTCGGAAACTTCTTTCCGCGAATCTGCCCCTTCCCCGCGCTGCTGTCCAGTGTCCGATAAGGCAGTTTATCGGACAGAGGCATTTTGGCGCGGGGCAGGGCTCTTGCCTCGTCAGGCGGAACACGCCACACTAGACCCTGCCCGCCACATCAAGGCAGCGGAGGTTTGCCATGACATTACAGGTCACAGTGACAGCCAGTGGGCGAATGAGCCTGCCGGCTGACATCCGAAAACGCTTAGGACTTGCCCAAGGCGGCGCGGTCTATGTTGACGAAACGGACGACGGTATCGTGCTGCGCACTGCAGCGCAGGCCGTGGCGCGCGCTCAGGCGCTCGCCAAGCAGTTCACCGGCGGCAACCCCGAGGCGTCGGTCGACGCCTTCCTTGCCCGCCGACGCGACGACAGCGGCGAATGAGCGTCGTCTTCGATGCGTCTGCCCTCATCGCCATGCTCAAAGGCGAGCGCGGCGCTGCGAAGGTAGCCAATGCCATCGCCGACGCGCGGGTGAGCAGCGTGAACTATGCCGAGGTCGTCAGCCATTTCATCCATGCCGGCATGCCTGCTCGCGAGGTCGACGCGATGCTCGATCCGTTGCCGATGAGCGTGGTGCCGGTCGATAAGAGTCTGGCTCAGCTTGCCGGCCGGCTTCGTGCTGTCACAGCCGAAGCGGGGCTGAGCCTGGGCGACCGGGTTTGTCTTGCGTTGGCGCAGCGCGACGGTCTCCCCGCCTGGACCAGCGATCTCCATTGGAAGAAGGTCGCCGACGCTGCCGGTGTCAAGGTCGTGGCGATCCGGTGATGCCTGACCCCAACGCAGGCGCATCATTGACGATCGGCGCGCAATGGCATCGCTGGGACCCGCACGTTCACGCGCCCGGCACCAAGCTGAACGACCAGTTCGGCGGCGCCACCTCATGGAACGACTATCTCAGTCAACTCGAGCGGGCGCAGCCGACGCTGCGGGCGATCGGCGTGACCGACTATTATAGCCTGGACTGCTATGAGCGCCTCCGCGCAGATAAGAGCGCCGGGCGGCTTCCTAACTGCGCCCTGCTGTTTCCGAACATCGAGATGCGCCTTGGGATCGGCACGGTCCGGAACGCCTTCGTCAATGTGCATCTCCTGGTCAGCCCCGAAACCGACGATCATGTCGGCCAGATCAAACGCCTGCTCACCCGCCTGACCTTCCGTGCCCATGGCGAGACGTTCGCCTGCACGCCCGAGGAGCTGACGGCGCTGGGACGCCGCAGCGATCCCGAGATCCGGGACACGGTAGGGGCGCTCGCGGAAGGGTCACGACAATTCAAGGTCTCGCTCGACCAGCTGCGCGACGCCTATGCGAACAGCGACTGGGCGCAGGAGAACGTGCTGATCGCCGTCGCCGGCGGCAGCACCGATGGCGCTTCGGGCGTGCGCGACGCAGCCGATCGGACGCTTCGCCAAGAGATCGAGGCGTTTGCGCACATCATCTTTGCAAGCACCCCGTCGCAGCGGGATTATTGGCTCGGGCACAAGTCGTCGGTCGCCGACATCATCGGCCGCTACGGCGCGCTGAAGCCCTGCCTCCACGGGAGCGACGCGCACAGCCTGGAGAAGGTGGCAGCTCCCGACCTCAACCGCTACTCGTGGATCAAGGGAGCACCGCACTTCGACGCCTTGCGCCAAGCGCAGATCGAGCCGGCCGGCCGGGCGTGGATCGGGGACGAGCCGCCTGCGACCGCCAGCTTTTCTCAAGTCTTGTCGACCGTCGATCTGGTCGACGCGCCGTGGGCGGTGACACCGCGCATTCCGCTGAATCCCGGACTTGTCGCCATCATCGGCGCGCGTGGCTCCGGAAAGACCGCTCTCGCCGACGCGATCGCGCATGGGTGCGACGCAACCGAGGATCCACCCAACGCCATGTCGTTCCTGGCGCGCGCTTCCGAGCTGCTCGCCGGCAACAGCGTCCGCCTGACATGGGGCGACGGCACGACCGACACGCGGCCACTCGACGGCAGCTATGATCCCGCCGCCTCGGATTATCCGAAAGCCCGTTACCTATCGCAGCAGTTTGTCGACGGTCTGTGTTCGGCCGACGGCATGACCGACGCTTTGCTCGCCGAGGTCGAGCGTGTCGTCTTCGATGCCCACGACGCGAACAGCCGTGATGGCGCAGTCGATTTCCAAGATCTCCTGGAAGCCCGGGTCAGCCGCCACCGTCTCGCACGTGAACGTGAGGAAGAGGCGCTGGTGTCGCTATCCGACCGCATCGGCAGTGAGATCGAGAAGACCAAAGGCGTGGCTGCCTTGGCCAAGCAGGTCGAGGACAAACGCCAGACGGTCGCCCGGTACACCGCCGATCGTGCGCGGCTCGTGTCGAAGGGGACGGAAGAAAGAGCCGAGCGTCTGGCGGAAGTTGCAACGGCTGCGGAGAAGGCGGCGGGCAATGTGCGGTGGTTCACTAACCGCGAGGCGGCGCTGCTCGTCCTGCGCGACGAAGTGGCCGACCTGCGGACCAACAGCGCACCGGCCACGCTGCGCGCCACGAAGGAGCGTCATAAGGCCAGTCGGATCAAGGAGCCGGATTGGGCACCATTCCTGCTGGACTATGAGGGCGATGTCGATGCTCTCATCACGGCCGAGGTGGCGAGCGCCCGTTCCGGCGCCGCGGGCTGGCGTGGAAAGCCGGTGGCCGTACCCGCGGATATGACCGTCCCGTTGATCGCCGCCGACGCCGACCTGTCGAAGCAGACGCAAGCCTTGCTCGATGCCGAAGTCGCACGCCTCACCAAGCTGGTGGCGCGCTCGACACCGATACCCAAAAGCGCTTCACCGCCCTGACACAGAAGATCGCGGCCGAGAACATCGAGCTCGGCAAGCTGTCTGATCGCCTGGCGGACTATCGGGCCGCCAAGGATCGTATCCCACCGCTGCTGCGCGATCGAGAAAGCGGCTATGCGCGGGTCTTCGACTTCATCCTCGCCGAAGAGCAAGTCCTGCGGGATCTCTATTCACCAATCCGGCAGAGGCTGGAGGCCGAGAAAGGCACACTCGGCAAACTGTCGTTCAGCGTGCGCCGGTCGGTCGACGTGGAACGCTGGGCCACGGCTGGGGAGAAGCTGCTCGACCTTCGCCATACCGGGAAGTTTCAAGGCCGCGGCTCCGTGGCGGAGCGAGCCGAGCATGGCTTGGCGTCGGCGTGGCGCACCGGCGACGCGGCAGCGGTGACTGCGGCGATGGCCTCGTTCCGTGACGACAACCAGGACGAGCTGCTGGAGGCTGCACGTGTGCCGAAGGGCAACCCCGTTGACTACCGGGCGTGGCTCAAGCGGTTCGCGCAGTGGCTCTACAGCACCGATCACATCCAGGTTCGCTACAGTGTCGATTATGACGGCACCGACATCCGAAGCCTGTCTCCCGGCACGCGCGGGATCGTGCTGCTCCTGCTCTATCTCGCGCTCGACACGGAAGACGATCGCCCGCTGATCATCGATCAACCAGAAGAGAACCTTGATCCCAAGTCCATCTTTGACGAGCTCGTTGGGCTGTTCATTGCCGCCAAGGCCAAGCGCCAGGTGATCATGGTCACGCATAACGCCAATCTGGTCGTCAACACGGACGCAGATCAGATCATCATCGCGGAAGCCGGGCCACGCGAGGCGGGCGGCCTGCCGGGGATCAGCTACATGGCGGGCGGCTTGGAGGACGCGGCCATTCGAGAACGCGTCTGCGAGATCTTGGAAGGCGGCGAGCACGCCTTCCGCGAGCGAGCACGGCGGCTTCGCGTCCGCTTCCGCCGTTGACCTAACATGGCATCAGTAAGGTCGCGCTTCCCGCAGCTTGGCGACCGACCGCGGTTTTTTGCCCCGACCATTATGTCGTCAAAGGAGTGCTGAGCATCGATACGAACAACTGAAGCCTGATGGAGTCAGCCGTTTCGCGTCTCCGCAAGCAGCTCGTCAAGCTCGATGAAATGAGCCCAATCGGCACCCATTATAACGCGCAATCTAGCGAACCACTCACGCGTCGCGGACCGACCGTCCTGAACCTCATCCCTACAATGAGCATTGTAGATGCGACATGCGGCGTGAAGCGCCTGCTTGTCAGCCTCATAGGCGCTTGAGCGCTCGCCATGGCGCTTTCGAGTGCCGATACTTTCCACATAGGCTAAGCGCGACTCCATCATCTGCCCTGCTCGCGCGAAAAGCTGGTCGAGAGTTGTTCGTGCTCCTTCCGGAAGCTGATTAAATGCAGCCAGATGCCTGTCATAGGCTCTGTCGTCGCGAGGACGTAGAAGGCGTCGAGGAGTGGTTTTCGTCACTTCCACCGGAGCTGCGGCACCAGGAAGCGACAATCGTTGCAGCTCCCGACGAACATTGTCGGAATAACGTAAGGCTGGGCGATCGTGACGGAGCTTGGTCATAGCGCCTGACCATAACCGCAGCCATCCATTAGCTGAAGCAGCCGCTGACGGCTGTTCCCTGCGGGCTTAGCGCCAATTCGTACCCAAAAGCACGAATAAACGCGCCATGATGACCACCTGACGGGTTTAACGCCGCAAGCCAGCCCTAACCTTCCTTGTGCTCGGACCCGGCATGATAGGGCTCAGTCCAAGTGCAACGTCCCCTAGTGGCGGCCGAGCAACCCGGCCGCGTGTTCCGGAACTCGAAAATGAAGCGCCGCGGCCCAGCCGGACGCCGCGAGCATGAACCGAAGCGCGAGCGGAAGCCGCGGGGTGCGCGCGTTCGGTGCCGTGCCCACACGGACTCACGATAGCCCTGCCAAGCTCTATTGGCTCGATGGCGACCACGATCCCCGGCCGGATTCAATCTACCCGGCCGCATAGAGCGCGATCGCGAGCGACATGCAGAAGATCGATAGCCAGATGACGATCTGACCGAAGATGTGGAGAACGAGACCCATCCAGGTATAGCGCCGGCGGAGCGCGATTCCGCTCGCGACGGCGACGAAGAACGCGATCGCTACCGGCATGGAGATCAAGGGCGAGCGCTTGAGGCTCGCGTCTACGATCGGCATCAGCCCTACCGCCATCACCAGCATCCACGAAAAGCCGAATACCGCCGTGTCCGCGAGGTTCAGCTCGTCGAGCGGACTATTCCGATCCTCTCGCCGGGGTTGCCGCGTCGCCATCTAGCTGCTCCCTCCTTTGCTTGTGAACAAACCTCGAACCTTGTATGTTGGAAAGGTTCGGAGGTTTTAATGCTCAAGCTGGACACCGCGACCTACTTGGTGACGCAGGACAATCCTGCTGGCCCGATCACGCGGCTTGTCGATGACGGCTTCGAGCCGCACGGCCCGGTGACGGACGCCGATGGGAATGTCAGCAAGGTAAGCGCCACTGCCTATCTGGTGACTTACGGTCTCCTGGCCGCCTTCGTAGGCTACCTTTTCGTCGCCCTCTAACATCGCGATCACTCTCGCAGCTTCGAGTCATTGAAGAAGCCGCGGTTGTGATCGCGGTGAACCTCCTGTTGGACGTCGACGGAACCCTGAACGGCGTTGGTGCGCGAGGCTTGCGCCGCCCCGCGATCACTCTCCAACCGCTCTCCGCCGGCTTCGATTACTGCCTGAGCAGCACGGGGATCACCACCACCAGGTCCAGCCGGAATGCCAGACACGCCATGCGGACGATATGAGCCAGCGACATCGGCGGCGCTATCTACACCCGGCCGGTGAACCTGGACAAGGTCAGGTTCCTGCAGCTTGCCTGCGATTTCCGCCCGGATGCCATCCTGCTTCTCGCGCATCCAGCGCGTGATCATCTCCTGTCGAACCGACCGCTGATGATCGCTGAGGTCAGTGGCCCAGAGTTCAGGAGCGTCGAGGCCTGGGTTGGTGGCCTGCTGCGCGCGATACCACTGAGCAAGATCCTGGCTCATGTTTTCGCTGAGTTGCATGCCATGGGTCTCGGCATAGCTGGCATCCCGAGATAGCTGCTGCGACAGCTCCTCGAGCTTCCGCGCCGTTTCGGTGTACGAGCGTGCGCGGGCGAGAGCCTGTTCATGCGAAATAGACGAGCTGGACGACGTCGACGCCCTACTGAAGCTGCCAGACCGGTCGTAGGTGCCATCGGACGAGGTAGCACCAGTGCCGTTTGCATGCTCGTCTCGAACACCGCTGCTCGTTGAGCTCGAGCTGTCTGACGAACGAGTATCGGAGGTGCCATGACGCAGCGTATCCTGCTGCTGCCCCTGTACCGTCACGCTTCCGCCGACGTTAGGTAAGCGCCCAAGCACCTTGCCCACGCCACTCCGCGCGCCACGGCCTTGACCGCCGCCCCCGCCCAGTCCGGCTGAGAGCGAACCCGATACCTGGTTCAGCGTTCCGGCCGATCGATCATGCCCGTTGGTAGACGTGAGACTCTGACCAGTCGAGGATCGCTCCTCTGTTCCCTGGGAGCTGCTGCCCGTTGTGCGGTCGAACTGTTCGATAGAGGTGTTCGACGATCGACCGCTGCTCGAGTCCCAACCGGAGGACCGCTCGCTCGACGTGGTGATCCCGCTGCGATCGGTCTTCGTCCAGGTGATCATCTCCTGCGCCGCATTGTCGAAGGCTTGAGACTGGCGGTGCGCCTCGCTCGCCATCTGCCGCCACTCGGCCACGGTGCCGGTCGACATCGTCGGCGTGAACCCGAGGCGCGAGATCGCGCCGCTGGTGTCGAAGACGTCCTGGCCGTTTCCGAATCCGTTGATCATCGCCCCGTTGTCTTGCCGCCACCCGACGCTGGCGGCGCCTCCCATAAAGCTCGGCGCGGTCGACCACTGATCGGCCTGCCGCATGTTCGAGGTCGAATTGGCCCAGCTCACGTTGCCGTAGGAGTAGTTGCCGGTGGTCTGTTCCAGCGCCGCAGCCTCGGCCGCGTTCTGCGCCGGCGCCAGCATCGACGTGGCCTGTCCCGCGATCGACATCGCGCCGCGCGCGAGACCCGCCGCGAGAAACGGGATGCTCATCAGCATGAATCCGGCGATCGTCGCCGTCTCGCCGTTCACCGCGCCTATGCCGGCATAGCTGCCCAGCGACATGCCCCCCGTGGCGACGCCGTTCGCCGCGTTCTCGGCCCGCGTCATGCAGATCATGTGCAGGATGACGTAGAGCGGCCCCCACGACGCGAGATAGAAGAAGCCCATCGCGTAGCCCTTCAAGGTACTGAGACCCGTCTGGGGCAGTAGGAAAAGCGGGAAGATCACGGGGAACATCGCGAAGAAGACGACGGTCAGCACGATGTTCAGGATCGGCACCCATGCCATCGCCTGCTGCGCGATCGAATTGTAGGTATTACGCGCCTGTATGTCGGCGCGTGTCTGCGCGAACGTGTCGATCGCCGCCGCCCCGCTCCCGCCCGCCATTGAGTCTCGCGCCTGCATGAAGGCGTTGATCGCCGTGTTCTGTCGCATGACGCCGGTGAAGTCGTTGCCCGACCCGGTGAAGGCCTGGTTCACGATCGGGACGTCGTGCTTCAGCTTCGCGGCCGCGACGGCATTGCTCAGCTTGGGATAGACCTCCTTCGCCCAGGGCTCGGCATTCGCCTCGATCATGCCGGTCCACTGACCGTTCAGCGTGTCATAGGCCTGCCGACAGTTGACGATGAAGTTCTGGACCGTGCCATCGCCCTGTCGCTCCAGCCATTCCTGCGACCGCGCCTCCGATCCCGGGCCGATCGCGGCCCACAGGTCGGTGGCCTTGGCGAGATTGGTGAGCGACTTCTGATAGAGCATCACGTCGCCGAAAAGGCAGTTCTTGAAATGATTCTCGAGGTTGGTCGAGAACTCCGCATCGCGGATCACAAAGTTGCGCGTCGCGTCGAACAGCCGCGCGCCATAGACCATGCCGTTGGTCGTGTAATTCAGCTCTCCCGGCATGACGAAGACCGTCTCGGCCGTTCGCGTCAGCCAGTCGCCGATCTGCGTCGTGAAGCTCGCCAGCACGCCGAGCCCGAGCGGCACGTTCGCCACCGTCGCCGGCGCCAGGCTGGGGTTGATACGATCCGTGACCTTCACGTCGATGGTCGGCACCATGAGGCACAGGTAGATCCCGGTCGCCTGCAGAAACCAGTTCATCCAAGCGCGGAAGTTGAGGGTGAAGGCGACGACGAGCAGGGAGTAGATCAGGCCCATCACCATCACGACGCGCAGGAGGGAGCGATAGCCCCCTCCCCCGGCCCAGGCAGCGACGGCATTGAAGGTGTTGACGAGATACTCGCCCCCGCCGACGGTGAAGACTTCGAGCACGTCGCTACCCTCCCTCTACGCGCTCAGAGCAAGCCCTGCGCGTTCAACCCCCGCGAGAAGCTGAGCGCCGAGGACATCCCCGGCGACATCGTGTTCTGCAGCGTCGACTCCAGCATGATGCTGCGGTTGATGATTTGCATCGTGACCTGCAGCTTGTTGCTCAGCTTCACGTCGCGCTGCGCGAACTTGGTGCGGGTCGCCGCGATCTGCTGGCGCCACTGCCCCGCCGTCTCCTGATCCGCCGTCTGGTAGAAGACCTTGGCCTGCTCGACCCGGTCGAGCATGTTGTCGAGCATCGCGTTCAGAAGGTCGACCGCGACGATCTCCGAGAGCGTTTGGATTTCGCCGTCCGTGAGGGCGTAGTGGGCATAGGCCTGGACGGCGAGGATCTTGTAGATCGGCACCGTGGCCATGTTGAGCAGCTGCTTCTCGGCCGCGTCGAGCGCGGTGTCGCTGCGGATCTTCGAGCTCATGCTCTTGATCATCGTCGCGATCCGCGGGCGCAGCGCGCTCGATTCCGGCACGCTAAGCGTCTGGTCCGAGACGTCCGTGCACGGATCGTTGTTGCACTTCAGGATCTTGACCTGCGGCGCGCTCGCGGTGCCGTCGAGCAGCGCGGTGACGACCGCTTCCTCGGCCGGGCCGTAGATCACCACCTTCGGGCCGCTGTTGCTGTCCGTCGGTGGCGTGGTGACGATCGTGCCGACGAGCGTCATCACATATTCGGAGAAGGACTGATCGAACGCGCCGAACTTCGACGACTTCTTGAGCGCCTCCCAGGTGTAGTTATGGGGGTCGCCGACGATCTGA
>Ga0325400_1000715_pt1 | contig 25533 bp, 12 predicted proteins | sample PopdelMetagenome_2_FD_205662 | JGI IMG/M metagenome (GOLD analysis project Ga0325400, IMG submission 205662) | Populus deltoides microbial communities from Bellville, Georgia, United States - Xylem-PdKOR-R1 | ecosystem: Host-associated > Plants > Phyllosphere > Stem > Wood/Secondary xylem...
GTTGACATTCAGTCACTACCTGCAACAACTCGCATACAATCCCCACTATTACAAACCAATAAAATACCAAACCCTCACCATCAAGCACAGATCAACGGTTAAGAGCAACCCACCTTGCCTCTCCCTAATGGACACGCGTCAACTCAGCATATCAACTGCTTCCCCATTGGACCACGTTTCGAGATATCCAATGCTCATGTTTCAAAATCAATAATTAAATAAATAAAGTAAAAAATCTTTTGTAGCTCCTTAAATTGGTGACTCGTGTTCAGGGGCACTAGACACTTGTCGCCTCCACCAAGTAAGCCACAAAAAAACAGACACTACACTCTCACTACTCGCTTCGATTTTTATATTCTTAGAAGAAAAAAGAAAATTAAAGGTAATAAAAATAAATATCCATTTCTCTTGATACTCTTTTATTGTCCCTTGCCGTGGCTGTCTATCTCCCTTTTAATAGCACACTGTTTATTTTCACTTTTTTTTTTATTGTCTCTCGTATTTCTTTCTTTTTTTCTTTCTCAAAAACTCTTTTTTAGTAGATTTTAATTTAATAATTTCATCAGTTGATAGATTCAATATTGTTTAACGTGGTTTGAGTGGGCTCTTATCTCCCCCCTGTGTTTTTGGGTGCTGAAAGTCGAAATATTGTTATAAAATGAGTTGTTTGGAGTTTAATTAGTGTAATTTCTTTGTTGGTTTAATTTTTCACTTGGTATTGGTATTTTTTATTTGGGAAATGGGTTGGTCTTGGCTAGTATTTACGGGTCTAAAGCTTGATCCTTTTTGCTTAATTTATGGGTATTTGAGTTAGGGATGTGATATTATCAGCACAGAAGCATGAAAAGTATCAAACCTGGAAGCTGCTATTTGTATGTTATCTTTTTTTTTTTTTTGCAGTTTTAATGAACGTTTGGATCTGAAATTGAGGAGAGAACATGAAAATTGCTTCAGTTTTAGTTTAGTTTGATCTCTATTTATTGGATAATAACTCTGCAGGGGTGTTTTTCTTATTCTAGAACTCTAGTTCATTGTGCTTTGTGCTATCATAGATTCCTGGAAATGGGATCGTTTCATCTGCCTGTGTGGGTGTTAAGTCTTGTAATTGCATGGATTCGACTCTTTGAGGCCATGCATTAGTGCGTGCTTCTTTTTTTGAAATTTTAGCCTTGGTCTAACAGATTCAAAGATTGCACAGTTTGTTTTCTTATGTCCTGGGAAATGGTGTCTGTAGGAGCTTTAAATCTTGACACCTTTTCTTTTTCAAGCCATGGCCTGGCTTGTTTGTGTCCAGTTGGATTTTTTAAGTAACTGTGCAGTTGATGTATACTTTTATGCTCATGGTCATGGTTACTTGAACTTGGGTCTTAAAATTTGTGTAGTTGGACCGAGAATGTAAAAACTGTAACTTTTACTCCTATATGACTTGGTTTTGTGATTTTTTCTTATCTCAATTTACCTAGGCGGAGTGAGATTCCATTTTGATCTTCTTTAATTTTATAAAAGTTACAGAACTACTTGATTTAGTCAGCTGTGGCCGCCACTTAGAGATTTTCAAAAATGGACTCTCAATGGGACTACAAGAACTTTGGAAATGCCCCACCAGGACAAAGCAGCGTCACAAAGCCACAAGAGAATCCTTTCCTGATCCGCCAGTCTTCAGTGTACTCGTTAACCTTCGATGAGTTCCAAAATACCTGGGGTGGTGGGCTGCGGAAGGATTTTGGATCAATGAACATGGAAGAACTATTGAAAAACATATGGACTGCCGAAGAGACTCAAGCAATGACAAATACACTTGGTGTGGGGAGTGGAGGAAGTGCCCCGGGTGGGAATTTGCAGAGACAAGGATCTTTAACTTTGCCTAGGACACTAAGTCAAAAGACTGTTGATGAGCTTTGGAGAGACCTGATCAAAGAAACTAGTGGTGCTGCTGAAGATGAGAGTGGTAGTGCGGGATCCAATTTACCACAAAGGCAACAGACTTTAGGAGAGACAACTTTGGAGGAGTTTTTGGTTAGGGCCGGGGTAGTGAGAGAGGATACTCAACAAATTGGAAGGCCTAATAATAGTGGATTCTTTGGTGAACTATCCCTGCTAAAGAACAACAACAACAACGACTCTAGTGTGGCCATTGGGTTTCAACAGCCAAATGGAAACAATGGGCTCATGGGAACTCGGAGAATGGAGAACAATGGTAATTTAGTTGCTAACCAGCCTCCTAGTTTAACACTCGATGCAGGTGGAATCAGACCCACTCAGCAACTACCGCAGTCACGGCAGCTGTCACAGCAGCAGCAGCTGCTCTTCCCCAAGCCTGCAGCAACTGTGGCATTTGCATCCCCTTTACATTTGTCAAACAATGCTCAGCTTGCTAGCCCTGGAGTGAGACGATCGGTTGTTGGAATTGCAGACCGATCTGTGAACAATGGTCTAGCTCACAGTGGAGGAATGGGAATTGTTAGTTTAGCAACTGGAGGCGTTACAATTGCAACAGGATCTTCTGCAAATAGGGTATCACCGGATGTGATTGCGAAGAGTAATGCTGATACATCTTCACTATCGCCAGTTCCACATGTATTTAGCCGGGGAAGAAAAGCCAGCACAGCTCTGGAGAAGGTTGCTGAGAGAAGGCAGAGGAGAATGATTAAAAACAGAGAATCAGCTGCAAGATCACGGACTCTCAAGCAGGTCAGTTTAGTGACTGACCTATTACACATCTTTCAGCTTCTGAATATTCCCTTCTGTGTTGTTTTTGTACTTTAATATTTGCCCCTTTAGTACTTTAAAGCTGATCAAGGAGCTCTGTGTTCCAGGTTGTAATTTTTACATGTCTCCATTGTTTTTGCCTGTAGTTTTAGAGGTCTAGTTTGATGCCTTAGTGACATTACTTGGCGCTTCCACACATAGATTTAGGTATTTTGTTTGACTTTGTCGACACGGGCGCATCGTATCATTGATTTTTAATTGAATCATCAACTTTTTTTCTTTCCTCTTCAAGATGCTGATAAATAGGCAATTTCTGCTTGTGCTGTATTTCAGAATGCCAGATTATTATCTAGTTCTAATGACCATTTATATCATACAAGTGCATAAGTGTGTTGGTAGTAGATGTCAACCTCTCTCTTCTTTAAATGACAAGCAACAGGTTTTGGCTTTACTTAGTTTCCCCATTAAATCTTACTCGTACCTATAAAAATGAATACACCATAATAAATGATTAATTTCCAACTTAAGTGTTCTTCTTAAGACGTGTTGGCACTTGGCAGCTTTCCAGTATAGTGTGGTGAAAAGCACTGCAAACTATTTGATAGGAATCAGTTGAGGCTTTGCTCCTGGGGGTCCCCTCTCTTAGCAGTTTTTTCAGCATGCTGGTTTCAAGCATCCATCAATATGATTTATATAATGTTCCATCTCAAGTTGGACACACACACAAAATTTTGCTGCTCCCAGGTCCAAGAAACTCTTATTGTTTAGTGAGTTTTTATGTCATTGAGGTGATGACTGAACATTAATCTTCAAGTGAGAAAGCTGCTTGAAACTTCATGTTACTTTCTGCTTTTGGGTTTTGCAGGCCCATACACAAGAGCTGGAAGCTGAAGTTGCAAAACTCAAAGAACTGAACGAAGTATTACAGAGAAAACAGGTATGCTCTTTTCTATAAAAAAATCTTGGAACTTGATGTGTGGCAAACTTGCTTGACCAAACCTTGGTTGCTGCAGGCTGAAATAATTGAAATGCAGCAAAATCAGGTATGGCCTCTTTTCTAGAATCACTGCAGTTTGTATTTTTGGATGGCAGTCAACGGCGTTGTGCAATTTCCATCTTCTTTGTTCAGATAGTTAGTTTGTATACTTCTTCCATGCCCGATCTCAAATATATATTTTTTGTGTTATCACTGAAACAAGATCTCTCTTAAGTTCTTAGGTAATTGCTTTCTTAAATGATCTGAGGTAGTTCAAAGCTCACTGGCTATATTAATCCTTGCTATTGATGAGTTGCATTCTTTTTTGAATAACGACTTCACATTGTGACCTAAACTTTGAGCAATGACATAGGTTGCAACAGTAAAGGGAAAAAAAGTAGATAGCAATGAAGCAAAAGAAGGTAGATAAGGAAGTTGATAGGAAGCTCAAGTACATTACCGCACCTCTTCCCTACACAGCCTTCATAATAGTCACGAGGTGTCATAGTTCCTGATTAAAACTAAGAACAGGAGTCGAATTGTGCTACTCAATTAAGTAGTTGTAAAATCTGAAAATTATGTGCATCAACATTGGTATGGTGAGGGGAATATGATTACTCTGTTTTTTCAGTTCTTTGAGACGAAGAAAGCGCAATGGGGAGGTAAAAGACAATGCTTGCGAAGGACACTGACAGGGCCTTGGTAGAGTTGATAAATTGATTGTGGATAGCAGAAGCAGTGTTTGAGCATGCATTCTTAGCCATTTGTGTGGTGAACATGGAGGTAGGCTCCTGAGTGTTACAATGTTAGCCTAAAAACTTTCACAAATTTGCCTTTTGTGTCACCGAGATTGGATTTCTATGTTCTAATGTTTCTGGAAGATGGATGCATACCTAACAGGTGTAGCTAGCCTATGCAAGCAGTATGCTATTGATTGGGTAGCGTGGTCATATTTTATTTTGGCAATTGGTATAAACTGTATTCTGGCATGAAAGTTTCCAGGCTTTCCATTTTCTTTGAACAAACAGTGAAAATCAATGATCTGAGTTGCCTCAAATTAGCTTGCACCAACCGATGACACTAAAACAAAGCTTCCAGCTCTTTAATTTTGGGTTTAACCTAGTATAAAAATTAGTGTTCAAGGGGGTGAAAAAAATAACCTTTTACCTTTCACCCTGCTTTCCTTTTGGCCGTGAAAACTCAAAAACGAAAAAATAGGTTTCTTTTGCAGAAAGGAAATTGAGGAATAAAGTTTGCCCAGGTTTTGAGAAAAAAGTTATAGCAGAAAAAGAAAAGGTGATGGTTCAGTTAGACCCTTTGCAACGAAAGGAATAACGAAGGAACGTGTTAATCTAACATTCCATTTTTATCAAAGATCAAGCAGATTATGTTTTCCCAGTTGCTCTCTGTTTGAAAAGTGCTGCTATGACAATGAAAGCGTCTGTGGAGCTTATGCATATATTTTTATGTTGTTTTTGCTTTAATTCCTAGTCGCCCATGAATTTCTAGGAGCTAATTAACACGGACGCTTTGATGAAATGATTGGCTATCTTATGTTTTTTCAAGGGCAAATATTGCATACATATAATAAAATAAATTAAAAATTATGTATGTTAATAAATTAAAAAATAATTAACAACAATTAAAAATAAAACTGGAAAAATAAAAAACCAGGTATAAATCAAGATATTTAATCTTGCAAGATGGTTTATTTACACGGTTGTCTTTGTTAAATTTTATTAATTAAAATAAATCTTTTTATTCAATTAAACGATAATATAAATAAACAAATACATTAAATTACTTGAATAAAATAAAAAGAAAAATATAGTACGCAAAGTTGCACATATTAAAAATATTATATGAAAATAATTTTTTTTATTTTTAAAAATAAAATTTATCGATACAAAAAGATAAAAAATAAAACTAAATTATAGATGAATCAGAAAAAATAATTTCAAAAATTAAATACGCAAAATAATTTTATAGAAATCTATATCCGAAAAAAGTAAAATAAAAAAATATATAGGATTTTATTAATCCAAAATAAAGACCCAAACCCGAAACAGATTTAACATAAGTAAAAACATAAAAAAACTAAAAATCTCTCAAGAAAAATGGATCAAACACAAAAAAAATAAAGAACATGACTCAAACTTAAACCTAACAATTGAACATCAAATAATACTAGATTTCAAGCAATAAAAAGCAAGGTTTTAATCGCAATCAAGTATAGATCAAAAATCAAATGTCATTTTGCTTTTATTATTCCTCAAACATCATGATTTTGTTAAAAATTACTTTCGGTTCAAAATCAAAATCCTAAGATTAAAACCCACAAAACATATTATCAATGCCTAAAAACCCTAAACTAAAATAAAACACTAATAATGATATGCGAACTTACAAAAACCAGAATTAAAATAAAACGAGATCTAAAACTAACACCTAAGATAATGTTTATCAGATGAACATAAAGAACAAAAACCTAAATTTGCCTAGAAAACCCAATATATACTACTCAACCTAAAAGACACTTTTTAGACCTCCAAACCAGATTGTTTTGGCCTAAATAACACACATTATCATAACCAAACATCCTTGAATAAAAAAAAAACTAGTAAAAATAACAAATCATCATAAACATGCATAAAATTCTAAGCTCCAAAACTGTCAACCTAAAATAACTACATATATATGCATTTTAGATTCAAAATGTCCTAAACCTTCAACCAGAACCACATAAAACTCAGAAACCCAAAAACATGTAAAAAATAAAAGAACATCAACCTTGCTAATATATTTGGCAAATTTCAAATCAAACTCAGATGTAAACATAATGTATTAAAACAATCATTAACATGTCAACACATTTAAAACATTGCATTTAAACAACAAAAATCAATCCAACAAGCTTCATGAACTTTACTTTCAAGATTTGCAAGGATATACCTTCCAAGCTTGAAATCTTCAAATAAGAGTGGATTTCTAATGCTGCATTTCTTTTTTCTTATCTCCAGACCTAACAAAAACAAACCAAATCCTTGAAATTGCGAACTTGATTGGATTATTTAAACCTTCACCAAAAATATTTTCCTCTTTGTTTTTTTTTTCTCCCTTAAATCCTCTTATTACCCCTCTTTTATAGGCGGGTTCAGAGCTTCTAGATGATTTTGTTAGGGTTCTAACAAACCAAAACTAGACTGGTTTTGCTACAGGATCAATGATTCTGGATTTAGGTGATTTTTTAACAAATTTAGAGGCCAAGGTGAAGTATTTCTAGTCTTTTGATCTTGAAAGAAAAGTTTCAAATTCTTGATAAGAACCCTCTTAGAGTTTTTAAGTGTGAACACACAAAAGAATTATGTGGTATTATACAAATGGGTGTTTTAGTTAAGGCTGGTTAGGGTTGATCACTTTCATGGCTTCGCTGCAGCAACACCAACGTCAACGTTACCTAATACCACCTGATCAAGGAAGAGGGGGGGCATACCTTTATCTTGGATCCAATCTTGCTTAATTTAGAGGTCTGTAATTTCATATTTATTCATTTGAAAACGCTAACCCGATTAGCATAGAATCTAAAAATGCAGGGTTGACTGACCGTGGAGAAGATGTCATCGGAGAAAATAGGATGCAAACATTTGATTTCATAAAAATAAGGTTGTAGAGGGGTGTTTCTCAGTTGAATGATGATTGTTATAGCCTTAGAAGTGGTTGGAAACGTCATATTCATTCACCTGAAAGTGTCTACTTGATCAACCAAAACTGTCGAAGAAGAAGGTGCATAGTAGTTGAACGACATCGTTATGCTAAACCCTACAAATTAGAATTTTTTAATTTGTAATTTGACAAACTTCAATTTAATCCCTATTCTTCCCATTTCTTTTAATTTCACATGTAAGTTCTTTCTGAACTTACTAATTTAATACAATTTCACCCTTATCAAACTCAATTACTAGCCCTAAATTTGAGTGTCTTTTACAATATCATCCTTGGTTTTTTTATTTGTTCAATTGGATCCCAATTAACCATTAAACTTTTAATTTTTTTTAATTTGGTCCCTGATTTCAACCATTTCAAACTTTGAAGTCTTGTTTTCCTTACAAGTTGGTCCTTGATTTTGAATTTATTCAATCAAGCCCTTCATTGCCCATCAAACTTCAATATTTATGCAATTAAGCCTTTGATTTGACCAAATCAACTCTTAAAATTTGCATTTTGACCCCCCAGACTTTAATTTCTTCCAATTAAAGTCTAAATTGACTTCAATAATTAATTTTCCTTGCAATTAAACCCTTAATAAATTCAATTTAAGTGTCTTTTACAATATGGTCCTTGGTTTTTTTTTGTTTAATTGGATCCCAATTAACCATCAAAATTTTATTTTTTTTTAATTTGGTCCCTGATTTCAACAATTTCGAACTTTGAAGTCTTGTTTTCCTTACAAGTTGGTTCTCAATTTTGAATTTCTTCAATCAAGTCCCTAATTGCCCATCAAACTTTAATATTTATGCAATTAAACCTCTGATTTGACCAAATCAACTCTTAAAATTTGCATTTTGACTCTCCAGACTTTAATTTCTTTCAATTAAAGTCTAAATTGACTTCAAGAATAAATTTTCTTTGCAATTAAACCTTGAAAAATTCCAATTGAGTCCTTAAACATACAATTTTGAATTTTCCTCCTAAAAAAATGAATTCTCTTTGTCAATAAGGCAAAATTTTCAATTTTATATATTTTGACCCTCCTTAACCAGTCTTTGGCAATTTTCTAGGAGTTCCGGTATGTTCTTCTAAACTGATATATTTGTCTTTTTTCGTTTTTCTTCAACGCTTTTTTATATTTTTGTATCTCTCTTTTTTTTTTGAATTTTTTTGTTTATGTCGGGCCTAAAAAATAAGTAACAACAATAAGGAAACCTCCAAATCTTATAAATGATAAAATATCAATTTTTTTTAAATAATATCACATATATTATTTTACGATAATTATAGAAATTTACTTAATTACGTTCCTTCTTGATTTTTTTTTTGTTCCATTACGTACTCAATATCGACCGTATCAACATCAATCCTGTGCAAAAATTATATTTGTTCTGGCAAGGCCCTTATCATATTTTATAGAATTGGTGCATTTTGGGGGCAAACGCTTAGTTCAGATGCTCTGAATGCCATATTCACTACTTTTGTTTTCAGGCTGTTAGTTTGTGCTGTCTCAAATCGAAATGCAAACAAGAAAAAGCAAGGAATTCATGCGAGCGAGAAGGAATTCACGGGTAAAGGTTCTGGGATGATCATCGAATTGTTGATCCAGCTGACACAAGAAAAATCATAAGGCTTTTGCATCTCTGCTTCCTTGAACCGTCCCTCTCGGATTGACACAAAATACTATGTTATTAATTGGTGTTTGAGAATGTAATAATATTGTTTTTTAAAGGAATTTTTGTTTAGAAATATATTAAAATAATATTTTTTTAATTTTTAAAAAATTATTTTTACATTAGCACAAAAAAAAATTCTAAAACAAAAAAAAAATTAGTTACAAGCAAAAAAATAAAAAAAATTGCTTTTTCATGAAATGTTGTTTGGAACGAGATTCCAAACATCTCCTTAGAATATTGCTTTTTTAAATACTTCTTATTTAAAAATATATTAAAATAATATTTTTAAAAAATATATATTTTTAACATCAGTTTAAAAGTAAAAAAATTTAAATATTTTTAACAACAATTTTAAAATATAAAAATAAACATGCATGTAGAAAGCAACTTGTGCATTAACTGGGACTAGCAAAAATAATTTACTGCAACTTTTGTTTTTAACTTTTAATAAAAGAAATCACCATTCAACTTGATTATAGTCTTTGAAATGATGTGCGTTTTCTTTGCATAAAAGAAATCACCATTCAACTTCAAGGAGGAATCCTTGCGTGACATGACTGATTTTAGAATTTGCACAAGTAACATGTTCTTGCACCTCATGCACCAGTATGAGTCGGGATTTATTTTCTCGTTACTCGTACTTGTTTGCAGCAACGAGAAAATATAGTCGGAAAATACAAATGTACGATTATATAAAAATAAAAACACGAAAATTGACAAGAAGCGCCCGTGGCCTAATGGATAAGGCGTCTGACTTCTAATCAGGCGACTGTGGGTTCGAGTCCCACCGGGCGTGAGCTTTTTGACTGATTTTGGTTTTTCAATAAATTTAAAATGCCACGTCAACCTCGATTTTCCTCTATTTAAATTGAATACCAACAATAATTTTTATATTAATAACAATACTTGGGTTAGTTGAAATATTACAGCTTTTATTTTGATTTAAAATAACAAAAATTAAAAATGAGATACATTTTTTAATTTCTCGTTAATTAATAACATTAATTTTTCTATATTTAAACGACATTAATTATAATCTTTGAGTGTATATAAAAAATAAAAATTTTTAGTTTGAAACAACAAAAATTAAAAATATATTATTTATGTAAAGTTATTTTAAGAGATTGGGAAAAGAAAATTAATAAAATTAGTAGTTGGAAGTTAGTTTTATTTTTTTGAACCATGGTTATAGTTATTTTTTAAAACTTTTTTATTTAAAAATATATTAAAATAATATTTTTATTTTTAAAAAATTATTTTTAATATCAACTCTTTAAAATAATTTAAAAACAGTAATTCTCGATGTATCTCTTCATAATCTTACTTAATTTGAAAATAAATGGTATACATACAGGTGGGTCCCGTTCCTTGATCAGCGGTTGATATCACAGCGATCAGATTACCCGATTTCAGTTCCTCGCATATATCATCACCCTATCCTCATACTCTCAGACCCACACGATAGTCAGTCATAGCAGCAAGAACCACTGCCATCTCTCTGGTTTCTCTCTGCGTGACTAATTTTTAGTATTCGCTGTTTCTTTCTTTTTTTGAAATGGCTTCAACTGCTACTTCATTCTGCTCTCCACCGCTCACGAGCTCCCGCAGATGCCAGCAGCTGAACCCTAATAGACTCTCATTTCCAATCAACTTGAACACCGCTAAAAGAGCACCGAATCTCACTGTTCAACATGCGCCTCTCCCTCTCAAGGTTCTCTGCGCTCGCGGAAAACGAGGTAAAACAAAATTAATAAATAACTCCCTTAAACTCTGTACTCTTTTAATTTTGATTCTTGTTTGAGTTGTTCATCTTTATTATTTTTGTTAATATTGAGTTTTTTTTTTGCTGATTTTGACGGTGACTTGATTGGAGTTTAGGAGAAGAGATAATCCATCTTGTTTTTTCTTTTAATGAATAATAAAAAATTAGGATTTGCTGTGTGCTAAAAAAAATCAAAGATTAGCTCATCTACTCAATGCAATCGATATATCAGATAGTAGAAGGTTGCTCTTTATAGAAAATATAGGTTCAATCAGAAAAGAAGCTGAGCTTTTTTTTTCGGGTTGGAGACACAGTGTAAATGAATTAAATCCCTGGAAGAAATTGAAAACAGAAAAAAGGGGCCAAATAAAGACACAGGGTAGGAGAAATGTGGAAGAAAGTTAGAGAGAGAGAGTTGGAGACTGAGGCTCCTATGGAAGGGGGGAGCGAATCAGAACATGTTATTTCAAATGCCAGTCCCATTTTCAGAACTAGCATATTCTTCTTCTTGTTAGAACTCCCAAGCTGGACTGAACTGGGGAATGGTTTAATAAGTTCTTTGTTTTGATGAGAAGAGACTCAAAATATAGCAAACTGGTGATGTATGCAAAGAATGTTGCTTTTTTGGGTGCCCAAATTACTTTCCTGTGGCAGTGAAATTATCGTTTTGTTTTGCTTACCAACTGGGCCATCAAATTTTGGAGTATTGATTGGAGTGTGAAAGTATTTTATTGTTATTATTTATCATGCATGTTGAGAGTGAATTTATTCATTAACTCTATGAAGGGAGACTGATTCCCTTTCATCCTCATCTCATGTCAAGGTGCAACGGCCAAAAAACCTGCCACTTCTGATCCAGTTTATCGTAACCGGTTAGTTAACATGTTTGTCAACCGAATCTTGAAAAAGGGGAAAAAGTCACTGGCTTATCATATCATCTATCAAGCATTGAAAAATATTCAGCAAAAGACACAATCAAATCCATTAGCTGTTTTACGTGAGGCAGTGAATGGAGTAACTCCTGATGTAGCGGTAAAAGCAAGACGTGTTGGTGGATCTACCCAACAAGTTCCTATTGAAGTAGGAACATTCCAAGGAAAAGCACTAGCTATCCGTTGGTTGTTGGAGGCATCCCGAAAACGTTCAGGACGAAGTATGGTTCTCAAATTGAGTTCTGAAGTTATGGATGCTGCCAAAGGGACCGGTGAAGCCATAAAAAAGAGGGAAACCACTCATAAGATGGCAGAGGCTAATAGAGCTTTTGTGCATTTTCGTTGATCCATGAACAGGATTTAATGTAGACAAGTGGACTATTGGAAAGGATAAGCGGAGGGAAGACTTATATTTGACCTATGTACTTCTTGAAATAAATGGATAGAAGTTCAAGATGAAATATATTGCTTTTGTAATCTATTTCCGTGAAACATATTTCTTTTGTATTCCATTTATGTCATGTTGTTAATCTCTCATATTCTGTCCAAACATCAATTCAGAAACTTGCGTTCTCTTTGGGCTTGAATTTTAATTGTGGTCGGATGTTCTGCATTTGCTATCCTATTTTGTACTATTAGTCTCATATCCCGGTCCTTTTGCTGCTAGTACTCTCAATGTAGCCAAGGAAGTTTTAATAGAGGATGGCATTATAATGAAGTACGTTGTCAATTACCTCTGCTAGTTAGGTGGTCTATGGTGAAGACTGGACAAATTCATTGTCTTTTATACAAGCTGATGTTGCTTGTTGGTATATACGGGATGCGATGCATATTTACGCTGTGCTTTGCTTTACAAAATGGTTACATCTAATATGGAACGTTGATATCTGGCGATAGGACATGCAGTGTCAACCAGACTTGTTCTTTGAGAATAGAATACGTGGGTTGTAATCTTTAGAAAAGCCCTTTTATCCTTTTGTAGTTGCTTGTCAATCTTCCAGAGAACAGAGTTTCTCATGACAATCTTCAGGGATCTTATAAGTTTTGGCTCCCTGTCTTCAGCGCTGCTCTTATATCTACTTGCTTTATGGTTTCCAAATTGAGCTTTTTATGCTAAGCAATTATTAAGACACCTACAGAATGTTCTTGTTAACCACATCTTTTGGGTTTGTCAGCTACAGCTGTTACTCAGGACTCTAGGGAGATGTCGATTTCGAGAAGTGACATCCCTCCGACTTTGTATGTTATTTTGCAAGGTTCTGGTTTTGTTTCAACGTTAATGTGGGTAGGAATTGGATGCCACTTTTTCTCGAGGCAGAATGAAAATCAACATTCCGACCTTTTGATCGTGTCTGTCGGTTAATCAGCTTGAAATGAAACAAGAGACAGGCTGGTTGTTCCTTTGTTCTTGGGCTCAAACATTATTTACCCTAAAAGCCCAAGACCTCTTTCTCTGACAGCGCCCTCCAACCTAGAAAAAATAATTAATATATCACTTCTTCCGGCTTCAAAATCCTAGGAAAAAAAAAAAAAAAAAACACCCCAGAGAAGCAAAAACCCATCGTCTCTACAAAAAAAGCAAGTATGGTAGTGAACAAATAAGGAAAAAGAAGCCAAAATCTTCTTCACCTCTCCTTGTGTAGGAATAATCCATAAAGAGTGATCGCCATCTTCTTTGATCTTTGTTGGATGATAATTTATTCGATCTTTAGCCTTTTGTTTTATTCTTCAACAAGATCTCAATTCCTTGGTCCTGGTGATAACAGCTTTATTTTATTTTAAAGAGTTGCTCTATGACCTCAATTCAAAGGTACCCTTTTCTTTTCCTTTCTTCGATCAATTGAGTTTCATCTTCAAATTGTAAATTTCATAATTTGGGCAGTGGGGATAGATTTAAACTCTTGGGTTCTGTTATGCTCCCTGTTCTTAAGAGAGACAGGCATTAAGCTAAGATCTTAATCTTCAAATAAAACACTTCTTGAGCTTAGCTGCTAAATATGTAGTCTTGATCAGCTCTTTGGTGAAGTAATCAAATACATCTATTTTTAGGTTTGGCTAATCAATTGGGTTCTTAATATTAACTTGTTTGGTGGCAGTGCTTCTTTGAATAGTTTGGTATACACATTTTTGCTTTGATGTTTTTCTAGAGTTATTCTTAGAATAATCCTATATTGTTTGATGACTCTCATTCTCTTCCTCTGGTAATCAACAGGGGTCTTTAACTTTTTGATAACATAAAAGAATTAACAATAGCATTAAAAAAAGAGCGATGGCAAATTCAAATCCATCGGCATCAACGCTTCCCTCTGATTCTTCTGAGCAGAGGGGAATCCATATGGCAGATTCAAACATGCAAGCTATTCAACCCTGTGTTAGCCATCAAATTCGACCCTCTTTGGATGGTCCTGTAGCTATCCTTTGGGACATTGAGAACTGCCGTGTCCCTAGCGATGTCCGCCCTGAAGATGTGGCTGGGAATATCAGAATGGCTTTGCGAGTGCACCCTGTTATTAAAGGAGCTGTCATGATGTTTTCTGCATATGGAGATTTTAACTCCTTCTCCAGACGACTGAGAGAAGGCTGCCAGAGAACTGGTGTTAAACTAGTTGATGTTCCAAACGGTAGAAAGGATGCTGCTGACAAGGCTATTTTGGTCGACATGTTTCTCTTTGCACTTGACAACCCCCCACCTTCCTCCATCATGCTTATCTCTGGAGATGTGGATTTTTCTCCTGCTCTTCACATACTTGGTCAGCGTGGATATACTGTGATTCTTGTTATCCCTTCCGGGGTTGGCGTCTCGTCTGCCCTATGCAATGCTGGCAAGTTTGTTTGGGACTGGCCTAGTGTGGCTCGTGGGGAAGGTTTTATACCCCCCTCAAAGACGTTATTGCCTTCCCATGCAGGACCAGCTGATATTGCTGGGTATTTTATGGGATGCCGTATAAATGACAACCACGATGGCCAGAATGAAGAAGAGGCAATTGTTTACTGGGGGCGCTCGCAAAGCTATTACAACTCTAGAGATCTCTCTATAATGTCACAGTCTTTATCTGAATACAACAGCAGTTCTTTGATGACTGTGCCTTGTCACCCCACTAGTTCGAGGTCACAGAGTCTCCCATCTGGTCTGAATGAAGTTTCAGCATGCCCCGCATCTTATGATGAGTATTATTCTACTATGTGGGTACAGCCTGGGGACATAAATGGTCTGAAAGCTCAGCTGGTGAAGTTACTTGAACTTTCAGGTGGATGTTTGCCTCTTACCCGAGTTCCTCCTGAGTATCAGAAGATGTATGGTCGGCCTCTTTATGTTTCAGAATATGGGGCATTGAAGCTTGTTAGTCTTTTCAAGAAAATGGGCGATGCAATGGCAATAGATGGCAAGGGTCACAAGAAGTTTGTCTATCTTAAAAACTGGAAAGCAGGTCCAAGTGCACCTCCTATAATTTTAGCAAGGAGGGATAAGACAGGAAAGGGGCTTCAGGAGGAGAGCTTGGATGCTGCGACAGGTGGTGCCTCTTCAGATGAGGTCTCAGATGAAGAAAGAGTGATGGTTGAGGAACATGAGGTGGGGAGGAACCAAGAGAAGGCTAATTTGGGAACAGCAGCTCGATATGAAGTTGATGACCCAAATCTTGAGCTGTTCAAGTTTGAGTTGCAGGAGATTCTAGTGAGCTATTCTTGTCAGATTTTCTTGGATTGTTTTGAGTCAATATACCAGCAAAGATACAAAAAACCACTGGACTATCAAAGATTTGGTGTGGATGAGCTGGAGCAGCTTTTTGACAAGGTGAGAGACGTTGTGGTCTTGCATGAAGAACCTGTGAGCAAGAAGAAGTTCCTGGCTGCCATTGGTGGCTAGGAGAAATGAGAGTTGCTTGTCTTGTAACGTGTTCACTTACATAGATCAGATAGTTGAGGCATGCCTTATAATTGCATGCTCTCTCATAGTTTTTTCCCCTTATTTTTCATAAAAGATGACGGAGAAGGCTGGATCACATTTATTCTTTTATCTTTATGTGTCCTGCATGGATTTGAGTATCTCCATGTATGCCTTGTGCCCCATCGTTGTTACTGATAAAACTACTAATGTGAGATCTGTAATATAAATTCACCAGTTCAGTGCCCGAACACTTCTTTCAACATTCTCACCTGGAAAGTAGAAGCTTTACTTGCTCTTTCATTACATGTTGGCTACATGAGTTGTATTTGATGATTGATCTTATCAATCTATCGAAGTGGAGATACTTTTACATCAAGCATTTTTGAATGGTTGGCTGCTGTCAAGACTCCGAACCTAGATCCATGTGATTTCGTGCCTCAAACTTTTAACAGCGATACAAAACAGTGCCCCTTGTATTTTACAGTGATTCAAAAGTTGGAAACTTTTTGTTTGTATAGAAGCTTTCTCAAACCAAAACTATTTCTTTACTCTGGTCCTTAAATAATTTGAGACGTTCTGTTTACTATGAAAAACATAAAGAAGAAGCGGCTCAATAAAATGTGTGAAGTGTCCTTGAAGCGATTATTTTGGGAATTCCGGGTTTTTGAGCTGGTGTGAAGTTAATGGAAGACGTGATTAGGAGTCCCATGGTCTCTGCAATTGCATCCCCTAAGACGTGCTGTCGTTTCCTGAAAATGTAAGTATTGTTGGTTGGGCTAGAGCTTTCATACCCTGAGGAGCTGAGATCACCGCATGATGGACGGAGCTATTATCTGCTCTATTTGTCAACACCTTCTTGAATGTAGTGGTGGCAGTATTCGTCATGTTCAAGAGAACAAGGAACGAAGGATAATTAAGATCAAGGCTAGCATATTCACAAGTAAAATTTGAAGACCCTGTGATGATTTGGATCAGTTGGCTTGTACAGCTCATCGCACACAGGTAGTTAACGCAATCCTCCGCCTCTATATCATACACTAGGTCAAGGTCCATGACTTTGTTGGGATTTACATGCCCTGCTCCAAAATCAAGGGGTGTCCCAGCAACTTCAGTGGTCATATCGATGATTCTACCAACTGCGTTGCCTGTAACATCAGCAGTTGTCATCAGTGCTGATCGGATGGAAGCAGAACTCCAAGCATGGTGAGAGGCTTTAAGCAATGCAGCTATCCCAGCTACATGGGAACATGACATTGATGTGCCGGAAACAAGAGCATAATCTGTGAGCAAATAATCATCTTCACGCATTGGTGCAAATCCTTTATTAGGAACCCAAGCAGCCAGAATATGGTATCCAGGAGATAGTATATCAGGTTTCAAGAGTCCATGGGGATCTTCGATCAGGTCCTCAAGAGGAAAAATATGCCACTATCGAGCTTAGTACCAAATAACGTTAACCCAAACTTTACTCTAACTGTTGTGTTTGTGGTATTTATGATATAGTTCTTCAGCAAGTCTCCATCTTTTGTGCTCACTATCACAATCGGCATGTAGACGTAGTCTTGTTGGAGAAATTCTGCATCATCTTCACTGAAGATAGCCCCGTTAGCTCCAGCAATGTCTGGCCCATATCTGAGAGACTGTGATGACTCATCATCGTAGTCACAGAAGAGGAACTTTCCGGCAACATCTTTGGGGTCTAAGAAGTTCCAAGCACAAACTTCTTTGCCTCGATTTCCTTGTCCGAAGTATACAGTAATAACGATTTCCTTCTCGCTCGTATGCTTCCATGATCTTTGCCTTGAATTTTTCTATTTCCTCCTCAGTCCACTGTAATCCATGCAACCATATCCAAATGCAGATAAGCATGCCATAAGTTGGTAAGGCCTCAATAATATTTATAAGAAAGGTGAGGTCACATGAATTCCTTGCTTTTTCTTGTTTGCATTTCGATTTGAGACAGCACACTAACAGCCTCAAAACAAAAGAAGTGAATATGGCATTCAGAGCATCTGAACTAAGCGTTTGCCCCAAAATGCACCAATTCTATAAAATATGAAAAGGGCCTTGCCAGAACAAATGCAATTTTTGCACAGGATGGATGTAGATACGGTCAATATTAATGTAGATATGGTATTTTTTATATATCTAATTGCTCAAATCAAAGTGATGGCACAAGTTTTTATTGACATCTTGATCATATCCGAGGAGTGAAGAGGCCGCCAGAGGACAACCCATCACCAGATATTTTGGCATTTGGCCAAAGGAACAAGAAACTGGGACTGCATGCACGACCACACATTGCATAATTTCCAGCACCAAAACTTCCACCAACAATGATGGTTACCTTGGGGACCTGCACAGGTATTTTTATTGGCAAAAGTTCAGGTGTAAATAAATTTTCTTCCCATGATTTCTTCAATTTCTCAGTGGATCATGAGATGTAATGATGGAAAAAGAGAGCTTTGCAAAGAGTACAATGAAATAAGATTAGGTTGAGTGTAAGGAGTAAAACTTTCGTGAGCTGCTAGATCAATTTTACTTTTCAAAGTGAAAACAGAAAAGAAATGCTTGAAGCGAAGCAGCCCATCTTACATACCAACGATGAAATATAAAATGTTTATATTTCCCAGCTTTAGTTGTCCAGAAATCCTAAAACATGAAATAAAGAAATGGATGTATAATGAGTACTTTCACATGCTTAAAAAAACAATGACTAGTTTTACAATTGCCTTTTCTATCTAACTGGTGATATGTATTCTCAGAAGACATTGACTTGACCTGCTGCCAAGTCTGTAAGAGTAGTGCTACGGCTTTCTTGCAAACCATGATTGTTGATCGAGGCAAACAATGATCGCCTCAAACAGAGAGCATACTGGAGGGAGATTGTGGAGAGCCAGTTTCAAGTAAAAAGCTTCTACTACAATACGACCTCGATGTGCTTGAAGAGGATGCAAGATATCTTACATCCCCACTCTGAAAAATAGCATCACTCTTGTTTGATTTTTCCTTACTTGTTCTTCCTCCTCCTTCACTTCCTTCACACTCTTCATCTTCCACAGCTCGCACAAATTCACTATGCATGGGGTCTGAACTCTCATACAAAAGCCTAAGGACTTGCTTGATTGAAGGCCTTGCCCGGCCTTCCTTCTGTGTGCACCATCTCACGATAGTCACAATAGTTTGTAGCTGGTCCAAGTCAAAGGAATCCCTGATGCGTGGATCCACTAACTCCGGTAGTCTTGAATCTGATGCCATGAATATTTGAGACCACTCCACCAAATTCTTGCTCTCCTGTATTGCTCGTCTTGCAGTCACTATCTCCAACAGTACCACACCATAGCTATATATATCACTTTTCTCGGTGAGCTCTTGGGTGACCACATACTCAGGATCCATGTAACCTGAAAATCATTGTGTACTCGGGCCTCTTAGTACAGTGAGCTAGCAAATATTTACAGTAGAACACAAATATTGTATTCCCGGACCTGGTGTTCCACGGATATCGGTATCTACTGGTTCAAAGCATATAGAACCATCTTTTAAAGCATGGGCAAGGCCAAAATCTGCAACCTGGAAAATAAAAATGGTGTGAAGGAGACACTGTAAAAGATAAACCGCTAATAGGTATGATTTTGCAGGACATACTCTTGCAAGAAAAACCCAGTCCTTCAATTTTTTTAATTTTTTGTAGTCTTCAAAAATTTTGAAAATCTGGGTTTTATTAGAAGTACTATCATTCTGAGTGTGTAATTGAGAAATACAATATGGACCATGAAAGAAATAAACTCACAAAAGCAACAAGGCGGTAAATCAATACACTACCTTAGCAACAAAATTTTCATCCAATAAAATGTTGCTTGATTTTATGTCCCTGTGGCACAGAGGTGGATTGCAATAAAAGTGGAGGTACTCCTGCAAGTAAAAATAAGAAATGAGGAGGGGAAAATAATTCATGTAAATGAGCCAAAGGTCTCAAACCAAACCAATGGTAAGCCACTGTTTCTGTTCATTACCAGAGCATTAGCCACGTCAATTGCAATCTGGATTCTGACCTGCCAACTCAGAGGACTTCCAGGGGCTGCAAACAGGATGTCAAATCTATTCAGAATACAAAGCCGCCAAATGAGTTCCCCCAATATAAGAAACCACTAATTTCTATAACCAATAGAATTTGAATCCAAGAATCTTCTGGAGAAAAACTTTTCTTTGTTAAATGAAGGCATGGATTGCAAGTGCGTGTGCACACACCAGAGAGATATTTCTCTTGTGAACAGCACCACAAAAAATTATTTCCAATGGAACATAAACTAGGAAGGAAGAGTAATGCACCACATCAAATGGACTAGTAATAGTATAATGAAAATGAAGAGACGCACAATGAAGATGATCCTTTAGGCTTCCATTTGCCATATGCTCATACATGAGGAACCTGCCACGAACAACAAAAGAATATTTGATTTTGCAGTTATAGAAACGATAATCCCACACAAAACCAGATGCTTAGAAAAAGTTTAAGCAGAGCTTGTGAATGTTCAAATCTGCCCTCGTGTTCATTATATTAAACCCATGCAAAAGTGATGTCATGGCACACATTGAGCACATACACACATCACATTGAAATGACCTCAATTTCCTACTCGTTAATTGATACAAAACATTTAGTAACATTTAAAAAGAACACCACAAGACTGCTTGCATTAAGCCATGGCAGACAGACATTTACATGGACCACAAGGAAACACTCATCAAGTCTTAGTTTTGCTTGCAAGATAAGATGGGGCCAATCATAAAATACATGAACGTAGTGGTAAACTACCTCTCATTCTTTTTTATGCAAAAGCCTCTTAGAGCAACAAGATGGCGGTGGTGCAGTCTAGCGAGTAATTCTATCTCTCTGCAGAACTCCTGTTCTACCTGCTCTGAAACCTTGTTCATCCGCTTCACTGCTGCCACTAACCCATCACTAAATTCAGCTTTATATACAGTTCCAAATCCTCCCTGTCCAATGATTGTATTGAAGTTATCTGTTGCCTTCATTGTCTCCTTGTAGCTGAATTTTCGTAGCATTGATGCAGGCCCTGCAGATGACAGCCACCCCCACCCCAAACAACCCGAAGTTATGAATTAATGAATGAAAATTGCAATTTTAACGAACACTAGCATGAAGATAGCACATAACCAAGAAAACCCAGAATCACACCTTGAAATTTCCTTGTAGGCCTAGGAGGTGGGAAGGCTCTTGAAAAGGTCTTATTTATATTCTCAGATTCCTCTATTTCTCTGTTTTTCCTACGAATAAGAAACATCAGGACTATCAACATCACAAGGGCAGCTGCTGTGACTGCAATGCCAATAATTGGAACTAATGTCAGATGGTATGGGTGGTGGTTTGCTTTTAGGGCTAGTCCCAGGATAGCTTGGTTCGGGCCAGCAGCTGTTAATGGATTTGGAGGGGCTTCAGGAATGACTGCAGATGGAGGTGGCTCTGAAAACACCCAAAAAAAAAAAAAAACTGAGTTAAGTGGTTGGATAACAACATAGAACAAGAATTACAGATGAAATCACTTCCCATGATGTGAGAAGAAACGACAATTAACTATAGTACACATATAATATCCTGTATCTAGAAGGTTATAGCATGACAAATAACAGGCTAAGGGTCTGACTGATACAATATATTGGGAAAATTACTTTGCCCTTTTCCAGGATAATCTCTGTGTATTCTCATTCTTCTTAAAAGAACTGCATTTAACGTAGTCCATTTACCCTTTATGTGGAGTTTGTTCCCTAAGTCAATATTTGAACTTCTTATACTTTGATTATCTGAACCATTATCTTAATTTCATAAAATGCAACATTGATTCAAATTTCACACTGTAAATAAACAAAAGAATGCAAAACTAGCACAGGGGAACATACTCGACACAAGCAAAAAATCAGTAAACACATGACGCAGAAAACTACTCATACCTAAAGGGATGTTGAGCCCTTGAACTCCGAAGAAACAGCTTGCAATTTCAACTGCTGAAGCATCATCAAATTGGCTTGCAAGTGCAATAAAAGTTGCATCGCGGCAGGTACTCAATGTCACATTATTATCTGTTCCCACCAGATGATGAAGGTATATAATGCCAGCATTTAAACACCTCTTGCAGTCACTTTCTAACAAAAGGGGAAGTCTGCAATTTTGTGCAACATCCACAAATTTTGGAGACCCCAACATCTGAGTGACAGTTGATCGACCCTTACACTCATAAGTCACTGGAATTTTTGTCCCAAACCCACAAAAAACTGTTGCATCACTTGGAACTCCATACAGTTGCATAGTTTGAGAAATGGAATTAAGACATATATCAGATAGATTCGAGGCAACCCCTAGATTGCTAGTTGCATTTGCATAACGAGCAATGGAAACTGCAATAAACGTATTAATATAGCGGCAGCACTTTCCTCTTCCATCTTTACTAGAGCACATAGAGGCTGCTAAGGTAAAATTTGATCCACTCAGATCTAAGGGGCAATCTGCAGAAGTAGCAGGTGTTGTTGTGAATCAAAATAACCATTTTTCAACAAAAAAAAGAGAAGAAAGCATCACCAAAAAAATAGACTTTAGATTGTTTACTTGGGAGTTCGAAATAACACAACAATATCTTCAATGTAGACAATCTCTAAATTTTCCAGCATTGTGACAGTATAGCTATAATATGATTATTGGCACTAACCCAGTTACACATAACCATAAAAACAAAACTGCTCATGGAATCCCACGCGTCTCAGGAATCAAACACATTGGGAATGCTCAATAATGTCCAAACAAAGCAATTATTCACTAAGAAAAACAATAACACGTCAAAGAATTGAAGCTAGAAACCAAAACCCTCTTCCAAAAGTCCTCCCTTTTCACAAAATAATCACTCGCAGTAAAGAATAAAACAATCAATAAAATGCAAGTAACTTCCTTTCTCAATCCAAACAAAAACACAAATATCAAAAGTTTACATCTTTCTGAAACAGAAAAGAAATGCTAATTAAATGGTACTGACCTGCCATTGTTAAATGCAGAAGCATTGCAATAAATCCAAGCAAACCCAACAACAACAACAAGGCATATTTATACACCACCATTGCCAAGACCAAGAAGGAAACTTTGAAGCTAGAAAGAGAGAGAAAAGAGAAGAGAGGCCTTAAAAACAGAAGCTGGGTATGTTTGGTGCATTTTAAGAGACTACACTGTTCATTCACAGAGGGAAGAAGACTGACTGAGGTCTAGAGCGTGACTCATTAAATACAGTTTAGTGATGTGGCTTTTTGCTATACGGGAAATGGAAAAGGCTAATTTATAATCTTAATGCGCATAAACAAGAAGCGAGTCCGTGCCTCCATGGTCACATTGTTCTGGTTCAGGGTCGGGCGTGTTAAGTGGTTAGTGGTTTCACTATGGTCCAGTGAGCGGGCGAGCTATGAAATGACAGGTTTTGGGAGTTGGGTATAAATTGAGCTGCATTTGTTGTGCTAGTCGTCAATGTGACTGCTTGGACCACGAGAAATCTATGAAGTGAATTTGATGGTAGCTGTTGTTTTCCTTGGATTTTCTCTTGGCAACATAGCCATTTTCAGTTTATTATTTTGGCATGGGCCCCTTTCATATCTGAACCCCATCGCCATGGGTTGTTTGCCCATTTCTACAAGCAAGATGTAACGATAGTTTTTTCCATGGAAATAGAATAGGATGAACTTAAAAGTGACATTATACTGTGTTCTATTGCTTTAGACTACACTGTATATTATTCCATGTTATGTGGAGTTATTTTTCTCAGAATAAAACAAGAAGGAAAATCCACCCAAGCTTTTTGAATCATATTTGGACATTGGTATATTCGTCTTACGGATATGAAAATCTTCAACCAAACAATATTGCGTCCACACTTTGGCAATTCTTGAATTTTGTATGAATAATCACCGGGTCTCTTAAGATAGACCTGGCATGGACTTGTTCCCTTCTTTAGCATTTATGTTCGATTTTTTCTATGCATATGTGTCATCTTCGCGGTGTCTTATCAGTTTACTGGGCTTATAGGGTATTTAGTGGATTCAGGAATTAATTGTGGTGCGTGCAAGCTGACCCGAATACCCCGAGTTATAAAAAAAGAAGATAGATAGACCTGGCAGCATGTGAACTATTGCTTCAAAGTAGGAAGCTCAAAAGACCCACGATTTCTTCTCACAAAATGAGCACGAAGGAAGCAGCAACAGCCCAGAAGCAAGGGTCCTTTTGGAGTTATATATATAAATCTTCCAATATGGACAGAAGGGCAGCTCAATAATGATATATAAACAATTGTCATTACTAATTGCAAGCCCACATAGGCACATACATATATAATATACCAAGCATGCGATGCTCCATTGATAATGATGCTACATGTTACAACTGTTGTTTTTTTTGTCTGCTGGGGAATGTTGAGGGTTTTTTTAAAAGCATTTTAGTAGATAAAGTGACATTTTGATTCAGTTTGGAAAGCTTTGGTGTGAAACGAGTAGGATTATTGGTGCTATTTCAACTTTCTAGCCTTGCAATCCACGCTTAGAATTTTGGCGAGTTCCACTTTTGAGTAGGGTGACGCGAGCATAGTTGTTGCTGCACTCTATCTATCTATCTGTCTGTCTAATTGCAGGTTTTCTTTAAAAGAAACATTAGCACAATTATCTCTAAATAACACTATCCCAAAAATTTTAATGAAATAACACACTTTCTATTTTTTCTTACTTTTGAAACGCAATATACTTAAATATTGTTATTTTCAAGCACGATAAGATAATTATTACACTTTAAAAACACAATAACTTAACATGTCTTTATAAAATTTAAAATCCTTTTCAAATTAAAAAAACACAAATAAATACAGGTACGTTTCTCAAAAATCAACTTTTATAACTTTCATCTCTTAAAAAAACTCACCAATCACTTGTTTTTTTCTTTTAAAACACAAAAATAAAATATAATTTATATTAGTCTTTAAGCATCCTATGATGTTTTTCTCTTCAAAATCCACTGCCATTATTGCCACCTTTACCCTCGCCGCCCCAGCCTTTTTTCTAGTCTTACAAACAAGGTAAACATACTATATTGCTTTGAATTTGTGTTTGGTTTAGTTGAAATGAAATCATTGTTTAAAGTTTTTTGAATTAATGATAAATTAGTTATGAATACCATCAATTATGTTGATTTGATATGGTTGAACATGAAAATAAGTAAACTTAATTATGAATTAATTATTTCAATAAATTATGAGTTGCATTGAATTGTGGATAAGTTGCTAAATTTGGTATTTTCTTTAAACTCTTTTGATTTTCTATGAATTTGAATTTGATTTAATACAATTAAACATAAAAATATCAACTAGATTTGATATCATCAATTATGTTTAATTTTGATCAATTATGCACTACATTAAATTTTGTGAATTTGTTTTTGAATTTGCTATGAATTTTGACAATTAAAGTTGGAGTAATGTAATTTAGTTAAAATTATATCCAATTGACCGAAATCCGATTTGTTTTTTTATTTTATAGAATGTTTTATAACATTTTTATATTATGTCATTACAGTGGTACTATTGATTCAAATGTGAGCAGTAGTATCACATTCAATAACAAGAGCAATTTGTTATTAAATGATAATTTAAGCATGCCATATGTGGAAATGAAAGAAACTATTTATCATGGACTTGAGTGGAATTATAATGATATTGATGTTAAAATAACTTAAAGGTGTTAAATTGGTGAACATTAGTATTACCCTATATTGATTATATGTGATGGCAATTTCATTGATTCATTCATCTAAAGTGAATTGAATATGATGATATTGTATGTGAGCA
>Ga0325400_1000717_pt1 | contig 25477 bp, 31 predicted proteins | sample PopdelMetagenome_2_FD_205662 | JGI IMG/M metagenome (GOLD analysis project Ga0325400, IMG submission 205662) | Populus deltoides microbial communities from Bellville, Georgia, United States - Xylem-PdKOR-R1 | ecosystem: Host-associated > Plants > Phyllosphere > Stem > Wood/Secondary xylem...
CGGCCCTTTGCCGACGCGTTCGCAGTCGCGGGCTACCGGCTGCAGGCGGTCACCGCGTCGCGGATCACCACCGGCATGCGCCCCGGCCTCCCCGGCCGCGTGCCCACCGCCATCGGCGAGATCGGGTTCGAGGCGCGCGCGCTCGCCCCCAGCACGAGGACGCAACCATGAGCGGCACGCTTCCCACCTCCGCCCAGCTCCACGCCGCCTATCCCAATTACCGCGACTCGCGCTTCGTCAAGCAGCTGATCGGCGGCGCCGTCGACGATACGGGGCAGGGGCCGGACAAGGAGTGGATCGGCAACACCTGCACCATCCGCATCAGCCGCGCGCTGAACGGCGCGGGCGCCGCCATCCCGCGCTCATTCCATGGCCTCACCACCATCCGCGGCGGCGACGGGCTGCGCTACGCCTTCCGCGTGCGCGAATTCTTTCCTTTCATGGAAGGGACCTATGGCGCGCCGCAGGTGGACCAGCGCACCGCGCCCATCACCCGCACGCCGTTCGCGGGCAAGTCGGGCATCCTCGGCTTCGTCATCCGCTTCGGCGATGCGGACGGCCATTTCGACCTGTGGGACGGGCACACCTTCTTCGACGAGGCCTATGGCATCAGCTATCCCGGCCACGACTTCTTCGAAATGGCGAGCCGTGTCGCCCTGTGGGAGACGGAGGGGCAGATGCCTGCCATCGTCGCCCCCTGACCGCGGCCGCTGGCGCCGCCGCGCCGACGCGCTAGAAGGACGGGAGACCCCGTTCCGGAGCCGCCATGCGCCCTATCCTTCCGCTCGCCGCCGCCCTGCTCCTCGCCACGCCGCTGGCCGCGCAGGACAATGCGGGCGACAACAAGCCCACGCCCGACAAGCCGTTCGCCGCGACGACGGTCGCCACCTTCGACTTCCCCTGGTCGATGGCGTTCCTGCCCGACGGCCGCATGCTGGTGGCGGAAAAGCCCGGCCATGTCTGGCTGGTCGAGGGCAATGGCACCAAGATCCCCGTCGCCCACGTGCCGGCGGTCGAATATAAGGGCCAGGGCGGCCTCCTGATGGTGAAGCTGTCGCCCACCTTCGCCAAGGATTACGGCGTCTACCTGACCTATGCCGAGCCCGGCGCGGGCGGCTCCGGCCTGGCGCTCGCGCACGCCACGCTGGCGGTCGGCAAGACGGCGGCGAGCCTGGAGAAGCTCCGCGTCATCTGGCGGCAGCTGCCCCGGGGCGAGGGCGGGCAGTTCGGCGGCTACATCGCCTTCCGGCCGGGCGACAAGCACCTCTATCTGACGGTGGGCGAGCGCCAGCGCTTCACGCCCGCGCAGGATCCGGACAGCGAACTCGGCAAGATCCTGCGCCTGACCTATGACGGCAAGCCCGCGGGCACGGGCGGCGGCAAGGGCGCCACCTCCGTGCCGCTGTTCGCCCCGCCCAAGGACACGGAGGCGGCCAAGTCGGTCACCCCGCAGATGGTGGCGCTGCCCGGCCCCAACCGCGCGCGCCAGGAGACGTGGGCGACCGGCTTCCGCACGCCCTACGGCCTCGCCTTCGACGGCGAAGGGCGGCTGTGGGAGGTGGAGCATGGCCCCAGGGGCGGCGACGAGCTCAACCTGATCGAGGAGGGCAAGAATTACGGCTGGCCGCTCGTCTCCTACGGCAACAATTACAACGGCGTGCCCATCCCCAAGCCCGACACGCGGCCCGACCTCGCCAAGCCCGCGCTCTACTGGAACCCGGTGATCGCGCCCGCGGGGCTGACCTTCTACGACGGCGCGCTGTTCCCGGCGTGGCGCGGCTCCGCCTTCATCGGCGGGCTGGGCTCGCGCGCGCTGGTGCGCGTGTCATTCGCGGGTGAGGGCAAGGCGGTCGCCGCGCACGAGGCCGAGCGCTGGGACATGGGCGCGCGCATCCGCTTCACCGCGCAAGGGCCGGACGGCGCGCTCTACCTGTTGGAGGACGCCAAGAACGGCAAGCTGCTCAGGCTCACGCCGAAGGGCTAGCACGACATGGCTGACGACATCCTTGTCGGTGCGGGCGCGGGCGGCGCGGATCCGCAGCGGCTCAATCTCCGCCGCGCAAACCGCCACGGGCTGATCGCGGGCGCGACCGGCACGGGCAAGACGGTGACCCTCCAGGGCCTGGCCGAGGGGCTCAGCCAAGCCGGCGTGGCGGTGTTCCTGGCGGACGTGAAGGGCGACCTCGCCGGCATCGCCGTGCCGGGATCGCCGACCGCGCCGACCGACGCCGCCTTCCGCGCGCGCGCGGCCGAGATCGGGCTCGCCGACTGGGCCTACCATGACAATCCGGTCGTGTTCTGGGACCTGTTCGGGCAGGCCGGCCATCCCGTGCGCACCACCGTCAGCGAGATGGGGCCGCTGCTGCTCGCCCGCCTGATGGGCCTCAACGACACGCAGGAGGGCGTGCTCCAGATCGTGTTCCGCGTCGCGGACGAGCAGGGGCTGCTGCTGATCGACATGGCGGACCTGCAGGCGATGCTCGCCTGGGCGGCGGACAATGCCAAGGAGCTGTCGGGCCGCTACGGCAATGTCAGCCGCGCGAGCGTCGGCACCATCCAGCGCGCGCTCCTCGCACTGGAGGCGCAGGGCGGCGACCATTTCTTCGGCGAGCCCGCGCTCGACGTGCGCGACCTCTTGGCGGTGGACGAGCAAGGCCGCGGGGTCATCAACCTGCTCGCCGCCGACCGGCTGATGGCGTCGCCCAAGCTCTACGCCACCTTCCTGCTGTGGCTCCTGTCTGAGCTGTGGGAAACGCTGCCGGAGGTGGGCGACCCCGACAAGCCCAAGCTCGTCTTCTTCTTCGACGAGGCGCACCTCTTGTTCGATGACGCGGCGCCCGCTTTGCTCGACAAGGTGGAGCAGGTGGTGCGGCTGATCCGATCGAAGGGCGTCGGCGTCTATTTCGTGACGCAGAATCCGGTGGACGTGCCGGAGGACGTGGCCGGCCAGCTCGGCAACCGCGTGCAGCACAAGCTCAACGCCTTCACGCCGCGCGACCAGAAGGCGGTCACCGCCGCCGCGCAGACCTTCCGCGCCTCGCCCGGGCTTGATGTCGCGGCCGCGATTACCGAACTCAAGGTGGGCGAGGCGTTGGTGTCGCTGCTCCAGCCAGATGGCGCGCCGGCACCCGTGGCGCGCACGCTGATCCGCCCGCCCGCCTCGCGCGTCGGGCCGCTGCAGGACCGCGAGCGGCAGCTGCTGATCTCCACCTCGCCGCTCGCCGGCAAGTATGATGCAGCGATCAACCGCGAGAGCGCGGCCGAACTGCTCGCCGCCAAGGCGGGATCGGCCAAGGCGGCGGCGGAGAAGGCCGCGGCGGATGCGGCAGCCGCCAAGCGCCAAGCGGAGGAAGCCAAGGCCGCCGCGCAGGCGGAGAAGCTCGACGCCGCGGAACGCGCCGCGGCCGAGCGCGAGGCGGCCCGCGCCGCCGCCGCGCAGGCCAAGGCGGAGGCGCGCGCGGAGGCTGCCGCCGCCCGCCAGCGCGCGCAACCGACGCTCGCCGACAAGATGCTCCAATCCGCCGCCCGCTCCGTCGCGTCGGCGATCGGCCGACAGGCGGCGAACGAGGTCGGGCGGACGCTGGTGCGGGGGATCTTGGGGGGATTGTTCAAGCGGTAGGATGCGTTGTCAAATGGCGCATCATGCGCTATCTGGATGATGCCGCTACTTGAATGGCAGATCACCTCCGGATCATGCGTTGACGCAGACAGCGCCGGTCCAACGGGCCTCGGTTGTTGCAGCAGCCGGGGCCCGCATTGCGTTCGGGGTCCAGGCGCAGCCCCAGACCCCTCCCGCCGCCCCTACTTGGAGCGAGCCACCTCGATGATCTTGAGAACCATCGTGATGGTGCTGACCACCAACGCACAGGCGCTGATGGTCAAAGCTACTACTTGAATTATCAGATAAACCACCTCCCCTGGCGCCGAGGATTGCCCCGGTTTGCAGCCAAGGCCAGCGCCGCAGGCGTGATGGCCGGCCGATCATGCGAAGTCGAGGCTGATCGCATCGCCTTCCCGTCCGTCCCCGGCACGCCTACATCCTGCCCATGGCCACGACACTCGCGCCCCCCGCCGTCCCCACCGTCAGCCTGGGCCGGGAGGCTGCCGATCCGGATGCGTTCGCGCAGGCGCTCGGCGGGTCGTTCGAGCGGTTCGGGTTCGCGATCGTCGCCGACCACGGCATTGACCCTGCGGTGATCGGCCGCGCGGAGGCGGCGGCCAAGGCGTTCTTCGCGCTGCCCGATGCAGTGAAGCGCGCCTATCACCAGCCGGGCACGGGCGGCGCGCGCGGCTACACGCCGTTCGGGATCGAGACGGCCAAGGGCGCCACCGCGCACGACCTCAAGGAATTCTACCATGTCGGGCGCGAGCTGCCGCCGGGGCACCGCTTCGCCGACGTGATGGCCCCTAACTTGTGGCCGGCGGAGGTGGCCGAGTTCGCGCAGGCGGAGCTTGCGCTGTTCGACGCGCTGGACGGCGTCGGGCGGCGGCTGCTGGCGGCGATCGCGCGGCATCTCGGCCTCGCGCCCGATTTCTTCGACGACACGGTCGCCGACGGCAATTCGGTGCTGCGCCTGCTCCATTATCCGCCAATGGGGGCGGACGGGCCGTCGATCCGCGCGGGCGCGCACGAGGACATCAACACCATCACGCTGCTCTTGGGCGCGGAGGAGGCAGGGCTGGAGCTGCTCGACCGTGACGGCAATTGGTTGCCCGTGCAGCCGCGGGCAGGCGAGCTCGCGGTCAATGTCGGCGACATGCTGCAGCGGCTGACCAACAACGTGCTGCGCTCGACCACGCATCGCGTGATGAACCCTGCGCCCGAGCGGCGCGGCGTCGCGCGCTATTCGATGCCCTTCTTTCTCCATTTCCGGCCGGACTATCTGATCCGCACGCTGCCCGGCTGCATCGGGCCCGACCGGCCCAACCTCTATCCCGATCCGATCACCGCGCACGATTACCTGATGCAGCGCCTGAAGGAGATCCGGCTGGTATGATGGCGGTCTTCGTTGCCGCGACGGCGCTCGCCTGCGCAGGGCACGCGCCCGTCGCGGGCTTCGCGCCCGGCCAGGCCGCACTCGCCGACGCGCTGGTGCCCGGCCGCGCGGTGGAACTGGCGCTCCGTCCCGCGCGCGACGTGTCGTTCGTGCCGCCGCCGGCCAAGGCGCCGCCCGCCGACAGCTTCGCCGCGGAGGTGCCGCTGACGATCAAGGCGGCGGGCACGTACCGGCTGGAGCTGGGTTCGCGCGCCTGGGTGGACGTGGTGCGGGACGGCGCGGCCGTCGCGTCGACCGACCATGGCCATGGCGCCGACTGTTCGGGCATCGCAAAAACGGTCGCCTTCCGGCTGGAGCCGGGCGCCTATCGCGTGCAGCTGTCGGGGGCGCCCGCGCGCGCGATCACCGTGCGCGTGGTGCGCGCGCTGGCGCTGCCGGATAAGAAGTAGCGGCTCAGTCGAGCTTGCGGCAGGCGGGCCACTTGACCGTGACGAGGTAGGCGCAGGCCGACACCTGCACCGATCCGTCCGGGCCGATGAACGCGCCATAGTCGATGTTGCCCGTGCAGCGCGCGACCCACATCTCCATGTTCTTGTACGTGCCCTGGTAGCCCGCCTTGGTGACCGTCACGCACTTCTCGCCCGAATCGAGCACCGCACGGCGCAGCGTGCCGCGGCGCTGGATGTCGGTGAGCGCGGCGAGGCGATCCGAATAGGCCTTGGCGGTCTGCGACTTGACCTGTGCGACCGTAGGCGCGGCGAGGAGGGCGAGGGCGGACAGGGCGGCGATCGGCTTCATGCGTTTCTCCTCTAACCACGCCCGCGATAGGCGGGCACGCCCTGGTCGGGCAGCCACAGGCCCTCCGGCGGCGGGCCGGATTGCCAGAACACGTCGATGGGGATGCCGCCGCGCGGATACCAATAGCCGCCGATGCGCAGCCAGTGCGGCACCATCTCGGCGAACAGCCGCTCGCCGATGCCGACCGTGCAATCCTCGTGGAACGCCTGGTGGTTGCGGAAGGCGCCCAGGAACAGCTTGAGCGACTTCGACTCGACGATGGTCGCGGCGGGGGCGTAGTCGATGACGAGGTGCGCGAAGTCGGGCTGGCCGGTGACCGGGCAGAGCGAGGTGAATTCGGGCGCGGTGAAGCGCACGAGATAAAGGCGGCCGGGGCGCGGGTTGGCGGGATAGTCGAGCACCGCCGCTTCCGGCGAGGCGGGCGGCGGCGAGGACTGGCCGAGATGGGTGAGCGTCATGGTCCCCATTTAGGGGCGCGGGTAACCTCCGTCACCCGCGCAACTGGACAAGGCGGGTGGGCGGCCCCACGAACAAAGCATGACCACGCTCGTCCTGGTCCTCGGCGACCAGCTCTCGCCCGACATCTCCTCGTTGAAGGGGCAGGACCCCGCCGACACGATCGTGCTGATGGCGGAGATTGCGGAGGAGACGCGCTACGTCCGCCACCACCGCCGCAAGCTCGCCTACGTGCTGGCGGCGATGCGGCATCACGGGGTGGCGCTGGCACAGGCGGGCTGGCGGGTCGACTATGTCGAGCTGGAGGCGGAGGGGAATAGCGGCAGCTTCACGGGCGAGGTGATGCGCGCGGTGGAGCGCCACGCGCCCGACCGCATCGTCGTGACGGAGGCGGGCGAGTGGCGCGTGGCGGCCATGCTGGACAGTTGGGAGACGCTGACCGGGCTGCCCGTCGAGATCCGCCGCGACACGCGCTTCCTGGCGAGCCACAAGGCGTTCGCGCGCTGGATCGACGGGCGGGCGGACCCGCGCATGGAGTGGTTCTACCGCGAAATGCGGCGGCACACCGGCCTGTTGATGGAAGGCGGCAAGCCCGTCGGCGGGAAGTGGAACTTCGACAAGGAGAACCGCAAGCCGCCGCCCAAGCGGATGGCGATCCCGCGCCCGCCCGCCTTTCCGCCTGACGACACGACGAAGGCCATCCTCGACCTGGTCGAGCGGCGGTTCGGCGACCATTTCGGCAGCATCGACGATTTCGGCTTCGCGGTGACGCGCGAACAGGCCGAGGCGGCGCGCGACTGGTTCCTGGACAATGCGCTGCCGCGCTTCGGCGATTATGAGGACGCGATGATCACGGGCGAGCCCGTGCTGTGGCACGCGCACCTGTCGCCCTACATCAATTCGGGGCTGATCGACCCGCTCGACCTGTGTCGCCGGGTGGAGGCGCGGTGGCAGGAGGGCAAGGTGCCGCTCAATGCGGCGGAGGGGTTCATCCGCCAGATCATCGGCTGGCGGGAATATGTCCGCGGTATCTATTGGTGGACCGGGCCCGATTACGTGAAGCGCAACTTCTTCGGCAACAGAAGAAAGCTGCCCGCCTGGTACTGGACGGGCGAGACGGACATGCATTGTTTGTCGGAAGCTATCGGCCAGACGCTGGAGCTGGCCTATGCCCACCACATCCAGCGGCTGATGGTGACGGGCAATTTCGCGCTGATCATGGGCGCGGATCCCGCGCACGTCCATCAATGGTATCTGGAGGTCTATGCCGACGCCTACGAATGGGTGGAGCTGCCCAACACGCTGGGCATGAGCCAGTTCGGCGACGGCGGGCTCTTGGGGTCGAAGCCTTATGCCTCGTCGGGCGCGTACATCAACCGGATGAGCGATTATTGCCGGCACTGCCGGTACGACGTTTCCAAGCGCACGGGCGCGGACGCCTGTCCGTTCAACGCGCTCTACTGGGACTTCCTGGTGCGGAACCGCGACAAGCTGGGCGACAACCGGCGGCTGGCAATGCCCTACCGCAATTGGGACCGGATCGCGGCGCCCGAGCAGCAGGCGATCCGCGATCGGGCGGCGGAGCTGCTGGAGGGGCTGGAGGCGCAGGCAAGCAATTATTAGCCCGGTCCCGTTCGCCCTTATCAGGGGCTGAGCTTGGCGAAGCCCCGTGTCGAAGGGTAAGCCCCAGGTCCTTCGATACGCCGCTTCGCCAGGCTCAGCGGCTACTCAGGACGAACGGCTGTGGTGGACGATACGGATTCGATCGGGAACGCCACGCGGCTGGTGGAGGCGGGGCGCAGGCCCGAGTGGACGAACGGCATCGTCAACCCGGCGGTGTGGCGCGCGTCCACCGTGCTGTTCCGCGACGTGGGCCACCTGCGCGACGCGATCCGGCGGCCGGACGCGGGGCTGTATTACGGGAGGCGGGGGACGCCGACGCAGTGGGCGCTAGCGGACGCGCTCACCGAACTGGAGCCGGGGGCGGCGGGCACGACGCTGCACCCGTCGGGCGTGGCGGCGATCACCACCAGCCTGCTCGCGCTGCTGGGGCCGGGCGACGAGCTCTTGATGGCGGACACCGCCTACGAGCCGACGCGCGCCTTCTGCGACGGGCTGCTGAAGGCGGTGGGCGTCACCACGCGCTACTATGATCCGGGCGTGCGGGGCGCGGGCATCGACGCGCTGTTCGGGCCGAGGACGCGCGCGATCTTCCTGGAAAGCCCGGGCAGCCTGACGTTCGAGGTGCAGGACGTGCCGGCGATCGCGGCGGCGGCGCGCGCGCGGGGCGTCGTGTCGCTGATGGACAATACATGGGCCACGCCGCTGCTGTTCCCGGCGCTCAAGCATGTCGATGCGTCGATCCTGGCCTGCACCAAATATGTCGTCGGCCATTCGGACGCGATGCTGGGGTCGGTCACCGCGCGCGCGGGCGTGTTCGAGCGCATCCGGCGGACGGGGCAGACGCTGGGCCAGCATGTGGCGCCCGACGATGCGTGGCTGGGGCTGCGGGGCCTGCGCACGATGGGCGTGCGGCTGCGGCAGCATGGGGAAGGCGGGCTGGCGGTGGCGCGCTGGCTGGCGGCGCATCCGGCGGTGACGGCGGTGCGGCACCCGGCGCTGCCGGACACGCCGGGGCACGAGCTGTTCGCCCGCGACTTTGCCGGGCCGTCCGGCCTGTTCGCGTTCGAGGTGGCGGGCGGCGATGCCGCGCGGGTGCGCGTGGTGGACCGGCTGCGGCGGTTCGGCATCGGCTTCTCGTGGGGCGGGTTCGAGAGCCTGGCGCTGCCGATCGACCCCGAGCGCTGCCGCAGCGCGACGACTTGGGCGGCCACCGCCGGCTGGATCCGGCTGCACGTCGGGCTGGAGGAGCCGGATGATCTGATCGCCGACCTCCAGCAGGCGCTCGGCTAGAACATTACACGATCAGAACAAAAACAAAGCTTGACAGCGGCGCGCTGTTCGGGCATAAGAACCTAACGCTGACGAAGTGTAGCTGAAGGGTCGGGCGGTTCCGGGGACGGGATCGCGCCGACCCTTCCGCGTTTCGGGGCCGGGCAGGCCCCCGAGGGGATAGTGGGACATGGACGAGGTTGGGGAGCGGGCGCCCGCGCGGGCGCCGGCGAGGGCGCGTGCGCGTCCGCGCAAGCTGAAGCGCGCGCGCTGGTCGGCCAAGCGCGAGCGGGCCTTTCTGGAAACGCTGGCGGGAACGGCCAACATCGCCGCCTCCGCGCGGGCGGCGGGCCTGAGCGAAAGCACGATGTACCGGCGGCGGCAGCGCGACGAGGCGTTCCGCGGGCGGTGGCTGGACGCGCTGCGCGAGGGCTTCGTGCTGCTGGAGACGACCCTGCTCGACCGCGCGCTCAACGGGGTGGAGAAGCCCGTGTGGCACGGCGGCAAGCAGGTGGGCACCGCGCGCGAATATTCGGACCGGCTGGCGCTGGCGCTGCTCAACGCGCACCGCGCGACGGTGGCGGGACCGGGCGCGGCAGAGGTGCCGCTGACGGAGGAGGCGATGGATGCCGAGGTGCTGCGGCGGCTGGGGGAGATGAGCCGGCGGATGGCGGAGTAGCTTTTCGCTCGCTGGCGCTCGCGCCCTCTCCCTCCCACCGCCTTCGGCGGCGGGCCCCTCCCTCTCCCACAAGGGGAGAGGGGAAGAAGGAATATTTATGGACGGGACGAAGATGCCGTGGCGGTCGTTGACGGTGGTGTCGGCGCTTGCCTCCGCGCTCGTGGCGCTGCTGGGGCTGGCAGGGATCGTGATCGACGGCGAGGCGGCGACGCGCGCGGTGGAGGCGGGCGGGCAGATCGTGTCGGCGGCGGCCGCGCTGCTCGCCGTCTATGGCCGGGTGCGCGCCACCGCGCGCATCGAGCGCCGGTGAGCGGGCGCGGCCGATCGGAGGCCGAACTGTTCATCGCCGGCCGGGGCAAGGAGGAGGTCGCGGCCGCCTATCGCGCGCTGCCGGCGGAGCAGCGCTTCAAGCTGCTGTGGCGCTGGTCGTGGTGGGCCAGGCCCGAGCAGCTGGCGCCGGCGGGCGACTGGCACACGTGGCTGGTGCTGGCGGGGCGCGGCTTCGGCAAGACGCGCGCCGGCGCGGAATGGGTGCGCGGCCTGGCCGAGACCACGCCCGGCATCCGCATCGCGCTGGTGGCGGCGACGCTGCCCGAGGCGCGCAACGTAATGGTGGAGGGCGAGAGCGGCATCCTGGCGGTGGCACCCCCGGGCGACGGGCGGCCCAAATACGAGGCGTCCCTGCGCCGGGTGACGTGGAAGAACGGCGCGCAGGCGCAGCTATATTCGGCGAACGAGCCCGAGATGCTGCGCGGGCCGCAGCACCACGCCGCCTGGGCGGACGAGGTCGGCAAGTGGCCCGATGGCGAGGCGGCGTGGGCCAATCTGGCGCTGGGCCTGCGGTTGGGCGAGCGGCCGCGGACGATGGCCACCACCACGCCGCGGGCGGTGGCGCTGGTCCGCCGGCTGCTGAAGGGCGAGGGCGGCGGCGTGGCGGTGACGCGCGGGGCGACCGAGCATAACCGGCTGCACCTGCCCGCCGCCTACCTTGCGGAGATGCGGTCACTCTATGCGCACAGCCGGATCGCGCGGGCCGAGCTCGACGGCGAGATGGTGGAGGAGGTGGCGGGCGCGCTGTGGAGCCGCGACCTCTTGGAACGCGCGCGGATCGACGCCGCGCCGCCGCGCGACCGCTGGCGGCGCGTGGTGGTGGGGGTCGATCCGCCGGCGGGCGCGGGCGAGGCGTCGGACGCGTGCGGCATCGTCGCCGCGGTGCTGGCCAACGACGAGCGCGCCTACGTGGTCGCCGACGCGAGCGTGCAGGGCGTCGGGCCGGAAGGCTGGGCGCAGGCGGTGGCGGGGGCGGCCGCGGCGTGGAACGCCGACCGGGTGGTGGCGGAGGCCAATGATGGCGGGGCGATGGTGGAAAGCGTGCTGCGCGCGGCGAACAGCGCGCTGCCCGTCAAGCTGGTCCACGCCGCGCACGGAAAGAGCGCGCGGGCCGAGCCCGTGAGCCTGCTCTACGAAACGGGACGCGTGCGCCATGCGGGCGTGTGGCTGGGGCTGGAGGACGAGCTGGCGGGCCTGGTGCGCGGCGGCGGCTATGAAGGGCCGGGGCGGTCGCCCGATCGCGCGGATGCGCTGGTGTGGGCGGTGAGCGAGCTGATGCTGCAGCCGCGGGCGCGGAGCCCGGGGGTGCGGATGTTGTAGGCGGGGAGGCCCCTCTCCCTTCTGCCGCCTGACGGCGGCTCCCTCCCTCTCCCACAAGGGAAGAGGGAAAAAGAGCCTCTCTCCCCTCGTGGGAGAGGGGTTGAGGAGAGGGGGCGAGCGGAGCGAGGCGGCAACGCTCGCTGGCGCTCGCGCCCTCTCCCTCCCACCGCCTTCGGCGGCGGGCCCCTCCCTCTCCCGCAAGGGGAGAGGGGGAGAAGGAGTTTTTTCATGCGGTGGTTCGGGAGGCGGGGCGCGGAGGCGCGTCCGGCGCTGGTGCGGGCGCTTGGGACCTATGCGGGCGGCGCGTGGCCGGCGGCGTACGAGACGCAGGTGCGCGACGCCATGAACAATCCGGTGGCGGGCCGGGCGGTGCGGGTGGTGGCGGAAGCCGCGGCCGAGGTGCCGGTCTATTCCGCGGACGCGGCGCACGGGCCGGCGGCGGCGCTGGTGACGCGCGCGCTGGTGGAGCGCGTGGCGGCGCAGTTGCTGCTGCATGGCAACGCCTTCGTCCAGCCGGTGCTGGACGCGGACGGGTGGCCCGCCGAATTGTGGGCGCTGGCGCCCGAGCGCGTCGCGATCGAGCAGGATGCGCGCGGCTGGCCCGCGGCCTATCGCTACCGGGCGGGCGAGGTGGCGACGCGCATCCCCGCCGCGGACGGCGCCGGACGGCCGGGCGTGGTGCACCTGAAGCAGCTCAATCCGCTGGACGACCTCACCGGCGCGGGCGCGCTGGGCGCGGCGGCGGAGCCGGTGGCGGTGCACAATGCGGCCGCGGCGTGGAACAAGGCGCTGCTGGACAATGCCGCGCGGCCGTCGGGCGCGCTCGTCTATGAGAGCGGCGAGGGCGCCACCCTGTCGGCCGAGCAGCATGCCCGGCTGCGCGCGGAGATGGAGGCGGGGTTCGCCGGGCCGGGCAATGCCGGGCGGCCGATGCTGCTGGAAGGGGGGCTGCGCTGGCAGGCGATGAGCCTGTCGCCCGCGGACATGGATTTCGCCGGGCTGAAGGCGGGCGCGGCGCGCGACATCGCGCTCGCCTTCGGCGTGCCGCCGATGATCCTGGGGCTGCCCGGCGACAATACCTACGCGAACTACCAGGAGGCGCATCGCGCGCTGTGGCGGCTGACGGCCGTGCCGCTGGCGGGCCGCATCGCGGCGGGCCTGGGCGAGGCGCTGGCGGCGTGGTGGCCGGGGCTGGCGCTGGCGCTGGACCTGGACGCGCTGCCCGCGCTGGCGGGGGATCGCGCGGCCTTGTGGGCCCAGGTGGGCGCGGCCGATTTCCTGACGACCGAGGAGAAGCGGGCGATGGTGGGGTTCGACAATCCTCCGCGGCACGCCGTGCCGGGGAGAAGCTAGATGGACATGCTGGCGAAGCTGGTGGCGCAGGCGGAGGCGGAAGGGGCGAGCCTCGCCACCGTGCGCGCGCTGGCCGAGGAGGCGAGCGGGGCGGGGGCGGAGCGCGCGCTGGAGCGGCTGGGCCTGGCCGACACGGCGGCGCGCGGCGACCTGGGCGAGCTCCGGCAATTGCTGGGCGCGTGGCGCGACGCCAAGCGCGCGGCGCGCAACGAGCTGGTCAATTGGCTGGTGCGGATCGGGCTCGCCGTGCTGCTGATGGGGCTGGCGGTGCGCTGCGGCATGGTGACCTTGGTGCGGGGGCATCCGTGAGGTTCGCGGGCTATGCCGCTTTGTTCGACCGCGTGGACCGCGGCGGCGACGTGGTGCGGCCGGGCGCGTTCCGGCGCGCCGTGGCGGCGGGGCCGGGCCACGTGCCGCTCCTGTGGCAGCACGAGCCCGGCCGGCCGATCGGCCGGATCGAGCGGCTGGCGGAGGACGCGCGGGGCTTACGCGTCATCGCCGAGCTGGCGACGCGATCGGCGGCGGGGCGCGAGGCGGCGGCGCTGCTGCGCGCGGGCGCGGTGGGTGGGCTGTCCTTCGGCTACCGCGTGCGGGCCAAGCGCGACGGCGTGCCCCGCGAGTTGAGCGACCTCGACCTGGTCGAGGTGAGCCTGGTGACCTTTCCGATGCAGCCCGCGGCGCGGGTGCATGTGGTGAAGGACTGATCTTCAACGGGAGTACGTGCATGTACGAGACCAAGATGGATGCCGGCGGCGATCCGCTGGAGGCGAGCTTCGACGCGGTGGCCGCGGCAGCGGCGCTGGGCGAATTGCGCGGCGAAATGGCCGAGCTGAAGGCGCGGCTGGACCGGCAGGCGGTGGCGGCGGGACGGCCGGCGCTGGCGGGTGCGCAGGCCGCGCCCGAGACCAAGGCGTTCGTCGACAGCTACCTGCGCAAGGGGCAGGAGGCGGGGGTGGAGCTGAAGAGTTTCGCCGGAACCAGCCCCGCCGATGGCGGCTATGCCGTGCCGCGCGAGATCGACGCCGCGATCGACCGCGCGCTGACCGCGGTGTCGCCGATCCGGCGCATCGCCAACGTGGTGAAGGTGGGGACGGCGGGCTACCGCAAGCTCGTGACGACCGGCGGCGTGGCGTCGGGCTGGGTGGCGGAGACCGACGCGCGCGCGGAGACGGCGACGCCCGTGTTCCGCGAGCTGGCGCCGCCCGCGGGCGAGCTCTACGCCAACCCGGCGGCGAGCCAGGCGATGCTGGACGATGCGCAGTTCGACGTGGAGGCGTGGCTCGCCAACGAGATCGCGACCGAGTTCGCGCGGGCCGAGGGGCAGGCGTTCGTCGCCGGCAATGGGGTCAACAAGCCCAAGGGCTTCCTGAGCTATCCGATCGTGGCGGACAATGACGCGACGCGGGCGTGGGGCAGCCTGCAATATGTGGCGTCGGGCGCCGCCGGCGGGTTCGCCGCGAGCAACCCGGCGGACAAGCTCGTGGACCTCGTCCAGGCGTTGCGCGCGCCCTACCGGCAGGGGGCGGTGTTCGTGATGAACTCGGCCACCTTGTCCGCGATCCGCAAGTTCAAGACGGCGGACGGCGCGTTCCTGTGGCAGCCGGCGCTGGCGGAGGGGCGGAGCGACACGCTGCTCGGCTATCCGGTGGTCGAGGCGGAGGACATGCCCGACATTGCGGGCGGCGCGCACGCCATCGCCTTCGGCAACTTCCGCGCGGGCTACCTGGTGGCGGAGCGGAGCGAGACGGCGATCCTGCGCGATCCCTTCACGCACAAGCCCTTTGTCCACTTCTACGCGGTGAAGCGCGTGGGCGGCGGCGTGGTGAACGGCGAGGCGATCAAGCTGATGCGGTTCGCGGCGAGCTGATCGTGAGCGGGGACGCGTGATGCGCGCGTCCCCTCTCCCTTCCGCCGCCTGCGGCGGCTCCCTCCCTCTCCCGCAAGGGGAGAGGGACAGAAGGACATAGGACATGGATGCTTTTTCGGGGGCGGCGGATGCGCTGTTCGCGCCGGCGACGCGCGCGGTGGCGGTGGTGCCGGATGATCTGACGGCGCTGGCGGACGTACCCAAGGCGCTGTTCGTCGGCACGGGCGGCAGCCTGGTGATGCGGGGAGCAAGCGGCGTCGACCAGGCGTGGCGCAACGTGCCGTCGGGCGCGGTGCTGCCGTTCCGCGCGGTGTTCGTGCGCGCGACGGGGACCACCGCGGCCGACATCCTGGCGCTCTACTGAGATGCTGGGGCTGCTGATCGGGCTCCATCTGGGGCTGCGCGGGCCGTGGCCGCTGCCGCCGCTGCCGGGGCTGTTGCCGCTGCTGCTGGGCGAAGGCGGGGGCGCGCTGCTGCTGGAGGGCGGCGGAAGGCTGCTGCGCGAGAGCTAGGAGGCATGGGCATGGTGGAGCGGACACGCCCTCCCCTGCGGGAGCGGCGGCGATGATGCGCGCGGGCGCCTTGGCGGCGGACGCGGCGATGGTGGCGGAGGTGAAGGCCTATCTGCGCCTGGAGACGGACGGGGAGGACGCGCTGGTGGCGCGGCTGGGCCTGGCCGCGCTGGCGCATGGCGAGGCGTTCACCGGCCTCGTGCTGGTGGCGCGCACGGTGGCGGAGACGCTGCCGGCGGGGCCGGGCTGGCGGCGGCTGGCGGGCACGCCGGTGGCGGCGGTGGCGACGGTGGAGGGGCTGGGGCCGATGGGCGTGCTGGCGGCGCTGCCCGCGGGCGGCTGGGCGGCGGACATCGACGCGAGTGGCGACGGCTGGGTGCGGCTGCTGGCGCCCTCGGCCGCGACGCGGCTGCAGGCGACCTACACCGCCGGCCTGGCGACGGGCTGGGCGGCGCTGCCCGATGCGATCCGGCAGGGCGCGGTGCGGCTGGCCGCGCACCTCTTCACGCATCGGGATGCGGCGGGCGAGGGCGCGCCGCCGGCGGCGGTGGCGGCCCTGTGGCGGCCATGGCGGAGGATCAGGCTGTGACGGAATTCGCGGGAAGGCTGAACGAGCGGGTAGAGGTGCGGCGGCGCACGGCGGGGCGCGACGCGCTGGGCGCGATGCGCAACGACTGGACCTTGGTGGGCGTGTTCCGGGCGGCGGCGACGGCGCTGGAGCAGCATCAGGGCGAGCGGCGGCGGTGGCGGCTGGAGCTCCGCCCGGCGGACGTGGCGGAGGGTGACCGCATCGACCGCATGGCGAGCACGCTGGACGTGCAGGCGGTGCTGCAGGAGCATCCCGACCGCATCACGGTGTGGGCGGTGGAGATCTGGCGGTGAGGCGGCTGGCGGACCGCGCGGTCGCGCGCGCGCTCGACCGGCTGGAGGCGGCGGCCGCGGCGGACCTGCCCGCGGACGTTGCCGTCGCGCGCGAGGCGGGGGGCTTGCGGCTGAGCGGGCCGCGACTGCTGGCGCGCTGGGCGGCGGACGGGCGGCTGCACCACCTGGTGGCGGGAGCCAAGGCGTGAGCGCCGCGGCCGCGCTGCAGGAAGCGGTGGTGGCGGCGCTGGCGGGCGCGGACGGTATCGCCGGCGTCGCGCCCGTGTTCGACGGCGCGCCGCCGGCGCAGCCCTATCCGTACGTCGTGCTCGGCGACGGGCTGGTGCTCGACTGGGGCACCAAGACGGGCGCGGGCCAGGAGCATCGCGTGACGATCGCCATCTGGGACGAGGCGGGGCGCGTCGGCCGGCTGCATGCGCTGATCGCCGCGGCGGAAGGCGCGATGGCGGCGCTGCCGCGCATGCTGGCGGGCAACCGGATCGTGAGCGTGGCGCATCTGCGCAGCCGCGTGCTGCGGCCGGCCAAGGGGCCGTGGGCGGGGATGGTGGAGCATCGGGTGCGGACGGTGGTGGCGGCATAATCGAGGGCGGAAAGCGGGAGCCGACCCGTCGAGGGTCGGTTCCCGCTGCCCCTCTCCCCTGCCCCTCCCCCGCGAGGGGGGAGGGGGACAAGAAGAGGAGGTTGTGATGGCGATGGAGAAGGGGAGCGCGTTTCTGCTGAAGGTGGGGGATGGGGCGGCGAGCCCGACCTTCGCCACGGTGGCGGGGATGCGCACCACGCAGCTGTCGATCAACGGCGAAACGGTGGCGGTGACCAACAAGGGCTCGGGCGGGTGGCGCGAGCTGCTGGGTGGGGCGGGCGTGCGGTCCGTGTCCGTGTCGGGCGCGGGCGTGTTCACGGGATCGGCGGCCGAGACGCGCATCCGGGCGAACGCGCTGTCGGGCGTGCTGGACGACTATCAGCTCGCGTTCGAGGGCGGGGACCGGATGCAGGGCCGCTTCCTGGTGACGCGGCTGGACTATGCCGGCGATTACAATGGCGAGCGGTCCTACACGCTGGCGCTGGAAAGCTCGGGCGCGGTGGTGGCGTCGTGAGCGCGAACGCCGTGCGCGGCGAGGCGGCGCTCGCCGTGGCGGGCGGCGCGCTGACGCTGCGGCCGAGCTTCGCCGCGCTGGTCGCGGCGGAGGCGGAGCTGGGGCCGCTGTTCGCGCTGGTGGAGCGCGCGGGGCGGGGCGAGCTGAGGCTGGCCGAGCTGGTCGCCTTGTTCTGGCATTGCCGGCACGACCCGCCGCCCGCGCTGACGCGCGAGCGGCTGGGCGAGGCAGTGGCGGAAGGGGGCCTGGCGGCGGCGACGCCGGCCTTGCGCGCGCTGATCGTCCAGATCCTCCAGGGACGATGACGTTCGCGGAGCGGGCGCGCGCGCTGGCGGGGCTGGCGGGCGCGCGGCTGGGCTGGCGGCCCGCCGACTTCTGGGCGGCGACGCCCGCCGAACTGGCGGCGGTGGCGGACGCGCTGGCCGGGCCGCAGGCGCCGATCGCGGACGGCGCCGACCTCAGGCGGTTGCAGGAGATGTTTCCCGATGGATGACGAGATCGACCGCCTGCTGGTGGCGGTGCGCGCCGACACGAGCGGGTTCGCGCGCGACGTGGGCGCGATGCGCGCGGCTTTGGACGACGGGCTGGGCGCGGGCGCCGACCGCGCGGGACGGCGCGTGGAGCTGGCGCTGGCGCGCGCGGCGGGAAGCGGGCGGCTGAACTTCGACGCGCTGCGCACCACCGCGCTGCGCGCGCTGGACGACATCGCGACGGCGGCGCTGAAGAGCGGGATCGGGGCGCTTGCCGGGAGCGGCGGCGGCGGGGTGGCGGGGATCGCCTCCACGCTGCTGGGCGCGGCGCTGGGCCTGCCGGGGCGGGCGACGGGCGGGCCGGTGGCGCCGGGCGCGGCCTATCTGGTCGGCGAGCGTGGGCCCGAGCTGTTCGTGCCGACCGCGAGCGGGCGGGTGGAGCCGATGGGCGGCGCGCGGGCCACGCGCGACGTGCGCGTGTCGATCGCGGTGGCGGCGGGGCCGGGCGAGGCGCCGGCGGCGCTCGCCCGATCGTCGCGGCAGGTGGCGCGCGCCGTCGCGCGCGCGCTCGACGCGGCGGGGAGCTGACGGCGATGGGCTGGCGACTGGCGGCGCGCGGCGAACGCGCGGGCACCGGCTGGATCAAGCGGTTCGACCCCGCCTTCTGGACGGTCAACTTTCCGCGGCCGATGATGGCGGCGGTGACCACGGCCGCGCCCGACGCGCTGGCGGTGGACACGATGTTCTACCGCCAGGACGACCTGGCCGGGCTGATCTGGGAAGCCGAGGACACGGTCGACCATCCGCTGCTGGCGTACGAGACGGCGCGCGATTTCCGCGGCTGCGTGCTTTCGTTCCGGTGGCGGTCGACGGGCGTGCTGGCGCTGGACGCGATCAACGGGCCGACGCTGACGATCGAGGGGCGCGACGAGGGCGGAACCCCGCGATCCTGGTTCGTGCGGCTGTGGAACTATGCCGAGGGCGGCCCGACCGACGCGGTGGTGACGCTGGACTTCGCCGCGATTGCGGGCGGGTTCCTGCATCCGGCGGAGGCGGTGCCGGTGTGGGCGGGCGACGTCGACCGGCTGTTCGTGTCGCTGGTGGCGCCGGGCTTCACGGGCGCGGACGCGGCGCTGGCGGCACCCGCGGAGGGCCGCGTCGAGCTGACCGGGATAAGCTGCGACGGTTCGGGATCGGTGCTGGCGATCGGCGAGGCGACGGTGCCCGCGCACGGGCTGCGCATCGCCACCGGCTATGACGATTGCTACAATCTCGCGCCCGCGCGCGTGCTGCGGACGGCGCTGCACCTCGGCTATCGCGGGCCGATCAATCATTATGTCGGCATGAGCCACTACTTCCGGCTGGCGGCGGACGGCGCGGGCGGCCTGCGCGCGACGGCGGCGGGGGGTGTGCTCAATCCCGCGGCCGCGGCGTGGCACCGCGACTTCGCGTCGCGTGCGCGGGCGCTGGGATACGAGCTGATCCTGAGCCTGTCGTTCGAGCTGCTGGACGCGCATTGCCCGCCCGGCTGGCGGCAGCTGGCGGCGGACGGCAGCCCGGGGCTGACGGGGTGGGACCCGCCGTCGGCGCTGCTGTCGCCCGCCAACGGGCAGGCGATGGCGTATCTGCGCGCGGCGGCGCAGGCGTTTGCGGGCATCGCGGCGGCGGCGGGCCTGCCCGTGCGGTTCCAGCTGGGCGAGCCGTGGTGGTGGGTGATGGGCGACGGGCGGCCCTGCCTCTACGATCCCGCGGCGCAGGCGGCGCTGGCGCCGGCCGTCGCGATCCCCAGCGTGCGGGGCGTGCTGTCGGCGGCGCAGAGGGCGCTGCTCGACCGGGCGGGCGCGCTGCTGGCGGCGGCGACGGGCGCGATCGCGGCGGCGGTGCGAGCGGTGGCGGCGGACGCGGAGCTGCTGCTGCTGGCCTATTTGCCGAGCGTGCTCGACCCCGCGGCGCCCGAGGTGCGGCGCGCGAACCTGCCCGTGGGCTGGGCCAGCCCCGCCTTCGACGTGCTGCAGCTGGAAGATTACGATTGGGTCATCGCGGGCAATGCCGGCGCGACCGCGCGCGGGGTGGCCGACGCGGTGGCGCGGCTCGGCTACCCTCTCGCCGAGACGCATTATCTGAGCGGCTTCGTGCTGCGGCCGGAGGCGGCCCCGCGCGAATGGCCGCTGATCGAGGCGGCTGCCGACGCCGCCCGCGCGCGCGGCCATCGCGAAACCTTCCTGTGGGCGCTGCCGCAGGTGATGCGCGACGGGCTGACGCATTTCGACGAACGGGAGGATGCGGTGCAGGCATTCGACGACGAGAGCTTTCCCCTGGCGCTCGGCCTCCACGCCAGCGTGGAGCCGGGCTTCTCCACCGCGGTGGTGACCGCGGCCTCCGGCGCCGAACAGCGCAACGCCGATTGGGCGCAGGCGCGGATGCGGTTCGATGCGGGGCCGGGCGTGCGGTCGGCGGCGGACATCGCGGCCCTGCTCGCCTTCTTCCGCGCACGGCGCGGGGCGGCGCGCGGCTTCCGCTTCCGCGATCCGTTCGACGACAGTTCGGCGGGGATGACGGGCGCGAGCGGCTGGGCCGACATGGTGCTGGGCACGGGCGACGGCGTCGCCACGCGCTTTCCGCTGGTCAAGCGCTACGGCGCGGGCGACGAGGCGGAGGTGCGCCGGATCACCCGGCCGATCGCGGGCAGCGTGCGCGTGGGCGTGGCCGGGGCCGAGCGGCTGGCGGGATGGACGCTGGAGCCGGGCGGCGTGGTGCAATTCCTGGCCGCACCCGCGGCGGGCGCGACGGTGACCGCGGGCTTCCGCTTCGAGGTTCCCGTGCGTTTCGCGGAGGACCGGCTGGAGGTGAGCCTGGCCGCGGTGACCGCGGGCGAGGCGCCGAGCGTGCCGATGGTGGAGCTGCGCGAATGTTGAGCTTCCTTGCGGGCGAGCTCACCACGATCGCCTTCTGCTGGCGGCTGGAGCGGCGCGACGGGGTGGCGGTGGGGCTGACCAGCCATGACCGCGACCTCGTGATCGAGGGGCTCACCTATCGCGCGGCGCCGGGCATGACGCCGTCGGCGATCAGCGTGACGGACGGATTCGAGGCGGACACGCTGGAGGTGGCGGGCGCGCTGTCGGCGGGCGCGATCGCCGCGGACGACCTTGCCGCCGGGCGGTGGGACGGGACGGGCGTGCGGCTGTTCGCGACGGACTGGCGCGACACGGGCCAGCGCCTGCACCTGGCGCGCGGCACGCTGGGCGACGTCGCCGTGCGCGACGGCGCGTTCGCGGCCGAGCTGGCGGGGCCGACCGCGGCGCTCGACCGGCCGGTGGCGGAGCGTACCTCGCCCGATTGCCGCGCCGCGCTGGGTGATCGGCGCTGCCGCGTCGACCTGGCCGCGCGCACGCGCTTCGCGCGGGTGACGGCGGCGGCGGGCACGACGGTGACGCTGGACGCGGCCGAGCCTTCGCCCAACGCCTATGCGCAGGGGCGGCTGTGTTGGGTAGACGGCGCCAATAGCGGGCTTTGGAGCCTGGTGGCGGCGTCGGCAGGTAACGAGCTGACCTTGCGCCAGGCGCCGCCGGGCGCGGTCGAGGCGGGCACGCTGGTGCGGCTGACCGAAGGGTGCGACCGGCGGCCGGCGACCTGCCGCGACCGGTTCGGCAATGCCGCGAACTTCCGCGGCGAGCCGTTCCTGCCGGGCAACGACCTGCTCGCCCGCTATGGGGGCGCGTAGGCCGTGGCGGATCGCGAGGGGGTGGTCGCGCGGGCGCGCGCGTGCGTGGGCGTCCGGTTCCGCGCGCACGGGCGCGACCCCGCCTGGGGCCTCGACTGCGCGGGCCTTGCCGCGGTGGCGTTCGGGCGAGCGGTGCCGGCGCGCTATCCGCTGCGCGGCGGCACGCCTGCTGCGGTGGGCGCGCTGGCGGTGGCGGCGGGCCTCAAGCCCCGCACGCCGGACGCGGCGGGGCCGGGCGACCTCGTGCTGGTAGAGGGGGGGGCGGGGCAGTTGCACCTGCTGGTGCTGGTGCCGGGGGGATGCGTGCATGCCGATGCGGCGCTGCGCCGCGTGGTGGAGCGGCCGGGACGAACGGACGCGCCCGTGCTGGGCGCGTGGGGGGAGGATTAGGATGGCGACCCTGGTGCTGGGAACGGTGGGCACGCTGCTGGGCGGGCCGGTCGGCGGCGCGATCGGCACGCTGGCCGGACGCGCGATCGACCGCGCGGTGCTGGCGCCCGAAGGACGGCGCGGGCCGCGGCTGGGCGACCTGGCCGTGCAGACCTCCGCCTATGGCGCGGAGCTGCCGCGGCTGTTCGGCACGACGCGCGTCGCGGGAACGGTGATCTGGGCCACGGACCTGCGCGAGGAGCGGCACGGATCGGGCAGCGCCAAGGCCGGCACCAAGACGACGAGCTACAGCTATTCCGCCTCGTTCGCGGTGGCGCTGTCGGCGCGGCCGATCCGGGGCGTGGCGCGCATCTGGGCAGACGGCAACCTGCTGCGGGGGCAGGCGGGCGACTGGAAGGCGGACACGGGCTTTCGCTTGTACCTGGGCACGGAGGACCAGGATGCCGATCCGCTGATCGCGGCGGCGGAGGGCGGGGGCGCGCCGGCGCATCGCGGGCTGGCCTATGCCGTGTTCGAGGACTTGGCGCTGGCGGGCTTCGGCAATCGCATCCCGTCCTTGTCGTTCGAGGTGGAGGCCGATGCCGCGCCCGTGCCGCTGGCGGCGATCGCGGCCGAGCTTTCGAACGGGCTGATCGCGGGCGCGGATGGGCCGGCGCTGGGCGGCTTCGCCGCGGCGGGCGACAGCGTGCGCGGCGCGCTGGAAACGCTGGCGCGGGCGTGGCCGATGCCGCTTGCCGACGACGGCGCGCGGCTGCGCCTGGCCGATCCGGCGGTGGCGGCGATCCCGCTTGCGGCTTTGGGTGCGGGGGCCGAGGGCAAGAGCGGGCCGGCGCGCGTGCGCGAGCGGCTGGACGCGGGCGCGCTGCCCGACGCGGTCACGCTCAGCTACGTGGAGCCGCAGCGCGATTACCAGCCGGGGATGCAGGCCGCGCGCGCCGACGGGATCGGCCGGCGCGAACAGCGGATCGACCTGCCGGTGGCGCTGGACGCCGGCGCAGCGCGCGCCCTGGCCGAGGCGGCGCTGGCGCGCGCGTGGACCGCGCGCGAGCGCGCCACCGCGCGCGTCGGCTGGGCACATGCCGCGGCGCGCGCCGGCACGCGGGCGACGATCGGCGGGGACGGCCCGTGGCGCGTCGCCGGCTGGACGCTGGAGCGGATGGCGCTGGAGCTGGCGCTGGTGCGCGACGGCGACGCCGCGCCCCCGCCCACCGCGGCCGAGGCGGGCCGCGCCACCTCCGCGCCGGACGTGGCGGCGGGCGCCACCGTGCTCCACCTGCTCGACCTGCCCGCGCTGGACGACGCGCCCGCGGCGGCGCCGATCGTGGCGCTCGCTGCGGCCGGCACGGGCGCGGGCTGGCGGCGAGCGGCGGCGAGCCTGAGCCTGGACGGCGGTGCGAGCTGGGCGGCGGCGGGCGACACCGCGCCGCCCGCGACGATGGGCAGCACCGCGGGCGTGCTGCCGCCGGGGCCGGCGAGCTTGTTCGATCGGCGATCGACGCTGGACGTGACCCTGCTCAACCCGGCCATGGCGCTGACGGGCGCGGACGACGCGCAGCTGGCGGCAGGCGCCAACCTGGCGCTGGTCGGCGACGAGCTGGTGCAGTTCGGCGAGGCGCAGCAGGTAGGCGCCGTCACCTGGCGGCTCCGCCACTGGCTGCGCGGGCGGCGCGGCACGGAATGGGCGATTGCGGGCCACCAGACGGGCGAGCGCTTCGTGCTGGTGGAGCGCGCGACTTTGCTGGCCCTGCCCGTGCCGCTGGCGGCGATCGGCGGCGAACTTCGCGTATCCGCGCTAGGGCCGGGCGACGCGGGGCTGGCGGCAGAGGCCGAGCTGCGGGTGGTGGCGCGCGCGGTGCGTCCGCCCGCGCCCGTGCGGCTGTCCGCGCGGCGGGAGGCGGACGGCACGGTCGGGATCAGCTGGGTGCGGCGCAGCCGGGCGGGATGGGCGTGGCTGGACGGCGGCGACGCGCCGCTGGCGGAGGATCGCGAGCGCTATCGCCTGCGGCTGATGCCCGCGGGGGCCACCCCGCGCGTGGTGGAGACCACCGAACCGCGCTTCACCTATACACCGGCGATGCAGGCCGCCGACGGTGCAGCGGACGCATCCGCGCTGGCGGCGGAAGTGGTGCAACTCGGCACCAGCGCCGCCTCCGAAACCGCGGCCCGCGGGCAATGGTCCTGGCAGGAGCAACAGACATGACCGACACGACCCCGCGCTTCGCGCTGCCGCTGCTGGCGGCGGGACAGGCGCAGAAGGAGCAGGCGCACAACGAGGCACTGGTGGCGCTGGAGGTCTTGGCGCAGCCGGTGGTACGCACGCTGGGCGACAATGCGCCGCCGGCCGCGCCCGCGCCCGGCGAGAGCTGGATCGTGGGCGCCGCGCCCGGCGGCGGGTGGGCGGGCCAGGCGGGCGCGCTGGCGACCTGGACGGAAGGCGGCTGGCGCTTCCTGCCGGCGGTGGACGGCATGGCCGTGTGGGTCCTGGCTCAGGGGGTGGCGGCGCGGCGGATCGAAGGCGCATGGCGCGTCGGCACGGTGGCGGCGCAGCGGGTCACCGTGGGCGGCGTGCAGGTCGTCGGCGCGCGTCAACCGGGGGTGGCAGCGCCGGCGGGTGGCGCCACGGTGGACGCGCAGGCGCGCGCGGCGATCGGGCAGATCCTGGCGGCTTTGGCCGCGCACGGGCTGGTAGCCGGATAGGCGGCTTCTTTTTGCGCGTGCGAACAGGCGGGCGGTGCGCTAGGCCGGGCCCGTCGCCGCAATCCGGGAGCCGAGTCTCGGGTCGACGGGACCGCGGCATTTCGGCAACAGTTCCGGCTTTTGCGCGCTTGCGCAGAACCATGGGCAAAGTTAGGACGTTGCAGCCCGTGCACGAACCCAGTTTGGAAAAGGGGAAGCTTATGCGCAAATATATCGTGGCGGCCGCGCTGGCCGCGACCGCGCTCGCGTCGCCCGCCATGGCCAGGGATAATTCCTGGTATGTCGGCATCGAGGGCGGCGGCATCATCGTCGAGAACCAGCGCGTGAACATCGGCGCCGTCGACAACGCCACCACGGCGAAGTCGAAGAACGGCCTGTTCGACGTCGACGGCATCGTCGGCTACGACCTGGGCCTGGTTCGCCTGGAGGCCGAGGTGGCCTACAAGCGCGTCGAGCTCAACAGCCACAACACGAGCACGACCATCAACGGTTCGCCTGCTCGCAACTACAGCAGCAACCGTAGCGGCAACACGTCCGTCCTGACCTTCATGGGCAACGCGCTCCTGAACTTCGGCGACGACGACGGCTTCCAGGGCTATGTCGGCGCCGGTGTCGGTGTGGGTCGCGTGCACTACGGCATCTGGCGTCTGAACGGTGGCAACACCTTCCTGGACGGCAGCGACACCCGCTTCGCCGCGCAGGCGATCGCCGGCGTGCTGTATCCGATCACGCCCAATGTCGACCTGGGCCTGAAGTACCGCTTCCTCAACATCTACTCGATCCACGTCGATAGCAGCACGGGCAATCCGGCTGCGGCCGGCCGGTCGACGGCGCGGTTCCGCTCGAACAGCCTGCTGGCGAGCGTGATCTTCAACTTCGGCGAGCCGGCTGCTCCGCCGCCGCCGCCGCCTCCCCCGCCGCCGCCGCCTCCCCCGCCGCCGCCCCCGCCTCCTCCGCCGCCGCCTCCCCCGGCGACGCCTGGGCCGTTCATCGTCTTCTTCGACTGGAACAAGGCGGAC
>Ga0325400_1000718_pt1 | contig 25459 bp, 38 predicted proteins | sample PopdelMetagenome_2_FD_205662 | JGI IMG/M metagenome (GOLD analysis project Ga0325400, IMG submission 205662) | Populus deltoides microbial communities from Bellville, Georgia, United States - Xylem-PdKOR-R1 | ecosystem: Host-associated > Plants > Phyllosphere > Stem > Wood/Secondary xylem...
CGGCGGGCGGTCAGCGAGCGAGGCGGGCCAGGGTCTCGACGCTGGCCCGGCGGCCGGCGGGGGAGTCGTCCAGCGGCTGCGCGGTGAGGGTGGTGACCCCGGCCTCGCGGAAGGCGGCGATCCGCTCGGCCACCCAGGACTCCGGCCCGATCAGCGAGGTCTGCCGGACCAGCTCGTCGGGGACGGCGGCCGCCGCCTCGGCCTTGCGGCCGGACAGGTAGAGCTCCTGGATGGTCGCGGCCTCGTCGGCGAAGCCGTAGCGCACGGCCAGGTCGTTGTAGAAGTTCTTGCCCTTGGCGCCCATCCCGCCGACGTAGAGCGCGATGCCGTGCTTGACCACCTCCAGCAGGTGCCCGACGCCCTCGCCGACGGCCACCGGCACGCCGGCGACCACGCCCAGCTCGCCCAGTGCGGGATCGCGCCTGGCCCTGCCCGCCGCGAGCGCGGCGCCCCAGACCTCGGTGGCCTTCTCGGGGTGGAAGAAGATGGGCTCCCAGACCTCGGCGACCTCGGCGGCGAGCTCCACGTTCTTGGGGCCGATGGCGGCCAGCATGACCGGGATCCGGTCGCGCACCGGGGTGTTGATCAGCTTGAGCGGCTTGCCCAGGCCGGTGCCCTGGTCGGCCGGCAGCGGGATCGTGTACTTGGGTCCGCTGTGGTCCAGCCGCTCCCGGCGCCACACCGACCGGCAGATCTCCACGACCTCGCGGGTGCGGGCCAGCGGGGCGTCGTAGGGCACGCCGTGCCAGCCCTCGACCACCTGCGGTCCCGAGGCGCCCAGGCCCAGGGTGAACCGGCCGTCGCTGACCAGGTCCAGGCCGGCCGCGGTCATCGCCAGCAGGGCGGGGGTGCGGCTGTAGATGGGCAGGATCGCGCTGATCAGCTCGACCCGCTCGGTGACCGCGGCCAGGTAGCCCAGCTGGCTGACCGCGTCGAAGGTGTAGACCTCGGCGACCATCGCGACGTCGAGGCCGACCTGCTCGAGGTCGACGATCTCCTGGGCGGTCTGCCGGAAGTCCCCGGCGTAGCTGGTCTGGATCCCGATGCGCACGCGTGCCTCCTCGTCGGGGCGTCCACGCCGACGCCCTCGTCGATGGAGCACCCTGCCACGGCTGCCGCCGCGCGGCGCCGGGCTCAGGTCGCGGGCAGCGTGCGGACCGTGCCGATCACCCGGGTGACCACGGCGACGCCGTCGACCTGGCCCGGCACCCGGGCGCCAGCGGCCGCCTCGGTGAGGTCCACCCGCACCACGTAGTCGGCGTCCTGCCGGGCCAGCCCGACACCGGTCACGCCCGGGTCGTCGGCCAGCCGGGCGGCCAGCTGCGCCTTCGCGGCGCGGGCGGTGCTCCGGTCGGTCACGCGCTCCATGGTGGACCCGCGCCCGCCGCCGGTAAAGCGGCGGGCGCGGGGACCGGGGTCAGGCCCCGGCGACGAAGGTCAGCCCGAGCACCTGCAGCACGGTGGCCAGCGGGTTGGCGAAGGTGACCCCGCCGCCGGCCGACCCGCCGGTGGACGAGCCGGCGAACAGCAGGCCGACCGGCGCGCGGTCGCTGCTGCGCCAGATGACCGATCCCGAGTCGCCGCCCTCGCTGAAGGACCCCGAGAGCCCCTCGACCTCGATCTGGTCGTCGAAGGTGTGCACGACGCCCTCGTCGTACTGGACGCCGACGCCGTCGACCTCCACCGCGGTGATCCGCCCGCGGGTGTGCCCGGTCGTGCGGCCCACCTTCTCCACGGCCTCGTCGGGGTCGACCTCCTCGGCGGGCAGCACCTGCGCGAGCAGCGGCCCACCCGGGTAGCCGGCCGGGTCGGCGTCCACCCCGTCGTCCAGGGCGGCCACGGCGGCGTCCACCAGGTTGCCGGTGGCCACGAACCGCTGGAAGGCGCTCAGCGTGCCGACGCGGTCGGCGGCGGTGCCGCCGTCGGCCGGGCCGGGCTGCAGCACAGGGTCGCCCTCGGTGGCCGCGTCGCCGGCGGCCAGCACGTGGTTGTTGGACAGCACCAGCAGGCCGTCGCTGCCGGCGCGCCGGACGAAGCCGCCCAGGGTGCCGGCGGTGACGTCGGGGTGGGCCACCGACAGCCCGGGCACCAGCGGGCGGGTGCGCTGCTGCAGCTGCTCGGGGGTGGGGGAGCGCAGGGGCCGCACCGGCCCGATCACCCGGACGTCGACCTCGGCCCGGGCGGCGTCGTCGAGGGCGTCGAGCACCTGGGCGGCGTCGGCCTCGGCGAGCACCCGCACGGCGAGGTGCACCTGGTGCGGCCCGACCGGGGCCAGGCCGAGCGCGACGCCGCTCCAGGTGCCGGGGGCGTCGCTGGCCACCACCGCGCCGGGCGGGGCCTGGGAGAGGCGGAGGGACAGGGCGGCCTTGAGCTCGCGGGCGGTGTCGACGTGCACGGTGGCCTCCGGGATGCGCTGTGACGGTACGTGCACCGACCGTAGGTGGGGGGTCCGACAACCGCCGTCCGCGCCGGCCCGCGGGTGCGCCGCGCTGACAGCGAGCCGACCGGCGGGTACCGTCGTCGGCGGTTCGATCCCGGCCGGCCACCGCCCGGGGGTGCACACCCCCTCGTGGTGGCCGGGCCCGCGTCACCGGCGACCCGTCCGACGGGTCGACCGCACCGGTGACCGCGGCGCCCGCACTGGCGTGACGTACCCGGCTTTGACCGGGTTCCACCGCCCGGGTATCGTTACCAGACGTGCCCAGGAATACCTGGGCCTGCTCCCTCATCGCAGTGCACCTGGGCGTCCGCCCGGTCCCCGGACCGGTCGCCGCCAGGGGGTTCCGCTCCGGTCCGACCGGGGCGCGGGGACCACGCGCCAGGCGCGAGGGGTGACCGGATCCCGATCCACCTGACCGGTCCACGGCAAGGGCGACACGCCCGAGCGCGGGGGCCGGGAGCGGGTGCGGACGGGCCCGGGACCAGCAGGAACACCAGCACGTACTCAATCCAGAAGCACGACCCAGCGCAGGCAGGAGTTCAAGGCCACCCATGCCCACGATCCAGCAGCTGGTCCGCAAGGGCCGCGAGGACAAGGTCGAGAAGACCAAGACCCCGGCGTTGAAGGGTTCCCCCCAGCGTCGCGGCGTGTGCACGCGCGTCTACACGACGACGCCGAAGAAGCCGAACTCGGCGCTGCGCAAGGTCGCCCGCGTCCGGCTCACCAGCGGCGTCGAGGTGACCGCGTACATCCCCGGTGTCGGCCACAACCTGCAGGAGCACTCGATGGTGCTCGTGCGCGGTGGCCGCGTGAAGGACCTCCCGGGCGTCCGCTACAAGATCATCCGCGGTTCCCTGGACACCCAGGCGGTTCGTGGTCGCAAGCAGGCTCGCAGCCGCTACGGCGCGAAGAAGGAGAAGAGCTGAGATGCCCCGCAAGGGACCTGCCCCGCGTCGTCCGCTCGTCGCCGACCCGGTCTACCAGTCGCCGCTGGTGACCCAGCTGGTGAACAAGGTGCTCGTCGACGGCAAGCGCTCGGTCGCAGAGGCGATCGTCTACGGCGCCCTCGAGGGCTGCCGCGCCAAGACCGACACCGACCCGGTCGTGACCCTCAAGCGCGCGCTGGACAACGTCAAGCCCGCCCTCGAGGTCCGCAGCCGCCGCGTCGGTGGTGCGACCTACCAGGTGCCGATCGAGGTGCGCGCCTCCCGCAGCACCACCCTCGGCCTGCGCTGGCTCATCCAGTACTCCCGGTCGCGTCGCGAGAAGACGATGACCGAGCGCCTGATGAACGAGCTGCTCGACGCCAGCAACGGCCTCGGTGCCGCGGTCAAGCGTCGCGAGGACACGCACAAGATGGCCGAGTCCAACAAGGCCTTCGCGCACTACCGCTGGTGATCACCGGCGGCTGGTGAGACCCACCAGCGCCACCAGCCGCCACCCGCGGCGAACCCCGGGCCACCCCCGGGGACCCGCGTCAGGAACCAGAGCAGGAGAGGCAGGACATGGCCAACCTCGTCAAGACCCGCAACATCGGGATCATGGCGCACATCGACGCCGGCAAGACCACCACCACCGAGCGGATCCTCTTCTACACGGGGATCAACTACAAGATCGGTGAGGTCCACGACGGCGCAGCCACGATGGACTGGATGGAGCAGGAGCAGGAGCGCGGCATCACCATCACGTCGGCCGCGACGAAGTGCTCCTGGAACGGCTTCGACATCAACATCATCGACACCCCTGGGCACGTCGACTTCACCGTCGAGGTGGAGCGCTCGCTGCGCGTCCTCGACGGTGCCGTGGCGGTCTACGACGGCGTCGCCGGCGTGGAGCCGCAGACCGAGCAGGTCTGGCGCCAGGCCGAGAAGTACGGCGTCCCGCGCATGTGCTTCGTCAACAAGCTCGACCGCACCGGGGCGAACTTCTTCCGCTGCGTCGACATGATGGTGGAGCGCCTCGGCGCCAACCCGCTGGTCCTGCAGATCCCGATCGGGGCCGAGGGCGACTTCATCGGCGTCGTCGACCTGGTCGAGATGCGCGCGCTGACCTGGCGCGGGGAGACCAAGCTGGGCGAGGACTACGCCATCGAGGAGATCCCGGCCGAGCTCGCCGAGCAGGCCGAGGAGTACCGCACCAAGTTCCTCGAGAACCTCGCCGACTTCCACGACGAGATCATGGAGGCCTACCTCGGCGGGGAGGACATCCCGGTCGCGACCCTCAAGGCCGCCATCCGGAAGTCCACCATCGCCGGCGAGGTCAACCCGGTCGTCACCGGCTCGGCGTTCAAGAACAAGGGCGTGCAGCCCATGCTCGACGCCGTCACCGACTACCTGCCCAGCCCGCTGGACGTCGAGGCGATCGTCGGCACCGCGCTGGACGGCGAGACCGAGGTCCTGCGGCACGCCGACGAGACCGAGCCCTTCTCGGCCCTGGCCTTCAAGATCCAGACCGACCAGCACCTGGGCAAGCTGACCTACATCCGCGTGTACTCCGGCAAGCTCGACGCCGGGTCCCCGGTGCTCAACAGCACCAAGGACCGCAAGGAGCGGGTCGGCAAGATCTACCAGATGCACGCCAACAAGCGCGAAGAGCGTGCGGGCGTGGGCGCCGGCGAGATCGTCGCCGTCAACGGCATGAAGGGCACCACGACCGGGGACACCCTCTGCGACCCGCAGAAGCCGGTGATCCTGGAGTCGATGACCTTCCCCGCGCCGGTCATCTCAGTGGCCATCGAGCCGAAGACCAAGAGCGACCAGGAGAAGCTGGGCACGGCCATCCAGAAGCTGGCCGAGGAGGACCCGACCTTCCAGGTGCGCCTGGACGAGGAGACCGGCCAGACCGTCATCTCCGGCATGGGCGAGCTCCACCTGGAGATCCTGGTCGACCGGATGCGGCGTGAGTTCAACGTCGAGGCCAACGTCGGCAAGCCGCAGGTGGCCTACCGCGAGACGATCCGCAAGGTCGTCGACCGGCACGACTACACCCACAAGAAGCAGACCGGTGGGTCCGGCCAGTTCGCGAAGGTGCAGATCGCCCTCGAGCCGCTGGAGATGACGGCGGACTCGGCGACCTACGAGTTCGAGAACAAGGTCACCGGTGGCCGCATCCCCAAGGAGTACATCCCCTCGGTGGACGCGGGCATGCAGGACGCCATGCAGTACGGCATCCTCGCCGGCTACCCGATGGTCGGGGTCAAGGCCTCGCTCCTGGACGGCGCCTACCACGAGGTCGACTCCTCGGAGATGGCGTTCAAGATCGCCGGCTCGGCCGCCTTCAAGGAGGCCGCCCGCAAGGCCAGCCCCGCGCTGCTCGAGCCCATGATGGCCGTCGAGGTCGTCACGCCCGAGGAGAACATGGGCGACGTCATCGGCGACCTCAACTCCCGCCGTGGCACCATCCAGGCGATGGAGGAGCGCTCCGGCGCCCGCGTCGTCCGGGCCCTGGTGCCGCTCTCGGAGATGTTCGGCTACGTGGGTGACCTGCGCAGCCGCACCCAGGGTCGGGCGAGCTACACCATGGTGTTCGACACCTACGCCGAGGTGCCCGCCAACGTGGCCAAGGAGATCATCGCCAAGGCCACCGGCGAGTAGGACCGGGCCCGGGCCGCACACGGGGCGGCCCGGCCCGCGGGCACCAGCCCGCACCCAGATCCGCAGCACTGCGACAGACCAACCCAGAGAGGAACCCCAGTGGCCAAGGCCAAGTTCGAGCGGACCAAGCCGCACGTCAACATCGGCACCATCGGGCACATCGACCACGGGAAGACGACGCTGACCGCGGCGATCACCAAGGTCCTGCACGACAAGTACCCGAACCTCAACGAGGCGTCCGCGTTCGACCAGATCGACAAGGCGCCCGAGGAGAAGGCGCGTGGGATCACGATCTCCATCGCCCACGTCGAGTACCAGACCGAGAACCGCCACTACGCGCACGTCGACTGCCCCGGGCACGCCGACTACATCAAGAACATGATCACCGGTGCGGCGCAGATGGACGGCGCCATCCTGGTGGTCGCCGCGACCGACGGCCCCATGCCGCAGACCAAGGAGCACGTGCTCCTGGCCCGCCAGGTCGGCGTCCCCTACATCGTGGTGGCGCTGAACAAGGCCGACATGGTCGACGACGAGGAGATCCTGGAGCTCGTCGAGCTCGAGGTCCGCGAGCTGCTGTCGGAGTACGAGTTCCCGGGCGACGACCTGCCGGTCGTGCGCGTCTCGGCGCTGAAGGCGCTCGAGGGCGACGCCGAGTGGGGCGACAAGCTCATGGAGCTCATGGACGCCGTGGACTCCTCCATCCCGGAGCCCGAGCGCGAGATCGACAAGCCGTTCCTCATGCCCGTCGAGGACGTCTTCACCATCACCGGCCGCGGCACCGTGGTGACCGGTCGTGTGGAGCGCGGCATCGTCAAGGTCTCCGAGGAGATCGAGATCGTCGGCATCCGCCCGACCTCGACCAAGACGACCGTCACCGGCGTCGAGATGTTCCGCAAGCTGCTCGACCAGGGCCAGGCCGGCGACAACGTGGGCCTGCTGCTGCGCGGCATCAAGCGCGAGGACGTCGAGCGCGGCCAGGTCGTCGTGAAGCCCGGCTCGATCACCCCGCACGTCAACTTCGAGGGCTCGGTCTACATCCTCTCGAAGGACGAGGGCGGTCGCCACACGCCGTTCTTCAACAACTACCGTCCGCAGTTCTACTTCCGGACCACGGACGTCACCGGCGTCGTCACGCTGCCCTCGGGCACCGAGATGGTCATGCCCGGCGACAACACCGAGATGACGGTCGAGCTGATCCAGCCCATCGCCATGGAGGAGGGCCTGCGCTTCGCCATCCGCGAGGGCGGCCGCACCGTGGGCGCCGGCCGGGTCACCAAGATCCTCAAGTGAGTCCCCGGTGGGCGGCGGCCTGACCGGCCGCCGTCCACCACCCGGGTCGTCCCCGGGAGCACCCCGGGTCGACCGACCCAGCAATGACCTCGAGCACCACACGATCGGCAGGAGCGAGACAAGGCGATGGCGGGACAGAAGATCCGCATCCGGCTGAAGGCCTACGACCACGAGGCCATCGACGCCTCGGCGCGGCGCATCGTGGACACGGTGACCAAGACCGGAGCGCGCGTCGTCGGCCCGGTGCCGCTGCCGACCGAGAAGAACGTGTACTGCGTGATCCGTTCGCCGCACAAGTACAAGGACTCGCGCGAGCACTTCGAGATGCGCACGCACAAGCGGCTCATCGACATCCTCGACCCGACGCCGAAGACGGTCGACGCGCTCATGCGCATCGACCTGCCGGCCTCGGTCGACGTGAACATCCAGTAAGGGTTTCGGGACAATGGCGAGCACATTCCGTGGTCTCCTCGGCGAGAAGCTGGGGATGACCCAGGTCTTCGACGAGAACAACCGCATCGTGCCGGTGACCGTGGTCAAGGCCGGCCCCTGCGTGGTGACCCAGGTCCGCACCCCCGAGGTGGACGGCTACTCGGCCATCCAGATCGGGTTCGGGGCGATCGACCCGCGCAAGGTGAACAAGCCCGAGGGCGGGCACTTCGCCAAGGCGGGCGTGACGCCGCGCCGGCACCTGGTCGAGCTGCGCACCAAGGACGCCGCCGACTACACGGTCGGGCAGGAGCTGACCGCCGACGTGCTGGCCGAGCTGGCCACCGTCGACGTGATCGGCAAGAGCAAGGGCAAGGGCACCGCCGGTGTCATGAAGCGCCACGGGTTCAAGGGCCTGGGCGCCGGGCACGGCGTGCAGCGCAAGCACCGCTCCCCGGGTTCCATCGGTGGCTGCGCCACCCCGGGCCGGGTCTTCAAGGGTCTGCGCATGGCCGGGCGCATGGGTGCGGTCACCACGACCACCCTGTCGCTGAAGGTGCACAAGGTCGACACGGAGAAGGGCCTGGTGCTCATCAAGGGCGCCGTCCCGGGTCCGAAGGGTGGGCTGGTCCTCGTCCGTTCCGCGGTCAAGGGCGGCCCCGTGGGGAGTGACGCGAAGTGACCACGTCCACCGATCAGCGGTCGGACAAGACCGTCGACGTCCTGGACGCGACGGGCGCCAAGAGCGGGACCGCCACCCTCCCGGGTGCGCTGTTCGACGCGAACGCCAACCTGTCGCTGATGCACCAGGTCGTCGTCGCCCAGCTGGCCGCGGCCCGCCAGGGCACGCACGCCACCAAGACGCGCGCCCAGGTCAGCGGCACCGGCGCCAAGCCGTACCGCCAGAAGGGCACCGGCCGGGCCCGCCAGGGCTCGCTGCGTGCGCCGCAGTTCGAGGGCGGTGGCATCTCGCACGGCCCGCAGCCGCGCAACTACGAGCAGAAGACCCCGAAGAAGATGAAGGCCGCCGCCCTGCGCGCTGCCCTCTCCGACCGGGCCCGCGAGGACCGCGTGCACGTGGTCAGCGCCTTCGTCGCCGGCGACGCGCCCTCCACCAAGGCCGCCCGCACCGCGCTCGAGGCCGTCACGACGTCGGCCAAGGTGCTCGTGGTCCTGGACCGGGACGACGTCCTGAACTGGGTCAGCCTGCGCAACCTGGGCAACGTCCACCTCATCGAGGCCGGGCAGCTGAACACCTACGACGTGCTGTGCGCCGACGAGGTCGTGTTCACCGAGGCCGCGCTGGCCGAGTTCGTCGCCGGCCCGGTCAAGGGCGGCCGCGGTCGGGCCAGCAGCTCCGAGGTCCCGGACCTGGAGACCCACGAGATCGACAGCGACGTGCCCTCCGTGGCACCCGCGACCACCGAGGAGAAGGCATGAGCGTCCGCGACCCCCGGGACGTCCTGCTGTCCCCGGTCATCTCGGAGAAGAGCTACGGGCTGCTCGACGAGAACAAGTACACGTTCATCGTCCGCCCGGACGCGAACAAGACCCAGATCAAGATCGCGGTGCAGCAGGTCTTCAACGTGAAGGTGCTGTCCGTGAACACGATCAACCGTCAGGGCAAGCGCAAGCGCTCCAAGGGCGCGGTGATGGGCAAGCGCAAGGACACCAAGCGCGCGATCGTGTCCGTCGCCCCCGGTGACCGCATCGAGCTGTTCGGCGGCCCGGGCGCCTGACGGCGACCGGACCAGCGACCTCACGCCAGATCAGACAGGGACTGAGTAGGAACCATGGCCATCCGTAAGTACAAGCCGACGACGCCGGGCCGCCGCGGCTCGTCCGTCGCCGACTTCGCCGAGGTCACCCGCGACCACCCCGAGAAGTCGCTGGTCCGCCCGCTGCACGGCCGGGGCGGTCGCAACGTCCACGGTCGCGTCACCGCGCGCCACCAGGGCGGCGGGCACAAGCGTGCCTACCGGCTGATCGACTTCCGCCGGGCCGACAAGGACGGCGTGCCGGCAACCGTCGCGCACATCGAGTACGACCCCAACCGCACCTCGCGCATCGCGCTGCTGCACTACGCCGACGGCGAGAAGCGCTACATCATCGCGCCGGCGCGGCTCAAGCAGGGCGACCCGGTGGAGTGCGGCCCCAACGCCGACATCAAGCCCGGCAACAACCTGCCGCTGCGCAACATCCCCGTCGGCACCGTGGTGCACGCCATCGAGCTGCGCCCCGGCGGCGGTGCGAAGATCGCGCGCTCGGCCGGCACCAGCGTCCAGCTGGTCGCCCGCGAGGGTCGCTTCGCCCAGCTGCGCATGCCCTCGGGCGAGATCCGCAACGTCGACGTCCGCTGCCGCGCGACGATCGGCGAGGTCGGCAACGCCGAGCAGTCCAACATCAACTGGGGCAAGGCCGGCCGCATGCGGTGGAAGGGCAAGCGCCCCACCGTCCGCGGTGTCGCGATGAACCCGGTCGACCACCCGCACGGTGGTGGTGAGGGCAAGACCAGCGGTGGTCGCCACCCGGTCAACCCCAAGGGCAAGCCGGAGGGCCGCACGCGCAAGCGCAAGGCCTCCGACGCCATGATCGTGCGCCGTCGTCGCACCAACAAGAAGCGCTGAGCGGGTAGGGGAAGACAATGCCAAGGAGCCTGAAGAAGGGCCCGTTCGTCGACGACCACCTGCTCGCCAAGGTGGACGCCCAGAACGAGAAGGGCACCAAGAACGTCATCCGCACCTGGTCGCGGCGTTCGACGATCATCCCGGACATGCTCGGCCACACCCTGGCCGTGCACGACGGCCGCAAGCACGTCCCGGTCTTCGTGACCGAGGCCATGGTCGGGCACAAGCTCGGCGAGTTCGCGCCCACCCGCACCTTCCGTGGGCACGTCAAGGACGACCGCCGGTCGCGGCGCGGCTGAGCGGGACGAGGAGAGCATCACGATGACTTCCCAGCTGGGGACCGACGCACCGGTCGCCCGGGCCACGGCCCGGTTCGTCCGCGTCACCCCCATGAAGGCCCGGCGGGTGGTGGACCTGATCCGCTACCTGCCCACCGACGAGGCGCTGGCGCTGCTGCGCTTCGCCCCGCAGACCGCCAGCGAGCCGGTGGCCAAGGTCGTCGCGTCCGCGGTGGCCAACGCCGAGCACAACCTGCAGCTCGACCCGGCCGCGCTGGTCGTCAGCGCCGCCTTCGTCGACGAGGGCCCGACCCTCAAGCGCATCCGGCCGCGCGCCCAGGGGCGGGCGTTCCGCATCAACAAGCGCACGTCGCACATCACCGTCGAGGTCAGCGAGGTCGCCTCGAGCGCCGAGCTCGCCGCGCGGTCGCGCAAGGCACGTCGTGAGACCGGCCAGTCCGGCCCCGCGACCCAGCAGAAGACCAACATGAAGGGAGGGACCCGCTAGTGGGTCAGAAGGTCAACCCCCACGGGTTCCGCCTCGGCATCACCACCGACTACAAGTCGCGCTGGTTCGCCGACAAGCAGTACGCGGACTACGTCAAGGAGGACGTGGCCATCCGCAAGCTGATGGGCAAGGGCATGGAGCGCGCCGGCATCTCGAAGGTGGAGATCGAGCGCACCCGTGACCGCGTCCGCGTCGACATCCACACCGCGCGCCCGGGCATCGTCATCGGCCGCCGCGGCGCCGAGGCCGACCGCATCCGCGGCGAGCTGGAGAAGCTCACCGGCAAGCAGGTGCAGCTGAACATCCTCGAGGTCAAGAACCCCGAGTCCGACGCGCAGCTCGTCGCGCAGGGCGTGGCCGAGCAGCTGTCCAGCCGCGTCAGCTTCCGCCGCGCGATGCGCAAGGCCATGCAGTCGGCCCAGCGCAGCCCGCAGGTCAAGGGCATCCGGGTGCAGTGCTCCGGTCGCCTGGGCGGCACCGAGATGAGCCGGTCGGAGTTCTACCGCGAGGGCCGGGTGCCGCTGCACACGCTGCGCGCGAACATCGACTACGGCATCTACGAGGCCCGCACCACCTTCGGCCGCATCGGCGTCAAGGTCTGGATCTACAAGGGCGACGCGAGCGGCTCCCGGGCCGAGCGCGAGGCCCTCGAGGCCCTGGCCGCCCGCCAGCAGCGCCGTGAGCGCGCCCAGCGGCCTCGCCGCTCGGGCTCGACCGGTACCACCGCCGGCGGCACCGAGGCCGGCCGCGCCGCGGCCGAGACCCCGGTCGACACCGCCACCACCGAGGCCCCGGTCGAGGACACCACCGCCACCGCGGTGGAGACCCCGGCCGAGGCTCCCGCGCAGAGCGTCGGCGAGGCCGCCGGCGCCGAGGGCACCGCCACCGCCGAGGCGGCCGGCGCCCAGAACACGGAAGGCTGAGCGAGATGCTGATCCCGCGTCGCGTCAAGCACCGCAAGCAGCACCGTCCCGACCGCACCGGCCGGGCCAAGGGCGGCACCGCGATCAACTTCGGCGAGTACGCCATCCAGGCCCTCGAGCCGGCGTACGTCACCAACCGCCAGATCGAGTCCGCCCGCATCGCCATGACCCGGCATATCCGTCGTGGCGGCAAGGTGTGGATCTCGATCTACCCCGACCGCCCGCTGACCAAGAAGCCGGCCGAGACCCGCATGGGTTCCGGCAAGGGCTCGCCCGAGTGGTGGGTCGCCAACGTGAAGCCCGGCCGCATCATGTTCGAGCTGTCCGGTGTCGACGAGCCCATCGCCCGTGAGGCGATGCGCCGCGCCATCCACAAGCTCCCCATGAAGTGCCGCTTCATCACCCGTGAAGGAGAGGTGTGATGGCTGCCGGCCTCACCGCCCCGGAGCTCCGCGAGCTCTCGGTGGACGAGCTCGCCACGCGTCTGCGTGAGTCGAGGGAAGAACTGTTCAACCTGCGGTTCCAGGTGGCCACCGGCCAGCTGGACAACAACCGGCGGCTGCAGACCGTCCGCCGCGACATCGCCCGGATCTACACGATCATGCGCGAGCGCGAGCTGGGCCTGTCGGTCGCCCCGAACGAGGGTGTGGCATGAGCGAGACCACCAACGAGACCAACGAGGCCGTGGCCTCCGGTCCCGGCCTGGCCGGTCGTGGCTACCGCAAGGTCCGTGAGGGCCTGGTCGTCTCCGACAAGATGGACAAGACCATCGTCGTCGAGGTCGAGGACCGCGTGAAGCACGGCCTGTACGGCAAGGTCCTGCGCCGCACCAGCAAGCTGAAGGCGCACGACGAGGACGGCACCGCCGGCATCGGCGACCGCGTCCAGATCATGGAGACCCGGCCGATGTCGGCGACCAAGCGCTGGCGCCTGGTCACCGTGATCGAGAAGGCCAAGTAGGCCTCCACGCAGTCCCAGGTCCGGTGTGACGACGCCCCCGTGGAAACGGGGGATCCGTTGCGCGTACCCTGGACCACTGGTGCCTCCGCGGAGGCACCGCAACCCGGGACCTGACGGCCGGCGGCGCGAGCCGCCGGCTGTCGCACGTGGGTCCCGACCGCCGCTTCACCGACTCGGCCCGGCGGTCAACCTCACCACCTCAGGAGCTACGCAGTGATCCAGCAGGAGTCACGACTGCGGGTCGCCGACAACACCGGTGCCAAGGAGATCTTGTGCATCCGTGTCCTCGGCGGGTCCGGTCGTCGCTACGCGGGCATCGGCGACGTCATCGTCGGCACCGTGAAGGACGCCATCCCCGGCGCAGGGGTCAAGAAGGGCGACGTGGTCAAGGCCGTCGTCGTCCGCACCGTCAAGGAGCGGCGCCGCCCCGACGGCTCCTACATCCGCTTCGACGAGAACGCCGCGGTGATCATCCGCGACAGCGGTGACCCCCGCGGTACCCGCATCTTCGGCCCCGTCGGCCGCGAGCTGCGCGACAAGCGCTTCATGCGGATCATCTCGCTCGCCCCGGAGGTGTTGTGACCATGGCGGAGAAGACCCCCTCCCTGAAGGTCAAGAAGGGCGACCAGGTCGTCGTCCTGTCCGGCAAGGACAAGGGTGCGAAGGGGCGCGTCATCGCCGCCTTCCCCAAGACCGGCAAGGTGCTCGTCGAGGGCATCGGCCGCGTCAAGAAGCACACCCGCGTGAGCACCAGCCAGCGCGGCTCGCAGTCGGGCGGGATCGTCACCCAGGAGGCGGCCATCCACGTGAGCAACGTGATGGTCATCGACTCCGAGGGCAAGCCGACCCGCGTCGGCTACCGCAAGGACGAGGACGGACGCAGCATCCGGGTCTCGAAGCGCACCGGTAAGGACCTCTGATCATGAGCGCACCCACCCGAGAGCTGCCCCGGCTGCTCGCCCGCTACCGCGAGGACATCGCGCCGGCGCTGCAGAACGAGTTCGGCTACGCCAACGTCATGCAGATCCCCGGTCTGACCAAGATCGTGGTCAACATGGGCGTCGGCGAGGCCACCCGCGACGCCAAGCTGATGGACGGCGCGGTCCGCGACCTCACCGCCATCACCGGCCAGAAGCCCGCGGTCGTGCGGGCCCGCAAGTCCATCGCCCAGTTCAAGCTGCGCGAGGGCATGCCGATCGGCGCCAAGGTCACCCTGCGCGGGGACCGCATGTGGGAGTTCCTGGACCGGCTGCTCAGCCTGGCCCTGCCCCGCATCCGCGACTTCCGCGGCCTGAACTCCAAGCAGTTCGACGGCCACGGCAACTACACGTTCGGGCTGAACGAGCAGTCGATGTTCCGCGAGATCGACGTGGACAAGATCGACCGTCCGCGCGGCATGGACATCACGCTCGTCACCACCGCCACCACCGACGAGGAGGGTCGCGAGCTGCTCAGCCTGCTGGGCTTCCCCTTCGCCGGCCAGACCGTCGTCCAGACGACCCGCTGAGCCGGGAACAGGAGACACCATGGCCAAGAAGGCGCTCGTCAACAAGGCGGCCCGCACCCCCAAGTTCAAGGTCCGCGGCTACACGCGGTGCCAGCGCTGCGGTCGCCCGCACGCGGTCTTCCGCAAGTTCGGGCTGTGCCGCATCTGCGTCCGGGAGATGGCCCACGCGGGCGAGCTCCCCGGCGTGACCAAGTCCTCCTGGTGACCTGCACCCCGTAGGTCACCACCCCGCGCACCACCGATCACCGACAGGCCCCCGCACGGCGCGGAGGGAACCGCGGTGAGAGAGGCACGACCGACACATGACGATGACCGACCCGATCGCGGACATGCTCACGCGGCTCCGGAACGCGAACTCCGCGTACCACGACGCCGCGGCCATGCCGTCGTCGAAGCTCAAGACCAAGATCGCCGAGATCCTCCAGCAGGAGGGCTACATCGCCGGCTGGAAGGTCAACGACGTCGAGAAGGACGGCCAGGTCCGCAAGGAGCTGGTGGTCGACCTGAAGTACGGCCCCAACCGCGAGCGCAGCATCGCCGGTGTCCGGCGGGTGTCCAAGCCCGGCCTGCGGGTCTACGCCAAGTCCACCGCGCTGCCCAAGGTCCTCGGCGGTCTCGGGGTGGCGATCATCTCCACCTCGACCGGTCTGCTGACCGACAAGCAGGCGAACAAGAAGGGCGTGGGTGGGGAAGTCCTCGCCTACGTCTGGTAAGGGAGCGCACCAGATGTCTCGAATCGGACGACTCCCCGTCACCGTCCCGGGCGGCGTCGACGTCGCCATCGACGGCCGCACCGTGAACGTGAAGGGCCCCAAGGGCTCCCTCGCCCACACCGTCGCCTCCCCGATCTTCGTGGAGAAGGACGAGTCGGGTGCGCTGCTCGTGCAGCGGCCCGACGACGAGCGCGAGAGCCGTGCGCTGCACGGTCTGTCCCGCACCCTGATCGCCAACATGATCACCGGCGTCACCGAGGGCTACACCAAGACCCTCGAGATCGTCGGCGTCGGCTACCGCGTGCAGGCCCGCGGCTCGGACCTCGAGTTCGCGCTCGGCTTCAGCCACCCGGTGCTGGTGAAGGCCCCCGAGGGCATCACCTTCACCGTCGAGGCCCCGACCCGCTTCAAGGTCAGCGGCATCGACAAGCAGCAGGTCGGCGAGGTCGCCGCCAAGATCCGCAAGCTGCGCCGGCCCGACCCCTACAAGGGCAAGGGCGTCCGGTACCAGGGCGAGGTCATCAAGCGCAAGGTCGGGAAGACGGGCAAGTGATGGCAGACACCAAGAGCAACGAGAAGTCGGCCCGGGTGCACAAGCCCGTCGGCACCGACATCAGCACCTCGCGGCGGCTGTCGCGCGCCCGCCGGCACAACCGGCTCCGCAAGCGCGTGGCCGGCACGCCCGAGCGCCCCCGCATGGTGGTCAAGCGCAGCTCGCGCCACGTCCACGTGCAGGTCGTCGACGACACCCAGGGCATCACCCTGGTCAGCGCCTCGACCATGGACGCCTCGCTGCGCGGCACCGCCGGCGACAAGTCGGCGCTGGCCCGCCAGGTCGGCGCGCTCGTGGCCGACCGGGCCAAGGCCGCCGGCATCACCGCCGTCGTGTTCGACCGGGGCGGCAACCGCTACCACGGGCGGCTCGCGGCGCTGGCCGACGGCGCCCGCGAGGGCGGGCTGGACTTCTGATGGGCGCCCAGCAGCTCATGACCACGCAGATCGAGAGGGACTTCTGATGCCAGGACCACAGCGACGCGGCGGTGGCGCCGGCGGTGCCGGTGGCGCCGGCGGCGGCAACGACCGACGTGACCGGCGGGACGGCGGCGGCCGCGGCCCCGGCGGCCCGGCCGAGAAGAGCCAGTTCCTCGAGCGGGTCGTGGCCATCAACCGCGTGTCCAAGGTCGTCAAGGGTGGTCGTCGCTTCAGCTTCACCGCCCTGGTGATCGTGGGCGACGGCGACGGCACCGTCGGTGTCGGCTACGGCAAGGCCAAGGAGGTGCCCGCGGCGATCGCCAAGGGCGTCGAGGAGGCCAAGAAGCACTTCTACCGCGTGCCGCGCATCGCCAGCACCATCCCGCACCCGGTGCAGGGCGAGGCCGCTGCCGGTGTCGTGCTGCTCAAGCCCGCCAGCCCCGGTACCGGCGTCATCGCCGGTGGCCCGGTGCGTGCGGTCCTCGAGTGCGCCGGCATCCACGACGTGCTGTCCAAGAGCCTGGGGTCCTCCAACCCGATCAACATCGTGCACGCCACGATGCAGGCGCTGAAGGACCTCGTCCGCCCCGAGGAGATCGCGGCCCGCCGCGGCCTCCCGCTCGAGGACGTCGCCCCCGCCGCCATGCTGCGGGCCCGTGCCGGCCAGGGGGTGTGACGTGGCGCAGCTCAAGGTCACCCAGATCAAGTCCGGGATCGGCACCAAGCCCAACCAGCGGCAGACCCTCCGCTCGCTCGGCCTGAAGCGGATCAACCACACGGTCGTCCAGGAGGACCGTCCCGAGATCCGCGGGATGGTCGCCACGGTGACCCACCTGGTCTCCGTCGAAGAGATCGCCTGAGCGGTCGAGAAGGAACACTGACATGACTCTGAAGGTCCACCACCTGCGTCCGGCCCCCGGCGCCCACACCAAGAAGACCCGCGTGGGTCGTGGTGAGGGCTCCAAGGGCAAGACCGCCGGTCGCGGTACCAAGGGTTCGGGCGCCCGCGTGCAGGTCTCTGCGCGCTTCGAGGGTGGCCAGACCCCGCTGTACATGCGGCTGCCGAAGCTGTCGGGCTTCACCCCGCGGAACAAGGTCGTCTTCCAGGTCGTCAACCTGGACAAGATCGCCTCGCTGTTCCCCGACGGTGGCCCGGTGAACCCGGAGACGCTGGCCCAGGCCGGCGCCGTCCGTCGCAACCAGCCCGTCAAGGTGCTCGGCACCGGCGAGCTGGGGGGCGTCGCGGTCGAGGTCTCGGCCCACGCCTTCTCCGCGTCCGCGGCCGAGAAGATCGCCGCGGCCGGGGGCAGCACCACCCAGCTGTAGGGGAGGCCCCCCTGGTCCACCCGGTGACCCGGGTGGACCAGGGGGCTTTCTGCTGTTGTTAACCTCGCACGACCGACTCGGGGAGGGCACGTGCTGCAGGCGTTCGCCGCGGCGTTCCGGACGCCAGACCTCCGGCGCAAGCTGTTGTTCTCCCTGGCGATCATCGCCGTGTACCGGCTGGGCGCCAGCGTGCCGGGGCCGGGGGTGTCGATCGAGGCCATCAACAGCTGCCTCGACCAGGCCAACGCCTCCGACCAGCGCGACGTCTACTCGCTGGTCAACCTGTTCTCCGGCGGTGCGCTCCTGCGCCTGTCGATCTTCGCGCTCGGGATCATGCCGTACATCACGGCGAGCATCATCGTGCAGCTGCTGGTCGTGGTCATCCCGCGCTTCGAGCAGCTGAAGAAGGAAGGGCAGTCGGGCCAGCAGAAGCTGACCCAGTACACCCGCTACCTCACGATCGCGCTGGCGATCCTGCAGAGCACCGGGATCATCGCGCTGGCCCGCAGCGGTCAGCTGTTCCCGAACTGCCAGCAGGAGCTCATCCCGTCGCAGTCGATCTGGACCACCGTCGTGCTGGTCATCGCGCTGACCGCCGGCACCGCCATGATCATGTGGCTGGGCGAGCTGCTGACCGAGAAGGGCATCGGCAACGGCATGTCCGTGCTGATCTTCACCTCGATCGCCGCGCGCATCCCGGCCGAGGGCGGCTCGATCCTGCAGTCCCGCGGCGGCCTGGTCTTCGGCCTGGTGTGCGTGCTGGCCCTGGTCGTCATCGCCTCGGTCGTCTACGTCGAGCAGGCCCAGCGCCGCATCCCGGTGCAGTACGCCAAGCGGATGGTCGGCCGGCGCATGTACGGCGGCACCTCGACCTACCTGCCGCTGAAGGTGAACCAGGCCGGTGTCATCCCGGTCATCTTCGCCTCGTCGCTGCTGTACCTGCCGCAGCTGATCAGCCAGCTGCAGGGTGACTCCGCCGGGTCGGTCCGGCAGTTCTTCGAGACCTACGTCATCAACCAGTCCAGCCCGGTGCACATCGCCATCTACTTCGGCCTGATCGTGTTCTTCACGTACTTCTACGTGTCGATCACCTTCAACCCCGAGGAGCGCGCCGACGACATGAAGCGCTACGGCGGCTTCATCCCCGGCATCCGCCCCGGCCGCCCGACGGCCGAGTACCTGCAGTACGTGCTGTCGCGGATCACCCTGCCCGGGTCGATCTACCTGGGCCTGGTGGCGGTGCTGCCCAACCTCTTCCTGTCGATCACGCAGGAGGGCCAGAACCAGAACTTCCCGTTCGGCGGGACCGCAGTGCTGATCATGGTGGGAGTGGGCTTGGAGACGGTGAAGCAGATCGAGACGCAGCTCAACCAGCGCAACTACGAAGGGTTCCTGAAGTAGTGCGCGTCGTCCTCCTGGGCCCCCCCGGAGCGGGCAAGGGCACCCAGGCGCAGATCATCGCGGGCCGCCTCGGCGTCCCGGCCATCTCCACCGGCGACATCTTCCGGGCCAACGTCAGCGGGCAGACCGAGCTCGGCCAGCAGGCCAAGGTCTACATGGACGCCGGCGACCTGGTCCCCGACGAGATCACCGTGGCCATGGTCAGCGACCGGCTGGCCGAGCCCGACGCCAAGGCCGGGTTCCTGCTCGACGGGTTCCCGCGCACCATCGCGCAGGCCGAGCAGCTGCGCGACTCCCTCACCGACCTGGGCCAGACGCTGACCTGCGTGCTCGAGCTCGTCGTCGACGAGGAGGAGCTGGTGCGGCGGCTGTCGGGCCGGGTGGTCATCGTCGACGGCAAGCCGGTGCAGCGCGAGGACGACAAGCCCGAGACCGTGCGGCACCGGCTGGAGGTCTACCACCGCCAGACCGAGCCGCTCTCGGGCTGGTACGCCGACGCGGGCCTGCTGGCCCGCATCGACGCCATCGGCGAGATCGACGAGGTCACCGGCCGGGCCATGGACGCCCTCGCCGCGGCCGACACCGACGACCCGCAGGGCTGAGCCGGTGCGCCGCCGGGGGAGCCGGTGACCGCCGGGCTCCTCGGGCGGCTGCCGCTGGTCGCCCGGTGGAGGGGACGCATGATCCAGATCAAGACCGCGCACGAGATCGAGCTGATGCGCGCCGCCGGCCTGGTGGTCGCCGGTGCGCTCGCCGCCGTCCGGGCCGAGGTCCGGGCCGGGGTGACCACCGCCGAGCTGGACGCGGTCGCCGAGGACCACATCCGCACCGCCGGGGCGGTGCCCTCCTTCCTCGGGTACCACGGCTTCACCGGGACGATCTGCGCCTCGATCAACGACGAGGTGGTGCACGGCATCCCCGCCGCCGGCCGCACCCTCGCCGAGGGCGACAACATCTCCATCGACTGCGGCGCGATCCTGTCCGGCTGGCACGGCGACTCGGCGATCACGGTGACGGTGGGGGAGCCCTCCGCCGCCGACGCCGCGCTGATCGCGGTCACCGAGCGCTCCATGTGGGCGGGCCTGGCCCGGGCGCTGGCCGGCGGGCGGCTGACCGACATCAGCTCCGCGGTGGAGGACGCGATCACCGCCGAGGAGCACCGGTACGGCATCGTCGACCACTACGGCGGGCACGGCATCGGCACCGAGATGCACCAGGACCCGCACGTGCTCAACTACGGGCGCCCGGGTCGCGGCCCCAAGCTGGTCCCCGGCCTGGCGCTGGCGATCGAGCCGATGGTGACCGTCGGCGCCCCGGACACCGTCGAGCTCGAGGACGGCTGGACCGTGGTCACCGAGGACGGGTCGCGCGCCGCGCACTTCGAGCACACGGTGGCCATCACCCCCGAGGGCCCCTGGGTGCTCACCGCCGAGGACGGCGGCGTGGCGGGCCTGGCCCCCTTCGGCATCACCGCCCGTACCTGATCAGCGCCCCGGGTCACACCGACCCGGGGTTGGAACGGCTGTGACCTGCGGGGTACAGTGGCCGCTGGCGTTCGCGCCGTCCGTCGTCGTGCTGTGGCCGCATGCCGTCGGGCGCCCTCTGCGAGTACGCCCGCACCAGACACCCAGCACCACCCGTCCGCGCCCGAACCGGCGCCGGCGGGCCGCGAACCGGCGTGCGCCGGGGAGGAACACCAGATCGGGAGGCCGTACAGGGAATGGCGAAGAAGGACGGGGCCATCGAGGTCGAGGGTCGAGTCGTCGAGCCGCTCCCCAACGCGATGTTCCGGGTGGAGCTCCAGAACGGGCACCGGGTGCTCGCGCACATCAGCGGCAAGATGCGGCAGCACTACATCCGCATCCTGCCCGAGGACCGCGTGGTCGTGGAGCTCTCGCCCTACGACCTGACCCGCGGCCGCATCGTCTACCGCTACAAGTGACCGCCACGGGCCCGGCCGACCGCCGGGGCCCGTGACCACGAACGAGAAGAGAAATGAGGGCGGCACCGGTGAAGGTCCAGCCGTCGGTGAAGAAGATCTGCGACAAGTGCAAGGTGATCCGCCGGCACGGCCGGGTCATGGTCATCTGCGACAACGCCCGGCACAAGCAGCGCCAGGGCTGAGGGAGTAACAGGACATGGCACGACTGGCCGGCGTCGATCTGCCCCGCGAGAAGCGGATGGAGATCGCGCTCACCTACATCTACGGGATCGGCCCGACCTCGGCGAAGGCCACCCTGGCCGCGACCGGCGTCAGCCCGGACCTGCGCGCCAAGGACCTCTCCGACGAGGACCTGCTGAAGCTGCGCGACTACATCGACGAGCACTTCCGCGTCGAGGGTGACCTGCGCCGCGAGGTGGCCGCCGACATCCGCCGCAAGGTGGAGATCGGGTGCTACCAGGGGCTGCGGCACCGTCGCGGTCTGCCCGTCCGCGGGCAGCGCACCAAGACCAACGCGCGCTCCAGCAAGGGCCCGCGCAAGACCATCGCCGGCAAGAAGAAGGCCCGCTGACCCAGCGGTAGCCCTCACCGGCACCCGCCCCGGCCGTCGCGCCCCCGCAGAGGGGGCGGCCGCGGGCTCCTGCACCACCTCACGCTCCACACGGCCACGAACGAGAAGAGAGAGTCATGCCTCCCAGGGCACGCGCGGCGGGCGCCAAGAAGGTGCGCCGCAAGGAGAAGAAGAACGTCGCCCACGGTGCGGCGCACATCAAGAGCACCTTCAACAACACGATCGTGTCGATCACCGACCCCACGGGCAACGTGATCAGCTGGGCCTCGGCCGGGCACGTCGGGTTCAAGGGCTCCCGCAAGTCCACGCCGTTCGCGGCGCAGATGGCTGCCGAGAACGCCGCGCGCAAGGCGCAGGAGCACGGCATGCGGAAGGTCGACGTCTTCGTGAAGGGTCCCGGCTCCGGCCGCGAGACCGCCATCCGCTCCCTCCAGGCCACCGGCCTCGAGGTCGGGCAGATCTCCGACGTCACCCCCCAGCCGCACAACGGCTGCCGCCCCAAGAAGCGCCGCCGGGTCTGACCCGCGCCTTCTCTGACTCACTCTTAGAAACCCAGGGAGACCCGACGTGGCCCGCTACACCGGAGCCGACTGCCGCCTGTGCCGGCGCGAGAAGATGAAGCTGTTCCTCAAGGGCAGCAAGTGCGAGTCCGCCAAGTGCCCGATCGAGATCCGCCCCTACCCCCCGGGCGAGCACGGTCGCGGTCGCACCAAGGACAGCGAGTACCTCCTGCAGCTGCGCGAGAAGCAGAAGGCCCGCCGCATCTACGGCGTGCTGGAGAAGCAGTTCCGCGGCTACTACGAAGAGGCGAACAAGAAGACCGGCAAGACCGGTGAGGTCCTGCTGCAGATCCTCGAGTCCCGCCTGGACAACGTGGTCTACCGCGCCGGCTTCGCGAAGTCCCGCGACATGTCGCGCCAGCTGGTGCGCCACGGCCACATCAAGGTGAACGGCCGCAAGGTCGACATCCCCTCCTACCGCGTGTCGGCCAACGACATCGTCGAGGTCGCCGCGAAGTCCGCCGAGATGGTGCCCTTCCAGGTCGCCCAGGCCGAGGCCGGTTCCCGTCCGGTGCCCGCGTGGCTCGAGGTCATCTCCAGCCAGCTCAAGGTGCTCGTCCACTCGATCCCGGCCCGGCAGGTCATCGACACGCCGGTCCAGGAGCAGCTGATCGTCGAGCTCTACTCGAAGTAAGCGCACCACGACGGGGCGGGCAGACAGACGCCCGCCCCGTCGGCACGTCCCCTCACGGCGTCATATGGCGGTCGCCGGAGGACATGGAGGAGAACCACATGCTCATCGCACAGCGCCCCACCCTCACCGAGGAGACCATCGACGCCTCCCGGTCGCGGTTCGTCATCGAGCCGCTCGAGCCGGGCTTCGGCTACACCCTCGGCAACTCCCTGCGCCGCACCCTGCTGTCCTCGATCCCCGGCGCCGCTGTCACCAGCATCCGGATCGAGGGCACCCTGCACGAGTTCACCACCGTGCCGGGGGTCAAGGAGGACGTCACCGAGCTGATCCTGAACCTCAAGGGTCTGGTCGTCAGCTCCGACTCCGACGAGCCGGTCACCATGTACCTGCGCAAGCAGGGCCCCGGTGAGGTCACCGCCGCCGACATCGCGCCCCCGGCCGGTGTCGAGGTGCACAACCCCGACCTGCACATCGCCACCCTGAACGCCAAGGGCCGGCTGGAGATCGAGCTGGTCGTCGAGCGCGGCCGCGGCTACGTGCCGGCCACCCAGAACAAGCAGCCGGGCCAGGAGATCGGGCGGATCCCCGTCGACTCCATCTACTCCCCGGTGCTCAAGGTGACCTACGCCGTCGAGGCCACCCGCGTCGAGCAGCGCACCGACTTCGACCGCCTCGTGGTCGACGTCGAGACCAAGCCCTCCATCGAGCCCCGCGACGCCATCGCGTCGGCCGGCTCGACCCTGGTGGAGCTGTTCGGCCTGCTGCGCGAGCTGAACGTCGACGCCGAGGGCATCGAGGTCGGGCCCAGCCCGGCCGAGGCCGCCGACATCGCGAACTTCTCGATGCCGATCGAGGACATGGACCTCACGGTCCGGTCGTACAACTGCCTCAAGCGCGAGGGCGTGCACACCGTCGGTGAGCTCGTCACCCGTTCCGAGGCCGACCTGCTGGACATCCGCAACTTCGGTGCGAAGTCCATCGACGAGGTCAAGCTCAAGCTGGCCGCCATGGGTCTGGCGCTCAAGGACAGCCCGCCCGGGTTCGTCCCCACCTCGGTGGAGAGCTACGACGAGACCTACGACGACAGCTACCCCGGTGAGGCCCAGTACGCCGACGGCCAGGAGTACACCGAGGGCGACTACCGCGAGACCGAGCAGCTCTGATCGACGGAACCCGCTGTCCCCACCGGGGGCGGCGGGTTCCCGCCGGGAGCGGCACCTGCCGCGACCGGAGTTCCACCCATCAGTGACACGCGCGGCCGGCAGCACCCCGGCGGCCTGAGGAAGGACCTCCCATGCCCACCCCCACCAAGGGCCCCCGCCTCGGCGGTTCGCCGTCGCACGAGCGGCTGATGCTGGCGAACCTCGCCACCTCGCTGTTCGAGCACGGCCGGATCACCACCACCGAGACCAAGGCCAAGCGGCTGCGCCCGCTGGCCGAGAAGCTCATCACCATGGCCAAGCGCGGCGACCTGCACGCCCGCCGCCAGGTGATGACCCAGATCCGGGACAAGGACGTGGTCCACCACCTCTTCGCCGAGATCGGCCCCCGGTACGAGAACCGTCCCGGTGGCTACACCCGCATCACCAAGGTCGGCCCCCGCAAGGGCGACAACGCGCCGATGGCCGTCATCGAGCTCGTCGAGGCCCTGACCGTCGGCCAGCAGGCCGTCGGCGAGGCCGAGCGCGCCCGCGGCACCCGGTTCGCCTCCGGTGCCGGTTCGTCCGCCGCCGCCGGCGAGGTGACCGCGTCCTCGACCGAGGTCGCCGACGAGGCCAGCGACCAGGCCGACGCCGAGGCCACCACCACCGAGGTCTTCACCCCGGACGGCGAGGCCCAGGACGAGACCACCACCGAGCCGGAGCCGACCGCCGAGAACGGCGTCGTGGTCGAGGCCGACGGCGTCTCGCCCGAGGTCGCCGACGCGGCCGCCGCCGAGGTCAACGCCGCGGAGAACGCCGACGCCGCGACCGCCGGCGACGACGCCCCCGGCGGGGAGTCGCAGCCCGACCCGAAGTGATGCCCCGCTGAGCACCAGCACGGCCGACGAGCCCGCCACCGGTACCAGTGGCGGGCTCGTCCGCGTCCGGCTGGACATCGCCTACGACGGGACGGCCCTGCACGGCTGGGCCCGGCAGCGCACCGTGCGCACCGTGCAGGCCGACCTCGAGCTCGCGCTGTCCACGGTGCTGCGCCACGACGTCGACCTCACCGTCGCCGGCCGCACCGACGCCGGCGTGCACGCCACCGGCCAGGTCGCCCACCTGGACCTGCCCGCCGACGTCTGGGCGCAGCACCGCGACCGGCTGCTCCGCCGGCTGCGCGGCACCCTCCCGCCCGACGTCGTCGTCACCGCGGCGGGCCCGGCCCCCGAGGGGTTCGACGCCCGGTTCGCAGCCCTCGCCCGGCACTACGCCTACCGGCTCACCGACGCCGTGGCCGGCCCGTCGCCGCTGCGCCGGTGGGACACCGTGGGCTGGCCCCGCCGGCTCGACGTCCCGGCCATGCGGGTGGCGGCCGCGCTGCTGCTGGGCCAGCACGACTTCGCCGCCTTCTGCCGGCGCCGCGAGGGCGCGACGACGATCCGGGTCCTGCAGGCGCTGGACGTGGCCCGCGAGGGCGACCTGGTGACCGTGTCGGCGTCCGCGGACGCCTTCTGCCACTCCATGGTGCGCAGCCTCGTCGGCGCGCTCCTGGCCGTGGGGGAGGGGCGCCGGGGTGCCGACTGGCCCGCCTCGCTGCTCGCGCGCACCAGCCGGTCCGACGAGGTGCCGGTGGCCCC
>Ga0325400_1000719_pt1 | contig 25458 bp, 21 predicted proteins | sample PopdelMetagenome_2_FD_205662 | JGI IMG/M metagenome (GOLD analysis project Ga0325400, IMG submission 205662) | Populus deltoides microbial communities from Bellville, Georgia, United States - Xylem-PdKOR-R1 | ecosystem: Host-associated > Plants > Phyllosphere > Stem > Wood/Secondary xylem...
CGGCGGCGGTCACAACCGCTGAAGCACCAGGCTGGCGTTGGTGCCGCCAAAGCCGAAGCTGTTGTTGAGGATTGCGTCCACCTTGCGCCGCTTGGCGACGTTGGGGACGAGGTCGACGCCCACGCAGCTCTCGCTCGGATTGTCGAGGTTGATCGTCGGCGGCACCACGCCATCGCGGATGGCGAGGATGCCGAAGATCGCCTCCACCGCGCCCGCGCCGCCGAGCAGGTGACCGATCATCGACTTGGTCGACGACATGGACACGTGGTCGAGCGCGTCGCCGAACAGCCTCCGCACCGCGCCCAGCTCAAGCTCGTCGCCCATCGGGGTCGAGGTGCCATGCGCGTTGATATAGTCGATGTCCTTGGGCTCCAGGCCGGCCTTGCGGAGCGCCATCGCCATCGACCGGTAGGCGCCGTCGCCCTCAGGGTGGGGTGCGGTGACGTGATAGGCGTCGCCCGACAGGCCGTACCCCGTGACCTCCGCATAGATGTGCGCGCCACGCGCGCGGGCATGCTCCAGTTCCTCGAGCGCCACGATGCCGGCGCCCTCGCCCATCACGAAGCCATCGCGCGCCTGGTCGTAGGGGCGGCTCGCCCGCTCGGGCTGGTCGTTGAAGTGCGTGGACAGGGCCTTGGCCTGCGCGAAGCCGGCGATGCCGAGCGGGCAGATCGCGCTCTCGGCGCCGCCCGCCAGCATGACGTCGGCATCGTCCATCGCAATCATGCGCGCAGCGTCGCCGATCGCGTGGGCGCCCGTCGAGCAGGCGGTGACGACGGCATGGTTGGGGCCGCGCAGCCCGTACTTGATCGACACCTGGCCGGACACGAGGTTGATCAGCCGGCCATGGACGAAGTGCGGCGACACGCGCCGCGGGCCCTTGGTGTAGCGGACGATTGACTCGCTCTCGATCCCCGGCAACCCGCCGATGCCCGAGCCGATCGAGCAGCCCACGCGGCAGCTGTCCTCGTAGGATAGGTCGGTCAGACCCGCATCCTCCAGCGCCTGGCCGGCGGCGTCGATGCCGAAGACGATAAACGGATCGACCTGGCGCTGCACCTTGTGGTCGACGCGCTTGCCGGCGTCGAAGCCCCAGGGATGGTCAGCCGGCTTGACCTCGCACGCCACCTGGCAGACCTGGTCCGAAGGATCGAAGCGGGCGATGCGGGCCGCGCCCGAGCGGCCGGCGACGATGTTGGCCCAGCTCGTCTCCACATCGCCGCCTACCGGCGTGACGAGCCCCAGCCCGGTGACGACGACGCGCCGCATGCCTCTCTCCTCTTGCAGCCGCTCCGGCGGCTACCGGGATCTCGCGAGGAGGCGCGCTCCGTTGCCACGATATCCCGGCCTGCCGCCGGAACGACGCTATAAACTGAAACGGCTCCCCGACATGCCGCCGGGGAGCCGTCCATGACCTACCCGGCGATCAGCCCTTGTGGGTGTCGATGTAGCCGATCGCGTCCTTGACGGTGGTGATCTTCTCGGCGGCGTCGTCGGGGATTTCCACGCCGAACTCCTCCTCGAACGCCATCACCAGCTCGACGATGTCGAGGCTGTCGGCGCCGAGATCGTCGATGAAGCTCGCATCCTCCGTGACCTTCTCCTGCTCGACGCCGAGATGCTCGACGACGATCTTCTTCACGCGCTCGGCGGTCTCGCTCATGGGGTATTTGCCTTCCCTCAAATTTCTCGGTCGCGCCCTACCCGCGGCTCGGGCGAGCCGCAAGGGGCGGGCTCAGAGCATCGCCATGCCACCATTGACGTGGATCGTCTGCCCCGTGACATACCCAGCCTCGCGCGAGGCAAGGTACGAAACCGCCGCCGCGACATCCGCTCCCTGGCCGAGCGTCCCGGCGGGGATGCGGCCCAGGATCGCCGTCTTCTGCGCCTCGTTCAGCGCATCGGTCATGGCGCTGGCGATAAAGCCCGGCGCCACGCAATTGACGGTGATGCTGCGGCTGGCGAGCTCCTGCGCCAGCGCCTTGCTCATCGCGGTCAGCCCGCCCTTGGACGCGGCATAATTGGCCTGGCCCGGATTGCCCGTCCAGCCAACCACGGACGTGATCGACACGATGCGTCCGAAGCGCGCCTTCATCATCGGGCGCGCGGCGGCGCGGATCAGGCGGAATGCCGCCTCCAGATTGACGGACAGGACCGTGTCCCATTCCTCGTCCTTCATGCGCATGACGAGGTTGTCGCGCGTCACGCCCGCATTGTTGACGAGGATGTCGAGCTTGCCGCCCACGGCCTCCATGGCCTGCGGCACCAGCGCCTCGACGGCGGCCGCGTCCGACAGGTCGCATGGCACGACGACGGCATCGCCGATCTCCCCCGCCACCGCACCCAGCGCGTCGGCCCGCGTGCCCGACAGCGCCACGCGCGCACCCTGGGCAGCGAGCGCCCTCGCCACCGCCGAACCGATGCCGCCGGACGCACCCGTCACCAGCGCGGTCATGCCTGCCAGGTCGAACATCAATCCTTCCCCTCTTTCGCCCGGTTCGCTGGTCACAGCGTCGCCGCCAAGGCCTCTATATCGCCCATGCCGACCACGCTTGTCGTGCGCACGTCGGGCGCGATGCGTTTCACCATCGGCCCCAGCACCTTGGCGCCGAGCTCGACGAACTCAGTCACCCCCGCTTCAACCATCGCCAGCACGCTTTCACGCCAGCGCACCGTGCCCGTGACCTGGGCTACTAGCAGGTCGCGGATGGCGTGCGGGTCGGCTACGGGCGCGGCCGAAACATTGGCGAAGACCGGCACCAGTGGGGCACGGATCGCGGCCGCGGCGAGCGCCTCGGCCATCGCGTCGGCGGCGGGTTGCATCAGCCGGCAGTGGAACGGCGCCGAGACGGGCAGCGGCACCGCGCGCTTGACGCCGCGCGCCTTGGCCAAGGCCATCGCCCGCTCAACTGCGGCCTGGTGACCGGAGATCACCACCTGTCCGCCACCATTGTCGTTGGCGGCCTCGCACACTTCGCCGTCCGCCGCGTCGGCGCAGATCGCCTGCGCCTGATCCATCTCTACGCCCAACAGCGCAGCCATGGCACCCTCGCCCGCAGGCACCGCGGCCTGCATCGCCTCGCCCCGACGCCGCAGCAGCCGCACGGTGGTGGCAAGGTCGATCGCCTGCGCCGCGCACAAGGCGCTATACTCGCCGAGCGAATGACCGGCGACGAAAGCCGCTTTCTCCGTCAGCCGCACGCCGCCCTCCGCTTCAAGGACCGCCAGCACCGCGACCGCGTTGGCCATGATCGCCGGCTGCGCATTCTCGGTCAGGGTGAGCCGGTCGGCGGGCCCTTCGGCCATCAGGCGGGAAAGCCGCTCGCCCAGCGTATCGTCCACTTCCTCCAGCACGGCACGCGCCGCTACGCTGGCGGCCGCCAGTTCGGCACCCATGCCGACGGCCTGACTGCCCTGGCCGGGGAAGATGAATGCACGCAACCGGACGTCCTCCTCTTGGGCGGGGCGCGCCGGACTAGGAAGGCGGGGCAGCCATGGCAAGCCGCCCCGCCAGCGCTCAGAAGCGGAAGTTGGCCGTTGCGCTGATGTTGTGCGTCACGAAGCGCGAATGGCTGCGGGCGAAGACGGTGCCGCCGCTATTGGCCAGGATGAACGGATTGGTCGCAGGCTGCGTGCCGCGCGTCACGTCCACGCGCGCGCCATCGTCATCCAGGCTGGTGAACAGATATTGCAGGCCGAGCGACAGGTGCCGCGCCACGCGCTGCTCCACGCCGCCGCCGACGCGATAGCCGAACACCTTCTCGTCGCCGTAGATGCGGTACGCATTGCCCGTATTGCTGGACCGGATCGTGTTCTTCATCTTCGCCCAGACGACGCCGCCCGTCCCGTAAACGAGCGTGTTGCGCCGGGCGCCGAGCGCGTAGCCGACCCGGCCGCGCACGCCCGCATTCTCCTGCATCTGCCGGGTCATCGTGTAATAAGCCGGCGTGGTGCTGAACGCGGTCACGGAATCGGTCGCGAAGCCGTAGCCGCCCTCCGCCACCGCGCCGATCACCAGCCCGCCGAGGTCGAAGTCGAAACCGGCATGGATGCCGAGATCCAGGCTGTCATCGTCCTTGCCGCAGCCGCTTGCGGGGGTCACGTTGCGCGCGCTGCCGCCGCAGAAGCCGGGCGAGAAGGCATTGGCGCCCGTCGCGGTCCGCACGGTGTCGCCGAACGTTCCGTTGCGATCGGTGTCGAAGTTGATCCGCTCGCTGCCGTCCTTGGGCTGGAAGCTGTAGCCCGCGCGCACGCCGGCATAGGCGCCCGTCCAGCTCGTCTCGTCGGCGGTCTGCGCCAGCGCCGGGGTGGCGGCAAGCGCCGCGAGCAACACGATCTTCATCGGAACCTCCCTTTGGTGATGCCGCTCAAGGCCGCCGCCGCCCCGAACGATCCGGCGGACACAAAACTTTACACACCAAGCCCGCCTTGCCTTTCGCCGCCTCGCGCGGCATAGCGGCGGCGTGGCGGGGTGGACGATGTCCGCGCCCGCTGCTGCCATTGAACGACGGCCGGAGGGGCGACCGCATGGGGCGGCGTCAGCGATCGGCAGGAGAAACGGACTTATGGCTCTCTACGAGCATGTGTTCCTTGCGCGCCAGGATCTGGCACAGGCGCAGGTGGACGCCCTGGCGGAAACCGCCAGCAACATCGTCACCGAAGGCGGCGGCAAGGTCGTCAAGACGGAGAATTGGGGCCTGCGCAGCCTCGCCTATCGCGTCGCGCGCAATCGCAAGGCGCATTACGTGCTGCTCGAGATCGACGGCCCCGCGCCGATCATCGCCGAGCTGGAGCGCCAGACCTCGATCAACGAGGACGTGATCCGCTTCATGACCGTGCGCGTCGACGCGCACGAGGCCGGCCCGTCCGCGATGATGCGTCGTGGCGAGCGCCGTGACCGCGAGGGCCGCGACCGTGACCGCGGCGAGCGTGGTGGGGACCGCGGCGGCGACCGCGATCGCGATCGGGGCGGCGACCGTCCGCGCCGCGACGACCGCGACGCGGCGTAAGGGGAGATCAGATCATGGCCCGTGCATTTTTCCGCCGTCGCAAGAGCTGCCCCTTTTCCGCCAAGGATGCGCCCCGGATCGACTACAAGGATGTCCGCCTGCTCCAGGGCTTCGTGTCGGAGCGCGGCAAGATCGTGCCGTCGCGCATCACCGCCGTGTCCGCCAAGAAGCAGCGCGAGCTCGCGCAGGCGATCAAGCGCGCGCGTCACATCGGGCTCCTGCCCTACATCGTAAAGTAAGGAGCGCCTCATGGACGTGATCCTGCTCGAGCGGGTCGAGAAGCTCGGCCACATCGGCGACGTCGTTTCGGTCAAGAACGGCTTCGCCCGCAACTATCTCCTGCCCAACAAGAAGGCGCTGCGCGCGAACGATGCCAACCGGCGCGTGTTCGATGCGAACCGCGCGCAGATCGAGGCCGACAATGCCGCCCGCCGTTCGGACGCGGTCACCGCCTCCAAGGATGTCGACGGCAAGACGCTGACCTTGATCCGCCAGGCGTCCAACACCGGCCAGCTTTACGGTTCGGTGTCGGCGCGCGACCTGGCCGATCTGTTGGCTGCCGACGGCATCAAGGTCGGCAAGAGCCAGATCGTGCTCGATCGTCCGATCAAGGCGATCGGCATGAGCGAGGTGCGCATCGCGCTCCACCCCGAGGTGGCGGTGACCATCAAGGTCAACGTCGCGCGCTCGGCCGACGAGGCCGAGATGCAGGCGCAGGGTGTCGACGTCATGGCGCAGATGTTCGAGCGCGACGTGGCGGGCTTTACCGAAGACCGCGACCCCAACGCCGAACCGGGCGAGATCGCGCAGGCGGACTGACCCTATTCCCCTCCCCCGTGCACGGGGGAGGGACGTTCGGAACGACGGCGGTTCACGAGCGCTTCGCTTCCATGCAGCAGGATGTCGATGTCGCTATCGTCGGTGCGGGTGCGGCCGGCATTGCCGCCGCGCGCCGCCTCATCGACCGCGGCCGCACTGTCCTGCTGGTCGAGGCGCTGGACCGCGTCGGCGGCCGCGCTCATACTGTGCTACTCGACGGCCACGCTTGCGACCTCGGCTGCGGCTGGCTGCATTCCGCCACGCGCAACCCGCTGGTTGCCGTCGCCGAAGCGGAAGGCCTGCCTGTCCACCGCGCGGAGCCGGCGTGGCGCCGCCAGTTGCGCAATCTCGGCTTTCCCGAAGCCGACCAGCATGCGGCGCAGGCGACCTACGCTGCGCTGCTGCAGCGGCTCCACCAGCGTCCGTCCAGCGATTGCGTGGGCGATCTCGTCGCCCCCGACGAGCCGTGGCGACCCTTCCTGGAGGCAATGAGCGGCTATTATAACGGCGCGCCGCTGGCCGAGCTGTCGGTCACCGACTTCCTCGCTTATGACGACAGCGCCACCGACCATAATTGGCGTCTGCCCGGCGGTTACGGCACATTGTTCGCGCATCTCGCCAACACGCTGCCGGCGACGCTCGGCACGACCGTATCAGCGATCGACCATGGCGGCACGCATGTGCTGGTCGAGACCAACCACGGCACGGTCCGCGCGGCCGCGGCGATCGTCACCGTTTCCACCGGCGTTCTCGCCCGCGGCGGCATCGCCTTCCGCCCCGCAATCGACGACCACCTCCATGCCGCGACCGGCCTGCCGCTCGGCTTGGCCGACAAGCTGTTCCTGCGTCTGCCCGACGATCATAGCCTGCCGGCCGAAAGCCACCTGACCGGCGACCCGCACGCGGCCGGCACGGGCAGCTACTATATCTGCCCCTTCGGCCGCCCGCTGATCGAAGCTTTCTTCGGCGGCGCAGGCGCGCGCGCGCTGGAGGCGCAGGGCGAGGCCGCCGCGCTCGCCTTCGCCCGCGAGGAGCTCGGCGCGCTGCTCGGCCGCACGCTGGCGGATCGGCTCGAGCCGCTGCGCTGGACCGAGTGGGGCCAGGATGCCGCGTTCGGCGGCTCGTACAGCCACGCCCTTCCCGGCCGCGCCGCCGACCGCGCCGTGCTCGCCACGCCGCCGTCCGACCGGCTGCACTTCGCGGGCGAGGCCTGCTCGGCCACCGACTTCTCCACCGCGCACGGCGCGTGGGCGACGGGATTGGCTGCGGCCGATCGCATCGCGGCGATGCTGGGCTGAGCCGGCGCGTGCAGGACCGCATCCGCACCTGGCTGCGCTGGCTGCTCGCCGCCGCCTTCCTTTTCGCCGGCTACAAGCACATCACCGATCCCGGCACCTTCCTGCCGATCGTACCCGGCTGGGTCCCCGCGCCGCGGACGACCGTCCTGTTGACGGGCTGGTGCGAACTGGCAGGCGCAGTCGGCCTGATCATCCCGCACACACGCTGGTGGGCGGGTGTCATGCTCGCGCTTTATGCAGTGTGCGTCTTCCCGGCCAATATCGGCCATGCGCTGTTCCACCCCGGCTACGGAGTCGGCGCGCTTGGCTGGTGGTATCACGGGCCCCGGCTCACATTCCAGCCGGTGATCGTGTGGTGGTGCCTGTGGGCTGCGCGCGTGATCGACTGGCCCGCCCATCGCTGACCCGGCAGCGGCTAAAGCGCCAGGGCCAGCTGCGGCTCCTCCTCCGCCCCCAGGCTCGACAGGCTTAGCCCCAGCAGGCGCACGCCCAGCGGCACCGGCCCCAGCGCCTGGAGCAAGCTCTGCCCCGCCTCGCCGATCGTCGCCCGGTCGCCCACCGGCATCGCGAAGCTCTTCGCGCGCGTGATCTGCCGGAAGTCGGCAAACTTCACCTTCAGCGTCACCGTACGCCCGCGCGCGCCCGACCGCTCCAGCCGTTCCATCAGCGCGTCCAGCACGGGTTCCAGCGCCGCCCGCAAGGCTTCCGGCTCGTGCACATCGGCGGAGAAGGTCCGTTCCGCTCCCACCGACTTGCGCTCGCGATGCGCGCGCACGGGCCGATCGTCCTGCCCCCGCGCCGCGCGGTACAGATATTCGGCGAAGCTGCCAAAATGCGTCTGCAGGAAGGGCAGGCCCTGCGCGCGCAGATCGGCGCCCGTGTGGATGCCCAGTTCCGCCATGCGCGCGGCCGTGCGCGGACCCACGCCGTGGAAGCGCGCCACCGGCAGCCCGGCGACGAAGCCCGGCCCCTTGGCCGGCGTGATGATGCACAGCCCGTCCGGCTTGTTCTGGTCGGATGCCAGCTTCGCGATGAACTTGTTGTACGACACACCCGCCGACGCGGTTAGGCCTGTCTCAGCACGGATGCGCGCGCGGATTGCCTCCGCCACCTTTCGGGCCGAGGCGACGCCGGATACATCCAGATAGGCTTCGTCCAGCGACAGCGGCTCGATCACGTCCGTATGCTCGGCGAAGATCGCGCGTATCTGCGCAGACACGGCCGCATAGACTTCAAACCGTGGCTTCACGAACAGCAGGTCGGGGCAGCGCCGCCGTGCGGTGACCGACGCCATCGCCGACCGCACCCCGAACACGCGCGCCTCGTAGCTCGCCGCCGCGACTACGCCGCGCTCGCGCGACCCGCCGACCGCCACCGGTCGCCCGCGCAGCGAAGGATCGTCTCGCTGCTCGACCGAGGCGTAGAAGGCGTCCATGTCGACATGGATGATCTTGCGCCGAGTGTCGCCGCCGCCATCCGAGTCGGGCACGCCCTCTGCCATGGAACAGGCATAGAACAGCGAAGGGTGCGGGTCACCCCCGCCGGTCCCGGTCGCCATGGTTGCGGCCGAGCCGGCGGACGTCGTCCGTTCAGCGCGGCGTCTGTGGGGTAGTGCTGGTCGCGCCGGTACCGGCAGCGCCACCGGTGGTAGTGGGCGTCGTGCTGTACGGCTGGGTGCGGCCTGCCTGACCACCCATCATGGCACCCGTGGTGCTGCCCGCGCCCACCATTCCGGCCGTACCCGCACCGGCCCCCGTCGCGGAAGTGGACCCGGTCGCCCCGACGCTGGTGCCGGACGCGCCCGCCATGCCGCCGGTGCCAGTGCCCACGCCCGCACCGACCGAGCCCGTCATGGCGCCGGGCGTCCCCGCCGCACGGCCAGACATCGCCCCGGGGCTGGCGGACGCGCCGGTGGTGGCGCTGCCGCCGGCCATGCCACCCGCTGCGGCGCCGCCGCTGGTCTGGGCGAATGCAGGGACGGCCGCGGCAGCCGCGAGAGCAAGGAGTAGCTGGCGCATGACGTGAGTCTCCGAGAAGGGGCGATCCCCTCCGATATCCACAAGAACGTCGGCGGCGCGGGTTCGGTTGCCGCGGACGGGCGCGAGGTCAGCCGCGCCGCACCGGTTGCGGCGACGCGCGCGCCGCCAAGCACGCGACCGCGCCGCCCGCGAGCCAGCCCGCCACCACGTCGCTCGCCCAATGCACGCCAAGCAGCACGCGGGTAGCGCCCACCAGCAGCGCCACCGCCACGCCGAGCACCAGCCCGATCCGTGCGCCGCTGCCCCCGCGCAGCGATCCCAGGAACAGGCCCAAGAGCGGATACAGCGTCATGCAGCCCGCGGCATGGCCGCTGGGGAAGCTCCACGCATCCGCCGTCGCCAGCCGCCACGGCAGATCGGGTCGCGCGCGCGCCGCAAAGGCCTTGATCAGCTCCACGCCCGCGCCCTCGCCCGCCCATCCGGCGACGAGCGCCGCCGCCGAACGGACCCGGCCGACGCAGCCGAGCGCCGCCGCCGCCGCCAGCGCCCCGGCCGCGCGGATGCCGCCGTCGCCCAGGTGCGTCGCCGCGCGCGCGCCCGTTACCAGCCAGCGCGGGAAGTCGGCCACGCCCGGACGCCCCGGTTCACGCAACGCGGCGAGGATCCAGCGGTCGAAGCCATGCGCCCAGCCGCCATAGACGCACGCCGCAACGCCGGCGAACAGCAACAGCAGGATCGGCGCGACGCCCAGCGCCGACCGGCTCAACCGGCGGCGGCGGTTGGCCACGATCCGCCGATCGCCTGGATCAGCGCCACCGCGGCCACCTGCCGGTCGACGATCGCCTGCGCCTCCGTCTGGCGCGCATTGAGCGCGGTCGCCTGCGCCGTGATCACGTCCGTGTAGGCGATCTGCCCGGCGAGATATTGGTTCTGGGTCAGCTGCTCCACCTGGTTGGCCGCCTGCGCCGCCACCGTGCGCTGGTCGCCGACATAGGCCAGCACGCCCGCCGCGGCGAGATTGTCCTCCACCTGGCCGAACGCGGTCAGCACCGTCTGGCGATAGGTTGCCACCTGCTGCTCCCAGGCCGCGCGCGCCTGCTGCACGCGCGCCGATCGCCCGCCGAAGTCGAGCAAGGTCTGCGCCACCTGCGCGCCCAGCGACCACAGGCTGCTGGACGCGTCGAACAGCGATCCCAGGCTGCCGGAGTTGAGGCCGACGCTGCCAGACAGGCGCAGCGTCGGGAAGAAGGCGGCGCGCTCCACGCCGATCGCGGCGTTGGCTGCGGCCACGCGCCGTTCGGCCGCGGCCACGTCCGGCCGCCGTTCCAGCAGCGCCGACGGCAGTGTGGCGGGCACCACCGGCACCATGCGATTCCAGTCCTGTTCGGCCAGCTGGAAGGTGGACGGATTGTCGCCCACCAGGATGGCGATGGCATGCTCCAGCAGCGCGCGCTGGCGGGTCAGGTCGGCGGCGTTGGCCTGCGCGGAGTTCAGCTGCGTCTGCGCCTGCAGCACGTCCACCTTGGCGGCGACGCCCTCGCGGTAGCGGTTGTTGGTGATCGTCAGCGCCCGGTTATAGGCCACCACCGTCGCATCCAGGATGCGCTTCTGCGCCTCCAGCCCGCGCAGCTGGAAATAGTTGGTGGCAAGCTCGCCCTGCGCGGACAAGGTCGCGTTCGCCAGGTCGCCCGCGCTCGCCTGCGCCAGGCCGCGCTGCTGGCGCACGCCGTTCAGCACCGAACCCCACAGGTCGGGCTCCCACGTGGCGCCGAGCGACAGCGTGTAGCGCCGGCTGCTAGCCCCGCGCGTCACGGTGGTGCCCGTGCCCGTGCCTCCCGTCCCGGTACCCGTCCCCGTGCCTGTGCCGCCAGTGCCCGTGCCGGTCCCGCCCGTTCCGGTGCCGGTGCCTCCCGTGCCCGTGCCGCTGGTGGAGCCGCCGGTCTGGTTGATGACCTGGCCGCCGATGATGGTCGTCTGGCCGCCGCCGAACGAGCCCGCGCGCGTGGCGTTGCCCGACAGGTCGATCTGCGGGAACAGCGCGGACCGTGCCTCACGCACGGCGGCGCGCGCCTGCGCATAAGCGGCGGCCTGCGCCGCCACATTCTGGTTGTTGACGCTGACCCGCCGTTCCAGCCGATCAAGCTCCGGATCGTTGAACAGCAGCCACCATTCACCCTTGGCGACCGCATCGGCGGGCGCCGCGCTGCGCCAGCCCGGCGCCTCCTTGAAGGCGAGCGGCGTCACCGTGCTCGGCACGCGGTACTTGGGCGCCAGGTTGCAACCCGACAGGGAGGTCGCGGCAGCGAGGACAGCGATCGGCAGTGTCTTGGTCATGCGGGCTTCAATCCAGGGCGGCGCGCGAACCGCTGCTCGTTGGGCGACCGCTTCCGGAAGCGGTCCAGCGCGAGATACACGACGGGGGTGGTCAGCAGCGTCAGGAACTGGCTGGCGATCAGCCCGCCGACGATGGCGATGCCGAGCGGCCGGCGCAACTCCGCGCCGTCGCCGAAGCCGATGGCGAGCGGCAGCGCCCCGAACGCGGCCGCCATGGTCGTCATCAGGATCGGGCGGAAGCGCATCAGGCTCGCCTCGCGGATCGCGGCGAGGGACGACAGCCCGCGCGACCGCTCCGCCTCGAGCGCGAAGTCGATGATAAGGATGGCGTTCTTCTTGACGATGCCGATCAGCAGGATGAGGCCGATGAGCGCGATCATGTCGAACTGCGATCCCGTGACCAGCAGCGCCAGCACCGCGCCGATCCCCGCCGACGGCAGCGTCGAGAGCACGGTCAGCGGGTGGATCGCGCTTTCGTACAGCACGCCGAGCACGATATAGATCACAACCAGCGCCGACAGGATCAGGATCGGCATGGTGGAGGTGGATTGCTGGAACACCTTGGCCGTGCCCGCGAACTCGCCATGCACCTGGCCGGGAAAGGCGAGGCTCGCCTGCACCTCCGCGATGCGCGCGGCCGCCTGGCCCAGCGACACGCCGTTCGCCAGGCTGAAGCTGATGGTGGCGGACGGCCCCGCATCCTGATGGTTGACCTGCGCCGCGGTGGAGCCCGTGGACCAGCGCGCGATGGCGGACAGCGGCGTCATCGTCGCGGCCGTCGTGTTGACCGCCGCCCCCGCCGCCTGGTCGCGCCCCTGGCCGGTCGAGGAGGCGGGCGTCGACCCGCTCACGCCGGCGCCCGTGCCGATGGTGGTGGCCGCGGCGCTTGTGCCCGTCGTGGCCGACGCGCCGGGCAGGCCGGTGGAGACGTTGCCGGTGGTCGGGCTCGCCGCCGTGCCCGTGCCCGACAGCGGCAGGTAGATGTTGTTGAGCGCATCCGGCGTGCCCGTGAACTCGGGCGCGACCCCCATTACCACGTGATATTGATTGAGCCCGCTGTAGATCGTCGCCACCTGCCGTTGGCCGAAGGCGTCGTACAGCGTGTTGTCGATCACCTGCGGCGTCACGCCGACGCGCGATGCGGCGTCGCGATCGATCTGGACGAACACCTCCGCGCCGCCTTCCGCCACGTCGACGTTGACGTCCGTCAGCATCCGCTCCTTCTTGAGCGCGTTGGCGAGGCGCGGCGCGGCCTTGGCCAGCACCTCCGGTTCGTCGGCCTTGAGCGTATATTGGTAGCTCGCATTGCCGCCGCGCCCGCCCACCTGCATGTCCTGCACCGGCATCAGGAAGGTGGCGACGCCCGTGATCCGCGACAGCTTCGGACGGATGCGGTTGATGACCTCGCGCGAGCTGTCGCGCTCGCGCCGGGGCTTCAGGATGGTGAACAGGAAGCCGCCGCCCGCGCGTGATCCACCGGTGAACGCGACCACGTTCTTCACCGCCGGGTCGCGCCGGATCACCGCCACGATCTGGTCCAGCTTGCCCTGCATGTCCTGAAACGAGATGCTCTGGTCGGCGCGCAGGCCTCCCATCAGCGATCCCGTATCCTGTTCGGGGAAGAAGCCCTTGGGGATTGTGACCAGCAGGAACACGTTGAGCAGCACCGTCGCCGCCAGCATCAGCAGGGTAGCGCCGCGATTGGCCAGCGCCCAGTCCAGGCTCCGCGTGTAGCGCGCCTGCACGCGCGCGAACATCCGCTCGGAAAAGCGCGCGAAGCGGCCCTCCCGGTTCTCCCCATGCGGCTTCAGGATCAGCGCCGCGACCATCGGCGTGGTGGTGAGCGACAGCACCAGGCTGATCAGCACCGCCACCGTCATGGTGATCGCGAACTCGCGGAACAGCCGGCCGATGATGCCGCCCATGAACAGGAGCGGGATGAACACCGCGACCAGGCTGATGGAGATGGACAGTACGGTGAAGCCCACCTCGCGCGCACCGCGCAGCGCGGCGTCGAACGGCCGCATCCCCTCTTCCACGTGGCGGCTGATATTCTCCAGCACGACGATGGCGTCATCCACCACGAAGCCCGTCGCCACAGTCAGCGCCATCAGCGACAAGTTGTTGAGGCTGAAGCCAGCGAGATACATGATCCCGATCGTTCCGAGCAGGCTGGTCACCACCGCCACCGCCGGCACCACCGTCGCGCGCAGCGAGCGCAGGAACACCGACACGACCACCACGACCAGCAACGTCGCGATCACCAAGGTCACCTCCACCTCGCGCAGCGACGCGCGGATGGTGGTGGTGCGATCGTTCGCCACGTCGATGGTGATGTCGCTCGGGATGGCGGCGCGCAGCGCGGGCAGCTGCGCCTTCACCGAGTCCACCACCTTGATGATGTTCGCACCGGGTTGGCGGCTGATGATCACGTTCACCGCGCGCTTGCCGTTGAACACCCCCATCGTGCGGATGTCCTCCGGCCCGTCATAGACGTTGGCCACGTCCGACAGGCGGACGGCGATGCCGTTGCGCCACGCCACCACGATGCCGGCATAGTCCGCCGCCTTCAGGCCGACGGTGGTGCCGTAGATCTGCCAGGCGGTGCCGCCGCCCTCCAGCACGCCGCGCGGCCGGTTGGCGCTGGTGGACGAGATGGCGGTGCGCACATCCTCCAGCGGGATGCCGTAGCGGGAGAGCGCCAGCGGGTTAAGGTCGACGCGCACCGCCGGCAGCGCGGCGCCCCCCAGCTCGACGTCGCCCACGCCCTTCACCTGCAGCAATCGCTGCTGCACGATGTTGGAGACGGTGTTGTAGATCTCCTCCGGCGGCCGCGTCTTGCTGGTCAGCGCGATGATCATGATCGGCGCGTCGGCGGGGTTGGCCTTGCGGTAGCTGGGGTTGGAGCGGAGCGTCGCCGGCAGGTCGGCGCGCGCCGCGTTGATCGCCGCCTGCACGTCGCGCGCGGCGCCGTCGATATTGCGCGACAGGTCGAACTGCGCGGTGATCCGCGCCGAACCGATGCCCGACTGGCTGGTCAGCTCGGTGATGCCGGCGATGGTGGCGAGCCGCTTCTCCAGCGGCGAGGCGACGCTCGTCGCCATGGTCGTCGGGCTCGCGCCGGCCAGCTGCGCCTGCACCTGCACCGTCGGGAAATCGACCTGCGGCAGCGGCGACACGGGCATGCCGAAGAAGGCCGCGATCCCGGCGAGCGCGACGCCGATCGTCAGCAACAGCGTCCCGATCGGCCGCCGGATGAAAGGTGCCGAGAGGTTCATGCGAAAACCCCTCTCCCGCTCTGCGGGAGAGGGAGGGGCCCGCGATTCGAGCGCAGCGAGAATCGTGGGAGGGTGAGGGTGCGAGCGAAGCGAGCGTGGATGCGTGCCCTACGCACACGCGCCCTCACCCTCCCACGCGCTTGCGCGCGCGGGCCCCTCCCTCTCCCCTGCAGTGAGAGCGCCGTCATGCCCCCTGCCTCAACGGCAGTTCCGGCTCCGCCTCGCGCCGCCCCCACCGCGCCCGCGCGCGCTCGAACGCCAGGAAGATCACGGGCGTCGTGAACAAGGTCAGCGCCTGGCTCACGATCAGCCCGCCCGCGATGGCGAGGCCCAGCGGCCGCCGCAGCTCCGACCCCATGCCCGACCCGAAGATCAGCGGCAGCGCCGCGAACAGGGCCGCAAACGTCGTCATCATGATCGGCCGGAAGCGGAGGTGCGCCGCCTGGCGGATGGCGGTATCGCTGTCCTTGCCCTCGTTGCGCTCCGCCTCGATCGCGAAGTCGATCATCATGATCGCGTTCTTCTTGACGATGCCGATCAGCAGCACGATGCCGATGATGCCGATCACGCCCAGGTCGTTGCCCGTCAGCATCAGCGCCAAGAGCGCGCCTACGCCCGCCGACGGCAGCGTCGACAGGATGGTGATCGGGTGGACGAAGCTTTCGTACAGCACGCCCAGCACGATGTAGACCACCACGATCGCCGCCAGGATCAGCCAAACCTCGTTGGCCAGGCTCGCCTTGAACGCGTTGGCGGCGCCCAGGAAGGTGGTCGTCACCCGCTCCTCCGGCACGCCGATGCGCGCCTCGACCGCCTGGATGGCCGCCACCGCCCCGCCCAGCGACTGGCCGGGCGCCAGGTCGAAGCCGATGGTGGAGGCGGGGAACTGCGCCACGCGGCTGACCTGCAAGGGCGCGTTCCCCTCCACGAACCGCGCCACCGTGGACAATGGCACCGACGTGCCACCGGACGTCGCTACGTATAGGTTCGCGAGCGACGCGGGGTCCGTCAGCATCCCCGGCTGGCTTTCCAGGATCACGCGATACTGCGTCGTCTGCGTGAAGATGGTGGAGATGATGCGCTGCCCGAACGCATTGTAGAGCGCGCTGTCGATCGCCGCCGCGCTGATGCCGAGGCGCGAGGCCACGTCGCGGTTGATCTGCACCGTCACCGCGCGCCCGCGCTCCTGCATGTCGGACACGACGTTGCGCACCTGCGTGACGTCGGCCAGCGCCGCCACCACGCGCTTGGTCCAGGTGTCGATCACGTCCTGGTCGGCGCCTTGCAGCGCGAACCGGTACTGCGTCGGCCCACCCTCCGCATCGATCGTCAGGTCCTGCACCGGCCGTATGTAGAGCGTGACGCCGGCGATCTCGGCCGCGTCGCGCTTGAGCCGCCGGATCAGGGCCGTCTGCCCCGTCGTCCGCTCCTCGGGCGCCTTCAGGTTGATCAGCATGCGGCCCTGGTTCATCGCCGCATTCTTGCCGTCGACGCCGACGTTGGACGACAGGCTCGCCACGTCGGGATCGCTCAGGATCACGTCCGCCACCTTGCCCTGCAAGGCGGACATGCGGGTGAAGCTGACGCCCTGCCCCGTCGCCACCACCGCCTGCAGCTGCCCCGTATCCTGCTCGGGAAACAGCCCCTTGGGGATGGCCACGAACAGGATCGCCGTCACCACCAGCGATCCCGCGAATACCAAGAGCGTCAGCCCCTGGCGCAGCAGCATCCAGTCCAGCCACCGGCTGTAGCCGTGCGCCAGCCGGTCGAACTGCCCCATGGTCCATTCCACAAAGCGGGGTTTGCGCGTCTCGTGCTCGGGCTTCAGCCACCGCGCGGACAGCATCGGCACCAGCGTCAGCGCCACCACCGCCGAGATCAGGATGGTGACCGCCAGCGTGATCGCGAACTCGCGGAACAGCCGCCCCACCACGTCGCCCATGAACAGCAGCGGGATCAGCACCGCGATCAGGCTGACCGTCAGGCTGATGATGGTGAACCCGATCTCCCGGCTCCCCAGCAAGGCAGCCTCTAGCGGCGCCTTGCCCTCCTCCAGGTGGCGCGCGATGTTCTCCGTCACGACGATCGCGTCGTCGACGACGAAGCCGCTGGCGATGGTCAGCGCCATCAGCGTCAGGTTGTTCAGGCTGAACCCCAGCAGGTGCATCGCCGCGAACGTGCCCACGATCGACAAGGGCACCGACAGGCTGGCGATCACCGTCGCCTGCGGGCTCCCCAGGAACAGGAAGATCGCGATCGTCACCAGCACGACGGCCAGCATCAGCTCCACCTGCACGTCATGGACGGAGGTGCGGATGCCCGTGGTCCGATCGGTCAGCAAAGTCATGTGCACGTCGGCCGGAAGTGCTGCGGTCAGGTCGGGCAGCGCCGCCTTGATCGCGTCCACCGTACCGATCACGTTGGCACCGGGCTGGCGCTGTACGTCCACGACGATGGCGGGCGTGCGGTTCATCCACGCGCCGATGCGCGTATTCTCCGAACTGTCGACCACGTTCGCCACGTCGCGCAGCCGCACGGGCGCGCCGTTGCGCTGCGCGATGACGAGGTCCTTATACTCGTCCGCGGTGGCGAGCTGGTCGTTGGCGTCGATCGACCAGCTGCGTGTCGGCCCGTCGAAGCTGCCCTTGGCGCCGTTGACGTTGGCGGCCGCGATCGCGCTCCGCAGCTGGTCGAGTGACAGGCCGTGTGCGGCCAGCGCCTGCACATTGGCCTGGATGCGCACCGCCGGCCGCTGCCCGCCCGATAGCGAGACGAGGCCCACGCCCGAAATCTGGCTGATCTTGTTGGCGACCCGCTGGTCGACCAAATTCTGGATGTCGGCCAGCGTGCGCGTCGAGGAGGTGACGCCCAGGCTCAGCACCGGCGCATCGGCGGGGTTGACCTTGGCGTAGATCGGCGGCGCGGGCAGGTCGGACGGCAACAGCGTGTTGGCCGCGTTGATCGCCGCCTGAACTTCCTGCTCCGCCACGTCCAGCTGCAGGTCCAGCCCGAACTGCAGCGTGATGACCGACGCGCCCGCGCTCGACACAGACGACATGCGCGACAGGCCCGCCATCTGGCCGAACTGCCGCTCCAGGGGCGCGGTGACGGTCAGCCCCATCACGTCCGGGCTCGCGCCCGGATAGCTGGTGGTGACCTGGATCGTGGGATAGTCCACCTCCGGCAGCGCGGACAGCGGCAGGAACTTGTACGCGACCACGCCCGCCAGGAAGATGGCGAGCATGAACAGGGTGGTCGCCACCGGCCGCATGATGAACGGCCGCGACGGGTTTGCCCCCTCCGGCCCCAGCGCCTCGGGCCCGTGCAGGTCGCTCGCCTCGATCCGGGCAGGCATCTCGTTCATTGCGCGGGCGCGCCCTCGCCCTGGCGGCGGCGCGGGCGGCCTTCGCCGCGCTCGCCATTCGCGCCCGGCCCGCGCTGGCCATAGCCGCCCGGCCCGCCCTGCGGCGGCGTGTCGCCGCCGAACAGCCGGGCGAAGAAGCCCTGCCGCTGGCGCTGCGGGAATTGCGGCCGATCGCCGGGCAGCATCACCTTGGCGCCGTCGTCCAGATTGTCCGCGCCCTCGGTGATCACCGTCTGGCCCGGCGCCACGCCCTCCAGCACCGCCACGTTGGTGCCGCTCGCCGGCCCAAGCTTGACGAGTTGCAGCTTCACCGTCTTGTCCGGCTTCAGCAGGAACACAAAGTCGCCCTGCGCACCGTGGCGCACCGCCGTCACCGGCACGGCGGTGACGCCGCGCAGCGTCTCCACCTGCAAGGCGACGTTGACGAACTGGTTGGGGAACAGCCGCCCGTCCGGATTGGCAAAGCGCGCCTTGGCGCGCACCGTACCGGTCGCGGCGTCGATCTGGTTGTCGAACGTCAGGAAACGGCCCTGGGCAAGCGTGGTGGTCCCGCCCTGGTCGGTCGCGGTGACCGGCAGCGCCGCGCTGCCGCGGCGCGCGGCCAGGATGCCGGGCAGGTTGCCCTGCGGCACGGCGAAACTGACATCGATCGGCGTGGTCTGCGTGATCACCGCCACGCCGTTGGCGTCGGACGGCGTCACGTAATTGCCGAGGTCCGCCTGGCGCAGGCCGACGCGGCCGGTCACGGGCGCCACGATCGAGGTATATTGCAGGTTCAGCCGCGCCGTGCCCACCGCCGCGCGATCGGCCGCCACCGTGCCCTCGGCCTGCTTGGCGGTCGCGGCCTGCGTGTCCACCTCCTGCCGCGCGATCGAATCCTGCCGCAGCAGCGTCTGGAACCGCGTCAGCTGGCTCCGCGCGAGCGTGAGCTGCGACTGGTCGCGCGCCAGGTTCGCCTCCGCCTGCGCCAGCGCCAGGCGGTAGGGCCGCGGATCGATCTGGGCCAGCAGCTGGCCCTTGCGCACCACCTGACCTTCGGTGAAGTTGATGGAGAAGATCGTGCCCGACAGCTGCGGCCGCACGGTCGCCGTCACGATCGGCTGCACCGTGCCGATCGCCGCCAGCGTCTGCGGCACGTCCGCGGCCACCGCCTTGGCCGTGCCCACCGTCGCCATCGGCCGCCCGCCGAAGCGCCCGCGCCCGCCGCCGGGCCCGCCCGGCCCGCTCTGGCCCGATCCGCTGCGCGTGAACGCCCAGATTGCCGCCGCCACCGCGATCAGGACCAGCAGCGTGATGAACGCGTTGCGCCGCGAACGGGGCGACCGCGTCACCGGCTCATCGGTTGTCACGAAATGACCGGGCTGCTCGTTCACATTGCCTCGCTTCGCCGCATGGGCTCTGGCAGGCTATCGCCCACGCCACTTGCCCTAGAATGTCAGCGTTGCAATCTCCAGACCTCCCCCGTTCGCCTTTGTTGCCGGAGCACATCTTGACCGCCATCGACTGGGACCGCCTGGACGACCACAAATATGCCGACGAGCCCGCGGCGCTTCGCGCGCTGCTCGCCCGGCAACCCCTGTCGGCGGACGAACGGGCGGCGGTCGGCGCCCACGCCGCCGACCTCGTGCGCGCCGCCCGCATCGCCGCCGACCGGCAGGGCGTGGTGGAAAGCTTCCTGCAGCAATTCTCGCTCGGCACGAAGGAGGGCCTGGCCCTGATGTGCCTTGCCGAAGCGCTGCTGCGCACGCCCGACGCGGACACGCGCGACCGGCTGATCGCGGAAAAGATCGGCTCGGCCGATTGGGCCGCGCATCTCGGCCGGTCGGACAGCCTGTTCGTCAACGCGTCCACCTGGGGCCTGATGCTGACGGGCAAGCTGGTCGACGTGGAGGAGGACGCCAAGCGCGACGTCGGCGGCTGGCTCAAGCGCCTGACGGCGCGCGTCGGCGAGCCGGTGATCCGCCAGGCGATCGGCGCCGCGGTCAAGATGATGGGCGAACAGTTCGTGCTCGGCCGCAATATCGACGCGGCACTCGCGCGCGCGAAGAAGGAAGGCATGCTCTGCTCGTTCGACATGCTGGGCGAGGGCGCGCGCACCGCCGCCGACGCCGCGCGCTACGAGCAGGTCTACGCCCACGCCATCGACGCGGTCGGCCGGTCGCGTGCGCCCGGCACCGCGCCGGAGGACGGCCACGGCGTCTCCGTCAAGCTCTCCGCCCTTTCCCCCCGCTACGAGGCGGTGCAGGAAGCGCGCGTCTGGGCCGAACTCTACCCCCGCATCAAGCGCCTGGCGCTGATCGCCGCTTCCCACGACCTCAACTTCGCCATCGACGCGGAGGAGGCCGACCGCCTCGTCCTCTCGCTCAAGCTTGTCGACCGCCTCGCGCGCGAGCCCGAGCTTGGCGACTGGACCGGACTTGGCGTCGTCGTCCAGGCCTACCAAAAGCGCGGGCTGGCCGTGATCGAGCATCTCGCCCGCCTCGCGCAGGACAGCGGCCGGCGCATCATGGTCCGTCTCGTCAAGGGCGCCTATTGGGACAGCGAGATCAAGCGCGCGCAGGTCGCCGGCCGGCCCGGCTATCCCGTCTGGACAACCAAGCCCGCGACCGACCTGTCCTATCTCGCCTGCGCCGCCGCGCTGATCGACGCCTCCCCGTCGCTCTACCCACAGTTCGCGACGCACAACGCGCACACGCTCGCCGCCGTTCGCCACATGAGCGCGCGCGCGGGCGTGCGGATCGAGCACCAGCGCCTTCACGGCATGGGCGAGGCGCTCTACCGCTCCGCCGGCCCCGGCAACGCGGTGCTGCGCGCCTATGCGCCCGTCGGCGGGCATGAGGAGCTGCTGCCCTACCTCGTCCGCCGCCTGCTGGAGAACGGCGCCAACACCAGCTTCGTCAACGCATTGCTCAACGAACGCATGCCGGCCGAGGACGTCGTCACCGATCCCGTCGCCGCGGTGGAGGCGCGCCCCTTCGCACACGCCCGCATCCCGCTTCCCACCGACATCTACGGCCCCGGCCGCCGGAACCCGCTCGGCCGCGATTATTCGATCCGCGAGGAGCGCGAGGCCGCGCGCCGCGCCACGCAGGCGCTCGCCGCCGACACGCTCACCGCCGGCCCCATCGTCGGCGGCCGCCTGCTGCGAGGGAGCGGCCCCAAGCCCGTCCAAAGCCCCGCCGACCGCTCGCTGCTCGTCGGCGCCGTGTCCGACGCGACCCCCACCGAGATCGACGAGGCCGCCGCCCGCGCCGCCCGCGCGCAACCCGCCTGGGATGCGGCGGGCGGCGAGCGGCGCGCCCGCACGCTTCGCGCCATGGGCGACGCACTCGAGGCCGACCTCGACCGCCTCGTCGCCCTCCTCGCGCGCGAAGGCGGCAAGACCCTGAACGACGGCGTCGCCGAGGTGCGCGAGGCCGCCGATTTCTGCCGCTATTATGCCGGCCTGGCGGAGAAGCAATTCGCCCAGCCGGAGGTGCTGCAAGGCCCGGTGGGCGAGGTCAACAGCCTCGAGCTGCGCGGCCGCGGCACCTTCGCCTGCATCTCCCCCTGGAACTTCCCGCTCGCCATCTTCACCGGCCAGGTCGCCGCAGCACTCGCCGCGGGCAACGCCGTCCTGGCCAAGCCCGCCGAGCAGACCCCGCTCGTCGCGGCGGAGGCGGTGCGCCTGTTCCACAAGGCCGGGCTCGATCCCGACCTCCTCGCCCTCCTCCCCGGCGACGGCGCCACGGTCGGCGCGGCGCTCGTCACCCACCCACAGGTCGGCGGCATCGCGTTTACCGGCGGCACCGATACCGCGCGCGCGATCAACCGCCAGCTCGCCGACCGCCCCGGCCCGATCCTGCCCTTCATCGCGGAGACGGGCGGCCTGAACGGCCTGTTCGCCGACACCACCGCTTTGCGCGAACAGGTGGTGGACGACGTGCTCCAGTCCGCGATCGGCTCCGCCGGCCAGCGCTGCTCCGCGCTCCGCGTGCTGTTCCTGCCCACGGATTTGGCGGACGAGATCCTCGCCACGGTCGCGGGCGCGCTCGACTGCATGGTGCTGGGCGACCCCGCCGATCCCGCGACCGACATCGGCCCGGTGATCGACGGCGAGGCGCGCGACGCGCTGGAAGCGCACCTCTCCCGCCTGGAGCAGGAAGCCAAGGTCGTCCGCCGGCTCGACCCCGGCGCGCTGGCGGAGCGCGGCAGCTTCTTCGGCCCGGTGATCGCGGAGGTGCCCCGCCCCGACTTCCTGGAGCGCGAGACGTTCGGCCCGATCCTCCACGTCTACCGCTACGATCCGGCGAAGCTCGCCGACGTGGCCGGCAGCCTCGCCGCGCGCGGCTACGGCCTGACGCTCGGCGTCCACAGCCGCATCGAACGCTTCGCGCGCGAAGTGCGCGCACTGGTCCCGGCCGGCAACGTCTACGTCAACCGCTCCATCACCGGCGCGGTGGTCGGCGTGCAGCCCTTCGGGGGCGAGGGCCTGTCGGGCACCGGCCCCAAGGCGGGCGGCCCCCACGCGCTCCTCCGCTACGCGGTGGAGCGCGCGCTCTCCGTCAACATCACCGCCCAGGGCGGCGACCCGGCCTTGCTCAGTCTCTGACGTCCTCCCCGGAACGGGGAAGGGCAACGCGTGAAGCGTGGTGGAGGAGCGGCCCCGCGCGACGCCGCCACAGGTAGAACGCCACCGCCCCCACCACCTGCGCCACCGTCGCAATGATTCCCGGCCGCCCCTCCACCGGGTCCGCCCAGCTCACCGCCACGATCCCCGCCAGCGCGACGATCACCGCCGCCGGCGCCAGCGGGAAGAGCGGCATGCGGTAGGGCGCATGGCGCGTCGTCCCCCGCACGCGCCCGGCGATCGCGCCCGCGCTGATCGCGAGATAGATCGCCACCAGCCCCGCCCCGTTCAGCACCAGCAGCAGCCGCAGCGGCAGCAGGCAGCACGCCGCGCCCGCCACGCCCACCGCCAGCGTCGCCGCGCGCGGCACCCCGTTCGTGACGCGCGCCAGCACCCGGTCCGCCGCCCCGCCCCACGTGCCGTCGCGCGCGGTGGCGTAGAGGAAGCGCGCGGAGGCGAGCAGCGTCACGATCGCCGCATTGACGATCGCGATCGCGACACCCACGGCGGCCGCCCCCGCCAGCGCCGCACCCCCGCGCGCGGCCACGAACGATCCGAACGGATCGGCCGCGCCGAACAAGGCGGGCAGGTCGCGCGCCGACAGCAACACCAGGGCGAGCGGCACGAGCTGGCAGGCGAAGCCCGCCGCGAACGACAGGAGCACCACGCGGCCGATGCGCCGCGCGGCATCCCGCATCTCCTCCCCGAAATAGACCGCCATGCCATAGCCGTTGAGCGCGAACACCGCGACCGTCGCCGCGACGCCGATCGCGCCCGCCCCCGCCGGCACCAGCGCGGTGCCGCTCGCCGCCACCGGATGCGCCAGCAGTCCCGCCAAGGACCGCACCGGCGACGCCAGCGCCGCCACCAGCACCAGCGCCGCCGCTTCCAGCGCCAGGAACAGCCCCGTCACGCGCGCATTGACGCCAAGGTCGGCCAGCGCCAGCGCGGTCGCGCCCGCCAACACCGACACGGCCACCGCGACGGGCGGCAGGCCCGGCACCACCCCGGCCAGCACCTCCGCCACGCCCAGCGCCACCACCGGCGGAAACAGGATGTTGTTGAACAGGTTGACCACCAGCACGGCGAAGCCCGCGCCCGGCCCCAACGTGCGCGCCACCATGGTCCACTCGCCGCCCGCCTCCGGAAAGGCCGACGACAGCTCCGCATAGACGAAGGCGCTGCCCAGGCACACCAGACCGGCGATCAGGAACGCCCACAGCGCGCCCGTGCCCGCCACCTGCATCGCGCCCGGCACGATCACGAACAGGGACGAGGCGGGCGTGGTCGCCGACAGCGTCAGCAGCAGCACCCCCGCGGCACCCACCCGACGAGGCAGGTCGCCCGCTGCGGGCGGCGGTTCGGTCACCGCCGCGGGCCTGCGCACGGCACCGTTGCGCGTGCCGCACGTTCAAGCCCGACGAAAGACCATAATCGGAGAAGAATCATGCGCACCCTGTTCCTCGCCTCGGCCGCCCTGCTGATCGGCAGCGCCGCCACCGCCCAGCCCGCGGGCACGACCACGCAGCCCGGCGGCATGTCCACGCAACCGGGCGGCATGTCCACGCAACCGGGCGGCATGTCCATGCAGCCGGGCGCGACCACGCCGGGCACCACCATGGCGCCGGGCACGTCGATGAGCGCACCCCAGGCCTCCGATCCGCCCGCCGGCCCGTCGGCCACCATGCCGAATACGCCCAGCTCGCCGTCCGACACGACCACCACGACGATGCCCAGCACGGGCGACGACGCCACCTCGACCGAGACGACCACCAAGACCAAGAAGAGCCGCCGCCCGCGGTGACACCAAGGCGAAGTCATGGAAAGAGCGGCTCTCATTGAGCCGCTCTTTCCATATCTAAGCTTAACTTGCCTAACTTCATCGCGCGTGAAGCGCCGGAACTCTATCAGATGAGCAAACGATCAAGCCGTAAAGCTCACAAGCTCGGCTTCACTTGTACAACTCTCCATTGTATGTGGTTCAAATGGTTGCATGAAATACACCTGAAGGTCCCAATCTGATCGCGTTTCATGCGACTCACTGGTCGCCACTTCAACGAGTTCTCCGACTGGCATTGCTCGCAACTAGCTTTGAAAAGGTGCTCTTCAAAGCAAATCTCGTCATTCTCGATTGATATCAAAAAGCAGCTATCACATCTGGCGTTCGCACAATAGGTGATTCTGCCTGCCACCATTGTCTCTGCAGATCGACGGTTTAGCTCACCACAAGAGCAGACAAATGATACCTCACTCCAAGCACCTGCCAGAAGCATGTTGCCTTGCGATAAGCGCTTCAGTTCCCGAACGACCTCTTCTACTTTGGCCTGGACGTCAATTTGGCTGCCATAGTCAGCGATCTCATCATCACGATTTTCGGGAAGTCTGACGTGGAGAGCAATATTAGATAGCGCGTTCCACAAAGCACCGATGTAGCTTGCTTTGAATCCAGCCTGTCGCCCCAAATCTGTATATTGATAATTCTCGGGACACATTCCTGGTCGGCAAGGCTCGGATGACATGCTCAGAGTCAATGTGCCTGCAATATCTGCATCTACTTCACATATCAGCTGATCGATGACCTCCTTAGGCCTCCAGCCTTTCAGTTGCTCATGACTTATGTAGTCATGATGCTGGCGCAGCCGATCATAACAAACCTTCTCAAGCGCTAAACGCGCTTCGAGCGCAGCGTAAGAAACGCTTGCAGCGGAGTTTTCCTCCAGTAACATCTCGATCCGGCTAATAATGGCGTTCAAATTTAGCATCCGTCA
>Ga0325400_1000720_pt1 | contig 25440 bp, 24 predicted proteins | sample PopdelMetagenome_2_FD_205662 | JGI IMG/M metagenome (GOLD analysis project Ga0325400, IMG submission 205662) | Populus deltoides microbial communities from Bellville, Georgia, United States - Xylem-PdKOR-R1 | ecosystem: Host-associated > Plants > Phyllosphere > Stem > Wood/Secondary xylem...
TTCGAGCAGCTGCCCCGCATCGACTGATCGGGCCCGCGAGCGACGAACTTCGGGAGCGCCCCGGCCGCAAGGCTGGGGCGCTTTCTTTTGGGGCGCAGATGCGTCGACTAAGGGGGCTTGGATCAGGCGTTGTCGGGTTGATCCAGCCGGCTGAGCGTGTAGCCGGCCCGCCCGTGGCGTTCGGCGCGATGACGTGGCGGCGCGAGGGGGCGTAGCGCGCCTGCCTCCAGGCGGCGCTCCAGCAACGCCAGCGTCGCTTCGGCGTCGCTGAAATCGGCTTCTTCGCCCAACCCGGCGAGGTCCCAATCCCACCAGCGCAGCGCCAGGAAGCGTTGCACCAGCTCGGGCGCGAAGCGGGCGCGGATCGGGCGCGCGGGAACGCCCGCGACGACGGTGTAGGGCGCCACGTCGCGCGTCACCACCGCGCGCGCGCCCACTACCGCGCCGTCGCCGATCGTGATCCCCCCGGCGAGATAGACGTCGTTGCCGATCCACACGTCGTTGCCGATGCGCGTCGGCGCGAACGGCTGCCAGGGCCGATTGGCGGCGACCGCTCGGTAATGGGGGTCGTCGGGAAACTTGCGCGCGCCCTGATACTGAAACGGGTGCGTGCTGAACCAGCCGGTCGGATGCTCCGCCGCGCGCGCCTGCACGCCCGCCGCGATCGAGCAGTAGCGGCCGATCGTGACATCGCCGATCGAGCCCGCGCGGACATAGCTTGCGAAGCCGATCTCCACCGCGCCGGCGAGCGCCGCCATCAGGCTGCACGGCGCCTCCCAGGTGAGGCTCGTTGCTGCGGGCGGCGCGCGAAGCGCGAGGCCGAGTGCTGCGGCCTGTTCGACGGTGAAGGGCTGGGGATCCATGCGGCTGGTCGCCGCCATGCGGCGGCGGACGCCCGAGGGCAAGCATTGCGCGGGCCCGCCGATGCGGTAGGGCAGGTGGCCATGCCCGCCACCTCCGCCACGGTCGCCGCGCGCGAGATCCTGACGCGACTGCACGACGTCATGGCGGCGCGCGCCGCGGCGCAGGCCAAGCTCAATCAGGTCGTCGGCATCATCGGCGAGGCGCTGAACAGCGAGGTCTGCTCCATCTACCTGCTGCGCGACGGCGTGCTGGAGCTCTACGCCACGCGCGGGCTGCGGCAGGAGGCAGTCCACGTCACGCAGCTGGGGCTGGGCGAGGGGCTGGTCGGCACCATCGCCGAGCTGGTGGAGGTGCTGAACCTCGCCGAGGCGACCAGCCACCCCAACTTCTCCTACCGGCCGGAGACGGGCGAGGAGCTGTTCCACAGCTTCGCAGGCGTGCCCATCGTACGCGCCGAGCGGGCCGTCGGCGTGCTGTGCGTCCAGCACGAGGCGTCGCGCCGCTACGACGATGTCGAGATCGAGGCGCTGCAGACGGTGGCCATGGTGCTGGCCGAGCTGATCGCGGGCGCGGGCCTGATCGATGCCGCGGCGGCGGCGCCGAGTGGGCGCGAGGCGGGCGCGGTGCGGCTCACCGGCCTCAAGCTCGTCGACGGCATGGCGGCGGGCCACGCGGTGTTCCACCAGCCGCGCGTCCTGGTGGAGCATACCGTCGCCGAGGATACGGAGGCCGAGCGCCGCCGCGTCTATTCGGCGTTCGACCGCATGCGCGATCAGATCGACCGCATGATGAGCCAGGCCGAATTCGGCATTGCGGGCGAGCATCAGGACATTCTCGCGACGTATCGCATGTTCGCGTATGACGAGGGCTGGCGCACCCGCATCAACGCCGCGATCGACAGCGGGCTGACTGCGGAAGCGGCGATCGAGCGCGTGCAGCAGCGCACGCGCATGCGCATGCGCGAGATCGACGACCCGCTGCTCGCCGACCGCATGCACGACCTGGAGGATCTGTCCAACCGGCTGCTGCGCATCGTGTCGGGCCAGCTCGGGACCGCGGCGCAGCTGGGCCTCCGGCAGGACTCCATCCTGATCGCGCGCAACCTGGGGCCGGCGGAGCTGCTGGAATATGACCGGCGTCGGTTAAAGGGCGTGATCCTGCAGGAAGGCTCGCTAACCGCGCATGTGGTGATCGTGGCGCGCGCGATGGGCGTGCCCGTGCTCGGCCGGGTGGCGGATGCGCGCCGCGTGATCGCGGAGGACGACCTCGTCCTGGTGGATGCGGGCGCGGGCGCGGCGTTCGTGCGGCCGACGCCGATGATCGAGGAGGCGTTCGACCAGCGGCTCTCACTCGGCCAGAAGCGCCGCGCCGAGTTCGCCGCGATGCGCGACCTGCCGCCGGTCACCCAGGACGGCACGCGCATCACGCTGATGGTCAATGCCGGCCTGCGCGAGGACGTGGCGGCGCTGGACACAACGGGCGCGGACGGCGTGGGCCTGTTCCGCACCGAGTTCGAATTCCTCGTTTCGGCCGAGCTGCCCAAGCGCGAGCGCCAGGCGCGCGTCTATCGCGACGTGATGGAGGCGGCGGGCGAGAAGCCGGTGATCTTCCGCACGCTGGACGTGGGCGGCGACAAGGTGCTGCCCTACCTCGCCGCGGAGGCGGAGGACGAGGAGAACCCGGCCATGGGCTGGCGCGCCATCCGCCTCGCGCTCGACCGCGACGGGCTGATGAAGGCGCAGGCGGGCGCGCTGGTGGCGGCCGCCGCGGGCCGCGTGCTGCACGTCATGTTCCCGATGGTGTCCGAGCCGTGGGAGTTCGAGGAAGCGCGCGCGCTGTTCGAGGCGCAGCGCGCCAAGATCGCGGCCAAGGGCAAGCCGCTGCCGCTCGCCATCCGCTATGGCGCGATGCTGGAGGTGCCCGCGCTCGCCGAAAGCCTCGACCTGTTGTTCCCCCGGCTCGATTTCCTGTCGATCGGCACTAACGACCTCACCCAGTTCCTGGTCGCCGCCGACCGGGCGCAGCCGCGGCTGGCCGAGCGGTACGACTGGCTGAGCCCCGCCATCCTGCGCTTCCTTGCGCGCGTGGTGCGCGCGGCCCACGCGGCGCACGTGCCGGTCGGACTGTGCGGCGAGATGGGCGGGCGGCCGCTCGAGGCGATGGCGCTGATCGGCTTAGGTCTGGAACGGCTGTCGATCACGCCCGCCGCGATAGGCCCGGTCAAGGCCATGATCCGGTCGCTCGACTTGCCGGCGTTGCGCGCCGAGGTGGCCCGGCTGCTGGCGGCGCCGCCGACCGACATGCGCGGCACTCTCAGCGAATGGGCCGAACGGCATGGCGTGCGCGTGGCGTGATCTGCCGCATGCGCGATTTGACTCGGACGCCGCTCTGTGTGCTGTTTGACTTGAATCAACATCAGCCCCGGATGTGAGGTAACATGGTGGCAGGCGAGGGCGGCACGGTTGGCGAGCAATTGCGCGAGCACCGCGAGGCGCAGGGCCTGTCGCTGGACGAGGTCGCCCAGCGCACGCGCGTGCCGCGCCGTCACCTGGTCCTGATCGAGGACGGCCAATACGCGCAATTGCCCGCCGCCACCTATAGCGCGGGCTTCGTCAAGGCTTATGCCCGGCTGCTGGGGCTGGACGCGCAGGCGCTGTCCGACCAGTTCCGCCGCGAGAGCGCCGCCACCGTGGTCCGTCCCGAACGGCCGGAGCCCTATGAGCCCGCCGATCCGGGACGCACGCCGCCGTTCGGCGTGGCGCTCATGGCGCTGTTGGTGGCGCTCGTGGCGGGGCTGGGCTTCCTTTATTGGCGCGGCTCGCGCGACCAGCCGGCGGAGCTTGCCGCGCGCGGGCCGGCGCCGGAGGCCAGCGTCGCCGCCGCCGGCCCCGCCCCCGCCGCACCGACCGCCGCCGTGTCCGCGGCCGCGCCGAGCGGGGGGCCGGTCGTGATCGGCGCCGCGCAGGAGGTGTGGATCAAGGTGGCGGCGGGGGAGCGCACGCTGTTCATGGGCACGTTGAAGCCCGGCAATCGGTTCGAGGTGCCGGCCGACGCGATCGATCCGATGCTGACCACCGGGCGGCCGGGCGACACGCTGATCACGGTGGGCGCCACGCCCATCCCGCCCGTGGGCGACCCCGATCGCGCCGCGCATGACGTGTCGCTGAAGGCCGACGCGCTGTTGGCGCGGGTGACGACGCCGCCGCTCGCGACGCAGCCCCCGGCCGGGGCGCCGGTGCCGGTGACGGACGCGGCCGGACCCGCCTGAACCCGGTTCACGACGCGCTCAGCCGCGCTATGATGGGAGGCGCGATGCCTGCCCGTCGTCCCGGAGAAACCATGACCCGCTTCGTCCTGCCCCTGCTTCTGATCGCCGCGCCGGCGCTGGCGCAGCGGGGCGCGCCGATCGACCAGCGGGTCGACCGGGTGGAACGCGAGCTGCGCGCAGTGCAGCGTAAGGTGTTCCCGAACGGCGCGCCTGCCTTTTCCGAGCCCGAGATCGCTGCGCCTGCCCCCGTCGCGGCCCCACTGCCCGAGGCGGGCGGGGGCGCGCTGAACGCACTCAGCGCGCGCGTCGACTCGCTGGAGCGCGAGTTGCAGCGCACTACCGGGCAGATCGAGCAGTTCCAGAACCGGCTGTCGATCGTGTCCGAACAGGCGGCCAAGGATCGGGCCGACTTCGACGCGCGGCTGAAGCTGTTGGAGGCGTCGGCGGCGCCCGCGGCCGCGCCGACGCCCGCCTTCGGCGACGAGGCGGTCGCCGCGCCGCCGCCGCGGACTGTGCCCAGCGGACGTCCGGGTCGTGGCGCCCCGCGTCCCGCGCGTGCGGCCGAGGCGGACGCGGAGCCCGTGCGCGACGACCGGGTGGCGGCGGCCTTACCGGCCTCGCCCGCCACCGGGGATCCGGCAGAGGATGGCTACATGGCCGGATACGAGCTGTGGATGCAGAAGAAGTATCCGGAGGCGGAGGCGGCGCTGAAGCGCGTGGTGCAGAAATATCCCAAGCACCGACGCGCAAGCTATGCGCAGAACCTGCTCGGCCGCGCCTATCTGGACGACGGCCAGCCGGCGAGCGCGGCCGAAGCCTTCGCCGCCAATTACCAGAAGGATCCCAAGGGCGAGCGCGCGCCGGACAGCCTCTATTATCTCGGCCAGTCGCTGGTGCAGCTCAAGAAGCAGGCCGACGCGTGCCGCGTCTATGACGAGCTCAACTCCGCCTATGGCGCCACCATGTCGGCGAGCCTGAAGACGCGCACCGCCGCCGCGCGGCGCGAGGCCGGGTGCCGCTAGGAAGCGGACGGGCGTGACCCGGACGCCGCCGGAGGCGGTCGGGCGGTTCCGGACCGAATTGCGGCGGCTGCTGCCGGACGGGACGGAGAAGCCGCTGGCGGTGGCGGTGTCGGGCGGGCCGGATAGTTTGGCGCTGCTTTGGCTGGCCGCGCAGGCGCTGCCGGGCGGGGCGGTGGCGGCAACGGTGGATCACGGGCTGCGCGAGGGGGCGGCGGCGGAAGCGGCGGCGGTCGGAACGGCCTGCCGCGCACTGGGCGTGCCGCATGCCGTGCTGACGGTGGAGGTGACGTCGCATGGCGTCGGCATGCAGGCCGCGGCGCGCACTGCGCGCTATCGCGCGCTCGCGGTATGGGCGCGGGCGGCGGGCGCGGCCGCGCTCGCCACCGCGCATCATCGCGACGACCAGGCGGAAACCGTGCTGATGCGGCTGATGCGCGGCAGCGGCGTGGGCGGGTTGGCCGGCATCCGGCAACTGCGCCCGCTGGCGCCGGGGCTCGCGCTGGTGCGGCCGCTGCTCGGCTGGAGCCGGGCGGAGCTGGCCGGGGTGACGGCGGCGGCCGGGCTCCGCCCCGCCGACGATCCCGCCAACCGCGATCCGCGCCACGACCGCACCCGCGTGCGCGCGCTGCTGGCGCGCGAGCCGGCGCTGGCGCCCGCGCGGCTCGCCGCCGCCGCCGACGCGCTGGGCGAGGCGGAGGAGGCGCTCGCCTGGATGGCTGCACGGCTGTCGGCCGAGCGCGTGCGGCAGGAGGGTGATGCGCTGGTGCTGGACGTGGCCGGCCTGCCGCGCGAGTTGCGGCGGCGGCTGCTCGCGGGCCTGCTGCCCGACGCGCGCGGCGACGCCGTGGCGCGGCTGGTGCACCGGCTGGAGGCGGGGCAGGCGGGGTCGCTCGGCGGCTGGCTGGTGCGGCCCGGCGCGGCAGGCTGGCGGCTGGTCGCCGCCCCGCCGCGACGCGCGCGCCCCGTGTCGCCATTCCATTGCTATTAACCCCCGCCAACCTATCTTGGTGCCTACTCCAGAGCAGGGCACGGGCCGGGCATGAAGGACGACAAGGAACCCCAGGGCAGCACCAATCCGCTGGTGAAGAACCTGGCCATCTGGCTGGGCATTCTGCTGGCGATCGTGCTGTTCGTGTCGATGTTCGAAGGATCGAACCGCCAGTCCGCGGGCGAGGCGGTGGCCTATTCCGAGTTCTTGCGCGCGGCCGACGCGGGCTCCGTCAAGGAAGCGCAGATCGGCGAAGGCGTCATCACCGGCAAATATTCGAACGGTGCCGCCTTCAAGACCTATTCGGTCAACGATCCGACGCTGCCGCAGCGCCTGACCGCCAAGGGCGTGACCGTCAGCGGGCGGCCGCAGGAGCAGGCCTCGATCTGGCAGTACATCCTGGTCCAGGCGATGCCGTTCCTGATCATCGTCGGCATCGGCTGGCTCGTCATGCGTCAGATGCAGAAGAATGCGGGCTCCGGCGCGATGGGCTTCGGCAAGAGCCGCGCCAAGATGCTGACGGAGAAGCATGGCCGCGTCACCTTCGACGACGTGGCCGGCATCGACGAGGCGCGCGAGGAATTGCAGGAGATTGTGGATTTCCTGAAGGACCCCTCCAAGTTCGCGCGGCTCGGCGGCAAGATCCCCAAGGGTGCGCTGCTGGTGGGCTCGCCCGGCACGGGCAAGACGCTGCTGGCGCGCGCCATCGCGGGCGAGGCCAAGGTGCCGTTCTTCACCATCTCCGGCTCGGACTTCGTGGAGATGTTCGTCGGCGTGGGTGCCTCCCGCGTGCGCGACATGTTCGAGCAGGCCAAGAAGTCGGCGCCGTGCATCGTCTTCATCGACGAGATCGACGCGGTCGGCCGCCATCGCGGCGCGGGCCTGGGCAACGGCAATGACGAGCGCGAGCAGACGCTCAATCAGCTGCTGGTCGAGATGGACGGCTTCGAGGCGAACGAGGGCATCATCATCATCGCGGCCACCAACCGGCCCGACGTGCTCGATCCCGCTTTGCTGCGCCCCGGCCGCTTCGACCGGCAGGTGGTGGTGCCGCGGCCGGATATCGAGGGCCGCGAGAAGATCCTCGCCGTGCACATGAAGAAGCTGCCGCTCGCGCCAGACGTCGATGCGCGCACGATCGCGCGCGGCACGCCCGGCTTCTCGGGCGCGGACCTCGCCAACCTCGCCAACGAGGCGGCTTTGCTGGCCGCGCGCAAAGGCAAGCGCCTGGTCGCGATGCGCGAGTTCGAAGAGGCCAAGGACAAGGTCATGATGGGCGCCGAGCGCAAGTCCATGGTGATGACCGAGGACGAGAAGCGCGCGACCGCCTACCATGAGGCGGGCCATGCGTTGGTGTCGCTGCACGTGCCGGGCTGCGATCCGCTGCACAAGGTGACGATCATCCCGCGCGGGCGGGCGCTGGGCGTCACTTGGAACCTACCCGAGCGCGATCGCTATTCGATGACGATGAAGCAGATGAAGGCGCGTCTTGCGCTCTGCTTCGGTGGTCGCATCGCCGAGCAGCTGATCTATGGCGCGGACGAGCTCAACACGGGCGCGTCCAACGACATCCAGCAGGCGACGGACATGGCCCGCTCGATGGTGATGGAATATGGCATGAGCGAGAAGCTCGGCTGGCTGCGGTATCGCGACAACCAGGACGAGGTGTTCCTGGGCCATTCGGTCAGCCGCGCGCAGAACATGAGCGAGGAGACGGCGCGGCTGATCGACTCCGAAGTGCGCCGGCTGGTGGAGGAAGGCGAGACCAAGGCGCGCGAGGTCCTGTCCGACAATCTTGACGAGCTGCACCGGCTTGCGGCGGCTTTGCTGGAATATGAGACGCTGACCGGGGACGAATCGAAGAAGGCGATTGCGGGCGAGGATATCGGCCGTGAGGACCCGCGCGCCAAGTCGCCCCGCCAGCTCGCCATCGGCGGCTCCTCCATTCCGAAGAGCCGTCGTCCCGGCGGTTGGGGCGAGCCGGCGGCGCAGGGGGCTTAATTACCTTCGGCGCTCCCGGCCGGCGGGGGCGTTGCGGGGCCTGCGTTCGGGCAGCGGTGCGCCGCCGCCCAAGCATAGTCCATCAATGCCGAGCGGGGCGGGAGCGCGGCGGCGCCCGCGGCCTGCATGTGCTGCGAGCCGGCACGGCGGCGCTTGAAGTGGATCGTGCCGGGCGCGACCCGGTGCGCCGCGCCGGCGAGCAGCGCGCGGCAATTGAAGTCCCAATCCTCGAGCGCCCAGCCGGCGGCGAGGTCGCGGGCGGCGAAAGGCAGCTCCAGCGCCAGGTCGCGCGGCAGGAACGCCATGGCGTCCCAATAATTGGCGGTGCGCAGGAAATGCGGATCGAAGCCTGAATCGTCGTCACCGGGCTTGACCACGAGGTCGTTGCGGCCGCCGAACAGCCAGTTGAACTCGGGGTGGATGATCGCGCGTTCGGGCGCGGTGCGCGCAGCAGCATGGGCTGCGATCAGCCAGTTATCGCTCCACAGGTCGTCGCCATCCAGGAACGCGATCCAGCGGCCGGTTGCGGCGGCGGCGGCAAGGTTGCGCGCCGCACCCTGGTCGCGCAGCTCGCAGGTCAGCAGGCGCAGCGGCAGGGCGGCGTCGGCGAATTGGCGCCGCGTGGGCGGATCGGGCGTGTCGAGCACCGCCAGCAGTTCGACGGACAGGCCGGCCGCCTCCGCCATGGCGACCGCATCGGCCATGCTGCGCAGCGTGCGCCCGGCGAGCGCGCCCTCGCGATGCGCCAGCACCACCGCGCTCACGTCGGGCGGCGTCACGGGGCGAGCATGGCGGCAGCGGCCGCGACGAAGCGGTCGGCGTCGTCCAGGGGCAGCACGGGAAAGCGGCGGGCAGCGGCGGCGGGGGTGAGGCACAGGCGCGCGGCCCATTGATCCGCGCTCGAGGTGTCGCCGACGGGCGCGGCGGCGAGGTGGCCGAGGCAGGCGTCGACCGCTTCGTCGTCCAGCGCGGGAGCGGGCAACCATGCGTGGAGCGCCGCCCATCGGCCAAGCTGTCGCGCGTGGCGCACGAGCAGCCGCCATCCGGCGACGCTGTCGATCACCAGCAGCCGCCGCACGCGCGCGCCGCGCACGAGATCGAGCAGCACCGGCACGAGATCGTCCGGCCGGTCGGGGCCGAGCAGGCCCGGAAGGTCGAGCCCCGGCCCCGATGCGGCGGCGTCGGTGGCGACCAGCAGGCAGCGCTCGCCGGGGAAGTGGGCGGTGGCCGCCTGCTGGAGCAGCTCCGCCATCCGGAGCGGGCCCGCGGCATCAAGGCGGGACAGGAGGATCAGCGTCGGCGCGGGGTCTCCACCCAAGGCGTCCGCGACGCGCGCGGCCGCGCGCGCCGGCCGCGCCATCGAATGTTTGTGTGGTGCGGCGACCAGCCGGCGTGGTGCTGCGGGCAGCAGGATTTGCGGTTCGATCGCCGCCGCACGCGCGACCATGGCGACGAGCGGGCCGGAGGCGAGCGCGGCCTCGCGACGACGCAGGGCGGCGGCGAGGCGATCCAGCCCGCCCGGCGGCAGCGCGGCGATGTCGGGCGCGGGTGCGCAGCCCGTAGCAGCGCCGACCGTGGCGTAGTGGACGATCGCCGGCAGCGTGGCGGGCAGCGCGTAGGTGCGGGCGTACCAGCGTGCATCGAAGAATTGCGATGGCGCGAAATTGGCACGCCAACCCTCCGCCAGATACGCGTCGTAAGTGTCGCCCCCCGCCGCCATGCCGGGGTTGAGCGTACGGAACTCGGCAGCGTCGAACAGCGCGGTGGGGACGATACCGGCGGATCGGCCGATGCGGAGCCAGTGGAGAAAGGCGACCTCGCCCGGAGCCGGTATGGCCAGGCCGAGCCGGACGAGCTCCGCCCGGTACCAGTCGGGATCGAACAGCGGATTGGGACGTGCATCGGCCGGTGCGCAGTCGAGCAGGTGCTCGACCAAAGTGGCGAACGGCGCATCGGCGGACAGGCCGTGGGCGGGCGCGTAGCAGGACGGCCAGAGAAAGGGTGCCGCCGCGCGCGCGAGCGCAGCGCGGTCGGTCGGGACAGCGATAGGCGGAGAAGGCCCGTCGAGTGGCGTGCAGCCGGGGGCGCTCACCGTCACGTGGGCGGGGAAGCCCGCGAGCGACAGAGCGAGGACGTAGGTTATGCCTGGGGCAGGTGGCTCGACCTCGACCGACAGGCCGATGCGGCCGCCACCGGCGGGCGGCGTGACCGGGCGGCCGTGGAAGCGCTGGTCGCGGCCCTCCTGGCGCAGCAGCGCGACCCATTCCACGCCCGCGCCGCCGAGTGGCTGCACGCGGCATTCGATGCGGAAGCGTCCGCCTGCCGCCAGTGCCGGAGTGAGGTCGTGCGTCAGCCGCAGCCAGCCCGCGCCCGCCTGCGCCTCCAGCATGACCTCGTCCAGCAGCGGCAGGTAGCCCGCGCGCAGTTCGTAGCGCGCGAGCGGCGCCTTGAGCCGCAGCCGCCAGCTGGCGGCGAGGGCCACGTCGTGGCCCGCCGGATCGCCCGCGACCGGCAGGAGAGGCGGGATGTCGATCGTCAGTCCGCGGGCCCGGCCGGGCCGATGCGCGCGCGCGCCGTGGCGTTCCACGCCGACACGCACGGGATGCGGCGCACGTCGCACCGGTCGCGGTAGCGGCGCGCGATCTCCGAAACCTCGCTGAGCAGGCCATCGGCGAGCGTGATCGGCTCCAGCCCCATCGCCAGGAAGCGATCGTTGGTGACGTGGAGTTCGTTTTCGTCCGCCTCGGCCCGGGGATTGGGCACGAGCTGGAGCTCGACGCCCGTCAGGTCGGCGACCAGGCGCGCGAGGTCGCGCACGCGGTGCGTTTCCGTCATCTGGTTGAGGATGTGGACGCGGTCGCCCGCGCGCGGCGGATGCTCGATCGCGAGGCGGATGCAGCGCACCGTGTCCTGGATGTGGATGAAGGCACGCGTCTGGCCGCCCGTGCCGTGGACGGTGAGCGGATAGCCGATCGCGGCCTGCATCAGGAAGCGGTTGAGCACCGTGCCGTAATCGCCGTCATAGTCGAAGCGGTTGATCAGCCGCTCGTCCGCCCGCGTCTCCTCCGTCTGCGTGCCCCAGACGATGCCCTGGTGCAGGTCCGTCACGCGCAGGCCGTCATTCTTGTTATAGAATTGAAAGAACAGCTGATCCTGTGTCTTGGTCATGTGGTAAATCGAGCCGGGATCGACGGGGTAGAGGATCTGCCTGGTCTGGTCGCCCGCGGCGGTCTTGAGCGTGACGTCGAGATAGCCCTCGGGGATCTTCATGCCCTCGGTCCCATAGCCGTAGACGCCCATCGTGCCGAGATGGACGAGATGCACCGGTAGGCCGCTTTCGACGATCGCGGCGCAGACATCGTTGGTGGCGTTGAGGTTATTGTTGACGGTGTAGCGCTTGTGGCTGGACGATTTCATCGAATAGGGCGCGGCGCGCTGTTCGGCGAAGTGCACGATCGCGTCGGGGCGCAGGTCGCGGATCAGCGTCAGCAAGCGGTGATAATGGACGCCGACGGTGAAGCTTTCGGTGGCGATGGTGCGGCCGCTGACCTCCGCCCATGCGGCGACGCGCTCTCCCAGGAGCCGGATCGGCGTGAGCGAGCCTACCTCCAGCTCGATGTCGATGTGGCGGCGGGACATATTGTCGACGATTGTCACGTCGTGGCCGACGCTCGACAGGCCGAGCGCGGTGGGCCAGCCGCAGAAGCCGTCGCCACCCAGAACTAGCACCCGCATGACCCGGCTCCCGCTCGGCGACGGCCGTGGAGGGCGTCATGCGTCAGTGTGGCCCGGCTTGCAACCGCTGGCCCGCGCCCAAAAGAAAGGGGCGGCCCTTGCGGACCGCCCCCAGATTGCTTGGCTTGTCTACCGGGATCAGAACTTGAAGTTCACGCCCAGGTAGAAGCTGCGGCCGATGACGTCATAGTTGTTCACGTCGTAGCTGCCGCCCTGCAGGTTGGGCAGGATCGCGCCCGGATCGCGGCCCTGCAGCGGCGGTGCCTTGTCGAACAGGTTGTTGACGCCGTACCGGAAGGCGATGTCGCGGGTGACCGCGACATTACCCTGCAGGTTGAACAGGTCGTACGACTTCGGCACGCCGGTGACGGTCGCGGTGGGCACGATCACCTTGGTGTTCGAGCGGATGCTTGGCAGGTGGCGCCACTGCATGCCCAGGTAGAAGCCGCCGATCGTGTAGCCGAACGTGGTGAACACCTTGTAGCGATAGGCGCTACCGTCGAGGCCGACGATCGTCGGACCCTGCGAGTTCGAGAAGTCACGCAGCGGGTCGGTCGGCAGTTCGGCCGCCTTGAAGTCGATCAGATAGTTGAACACCGAGTTGATGCTGAACGAACCCGGCCCGATCGGGATGGCCCAATCGATCTGCGCATCGATGCCGGACGTCCGGAAGCGCCCGTTGTTGACGAAGGTCTCGACAACGTTGCCCAGCGCACCCGTCGCGTTGCGCGGCGAGTTGAGGCAGAACTGGTTCGTGGGATCGAACGTGGGATTGAACGCCGGATCATAGCACTGGCGCTGCACGATATCGGGCGATTGCTGACCGATCGCGTTGCTAACCTTGATCTGATAATAGTCGACCGAGAGCCGCAGACGGTTGAGGAACGTGTTGTCCTTGAAGGGCGACGACACGACCACACCCGCCGTGATCGTCTTCGCGACTTCCGGCTGGAGGTTGGGGTTGCCGGTCAGCGTCGGGAAGGCGAAGCCGCCGGCCTGCGCCTGCGGCAGCGTGATGAGCTGGCGAAGTTGCGCCGGGGTAGTCCCAGCAGCGGTCAGCGTACGGTAGTCGACGCCATAATATTGCAGGTCGGCGTCCGGATTGCCCGAGCGCTCCATCAGCTGGCCGCACAGGTTGAGAGCCTGCCGGTAGTTGGGGTTGACGTCGGGGTTGGCCGAGTAAGCCAGCCCGTTGCGCGTGGAGCACGTGTCACCGCCCGGCGAGGCCGCAAAGGTTTGCGACGCCGCCAGGAACAATTCGGCGATGTTGGGCGCACGCTCGGCGCGGTTATAGCCGCCGCGGAAGCGCAGCCAGTCGGTCACCTGCCAGTCGCCTAGCGCCTTGTAGGTGTAGCTCTTGCCCGTGGTGCTGAAGTCGGACATGCGGCCGCCGAGCTCCAGGTCGAACTCTTTCACGAACGGCAGGTTGGAGAGCACCGGCACCAGCAGCTCGCCGTAGAATTCGTGCACGGTGATGCGCCCGCGCGAGTTGCCCGACGGATAGATGCCGACCGCCTGCTCGATGAAGCTCTCGCCCTGCGTGGTCAGATTGTCGTTCTGGAACTCGTAATCGTTCGAACGATAGTCGGCACCAATTGCGGCACGGACCGTGCCGGCCGGCAGCGCGAACAGCGGACCCTGGAAGTCGCCTTCCCACACAGTCTGGCGCGCGACGGACTTGGTCTTGAGCGAGGCGCCGATCGCCTGCTGGCAGTCTGCCGAGAACTGGCGGGTGAACAGGTTGATGCCGCTGGTGCAGGTGGCGGTGGCGGCGCCGAAGCCGAAGTTCGGCGGGCCCTGGTTGCCGGTGCGGCTGAAGCCCGCACCGAAATTGGGCGCACCCGCGATCACAGCCTGCAGGCGCTGCAACGAGGCAACGCCGTTCTGGATCGCGGTCACTTCCGATTCGCCCTGCGAACCGAAGATCTCGTACGTCCAGCCGATCGACGGCACCTTGCCCTGCACGCCCGCGACGAGATTGTAGTTGTAGACGTCGGTGTTGGTCGTGCGGTCCTGCGGGAGATAGCCGGTCAGCTGGAACGGCGCATTCGGGTTGGCGCGGCTGTCGAGGATGTTGAGCAGCGGCTTGGGGATGACGGCGCGATTGATCGTGGGATCGACAGTCACCGCCCAGCCGGTCACGATCGGCGACGGCTCCTGCACGGTGAAGGTGTTGGTCTTGCTGAACAGCGCTTGGCCGAACACGCTGATGTTGTCCGCGATCTCATAGGTGCCGCGGGCATAGGCGTTGTAGCGGGTCAGCGGCAGAACGAGCTGGTTGCTCAGCCGGTTCGGGCTAAGGGCTCCGTTGGCCAACCGCTTCACGCTCAGGCCGTCCGGCGTGCCGAAGCCGGACACGCCGGCCAGCGTGGCGGTGCTGAAGCCGGTGAACGCGCGAGAGCCGTCGAGCGAGCTGAAGATCGTCTGGCCGATCGGTGCGGCCGTGAAGGTCCCGCCGGGGATGTTGGCGTTGATCGCCGCGACGGACGGCAGGTTGCCGCCATCCACCTGGAAACCGCCATAAACCGGGAAGAACTGGTTGCCGGTGATCTGCGGATCGCGCAGGATCTTCTGGAACCAGGGACGGTCGACCTGAAGCGAGGCCTGCCGCTCGTTCGTCGACATGGCGAAGGTGATGTTGCCGCGGTTGTCGGGGAAGTTCGCCCCCATGATGCCGCTGATCGTGTACTCGTTGCCGTCGCCGCGCTGCGAGATCGAATCCTGCGCGTCGAACTGGAAGCCCGAGAAGTTCTTCTTGAGGATGAAGTTGACGACGCCGCCGACCGCGTCCGCGCCGTAGGTGGACGACGCACCGCCCGAGATGATCTCGACACGCTCGATCGCGACGGACGGAATGGTGTTGATGTCAACGATGCCGAGCGCGTTGGACGGCGTCGCGCGGCGGCCGTCGATCAGCACGAGGTTGCGGTTGGCGCCGATGCCGCGCAGCGACACGGCGGAGGTGCCGGGCGTGTTGGTCGGCGTCGGCTGGATGTCGCCACCGCCTGCCGTAGGCGTACGCGCGCCGGCGGGCGTGAACTGGGGCAGCTTGTTCAGGTTCTGCTCGATCGCGGAGGTGGACGACTGCTTCAGCAGCGCCTCGTTCGCCGTCACGATCGGGCTGTTGGCCGAATAGTCCTTGCGCGCGATGCGCGAGCCGGTGACCACGATCTCCTGCCCGCCTTCGCTGCCCGGCGCGTCCGCGCGCGGCTCGGGCGTGGGCTGGGTCAGCTGCGCCGGATTGGGCGGCGTGCCCTGGCTGGCGGTGGCGGCGGCGGCGCCATCCGTGCTCGCGCCCTGCGGCAGGACGCCGTCCTGCGCCAAGGCGGCGCCGGCGAACAGCCCGGCGGTGACAAGCGCGAGCGCGCTGGCGCCGCCGCGGAGCATCAGGCTGCGCGCGCTGTCGTGCGGCCTACCCTTCTGACCTTGCATTATGTGTCTCCCTGGACCTTATTCGGATGTCATTGTTGGTGAGACGCGGCCGATCGCGGCCGCGCACGTGCCGTTCCTACGGATGTCGCTGCGGTTCGATGAAGGCGGGCGGGCCGGCCTCAGCCAAGCCCCGCGCAGCAATTCCCATCTCGGTCATCCCCTTGGTGGCGGCGTCGCTTGATCGGACGCTCATGTTTCAGACGTGTCGCATACGATCCACGCCAGATGGTGTCCAGTTGCGTTGCAGCTGCCGCGGCAATCTAGCGCAACAAGGCTGCGAACCGTTGCAATTGGAGAACAGTGCGTTGCAGCCGCCGGTCAGCGGATGCGCGCAACCTTGACCGAAGCCTGCGTGCCCACGTCAAGGAGGTAGCTGCCGATCGCCCCTTTGCGGATGCGTACGACCTCGCCGTGGCGGGGCGGCGTGAAGTAGGCAGCAACCTCCGTCATCTGCCACACCGAGCCATTGTCGAGCGCGATGCGCCAGTGGCCGACGCCGTTGTCGCTGGCGGACACGACATGTGCGGACACCCGGCTCTGCTCAACCGGCCGCTCGGATTGCGGCCGGGTGTCCCGCACCTGTTCCGCGCCCAGGCCCTGCGCCACCGGCGCACCCGCCCCGGAAACTGTTGGGCTGGCCGGCGCCGGCCGGCGGGCCGTGGCGGCGTCGAAGCAGCGCAGCCGCGCCTTGCTGCCGGCGATGCCGGCGCAGGCCGCGACCGGATCGGCGGACTGGGCCATGGCGACGCCCGCGACCAGCAGGCTGCCAGCCGCCGCCATCCATGCCGTTGCACCCAGTTTCATCGTCCGCTCCCATCGCCAGCGACCGTTCGGTCGATTCGACCGCGCGCCGTTACCAGAGTAGGGACGCTCCGCGCAGCGGCAAAGCCGCTTGCGACAGCATGACTTCGCCGCCGTCCGCGCCTATGTATCGTGCCATGAAGGCAGGATCGACACGGTTGATCTCCAGGCGGGGCCTGCTTGGCACGCTGGGCGCGGGCGGCGGCGGGCTGCTGCTCGCCGGTTGCGACCGGGTGGCGGCGACGCCCGCGATGCGCGCCTTCTTCGAAGGGTCCGAGCGGCTGAGCCACGACCTGTCGCGCGCCACGGGCGTCCGCGATGCGCTGGCGCCCGAGTTCACGCGCGCGGACCTGTCGCCCGTGTTCCGCGCCAACGGCACGCTGCGGCCGGGCGATGCCGGATATCAGGCGCTGGCGGCCGACGGCTTCCGCGACTGGCGGCTGCGGGTGGACGGGTTGGTGCGGCGGCCGCTGGCCTTCTCGCTCGACCAGCTGGCCGCCCTGCCGCGCCGCACGCAGATCACGCGGCACGACTGTGTGGAAGGGTGGAGCGCCATCGGCCAGTGGACGGGCACGCCGCTCGGCCCGGTGCTGGCGGCGGCGGGGCTGCTGCCAGCGGCACGTTTCATCGTGTTCCACTGCGCCGACGATTACGGCGCGAGCAAATATTACGAGAGCATCGATCTCCACGATGCGTTCCACCCGCAGACCATCCTGGCGTATGCGCTCAACGGCGCGCGGCTACCGATCGCCAACGGCGCGCCGCTGCGGCTGCGCGTGGAGCGCCAGCTGGGCTACAAGCACGCCAAGTATCTGATGCGGATCGAGGCGGTGGCGAGCCTGGCCGGCATCGGCGGCGGCAAGGGCGGCTATTGGGAGGATCGCGGCGATTATGCCTGGTATGCGGGAATCTGACGCCACCCGCGCGTAAAGTGAAGGCGGCGGGGTTAGTCCTCGCCGAACCTGGCCTCCACCAGTTCGCACAAGGCGGCCACCGCGGCATCGGCGCCGTCGCCGGCCGCGCTGATCGTGACATGGTCACCGAGCGCCGCACCGAGCATCATCAGCCCCATGATGGAGGTGCCGACGACGCGCGAGCCGTCTTTCTCCACCTCCACCGGCACCGGCTGCGCAGCGGCGAGCGTCACGAACTTGGCACTGGCGCGTGCGTGGAGACCGCGACGGTTGGCGATCCGCACGGTGCGCGCGACCGTCATGCCGCGGCCGCGCCCAGCACCTCGGACGCGACGGAGATGTACTTGCGGCCGGCGTCGCGCGCGGCGGCCACCGCCGCCTGCACCTTCATCGCCTTGCGCGCACTTTCCAGGCGGATCAGCATGGGCAGGTTGACGCCCGCAATCACCTCCACGCGGCCCGGCTCCATCAGGCTGATAGCGAGGTTGGAGGGCGTGCCGCCGAACAGGTCGGTGAGGATGATGACGCCGGCGCCCTTGTCGACCTCGGCGATCGCCGCAGCGATGTCGGCGCGCCGGGCCTCCATGTCGTCGTCCGGGCCGATGCAGATGGGCGCGACGCCCTCCTGCGGGCCGACCACATGTTCCATCGCGCGCGTGAACTCCGCCGCCAGCCGGCCATGCGTCACCAGCACCAGACCGATCATCCGTTCACCACGCTTGCGCCCTCGACCTCGCCCCCGGTCCTCCCGCTCGCGTCCGGTGGTCTTTGCGCCAGTTCACGATGCGTCACCGTGGGCGAAAAGCCCGCCGCGCGCAACCTCTCGGCCAGCGCCTCCGCGCAATGCACCGAGCGGTGTCGCCCGCCGGTGCAGCCGAACGCCACGGTGACATAGGCCTTGCCCTCGCGCGCATAGCGGGGAAGCAGGGTCAGCAGCAGCTGCTCGATGCCGTCCATCGCGGGCTGGTAGGCCGGGTCCGCGCGCACATGCGCCGCCACCGCCGCATCGAGGCCGGTGCCGGGCCGGAGCGCCGCCACCCAGTGCGGGTTGTCGAGGAAGCGCATGTCGAACACGAGGTCGGCATGCCGCGGCAAGCCGCGCGCATAGCTGAACGAGGCGAGCAGCAGCACGGGCCGCGTTTCCTGCCCCTCGCCGAAGCGGTGGCGGATCTCCGCCTGCAGCGCGGGCAAAGCGAGGTCGCTCGTATCGAGCAGATGGTCGGCGGCGGCGCGCACGGGCGCCAGCAGGTCGCGCTCGCGCGCGATGCCGTCCGCCACAGGGCGGTCGTGGCCGAGCGGGTGGCGGCGGCGCGTGGCGGAAAAGCGCCGGGCGAGCACGCCGTCGCCTGCGTCCAGGAACAGGGTCTCGACATCCAGCCCGGCCTCGTCACGCAGCCGCTGCAGCCGCTGCTGCACGGTGTCGGCGACGAAGCCGCGCGTACGCGCGTCGATGCCCACCGCCAGCGGCCGGTCCTCGCCCGCGTCGCCTGCGGGTGGCGGGCTGGACAGCAGCCGCTCCACCAGCCCGAGCGGCATGTTGTCGACCGTCTCCCAGCCGATGTCCTCCAGCGTCTTGAGCACGGTGGTGCGCCCCGCGCCCGAAAGGCCGGTGACGAGCAGGATGCGGCGGGGGCGGCTCATGGTTGCAAGCCATATACCAGCAACCCTTGCTCAAGCTTGACCGGCGCCGACGCCTCGAACGGTGCGAGCGGCAGGACGGGTAGGGGCAGGCCGTCGAAGCTGCGGGTCGGCAGCACCGCTTCCGGCATGCGGGGCACCGCCCCGTCGAGCGCCACGGCCAGCGCCAGCACCGTTTCGGCCACGGCGGGCCAGGGCAGGACGCCCAGCCCGCGCACCTCCAGCCGTCCGGCGAGACGCGGGTGCGCGCGGGCCCGCAGCCGGCCTTCGCGCGCCTCCACCAGCGTGCCGTCGTCGCTGATCAGGTCGGCGCCGCGATCCAGCAGGCGCAGCGCCAGGTCCGATTTGCCCGCGCCCGACGGACCCAACAGCAAGATCCCCCGCCCGCGAAGCGCGACACAGGTGGCGTGGACAATTTCCGTCACTTCTCGGCCGCAGGCAGGCGGATGGTGAAGCGGGCGCCGCTGCCGCCGGCGTCGCGATCCGACACGACGATCCCGCCGCCATGGCCTTCCACGATCGCGCGCGCGATGGCGAGGCCCAGGCCCGAATGGCGGCCGAATCCTTCCGCCTCCGGCCGGACGGAGTGGAAGCGGTTGAAGATCGCCTCGCGCTCGGCGGGCGGCACGCCCGGCCCCTCATCCTCGACGCGCACCACTACCGTCGCTTCATCGCGCATGGCGGTGATCTGGACTAGGCCGCCCGCGGGCGAGAAGGAGACGGCGTTGTCCAGCAGGTTCTCCAGCACGCGTGCCAGCCGGCTGCCGTCGCCCCACACCGCCGTGCTGCCGCGATGCGGCCGGCCAAAGGCGAGGCGCACGCCGTTGGCCACGCCGCGCGCTTCGCGGGCCTCGATCAGCTGTTCCACTATGTGGCCGACGTCCACGGTCTCGAACCGCGCGCGCGACAGTTCGGCGTCGAGGCGCGAGGCTTCGGACACGTCGGTAATCAGGCGGTCCATGCGGCCGATATCGTCGCGGATGACGCCCATCAGCCGCGCGCGCAGCGCGGGGTCGCCGACCAGCTCCAGGCTGTCCACCGCCGAGCGCAGGCTGGCGAGCGGGTTCTTGATCTCGTGCGCGACGTCGGCGGCAAAGGCCTCCGTCGCATCGATGCGCTGGCGCAGCGCCTGGCTCATGTCGGACAGTGCGCGAGCGAGCGTGCCGATCTCGTCGCGGCGCGCGGGCAGGCGGGGAACCTGCACCTCGCGGGAGCGGCCGAGGCGCACGCGATGCGCGGCAAGCGCGAGCCGGCGCAGCGGCCGGGCGATGGTGCGCGCGAGATAAACGGACAGCAGGATGGAGAGCGCGGTGGTGCCCGCCAGCACCAGCCCCAGCCAGAAGCGTTCGGCCCGCACCGTGCGTACCACGTCGCGCTGGTTGGTGGTGAGCAGCAGCACGCCACCGCTGGTACGCGTTGCCGCGGAGATCACGGGCGTGCGGTCGGGCGCGCGGCGCAGCATGGTCTGCGTCACGCCCGTGGCGCGCGCCTCCACCGCCTCCGGCCAGGCGCGGGCGCGGTCCAGCGCCGGCTCGGTGAACTCCTCCGGCACCTCCGCGCCGACGATGCGATCGACCGCCCGGTCCATGAAGCGCGCGACGTGGCGCCGCCAGCCCTCCTGTGTGGGATCGCGCAACGCATAGGTGGCGGGGCCGTGCGCCCAGCCGTCGAGCGACGGGCGATTGCCCTCGAACAGGCGCAGCCGCCCGTCATTGGCGCGGCCCAGCTGCGCCAGCAGCGCGGGCCAGCGCGCGCGCGGCGCCGCGGCGAGCGCCAGCGCCGCCATCTCCACCTCCGTCCGCGCCTGGTTGGTGCGTTCGGCGATCAGCTGGCTGCGATAGCTGTCGAGATAGAAGAAGCTGCCGGCGAGCACCACCAGCGCGAACACGTTCACCGCGAGCACGCGCGCGGTGAGCGACAGCCGCCCGGTCCAGCCGAGCCCGTCCTCACTCCTCCGAGAAACGGTAGCCCACGCCATAAAGCGTCTCGATCGCCTTGAAGTCGGGGTCGGCGCCGCGGAACTTGCGCCGGAGCCGCTTGATGTGGCTGTCGATGGTGCGGTCGTCGACATAGACGTCGTCCTGATAGGCGGTGTCCATCAGCTGGTCGCGCGTTTTCACGATGCCGGGCCGTTGCGCCAGCGCCTCCAGGATCAGGAACTCGGTGACGGTGAGGGTCACGGGCGCTCCGTCCCACGTGACGCGGTGGCGCGCGGGATCCATCTCCAATCGGCCGCGGCGGATATGTTCGGGCACCGGCTGGTCGCCCTCGCCGTCGGGCCGTGTACCCATCTCCACGCGGCGCAGGATGGCGCGGATGCGCGCGATCAGCAGGCGCTGGCTGAACGGCTTGGTGATGTAGTCGTCGGCGCCAAGCGCCAGGCCCAGCGCCTCGTCCAGCTCGTCATCCTTGCTGGTCAGGAAGATGGCGGGCACCGCGCTCCGCTCGCGCAGGCGGCGCAGCAGCTCCATGCCGTCCATGCGCGGCATCTTGATGTCGAGCACCGCAAGGTCAGGCGGGTTCTCGGTGAGTGCCTTCAGCGCGGCCGCCCCGTCCGTATAGATACGCACGGTGAAGCCCTCCGCCTGCAGCGCGATCGATACGGAGGTGAGGATGTTGCGGTCGTCGTCGACGAGCGCGATGGTTGCCGCCATGCCTGCCCTGTCTCCGTGCCGGGGGAGGGCGGCGATAGCGCAGGTGGCGGGCCGACCTCAACCGCCCGGCGTGGCCGGGGACCGGTCGTTTGACGGGTCACCCCCCTCCCATTATGCGGATGGAAACACCGGGGTGAGCGTGCAGCCAATCGGGGCAAACGCCAATTGCCCCGCCCGGAGACAGAAGATCATGGCTGTACGCCCCGCCCACGACCTCGACGCGCAGGGCTTCGCCACCGCCGCCGAGCTCCACTGGAACCTCGGCACCGCGCCGCTGGTGGAGGAGGCGGTGCGCCGCGGCGAGGGCATCCTGTCCAAGGACGGGCCGCTGGTGGTCAAGACCGGGCGCCATACGGGCCGCTCCGCCAAGGACAAGTTCATCGTCCGCGATGCCGAAACGGAGAACACGGTCCATTGGGGCGACGTCAACCGGCCGATGAGCGAGGCGCATTTCGCGGCGCTCAAGGCCGATTTCCTGACGCACCTGGGCACCAAGGACACCTTGTTCGTCCAGGACCTGTATGGCGGTTCGCAGCCGGCCTACCGCGTCAACGTGCGCGTGGTGACCGAGTTCGCCTGGCACAGCCTGTTCATCCGCACGCTGCTGGTCCGGCCGGAGATCGCCGAATTGGCCGCGTTCGTGCCCGAGTACACCATCATCGACCTGCCGAGCTTCCAGGCCGATCCCGCCAAATATGGCGCGCGGTCGGAGACGGTGATCGGCGTGTCGTTCAGCGAGAAGCTGATCCTGATCGGCGGCACGCGCTATGCCGGCGAGATGAAGAAGTCGGTCTTCTCCATCCTGAACTACGTGCTGCCGCCGCAGGGCGTGATGCCGATGCACTGTTCGGCCAATATCGGGCCGAAGGGCGATACGGCGATCTTCTTCGGCCTGTCCGGCACGGGCAAGACCACCTTGTCGGCCGATGCCAGCCGCACGCTGATCGGCGACGACGAGCATGGCTGGTCCGACCAGGCGGTGTTCAACTTCGAGGGCGGCTGCTACGCCAAGATGATCAACCTGTCGGCCGAAGCCGAGCCGGAGATCTACGCCACAACCAAGCGCTTCGGCACCGTGCTGGAGAACGTCGTCATCGACGAGACGACGCGCGTGATCGACCTCGACGACAACAGCCTGGCCGAGAACAGCCGCGCCTCCTATCCGATCGACTTCATCCCCAATGCGTCGGCCGAGAACCTGGGGCCGGTGCCGACCAACATGATCTTCCTGACGGCCGACGCCTATGGCGTGCTGCCGCCGGTCGCCAAGCTCACCCCCGACCAGGCGATGTACCACTTCCTGTCGGGCTACACCGCGCGCGTGGCGGGTACCGAGATCGGCGTGACCGAGCCCACCGCCACCTTCTCCACCTGCTTCGGCGCGCCGTTCATGTCGCGTCATCCGACCGTCTACGGCAACCTGCTCAAGAGCCGGATCGAGGGCGGGCATGTCGACTGCTGGCTGGTCAATACCGGCTGGACGGGAGGCAGCTACGGCACCGGGCGGCGCATGCCGATCAAGGCAACGCGCGCGCTGCTCAACGCGGCGCTCGACGGCACGCTCAAGAACGCGGAGTTCCGCACCGACCCGAACTTCGGCTTCCAAGTGCCGGTGGCGGTGGCGGGCGTCGATGCGCAGATCCTCGATCCGCGCCAGACGTGGGCCGACAAGGACGCGTATGATGCGACCGCGCGCAAGCTGGTCGGTCAGTTCATCGAGAACTTCGCGCAGTTCGAGGATGCGGTGGACGCGGGCGTGCGCGAGGCGGCGCCCAAGGCTGCGTGAGCGGAGCGGCCAGCGCCGCGCCGCGCCGGCTCAGCCCGCGATGCGTAGGAACCGTGCCGCATTGTCATGCAGGATGAGGCGCTGCCGTCGGGACAGGAAAGGTGCGTGCCGCACTCGCCTGATCGCAATCGCGATGGCATCGGGCCAGACCATGTTGTCCGACCCGAACATGACGCGCCGTTCCATGCCGGCGTCTATCAGCCGACGGAGGTAGGCATGGAAGGTTCGCGTTGGATAGGCATAGTCGAGTATGCCGATATCGACGTAAAGCTGCGGATGCGCGAACATCAGCGCTATCATCGCATCGGCCATGGGCCAGCCAGCATGCATCGCATAAAGCCGCAAGCGGGGGATGGCGCATCAGCACGGCTTCCAGTCGGAAGGAATCGCCCGCGGCAGCACGGTAGGCGGGCGTCGCGAACTAGGCCGATCCCGGCGGTCCCGGCCCGAGATGGATGCCGACGGGCAGATCCAGCTCCTTCGCTAGGGCGTAGTAGGGCTCCAGCCTGGGATCGTCGGGTGCGATGCCGGCATATTGCGTCGTGATCTCGCTGAGTGCGGCGAGGCGACCCCGCAGCATGGAGCCGAGGCAACTCCGCGATCGGCGGCAGGACCCCATCGCTGCCGAAGCCCGCTGCCGACAGGATCAAGTCGGGGCGTGGACGCGATAATCCTCAACCGTCGCCGCCCTGCCGCCCGCCAGCGCCAGCACGTGATTGCGGCGAGGCGCGGAAAGCCCGTGGTCGCGCAGTTCGGCTGCGTAGGTCGGAGCTGTCAGCAGGTGCCGACAGGAGGGATGCAGCGTGAACCAATCGAGATAGCGCTCGATGGGCGCAGCCGGATCGCGCGGTGCCCAATCGTCGTAGGGGGCGCAGATGTGGCCGCCGGATCCCCCTTCCGCATCCGGCAGATCGGCATGGAAGTGCACGTCGATGACATCGAAGCGTGGACGTGCTTGTGCCGCCGCCGCGACCAGCACAAGCCATGCTAGCCACCAGCCCCGCATATATCGCCCCGTCCAGTCCCGGACGGATCATCTGCCATATGCGATCGCCCGGCAACAGACCCGCACGACCCGATGAGTCGGCGCGTCCGCTTCACTCCGCTTGGTAGGCGGCTAGTTCGTTACCTGCGGGATCGCGGAAGTGGAACCGACGGCCGCCAGGGAAGGCGAAGGTTTCGCGCGTGATCGTACCGCCGGCGGCCTGCACCGCCACGAGCGTCCGCGCGACATCGTCCACCCGCACCGCAATTAAGGGGGCCGCGGTGCGCTCGGCGGCATCGGCCTGCAAGCCCAGGTCTACGTCGCCCGTCATGGTGCAGGCATAGCTCGGGCCGAACCCGGTCATGTCCCACCCGAACGACGCCTGGTAGAAATCGCGCGCGGCCGTGACGTCTGCCACAGGCAGTTCTAGGAAGTCCGGTCGTGGCGCGGCCATGCTCAATAACGCCGCAACAGACCGGCGAGCTGGCCCTGGATGCGGACCTGACCCGGACGGTAGCGCTGCGGATCATAGGCGCGGTTGGCGGGATCGAGCCGCACCATCGAGCCTTCGCGACGGAAGAACTTCAGCGTGGCTTCGTTCTCGTTGATCAGCGCCACCACGATCTCGCCGTCGCGCGCGGTGTCCGCGCGGCGCACCAGCGCATAATCGCCATCCAGGATGCCGGCCTCCACCATGGAGTCGCCCGCCACCTCCAGCGCATAATGGTCGCCCGGCCCCAGCAGTGCGGCAGGCACCGCCAAGCTGGTCTGCCCTTCCAACGCCTCGATCGGCAGGCCGGCGGCGATCCGGCCGTGCAGCGGCACCTCGCGCACGTCATTGGCGGCGGTCGCGGGCGCCTTGGCCGGGCGGACAGGCTTGGCCCCCGCCTTGACCGCGTCGGGCAGGCGCAGAATTTCCAGCGCGCGTGCGCGGTTGGGCAGGCGGCGGATGAAGTTGCGCTCCTCCAAAGCGGAGATGAGGCGGTGCACGCCCGACTTCGACTTGAGGTCGAGCGCCTCCTTCATCTCCTCGAACGAAGGGCTCACGCCCGTTTCGGCGAGGCGGTCGTTGATGAAGCAGAGCAGCTCATGTTGCTTGCGCGTAAGCATGAATTCATGTCCCGGATATGTTCCCGGAACGTCTAAGCAACAGTAGCGCGCGTGTCAAGCGATACGCAGGATGTCAACCGATTCGCCCCGGTGCGCCGTCTGGGCTAGCGCAGGCCGCACGATCAGCAGGTCCGCCTCCGCCATCGCCGCCACCGCTGCGCTGTCTTGGCCAGCGAGCGGCATCGCTGCGCCGTCCTCTTCGCGTGCGCGCAGATACTCCGCCCGGGCGCCCGCCGCGGGCA
>Ga0325400_1000722_pt1 | contig 25411 bp, 27 predicted proteins | sample PopdelMetagenome_2_FD_205662 | JGI IMG/M metagenome (GOLD analysis project Ga0325400, IMG submission 205662) | Populus deltoides microbial communities from Bellville, Georgia, United States - Xylem-PdKOR-R1 | ecosystem: Host-associated > Plants > Phyllosphere > Stem > Wood/Secondary xylem...
CATGCCCGGCGCACGCATGTTGAAGATGGTGGTGATGAAGTTGATCGCGCCCAGGATCGACGACGCGCCCGCAAGGTGGAGCGCGAGGATCGCCATGTCGGTCGACGGCCCCGGCTCGCCATAGGTGGAGAGCGGCGCGTAGAGCGTCCAGCCGTTGCCCGCGCCGCCGAAGAAGGGCGAGGCGAGGAGCAGCGTGAAGGAGGGCACGAGCAGCCAGAACGACACGTTGTTCATGCGCGGGAACGCCATGTCGGGCGCGCCGATCATGATCGGCACGAACCAGTTGCCGAACCCGCCGATCATCGCCGGCATCACCATGAAGAACACCATGATGAGGCCGTGTGCGGTGATGAGGACGTTCCACAGGTGGAGCGACTCGTCGAGGCTCGCCTCGCCGCCGTGGAGCATTCCGGCCCAGCCCTGGAGGTACTGGATGCCCGGATGCGCCAGTTCCATGCGCATCAGGCCCGACACGGCACCGCCGATGATCCCCGCGCAGATCGCGAAGATCAGGTACAGCGTGCCGATGTCCTTGTGGTTGGTGGACATGAACCACCGGGCGAAGAAGCCCGGCTTGTGGTCCGCGTCGTGGTGGTGGGCGTGGTCGCCGTGCGCCACGAACGCCGATGGGTGGAGGGCGGTGTCGGTCATGGTCTTATTGTCCAGCGTTGCCGGCATTGCCCGGCCCGGAAGGATTGCCCGTCGCGCCCTGCGTGGTGGCGGGGGAGACGGCGGTGGTGTTGTTCATGACGGCCGCGCCGGGGGCGGCCTCGGCGGCCTCGTCCTGCTTGGCGGCGGAGCCCTCGGCGCCGGGCTGCGGAATCACCTTGTCCGACGCGCGGCCCGGGGCGGGCATGGTGCCGCCCTTGGCCGCGACCCAGCGCGCGAAGGTCGCCCGGTCCACCGCCTCGACTGCGATCGGCATGTAGGCGTGGCGCGCGCCGCACAACTCGCTGCACTGGCCGAAATAGAGGCCGGGCTTGTCGATGGTGAAGCTGGTCTCGTTCAGTCGGCCCGGGATCGCGTCCAGCTTGATCCAGAAGGCGGGCACCGCCCAGCTGTGGATCACGTCGTTGGAGGTGGTGATCAGCCGGATCGGCGTGCCGACCGGCAGCACGATGCGGTTGTCGGTGGCGAGCAGGCGCGGCCCGTCCCGGTCGGTGCGGTAGCGCACGCCCGGCTCGACCTCGTTCCGCTCCTTGAGGAGGTTGGCCGTCACCTCGAACCCGCCATTGTCGGGATATTGGTAGGTCCAGTACCACTGGTTGCCGATCGCCTTCAGCGTCACCGCGCCGGCGGGGGCGGGCTTGAACTGCGCCTGGAGGAGGCTGATCGACGGCACCGCGATCAGCACCAGCGCCAGCACCGGCAGCAGCGTCCACGCGACTTCGAGCCCGGTGTTGTGGCTGGTCTTGGACGGGATCGGATTGGCCTTGGCGCGGAAGCGCAGCACCACCCAGACGAGCAGGCCGAGGACGAACAGCGAGATCAGGGTGATGACCGGGAACAGCACGCTGTTGTGGAACCAGTGTGCATACTCGCCATTGGTCGTGACCTGCGGCTGGATGCCGAAATGGCGCGCGGTCGGCACGCCGACGCCGGGGGCCGAGGTGGTGCCGGGCGCCCCGTCCACCGCGAGCAGCGGGCTCTGCGGATCGGCGGTCGGGGTGGCGGCGGCGGTGGTCGGCGCGGTGTTGGTGGCGCCCGCGACGTTGGCCGAGCTCTGCTGGCCGGGCGAGGTGACCGGCGGCGCCACCGGCGCGTTGCCGGCCGGCGCGGCGGGGCCACCCTGCGCCTGCGCCGAGGGCACGGTGGACTGCGCCAGCCCGGGGGCGGCGACGCCGCCGCCCATGCCGGCGAGCGCGATCCCCGCCGCGATCGCCAGCCCCTTCATTCGCATCATCCGCATCAGCCTTGAAACCCCAGTTTAGAACCCGGCCGGCGAACAGGAACGGCGCGGGTAAGCGCATGGACGCGAGAATGCGCGCCTTTTGCCATGGCCTATACGCACCCCTGCCGCCCCCCTCAAGCCGGGTATGGGGAGAAACTCGCGGGGGTTTGCGCGACGTTGCGCCGCCCGCCCCCCGCGCCTATCCGGGCGCGACCCTGGTGGTGGAGGACGATCCGCGTGACCGATGACGAGGTGCTGGCCGAATTCCGCGCTGCCGAGGCGCTGCTGGAGGGTCATTTCATCCTGTCGTCCGGGCTCCGCAGCCCGCGCTACCTCCAGTGCGCGCGCGTGCTGATGGACCCGGCGCGGGCTGCGCGGCTGGCGGCGGCGCTCGCCGGGCGGCTGCCCGCCGACCTCGGGATCGCGGCGGTGGTGTCGCCGGCGATGGGCGGGGTCATCGCCGGGCACGAGATGGCGCGCGCTCTGGGGGTGGCGGCGATGTTCCTGGAACGCCCGACCGGCAGTTTCGAGCTGCGCCGCGGCTTCCGGCTCGATCCCGGCACCCGCGTGCTGATGATGGAGGACGTGGTCACCACCGGGCTCTCCTCGCGCGAGGCGATCGCCGCGATCCGGGCGGCGGGGGGCGAAGTGGTCGCGGCGGCGGCGCTGGTCGACCGGTCGGGCGGCACCGCCGACCTGGGCGTTCCCTTCCTGCCGCTGATCCGCCTCGACGTGCCGAGCTACGCCGCCGACGCGCTGCCGCCGGCGATGGCGGCGGTCCCCGCGATCAAGCCGGGGAGCCGGGCGGCATGAGCGTGCCGCTCCCTTGCCCCGTTCGCGCGGAGCCTGTGGAAGCACTGGCCCTCGTCACGGCGGGGGTAGAGAAGGAGAACGGCACTTCGACAAACCCGGTGCGAACGGCGATGGGGATGGGCGTACACCGATGACCGACCGCGTTCGCCTGGGCGTCAACATCGACCATGTCGCCACCGTCCGCAACGCCCGCGGCGCGGGCTATCCCGACCCGGTGCGCGCCGCGCTGCTCGCCGCCGAGGCGGGGGCGGACGGCATCACCGCCCACCTGCGCGAGGATCGGCGCCACATCACCGACGCCGACATCGCCCGGCTCGCCGCCGAGCTGGCGATACCGCTCAACCTGGAGATGGCGGCGACGCCCGAGATGCTCGGCATCGCGCTGCGCCACCGTCCCCACGCCGCCTGCATCGTCCCCGAGCGGCGCGAGGAGCGGACCACCGAGGGCGGTCTCGACGCCGCCGGGCAGCACAACCTCCTCGCGCCGATGGTGGCGGAACTGGCCGCGGCGCGGGTGCGGGTGTCCTTGTTCATCGAGCCCGATCCCCGCCAGGTCGAGGCGGCGATCCACCTCGGCGCACCGGTGGTCGAGCTCCACACCGGGCGCTACGCCGAACTCGGCGGCACGCAGGACGCCGAATTGCGCGCCGACGAGCTGCGCCGCCTCCACGACGCCGCCGCGCTCGCCGCCAAGAACGGGATCGAGGTCCATGCCGGCCACGGCCTCACCTTCGACAACGTCGCCCCGGTCGCCGCCATCCGCCAGGTGAGGGAGCTCAACATCGGGCACTTCCTCGTCGGCGAGGCGCTGTTCGTCGGCCTGGGCGAGGCGGTGCGGCGGATGCGCGACGCCATGGACGCGGCCCGGTGACCCCAGGGCCGACCCCAGAGCCGGCCACGGAGCCGACCGGCACGCCGCCGCGGACCGGACTCGGCTGGCTCTGGCTGGGCGTGCTGCTGGTGGCGGCGCCGGCCGGTGGCCTCGCCCGGCTCCCCCACGCGGTCGGCACCATGTTCGCTCCGCCTGGGACGGCGGCGGCGGAGACCGAGCTGCGGCTGTTCACCCCGTCGCCGCTCGCGGTCGGGGCCACCCTGATCGGGGCCGCGGTGGCGGGCCGGCGGCGCGGGCGCACGGGGTCCGCCACCGCCCTTGTCGGCATCGGCCCCGTCCCGCCGCTCGCCGCGCCGGCGCTGCTCAGGGGATGATCATCGGCCTCGGCTCCGACCTTTGCTCGATCGAGCGCATCCAGCGGTCGCTCGACCGGTTCGGCGCGCGGTTCGAGCGGCGCTGCTTCACCGACCTGGAACTGGCCAGGGCCGACAGGCGCCCCTTCACCCGCGCCGCCACCCTCGCCAAGCGGTTCGCCGCCAAGGAGGCCTTCTCCAAGGCGGTGGGCACCGGGTTCCGGGCGGGGGTGTTCATGCGCGACATCGGTGTCGCGAACCTGCCCACCGGCGCGCCGACGCTGGCGCTGACCGGCGGTGCGGCGCTGAGGCTTGACGCGCTGGTGCCCGCGGGTCACCGCCCCCATGTGCACCTGACGATGACCGACGACTTCCCCTGGGCCCAGGCGTTGGTGGTGATCGAGGCGCTGCCCCTTGCGACGACCCCTTTGACGAGTCTGGCCGAATGAAGGACGTGGTGTTGGACGGTACGGACGCGACCCCGCCCCAGGCTCCACCCCAGGCCGGGGCGCCCAGGAAGCGCGGCACCGACTGGTGGGCGGAGACCAAGAGCATCGTCTGGCTGGTGCTGGTGGTGCTGGGCTTCCACAGCTTCGTCGCCAAGCCCTTCTACATCCCCTCCGAATCGATGCTGCCGGGCCTTCAGGTCGGCGACCGGCTGGTGGTGACCAAGTTCGCCTATGGCTGGTCCTACGTCTCGCCGACCATCCCCAACCCGGTCGCGATCTTCGAGGACCTCGTGCTGCGCCGCCCGCAGGAGAGCTGGTCGATCGGCGTGCCCCCGATCCACGGCCGGTTCCTCGGGCGCATGCCGACCCGCGGCGACGTCGCGATCGTCACTCCGCCGGGCACCCACAACGACTACATCAAGCGCGTCATCGGCCTGCCGGGCGACCGGCTCCAGGTCCGCGACGGCACGGTGTACCTCAACGGCGTCGCGGTGAGGCGAGGACCGGTCCACAATGTCGACATCCCCGTCGACGCCAACAGCCCGTGCGACGAGAGCCAGTATCCCGATGCCAAGGTGCAGACCCCGGCGGGGCTCGTCTGCCGGCTGCCCGTGGTGACGGAGACGCTGCCGAACGGCCGCCGCTACGACACGGTGGATATCGAGCAGGGCAGCGAGGGCGACAACACCCGGTTGTACGTCATTCCCCCTGGTCACGTGTTCATGATGGGCGACAATCGCGACCGCTCCGCCGACAGCCGCTTTCCCCTGTCGGACCTGGGGCTGGGCGGGCCGGTGCCCTACGAGAATCTGGGCGGCCGTGCCGAGTTCGTGACCTTCAGCCTCGACGGCACCGCCGGGTGGAACCCGCTCAGCTGGTGGCCATCGCTGCGGTCGGGCCGCGCGGGTACCTCGCTCCATCCGCAGGAGACCGCGCGGTGACCATCCGCACGGTTGCCGAGCCCGCCCCGATCGAGCCGCGCGACGGTTTCCAGCGGCGCGAGGTCCAGCGCGCGGCGATCTGGCTGGGGCTGATCGTCGGAATCGCGCTGGTCGTCCTCCTGATCCAGCCGCTGCTGATCGTCTTCGCGGGCCTGGTCTTCGCCTCGCTGCTCGACGGGGGCGTGCGGCTGCTCGGCCGGGTGCTGCCGGTCGCGCGCGGGTGGCGGCTGCTGATCGTGGTGCTGCTGACGGTCGGCTTCCTTCTCGCCACCTTCTGGCTGGCGGGGGTGCAGGTCGCCGAGCAGGTCAACCAGCTCCGCTCCACGCTTGAGGTGCAGGCGAACCGCTTCACAGGCTGGCTGACCGGCCACGGGCTGATGCCGGGCGCCTCGGACGTCAGCGGCATCGCGCGCCAGGCGCTGGGTTCGGTCGGGCGGATCACCGCCTGGGTCGGGACCGCGGTGTCGGCGCTGACCACCTTCTTCATGATCGCGGTCATCGGCCTGTTCGTCGCGATCGACCCCACCACCTACCGCCGCGGGCTGGAGTGGATGGTGCCGCGCGGCGCCCGGCCCGAGTTCGCGATCACCGTGTCGCGGATGGGCCGGACGCTGCGCCGTCTGCTCGCGGGCCGCCTGCTCGGCATGGCCGCGGAAGGCGCGCTGACCTGGATCGCGCTGATGATCGGGGGCGTGCCCATGGCGCTGATCCTCGGCATCCTCACCGGGCTGCTCGCCTTCATTCCCAACATCGGCGCGTTCGTGTCGGGGGCGCTGATGGTCGCGGTGGGCTTCTCGGCCGGGACCGACACCGGGCTGTGGGCGATCGGCACCTATCTCGTGGTCCAGACCTTCGACGGCTACGTGCTGCTGCCGATCGTCGCCAAGAAGACGGTGGACCTGCCCCCTGCGCTGACCCTGGGGGCGCAGATCATGGCCTCGGCGCTGTTCGGCATTCTCGGCCTCGCGCTGGCCGATCCGATGACCGCCATGATCAAGACCGCGCTCGAACGCGCCTCGGAGCGCGGGGAGGAGCAAGATTCAGCTGGCGGCAACGAGGCGGTCGAACAGGTCTAGGTAGCGGGCCGCCGCGTCCGCGCCGGGCGCGGGGACGGGGGCGGGCCGCGGCACCCCGGGGACGAGCCACCGGTCGATCGCGGCGACCAGCGCGACCGCGTCGTCGAGGGCGACCACGCTGCCCAGCGATGGGTCGGCCACGATCTCCGCCACCGCCGGGCTCGAATCGGTGGCGACCACCGGGGTGCCCACCGACAGCGCCTCGCGCAGCACCCCCGGCACCCCCTCGTAGTCCGAGGTCAGCGCCACCAACGCCGCCGCCGCCATCGCCGCCATCGGATCGGCGTGGTGGCCGGGCAGGTGGACGCGGGCGCCGACGCCCAGCGCCGCGGCGCGCGCCGCCAGCGCCCCGCGCAGATGGCCCTCGCCCAGGATCACCAGTGACGCGGACGCATCCGCGACCGCCGGCAACGCGTCGATCAGCCGGTCCCACCGCTTCTGCGCGACCAGCCGCCCGACCCCCAGGATCACCGAACCGGGCGGCAGCGCCGCCCGCACCGGCCCGGGAAGGGGAAGCGCGGGCGGGTTGGGGATGACCTCCACCCGCCCCGCCATCCGCGTCGCGCGCTCGGCGGCGGCGGCGGTCGCGGGGGTCATCGCCACCAGCCGGTCGAGGAAGCGGCCGTGCAAGCCCAGCCAGGCGTGGTGCGCGGCGTCGGCGACCCGGCCGTGGTCGCCGCGGGTGGCGGCGTTGGACATCTTGCCGACGACGGGCGGCGCGGCGCGCCCCAGCCGCACGCGCAGCCACGCCGCGGCGCTGGTGTAGTAATTGCCCGCGCAGAACACGACGTCCGGCCTGACCGCCCGGACCAGCCGGGGCAGCGCCGCGATCAGCGCCCGCTCCCGCCGGTCGCCCAGCAGGATCGTCTCGACCCCCGCGGGCAGCTCGGCGGCGAGCGGCCCCGCCGCATCGCCCAGCACCAGCGTCACCCGCCGTCCCGCCGCGGTCCAGCCGCGCGCCAGCCGGAGCAGCGCCCGCTCCACCCCGCCGCCGTCCAGGGTGCGCGCATAGGAGAGGATGTGGCGGGCGGGGGGCATCGGCGACCGGGGCGGTGGCACGCGGTTGGGGCGGGAAGATGGCGGGGCGTCCACGACCGCCGACAAGCCCGGCGACCGTGACGGGTCCGGCGGCGCTCCCGCCATGTCGGGCGCGCCCGGCATGGATACCGGACCGGCCCGTCGTGGCGGCCGAACCGGGTCGGCCCATCCTCCTCCATCCGGCACCCCCACGACGCCCTTTCTTCCGGGCCCGCGTCCCCCGCGGCGGGTGCGTCGCCCGACCGCCCCGACCCGCCGCCCGCCGCCCGCCGACCCTGGCCCGCACCCCCAACCGTCATGCCGGGCCCGTCCCGGCATCCACCGCGCCGCACCCGCCTCCCTCGCGGCGCCTGCGGCAACGCCAGTACCCGAAGCGGCGGGCACGACGGCCGCCGCGGGTCCGTCCATCCGCCATCCCCGCACCTTCCCCTAGGCCCGGCGTCCGGGTGGATCGTGCGGGGCATCGTCCCGACCGTCCGCCCCCGCGGTCCCCGCGCCGCCGACCCCGGCCCGGCTCGGCGCGGCGCGCGGGGGGACGCGCGCGCATGCCCGCACCCCGCGTCCGGGGACGCGGGGTGCGGGAACGCCATTCCGCGTGCATCCGCCGGTGCTTGGCGCTATTCCGCGCGCTTCCTCTGCCGGACGCCCGCCCTGCTCCTCGACACGTCACCGACCCGCCGGTCGCCCGAGAAACCCGAACTCGCCCCGGTCAAGGCGGTCGCGCGCCGCTGGCCCGCGATCCTGGGGGCGATGCTCACGGTGGCGATGGTGGTGGGCCTGGGGCGCGAGCTCCTGGGCGACGGGCTCACCGGGCTCGGCGACGCGGTGCCCCGCGACCCGCGCTTCTTTGTCTGCTTCGCGATCCTCTACCTCGCCTCGCCGGTCGGCGACTACGTCATCTTCCGTCGGCTGTGGTCGCTGCCGATCGCCGGGCTGGTCGCGCTCCTCAAGAAGCGGGTCGCGAACGAGGTGGTGTTCGGCTATTCGGGCGAGGCCTATTTCTACGCCTGGGCCAGGGTCAACGCGAAGAACGTCGCCGCCCCGTTCGGGGCGGTCAAGGACGTGTCGATCCTGTCGGCGATCGCCGGCAACGCGATCACCCTCCTGCTGATCGCGGTGGCGCTGCCGCTGGGACGCGGGCTGCTCGACGCCGACCAGTTCAACACCGTGCTCGGCTCGGCGGGGGTGGTGCTGGCGACCTCGGTGCCGTTCCTCCTCTTCTCGCGCAAGGTGTTCTCCCTGCCGCGCGGGCGGTGCTGGTGGGTGTTCGGGGTCCACTGCCTGCGCCTGCTGGTGGGCTCGACCGCGCTCGCCTTCGCGTGGCATTTCGCGTTGCCGGACGTGTCGGTGGGGATGTGGCTGTTCCTGTCGGCGGGCCGCCTCCTCGTCTCGCGGCTGCCGCTGCTGCCCAACAAAGACCTTGTTTTCGCCAACGTCGCGATCCTCCTGATCGGGCAGGAGCAGGCCTTGTCCGAGCTGGTGGCGTTCACCGCCGCCCTGACGCTGGCGGTGCACGTCGCGCTGATCCTCCTGTTCGGGGGCTGGGCGCTGGTGACGCGGGTTTCGTCCGGTCGGACGGCGGAAAGGAGTCTGGAATGATCGCTGTTGCCGCCCTGGCGCTTGCCGCGCCGCAGTTGCTGGGGGTCGAGGGCGCGCGCTGCACCGGCGGCGGCCCGCAGGTCGAGGTCAGCGTGACCGGCCTCAAGGACCGCAAGGGCAACCTGAAGCTCGAGCTCTACCCCGCCAACCAGGCCGACTGGATCAAGGACGATCGCGACCTCGTCGCGGAGGGCAAGCCGTTCCGCCGCGTCCAGGTGCCGACCCCCGCGAGTGGCGCGGTGCAGTTGTGCATCCGCGCGCCCGCCGCCGGGCGCTGGGCGCTGCTGTTCACCCACGACCGCGACGGCAAGAACAAGTTCAACGTCTGGTCGGACGGGGTGGGGGTCGTGTCCAACGCCCGGATCGGCCGCGCCAAGCCGGGCTACAACCAGGCGCTGGTCGACGTCGGCGCGGGCGGCACCAGCGTGTCGATCCGCGCCCAGTACCTCAAGGGTATCGGCGGGTTCGGGCCGCTGTAGCGCGGCATGCGGATCGTCGACGTCAACGAGTTCTACTCGCCGACCGGGGGCGGGGTCAGGACCTATCTCGATCGCAAGATGGAGATCTTCGCCGATCACGGCCACGAACTGATCGTGGTCGCCCCCGGCCGCGAGGACCGGGTGGAGGAGCGCGCGGGCGGGCGCATCCACTACCTCAAGTCGCCGGGCATGCCGTTCGACGCCAATTATGGGCTGTTCTGGGACGCCGCGCCGATCCACGCCCTGCTCGACCGCTACGACCCCGACGTGGTGGAGAACTGCTCGCCCTGGCGCCCGGCCTGGATCGTCGCCGACTGGCCGGGCCGCGCGGCGAAGTCGTTCTTCATGCACAACGACAATGTCGAGGCGTACGCGATGCGCTGGTTCGAGCGGGTGGCGCCGCGGCCGCGGATCGAACGGGCGTTCGCCTGGTACACGCGCTACATGAACCGGTTTCTCGGGCGGTTCGACACGGTGGTGGCGAACGGCCCGGCGCTGCGCAAGCGGGTGGTCGCGCGCGGGTTGCGCTGCGACACGGACGTGATGCTGGGGATCGAGCGGCGGCATTTCTCGCCCGCCCTGCGCGACGAGGCGGTGCGCGCCGACCTCCTCGCCCTGCTCGGGTTGCCCACGGAGGGGCTGCTCCTCCTCGGCATCGGCCGCCACCATCCCGAGAAGCGCTGGCCGGTGGTGATCGACGCCGTCCGCCGCGCCGCGCGTACCCTGCCGGTCGGGCTGGTGCTGCTCGGCCACGGGGGGGAGACCGCGCGGCTGGAGAAGCGGATCGGCGGCGACCCGCGCATCCGCCTGCTGCCGCCCGAATATGACCGGGCGCGGCTGGCGACGATCATGGCGTCGGCGGACGCCACCATCCACGGATCGGACGGCGAGCCGTTCGGGCTGGTCCTGTACGAGGCGCTGGCCTCGGGCTCGCCGCTGATCGTCCCCGACCGCGGCGGCGGGGCGGAGGCGGCCGACCCCGCCTATGCCGAGACCTATCGCGCCCGCGACGCCGATGCCGCGGCGGCGGCGATCGCCCGCCTCCACGCCCGCGACCGGGGGGCGCTGCGCCGCGCCGCCGTCGACGCCGCCGCCACCGTGCGCGGCGACGTCGAGCATGCGCGGCTGCTGATCGACCATTACCGCGGCGTGATCGACCGCCGTCGATAGACCCGCACGACGTTGCTCCCCAGCGGCAGCGCCGCGGCAAGGGCGTAGTCGCGCGCCACCGCCGCCGTCGCGATCGCGCGGATCGCGGAGCGCTCGCCGCGATAGGCGGGGCGCATCACGATCACCGCCGGTCGCGCGGCGAGGATCCGGCGCACCTCCGCCGCCTGGTCGACCCCGATCGCCCCCGCCTCGCGCGCGCGGCCGAGATGGCTGGGGAAGAGGTAGCGGGTGACCGCGCATCGCCCCGTCCAGGGATACAGCATCGTCTCGCCAGACTGGACCCACAGGCACCCCGGCCCGCGCCCGACCGCGTCGGCGAGCGCGGCGAACTCGGCCGGGCTGCCGCGGCCGCGGCGCTTGGCGACCAGCAGCACCTGCCCGCCGATCGCGACGACGAGCAGGATCGGCACCGCCCAGCGCCGCACCCGCGGGTGCCCGCCCAGCGCCCCGGCCGCGCACGCGGCGGCGGGCACCATCGCGGGCAGGGCGTAATGGTCGAACCACGATCCGAAGACGAGGATGCCCGCCAGCGCCGCCGCCAGCCAGCCGAACAGGAACAGCCGCCGCGTGTCGGGACGCCCCCGCTCCATCGCCAGCGTGATCCCCGCCATCGCCACCAGCGGCGACAGGATCGCGACCAGCCCGGCGAGGTTGCCCAGCCGCTCGCCCCACGGGTCGGGCCGCCGCGCCAGGATGGAGGTGAAGTTGGCGTAGACGAAATCGGGCAGCCGCCCGGCCGCGGCGTACACCCCCGCCGCCGCCGCGGTGGGGGCGAGCGCCACCGCCGCCATCATCGCCGCCAGGCCGATCGCGGCGGGCGTACCCCGCGCGCGCCGGTGCCGCCAGGTCGCCCACAGGCCGAAGAACACCCCCTCGAACACCGCCGTGTACTTGACCTGCATGGCCAGCCCGACCAGCAGCATCGCCGCGACCGGCCGCCACGCCCGGCGCCCGTCGTCCCCCGCCAGCAGCAGCGCCGCGCCCGCGACCAGCGGGTTGTAGAACACCGGCGACTGGCCGCCATGCCCTTCCACCAGCACGATCCACAGGAGGTAGGCGATCCCGGCGATCCTCGCGCCAGCGTCCCATCCCGCCGCCCGCGCCAGCCGGGCGACGAGCGCGGCGGTGGCGACCGCGCAGGCGGCGGCGAAGAGCTGGTATGCCCATACCGCCACCGGCATCGGCAGCGCCGCGGCGGGCCGGTAGAGCAGGAACAGCCCGACCGGCTTCCTGTCCCAGACGTCGGAATACAGCCACGCGCCGCCGTGCATCGCCCGGGCGGCGACCAGGTAGAACTGCTCGTCGACATGGGTGATCGGGTTGCCCAGCGTCACCGCCCGGCTGGCGAGCGCGACCGCGACCAGCAGCGCGACCTCGCGCCACCCGCCGGACGGGGGTTTCACGTGCGGGTCGCGGTCACGAGATAGTCGAGCGCGGTCGATCCGCCCGCGACGAAGCCCCTGGCGGGCGACAGCGACAGGCCGGTGACGTCGGACACCCGCATTCCCGCGTCCGCCAGCATCGCGGTGAGCTCCTCCGGGGTCAGGAAGCGGTGCCAGTCGTGCGTCCCCCGCGGGATCAGCCCGGTCGCCTCCGCCGCCCCGACCAGCGCCGCGCGCGACAGGGCGGTGCGGTTCGGGGTGGACATGACGAGGAGGCCGCCCTCCGCGACCGCGTGCGCCAGCCCGCGCACGAAGCCCGGCTGGTCCGACGCGTGCTCCACCACCTCGAAACAGGTCACCAGGTCGAACGTGTCCGACAGGTCCTCGACCGACCCGGCGCGGTAGCTGATCGCCAACCCCGCCGCGGCCGCGTGCGCCGCCGCCACCGCGGCATTCTCCGCCGCCGCGTCGACGCCCGTCACCGCCGCGCCCATCCGCGCCAGCGGCTCGCACACCAGCCCCGCGCCGCAACCGACGTCCAGCGCGGTCCTGCCCGCCAGCGGCGCGAACGAGGCGGGGTCGCCGCCCCAGTGCGCGTCCACCGCGCCGCGCAGGTAGCCGAGCCGCGCCGGGCCCAGCCGGTGAAGCATCGCCGACGATCCCCTCGGATCCCACCAGTCGGCCGCCAGCCGCCCGAAATGCGCCGCCTCGCGCGGGTCGATCGTGGTGGCGCGGGGGGTGGGGACGGGCGGTATCGTGCTTGTGCTCATCAGGGCCGGTTCCTATCAGGGCGCCCGCCCGTTACCAAGGAGCGTCGGACACCCGCATGGCCCGCATCGTGATGAAGTTCGGCGGCACCTCCATGGCCGGGATCGAGCGCATCCGGTCGGTCGCGGCGCGGGTGAAGCGCGAGGTCGACGCGGGCAACCGGGTCGCCGTCGTCGTGTCGGCGATGGCGGGGGAGACCGACCGGCTGGTCGGCTTCTGCCGCGAGGCGTCGGCGCTGTACGACCCGCGCGAGTACGACGTGGTGGTCTCCGCCGGGGAACAGGTGACCAGCGGGCTGCTCGCCATCGCGCTCCAGGCGATCGGCTGCCCCGCGCGGTCGTGGCTGGGGTCGCAGGTCACGGTCTGGACCTCGGCAGCGCACGGGTCGGCGCGGATCGAGGAGGTCGACGCCCACGCCATCGAGGCGGCCTGGTCGCGCGGCGAGGTGGCGGTGATCCCCGGCTTCCAGGGGGTGACCCGCGACGAGGAGCGCCCGCGCATCACCACGCTGGGCCGCGGCGGCTCCGACACGTCGGCGGTGGCGGTGGCGGCGGCGATGGGCGCGGACCGGTGCGACATCTACACCGACGTCGACGGGGTCTACACCACCGACCCGCGCATCGTGCCCCGCGCCAGGAAGCTCGCGCGCGTCACCTACGAGGAAATGCTGGAGCTCGCCAGCGTCGGCGCCAAGGTGCTCCAGACCCGCTCGGTCGGGCTGGCGATGAAGAAGGGCGTGCGCGTCCAGGTGCTGTCGTCGTTCACCGGCGAGGACGCGCCCATGGCCGACACGCTGCCCGGCACCATGATCGTCGGCGAAGAGGAAGCCACACAGGAGGTCGGCAACGTGGAACAGCAGCTCATCACCGGCATCGCGCACGACAAGAACGAGGCCAAGATCACCCTCACCGACGTGCCGGACAAGCCGGGCGCGGTGGCGGCGATCTTCGCACCCCTCGCCGCCGCCAACATCAACGTCGACATGATCATCCAGAACATCGCCCACGGCGCGCGCGGCGCGGCCGGGGATGGCGGCGGCGGGTCGACCGACGTCACCTTCACCGTCCCCGCCGCCGACCTCGCCCGCTCGCTGGAGACGCTGAACCAGGCCCGCGCCGCCATCGGTTTCGGCGAGCTGGTCCACGATCCGCGCGTCGCCAAGGTGTCGGTGGTGGGCGTCGGCATGCGCAGCCACGCGGGGGTCGCGTCGGCGATGTTCACCACGCTGGGCGCGCGCGGGATCAACATCCTCGCCATCTCCACCAGCGAGATCAAGGTGTCCGTGCTGATCCACGAGGACGAGACCGAGCTGGCGGTGCGCGTCCTCCACACCGCCTACGGCCTCGACGCCGAGGCCGCCTGAGCCGACCCCTGCTCAGTTCTCCGGCGAGACGGGAGAGAAGAGCAGGCCGCCCAGTTCCCACGGCAGGCGCTGGTCGGAACGCGGTTTCGCCGGGCAGACGTCCTGCCGGCTGGCGGTGACGCGCCATCGCTGCGACGTGGGCGAGCTCAGATTGGGACCCGAAGCGCGCGACAGCCCGTCGTAATCCTGCTCCTCCAGGTAGTTGATCGTCAGGCCGCGGGCATCGAAGCGCCCGTTCATCGACAGCCGCGTCGGCAGCGTCGCGTTCCGGAAACACGACCGGTGCCCGTCGAGGCGCCCGGGCCTGAACCGGAAGCTCAGCCGATTGCAGACCAGCATCCCGGTTCCGCCCGCGCTCCCCAGCCTGGCCTGGAACGCGGCGGCCTCGCGCATCAGCTGTTCCAGCTCGCCGTCCTGGAGGCACACGGAATAGGCGATCGACCGGCTGATGCGGCTGTCGTCGGACAGGCCGCCGGCGGCAGGCGTTCCCATCATCAGCGTCGCCGACCGCTCGAAGCGCCACAGCCCCCCGCGCACCATGGGCGTTCGACCCACCACCACGACGCTGTCGGTTTCCGGGCGCGCGGTCACGACCACGTCCCCGGCCTGCGCGGTCGCGGGGGCGGGCGTCGGCACCGGGCGGGTGGGTGCCGCCTGCGCCGCCGGGGCGGACGGCCGCGGAGCGGGCGGCGGGGCGGCGGCGGCAAGCGTCCGGGGGGCCGGGGCGGGATCGTCCAGCGCGTTGATCCGCCGCGTCATGCACTGCCGGGCGGGCTCGACATCCTGCGCCCCTTCCGCGACGCAGGCGCGCAGGATCGCGCACATGATCCGGCCGATCCGGGGCTCCGTGCCGTGCCCCGTCGGCGTGCACCGGGTCAGGTCGCCGCCGTGCACCGCGTAGTCGAGCCTGACCTTGCGCAGTTTGCGCGCGATCACGACGATGTCGTCGCCCGACGCCTCGGCGGCGGGCGGCGGCGGGGCCGCCCGCTCCTGCCCGGTCGTCGCGGCCAGCACCATTCCGATCGCGATCCACCGTGCCGCCACCCGACCTCTCCCCGTCGCACCGGATCGTGGCATCCGCGCCGCGCGGCCGCAACCTCGGGTGCGCCGCCCGACGCCGACGCTTGATCCCGAAGCCGTCCTCGGCCGGCACCGGTCGTCGCCGCCACCGGCGCACGATGCGGGCCGGACGACGCCGGCCCGCCGCGATCCCGACCCGGCCGCCGCCCCGTGGCCTCCCGCCGCCCAACCCTTTGGTAACCCCGCGCTGCTAGGTACGCCGCGGGCCACCACGGGCAGGGGATTAGAGGATGACGGGTTCCGATCGGCGCGCGTGGCTGCTGGCGCATCCCGTCGCCGCGATCGCCGCCTTCTACCTCCTCGTCCGCCTGCTCGGCCTGGCGGTCGGCATGCGGTTCGACGCCGACAACCTCACCAGCTGGATGCAGATCGCCGACGTCGACCTGCTGCGGCACCACCTGTGGCGGACCTTGTGGTATCTCCACAGCCAGCCGCCGCTGTTCAACCTCCTGATCGGCCTTGCGCTGCGCCTCGGCGACACGGGTTTCCTGTGGGCGATGTGGCTCCTCTTCGCCGGCGTGACGCTGGGCGGCATCCTGGCGGTGCACGCGCTGGTGCGCGACCTCGCCGGACGGCCGGGCTGGGCGCTCGCCGCCGCCGCGTGGCTGTGCGTGTCGCCCGCGGTGCTGCTGTTCTCGCAGAAGCTCTACTATGACGGCCTCGTGCCGTGGCTGGTGGCGATGGCGGTGTGGGGGCTCCACGCCGGGGCGACCCGGCGCTCGGCGGGGTGGATGGCGTTCGGCTTCGCCATGCTGGTCGCCACCGTGCTGCTGCGCTCCATGATCCATCCGGTGGTGTTCGCCGCCGTGGTGGCGATCTACGTCGCGGCCTCGGCGGGGCAGCGCGTCCGCGTGCTCGCCGCCGCCGCGCTGCCGGCCGCGCTGCTGGCGGCGGTGATGCTCAAGAACCTGGCCGTGTTCGGCACCACCGCCCTGTCGAGCTGGCCGGCGCTCAACCTCGTCGGCCAGATGGTGGACCAGATGCCCGTCGCCCAGCGCGACGCGATGATCCGCCGCGGCGAGCTGTCGCACTATGCGGTGCTCCCCGGCTTCGCCTATCCCGACCAGTATCTGAAGCTCGTGCCCCCGACCCCGCCGACCGGCGAGCCGAGCCTCGACGACCTGCGCAAGTCGACCGGCGAGGCGAACTGGAACCACCGCCTGTTCCTGCAGCTCGCCGAACCGCGGATGCGCGACGCAATGGCGGGGCTGGCGGCCGCGCCGGGCCCGTTCGCGGCGATCACCGTGCACGCCGTCTACCACTTCCACCGCCCCCCCAGCGAGTTCAAGGGGCTGGATGTCAACCGCCGCCGCATCGCCGGCTGGGACCGGCTCGCCAACGCCACCGTCGGCCTCCAGCCCGCGGCCTGGGCCGGCGCCGCCGACGATCCCGCCCGCACGCAGGCGCCCGCCATGCAGCTCTCACTGGCCGCGCTCGCCCAGTCGCTCGCCTTCGGCGGCTTCGTCCTGCTCGTCGCCGCCCGCCTGCTCGCGGTGCTGCGGGCGCGGCGCTGGCCGTCGCCGACCGACGCGACCCTGACGGTGACGGCGATGCTCGGCGGCTTCGTGATCCTGGTCTCCAACCTCGCCGACGTGTGGGAGAACAACCGCGCCCATTACGACATCGGCTCGGTGATGCTGGTCGGCGCGCTGGTCTTCGCCGCCCGCCTCCGCGACCGCCGTCACCCACGCTCCAACTACGTGCCGCTACCCGCCTGAACGCGGCCGGGGCGGCCATCGGACCGCCGTCGGAACACCCGCAGCCGTGCGGTTCCATTCGCCGCGTCCGCTATGTCGCGCATCTGTGGGCGGTCCGGTGACGCCGTCGATGAAGGCGACGTCCAGCACCCTGCCGTTCACCCGAACGGTGGCTCGGCTCTGCTCGATCGGCGTTCCAGCACAATCAAGCATGCCGAGCGCAAACGGAGCGTTTCAGCTGAAATCCTGCCCGGCTGGGAAGCCGCTGGTCCAGCGGTTCCATGAAGCACAAGGTGACGTGTCGACCAACGAACGCGGCATGGTCGCCATCCGCAGCGCCGCACATCCAGCAGCACGAAAGACCGCAGGTGCGATCGCTTTCATGCATTGCGCTCACGGCAAGGGTCGCGAGTAATAGGTCCGGCCCTCGCGCTTCTCCTTGACGACGCGGCCATCGGCCAACAGGCCGCCGAGCAGGGAATAGGTGAGGTAATTGGCCTGCCGACCCTCATAGGCCGACTCAAGGCCGAGCCGCCGTGCGATCTCGTTATTGTACAAGCCGCCTGTCTGCTGGTCGAGCGAGTCGAGGATGACGCTCTCCAGCATCTCGCGGGCTTGCTGGGCACGATCTCGCAAGTCGGTCGTGCATCAACGGGTCGCACAGCCGAGCCTGCCCGTAAAGCGGGGCATCCTTACGCCCCTGTCCTACACGCCCCCGACCTGCCATAGCGGCCCGCTCGCGCGGCAGGGTCGCGCAATGATGTAACAAGGGCGGGCAACGAAAATGCCGGAAGTGCGTGAAATGTGTGAAGCGTCGGCGGCCGTTCCCGAGTCGATCGGGTCCGGGCGCCTGCGCGCCCGCATGGCCCGCGGCGCCGATTTCCTGGGCACGGAGGTCGCGATCATGGCCGGGGCGATGTCGTGGGTCAGCGAGCGCAACCTGGTCGCCGCCATCTCGGACGCCGGCGGGTTCGGGGTGATCGCGTGCGGGGCCATGACCCCCGCGCTGCTCGACCGGGAAATCGCCGCCACCGCGGCGCTGACCACCCGGCCGTTCGGGGTCAACCTCATCACCATGCACCCCGACCTCCCCGCGCTGATCGCGGTGTGCGCGAAGCACCGGGTCGGCCACGTCGTCCTCGCCGGCGGGTTGCCGCCCAAGGGGTCGATCGAGGCGATCGGGGAGAGCGGGGCGAAGCTGATCTGCTTCGCGCCGACGCTGGCGCTGGGGCGCAAGCTGATCCGATCGGGCGCGGACGCGCTGGTGATTGAGGGGATGGAGGCGGGCGGCCATATCGGCCCGGTGTCGACCAGCGTGCTCGCGCAGGAGATGCTGCCCGAGCTCGGGTCGCAGGTGCCGGTGTTCGTCGCCGGCGGGATCGGCCGGGGGGAGGCGATCGCGGGCTATCTCGACATGGGCGCCGCCGGGGTACAGCTCGGCACGCGGTTCGTCTGCGCGAGCGAATCGATCGCCCATCCCAATTTCAAGAAGGCGTTCATCCGCGCCTCGGCCCGCGACGCGGTCGCCTCGGTCCAGCTCGATCCGCGCCTGCCGGTGATCCCGGTGCGCGCGCTCAGGAACGCCGGGGCCGACCTGTTCACCGCCAAGCAGCGCGAGGTCGCGCAGGGCCTCGACGACAACAAGGTGGCGATGGCGGAGGCGCAGCTCCAGATCGAGCATTACTGGGCGGGGGCGCTGCGCCGGGCGGTGATCGACGGCGACGTGGAACACGGCAGCGTCATGGCCGGCCAGTCGGTCGGCATGGTCACCCGTGAGGAACCCGCCGCCGCGATCGTCGCCGAGCTGGTCGCCGAGGCGGCGGCGGCGCTGGAGAAGCGGGCGGCGTAGCGCGTGTCCGGCATCCGCAGCCTCGCGCCGGGCGCCACCCCGGCTCCGGTCGGCGACGGGGAGGGCGGCACGGCCTCCTACAAGCGCGCGCGCCGCCGCGGCGCGGGGATCGGGTCCCGGGTGACGATCCGCGGCGGGCGCGACCGCCCCGCACGGGCCGCCGCATGAGCCCGGCCGACGACGATCTCCCCGTGCTTGCCTTCGCCGATGCGGGCGGGTGGGAGGCGTGGCTGGCGGCCAATGGCGGGGCGGCGGACGCCGGCGTGTGGCTCAAGCTGGCGAAGAAGGGCAATCCGGCCTCCACCCTGACCCGCGCCGAGGCGGTCGACGGCGCGCTGGTCCATGGCTGGATCGACGGGCAGGCCGCGGCCTTCGACGCCGACTGGTCGCTGATCCGCTTCACCCCGCGCCGCGCCCGCAGCAAATGGTCGGCGCGCAACCGCGCCCGGGCGTCCGCGCTGATCGCCGCGGACCGGATGGCGCCCGCCGGGCTCGCCGAGGTCGAGCGGGCCAGGGCCGACGGCCGCTGGGACGCCGCCTACGCCCCCGCCTCCGCCGCGACGGTGCCCGCCGACCTCGCCGCCGCGCTCGACTCGACGGACCGGGCGCGCGCCGGGTTCGACGCGCTGGACGCCGCCAACCGCTACGCCATCCTCCACCGGCTGGAGACCGGCAGCGCCCGGACCCGCCCCGCCCGCGTCGCGCGGTTCGCCGCGATGTGCGCCGCCGGCGAGACCCTCCACCCGCCCCGGGTGCCGGAGCGCGGGGGCTCCGCGCCACCTTCGTGAGAAGCACAGGGCGGCGGGCGGCCCGGCGGCGCTAACCCGCTGGTAACCATCGTCGGTCTAGGCACGACGTGCCGGGGGGCGGAGGACCAGACGTGATGCGTACCCGTACCCTTTGCCTCGTTCCCCTGACCCTCACCGCGCTGCTCGCCGCCTGCGCCGGCCCGCGGACGGTGGCGCCGCCGCCGGTGGTCGCGACGCTGGTGCCGCCGTCGCCGCCTGCCCCTGCGATGCCCGCCGGCGCCTATCCCGGCATGGCGATCCCGGCCAAGCGCGCCGACGGGGGCTACGCCACCCCCAACGATCATCTGACCGCCGCCGCGGCGGTGTGGCACCTGCGCGGCGCGCTCAACGTCGCCGCGCTCGCCTGCGACCGGGCGGGTGGGCCGTACGTCACCGCTTATAACGGCTGGATCAGGGGCCGCGCCGCGGTGCTGGACGCGCACAACCGCCGCTACACCGCCGAATGGCAGGCGGGCGGCGGGCGCGACTGGCGCGACGCGTACGACGACGGGCAGACCCGGCTGTACAATTTCTACACCCAGCCCGCGATCCACGACGCGTTCTGCGCGGTCGCGCTGGACGAGCTGAACGGGGTGGAGGCGGTGCCCGATGCCGACCTTCCGGCGCATGCCCGCACCGCCCTGGCGCGGCTGGACGCGCCGTTCACCGCTTTCTACGCAGCCTTCGACCGCTGGCGGGGCCATGTCGCCGCGGTGAAGTCACCGCCGCCCACGGCGGTGGTGGCGGCGGTGGCCGCCAAGTCCGCGACATCCGCCACGCCCGCGCGGCCCATGCCAGCACCCGCAGCGCCGGTGACCGTCGCCATGGCGGTGGTCGCCGCACCGCCGCCGCCGTGGCTCGCCGTGGCGCCCGACGTACTTGCCGCGGAATAGCGGCGCGGGCGGCCGCGGCACCGGCGGGGTTCCTTCGGGCGGACGGTTCGGTTAACGGCGGTGGCGATGATGGACGCAGCCGACCTGCCGGCGGGGGGACGCTTCGTGGGGCCTGAGCATCGCTTCGCGGTGCGCGTCTATTTCGAGGACACGGACCTGTCGGGCGTCGTCTACCACGCCAATTACCTCCGGTGGATGGAGCGGGCGCGGTCGGACATGCTGCGCCTCGCCGGGATCGACCAGCGCGGCTTTCACGAGGCGGGGGAGGGGGCGTACGCGGTCGCCGACCTGCGCATCCGCTACCGTGCGCCCGCCCGGCTCGACGACGACGTGCTGGTGGTCAGCCGGATTCGCAAGGTCGCCGCCGCCAGCGTCGTCATTCAGCAAATTGTCAGGCGCGACGGGGTTGATCTCGCCGAGGCGGAGGTGACGGCGGCGCTGGTCGCCGCCACCGGCCGCCCCCGGCGACAACCGCGTGGCTGGACCGACATCTACGACCGCCTCGCCAGGGAAGCTCCGCACGCATGAACCCCGTCTTCAACATGGATGCCGCGACGCTGTCGCCCGTCGCCCTGTTCCTCCAGGCCGACTGGGTGGTGAAAGCGGTGATGCTGGGCCTGCTCGTGGCCAGTATCTGGACCTGGGCGATCATCGTTTCGATGGGGCGGCGGCTGGCGCGGACCCGCAAGGCGTCCGCCCGGTTCGAGCGCGATTTCTGGAAGGCGGAGGACATCGACGCGTTCCACAAGGCCAACGGCGACACCGACCTGCCGTCCGCGCGGGTGCTGGCGGCGGGCGTGCAGGAATGGCGCCGTTCCACCGCGGGCGGGTCGATCGACAAGGGCGGCACGCGCGAGCGGTTGGCGGTCGCCATGGGCGCGGCGGTGGCGGGCGAGGTCGACCGGCTGTCCGACCGGCTCAACATCCTCGCGACCATCGGTTCGGTTGCGCCGTTCGTGGGGCTGTTCGGGACGGTGTGGGGGATCATGCGCTCGTTCACCAGCATCGCCAGCGCGCAGAATTCATCGCTGGCGGTGGTCGCGCCGGGCATCGCGGAGGCGCTGTTCGCGACCGCCATCGGGCTGTTCGCGGCGATCCCGGCAGTGATCGCGTACAACCGCTTCAGCCATGGGGTGAACCGGGTCGAAGCGGGGCTGAACCGGTTCGCCGACGGCTTCCACACCACCTTGTCGCGCCAGCTCGACGGGACCCGCTGATCCCGTGGCGATGAACCTTCCCTCGTCCCGCAAGGGACGCCGCGCGCCGATGGCGGAGATCAACGTCACCCCGCTGGTCGACGTGATGCTGGTGCTGCTGATCATCTTCATGGTCACTGCGCCGCTCCTCACCGCCGGGGTGCCGGTCAACCTGCCCGACGCGCGCGCCAAGGCGCTCGACCAGGAACAGGAGCCGACCCAAGTGTCGGTCGACCGCGAGGGGCGCATCTTCGTCGGCGACCAGGAACTCGCCGAGGCCGACCTGCCGGCGCGGCTGGAGGCGATCGCACGCGCGGCGCAGGGCAGGGAGCCGCCGCAGATCATGCTCCATGCCGACACCGCGCTCGACTACGGCCGGGTGATGCGGGTGATGGGTGAGCTGAACCGCGCAGGGCTGAACCGCGTCGCGCTCGTGACCAAGCCGGACTGATCGGGTGGAGCGCGCGGAGAAGATCGGCCTGGGGGTCGCCGTCGCGGGACACGTGGCGCTCTTCGGGCTGCTCTCGGTCGGCTTTCTCGCGACCCCCAACCCCGACAAGCTGAAGCAGCAGCCGATCGAGGTCAGCCTGGTCGACGCAACCTCGATCGAGGCGGAGGCGCCGGTAATCCAGCCCGAGGCGCCCGCCCAATCGGCGGCGCCGGAGGAAGGCCGGGCCGAGGACGCCGCGCCCCCCGCCCCGGCACCGGACCCCGCCCCGCCTCAGCCACAACCGCAGCCCGCGCCGCCGGTCCCCCAACCCGCGCCTCCCAGGCCGACCCCGCCCAAGCCGCAGCCCGCCCCGGCACCCAGGCCGGTGCCCGCGCCCAAGCCGGTGCCGCAGCCGCAACCGCCCAGGCCGCGTCCGAAACCCGCCGCCGACCCCGTGCCGACGCGGCCCGCCCCTGCTCGCCCTGCGACCGACCGGCCGGCCGCTCAGCCCAAGGCCGACGCCCGCCCGGCAAGGCCGGCGGCACCGGCGCGCACCGCCGCTGCCCCGCCCAAGACGTCGGGTGCGACCGGCACCGGCGCGACTCCCGGCAGCACCCGGCCGCGCCCGACCGGCCGGCTCGACAGCGTCTTCAAATCGGGCTTCGGCACCGATCCGACCCCCAGCCAGCAGCCCGCCCCGCGTGCCACCCGCGTCGGCGCGCAGGCGGCGGCGAACATCGGGTCGCAGATCATCCGCCAGGTCCAGCCCTGCGCCAATCGTCAGGTGACTCCCGGTCCCGGAGCCGAGCGCATCCGCGTCGACCTGAACCTCCGCATCAACCGCGATGGCAGCCTCGCGTCCAAGCCGACGGTGCGGGGCCATGCCGGAGTGGACGACGACAACGAACGCTACGTCGCGCGGGTCGACGATCTGGCGATCGCGACCTTCGTCGGCTGCGCGCCGCTGCGCGGGCTTCCCGCCGACCTCTACGACGTCCCCGGCGGATGGTCGAACTTCACCCTCCGCTACAAGCTGCCCGGATGATACCCATGATCTTCTCTCCCGCAATTGTTCGTGCTGAGGAGCCGCTGAGCCTGTCAGAGCGGCGCCTCCAAGCACATGCCATTCGAGACGGGTTTTCGACTGCGCTCAGCCCCTCGTCAGGACGAACGGGATGGGTAGGGCGTGGGTCGGCGATGGCGTTGGCTCTTCTCGGCGCATCGACGTCCGCTCCTCTCGTGGCACAACAAACCGTCTCCGCACCTCAACAATCCGCCGGGCCGGTCGGGCAGCAGGGGGAGGAGCTGGTGGTGGACGTCACCGGCGGCGTCTCCGCGCCGATGCCGATCGCGATCCCGGCGATGCCTACCCCCGCGCTCGCCGACACGCCCGCCGGGTCGACCGACGCGCTCGGCCGCCAGCTGTCGGAGATCATCGCTGCCGATCTGCGCAACTCGGGCCTGTTCACGCCCGTGCCGCCCGCGCAGCTGCGCACGGTTGCCTTTCCGGAGGTCACCGCCCCCGCCTTCGACTATTGGGGCGGCACCGGCGCGCAGGCACTGGTCCAGGGCTATGTCCGCGCCAACGGCGACGGCACGCTGACCGTCGGCTGCTACCTGTACGACGTGTCGGCGCGGGCCGAGCTGACCCGCCAGGGCTTCGTGGTGCCGCCCGCCGACTGGCGCCGCGCCGCGCACAAGTGCGCCGACACCATCTACTCGCGCCTGACCGGCGAGGGCGGGTATTTCGACAGCCGCGTCGTCTACGTGTCGGAGACCGGCCCCAAGAACCGCCGGGTCAAGCGGCTGGCGATCATGGACCAGGACGGGGCCAACCACCGCTTCCTGACCAACGGCCAGTCGATCGTGCTGACCCCGCGCTTCGCCCCCAACCAGCAGTCGATCGTCTATATGAGCTATGTCGGCGACCGGCCGGCGATCTACGTCTACGACATCGGCTCGGGACGGCAGCGGCTGGTGGTGCAGAACGCCAACCTCACCTTCGCGCCGCGGTTCTCCCCCGACGGCCGCTGGATCCTGTTCTCGATGGCGGTGGGCGGCAATACCGACCTCTACCGCGTATCGTCGGCCGGGGGCACGCCCCAGCGGCTGACCACCTCGCCGGGGATCGACACCGGCGGCAGCTACTCGCCCGACGGACAGCGCATCGTGTTCGAGAGCGACCGTTCGGGCGGGCAGCAGCTCTACGTCATGAACGCCGACGGATCGAATCAGAGCCGCATCAGCTTCGGCGGCGGCCGCTACGCCACTCCGGCGTGGAGCCCGCGCGGCGATCTCGTCGCGTTCACCAGGCTCAGCGGCAACTTCCGGATCGGCGTGATGAGCCCCAGCGGCGGCGGCGAGCGCCTCCTGACCGACAGCTGGAAGGACGAGGGGCCGAGCTGGTCGCCCAACGGCCGCGTCCTGTTCTTCAACCGCGAGGCGCGAGGGTCGACCGCCAAGGCCGACCTGTGGACCGTCGACCTGACCGGCAGCGCCACCCGCCGTGTGCCCACCCCGCTCGACGGTTCCGATCCTGCCTGGGGGCCGCTGCGTCCCTGACGACGATGCGTCCCCGACCCCGAACACAAGGAGTACCGACCATGGCCAAGCTGACCCACTTCCTTCTCGCCGCCACCGCGCTGGTCGCGGTGTCCGCCTGCTCCAAGAAGCGGCCGGAGACGCTGCCGCCGGCTCCGCTGACCGGCCCGGTCGATCCCGCAGCGCCCGACCGCGGGCCGGGCACCGGCGCCGACGGGCAGGTCATCCCCGGCTCGGACGCCGACTTCCGCCGCTCGGTGACCTCGAACACCGTCAATTTCGGGCTCGACCAGTACGACATCGACCCCGCCGCGCGCGCGATCCTCGACAGCCAGGCCGAATGGCTCGCGCGCAACCCCAACGTGCGCATCACCATCGAGGGCCATTGCGACGAGCGCGGCACCCGCGAGTACAACCTGGCGCTCGGCGACCGGCGCGCCAACGCCGCCAAGAACTACCTGTCCGCTCGCGGCATCGCGGCGGGGCGGATGAGCGTCATCAGCTACGGCGCGGAGCGGCCGCTCGCGCTCGGCTCCGACGAATCCGCCTACGCCCAGAACCGCCGCGCGGTGACGATCGTCATCGGCTGATCGGGCGGCGGGAGGAGGGCGGCGGCCGCCGTCGGTGACCTTTGGCCTGTCCTACAGGCCGCACCGCCGGTACAAGGTCCGCCGCTCCTTCTCGACGCCGATCGCACCCGTCCCCAAGCCTGCGGACGGACGTGATTTTGGCCTGAACTTACCCTGTACTTCTAGGCTGCGGCAGGGCGCGGCCGGCCCGCTC
>Ga0325400_1000724_pt1 | contig 25400 bp, 22 predicted proteins | sample PopdelMetagenome_2_FD_205662 | JGI IMG/M metagenome (GOLD analysis project Ga0325400, IMG submission 205662) | Populus deltoides microbial communities from Bellville, Georgia, United States - Xylem-PdKOR-R1 | ecosystem: Host-associated > Plants > Phyllosphere > Stem > Wood/Secondary xylem...
ATTTTTTTCCAAAATTATCTTTGTCGAATTTATTTTTTTCATACTGAGCTGGTTGAAAATTTAACTTTGTAGTTTTTTCTTTAAAACACCATTGATTGTTAAAGTGTTTCCCCACATGATTTTTTTGTTATAATTTTTAAAAATATATATATGATTTTTTTTATAAATCCATGACAACGCACAAACATGTTATAAGCCCACGACAACGCGCCAGCATAGCAACTAATTTCCTTTATATGTTCAAAACGATAAAAAGTATTAGATAACTTTTGGATTTCACAATGTCAAATAGCATTTCTTCGCAAGATGGAAGATGAACTTCCAAGTCATTTTGAGTGCTAATATAAACTTTAAAAATGAGTGCGAAAAATGCAGTCTTTAATACCAGATTTATAATCAGCCTATTCGCGTACCACTACACGCGCGCATGTTAGGTAACTTCCCATGTTATGGGTCAAATTGATTTATTTTTTTTAATATAAAAAATGAATGTTCATGTTGTAGGAAATTTTATATTATTGTTATTAAATTCAATCTCACAAATCAAATTTAAAAATTCTTTTTAACTTAACATGTTAAAAAAAAATGAAGTCATAAGACAAGAAAAAAAAAAGGCATGATCCAAATGCAACATGCATGCCCAGTAACAAGTGATTTGGTTTTTTTTTTAAATAAAATCTTTTTTATTTTAAACATTAAAACGATGTATTATAGAAGATCATGTCAAGCTCAGCTAGGTTATCAAATTTGTGATCTAAGTTATGGACTCTAATAGGTCAAATAAGATTTGTTTATTTAATTATATGATAAAAATAAAGACTAATTAAAAAATAATCAACTATTAAAAGGTAAAATTAAAAAAAATAAAAAAAATTCAACAAAAACTCAATGTTAAAGAATGAAATTGAAAAAAAAAACAGGTCAAACCAAGTGTACAGGCCTTAAAAAGAGTCAGGTTCGCATGCCTAACCGAACTAGCTTACCAAACCTGTGATCTAAGTTATGGATTCTAATGGGTTCATTGAGATTTTTTTTATTTAATTATATGATAAAAAAATAAAAATCAATTAAAAAACAATCAAATATTAAATAATAAAAAAATTTAACAAAAACCCAATGCTAAAAAAAAAATCAAGCCAGGCAAGCGAATTTTAAATAAAATCCATGCGCAGCTGGGCCATATTTATTTATTTATCTTTTATAAGGGGCATATGACATTTAACACGCCTCTTGTTTTTAAAAAAGAAAATAAAAGAACAGGCTACACATTATGTGTTGCCTGTTGTTGCCCTGCCAAAAAATCAATAATCATTGTGATGACTAAAAAATCTAGGGTGTGATGTTTTTGGTTGAAAATTCATTGTTCAACCCGTTTTCACCCAAAAAAACATTATGAAAATCTCCACAAACCATCCAGCAACCCAAAAACACCCAAAAAAACACATAAAAATCAGCTCGATAAAAAAAAATCAAAACTAAACTCAATCTCTCGTTAATGTTTATACAAAAAAATCCATCATTGTTAACCTTTTATTGAATGGAACCCGTTAACACCAATAATTGTGAGTTTCGTCGTTAAAAAATGATCAAATTGACAATTTTCTATCTTCTTACCATTTTTGGATAGGCTTTCTCTCTCATATCTCATAGACCAAAATAAAAACTATCAAGAATTTAAGATTAGACACATATTTTATTTGTCAGTTTTTTTTTAATTTAGCAGTTGTATCACAATTCAAAATTAGTTTCATCTAATTATGCTATGAAAAGGTTAAATTAAAGGGGAAAAAGGAAAAAAAAAAAACTTTTACCTTGCGTCTTTGATTTATGAGTGTTTTGGTTTTTTTCTCTTGCTCAGTAGTTATTGAAAGATTTCTTTGAGTGGTTATTAAAAGATTTGTTTGAGATGTATGCATCTTTTTAAATTTTTTTAACATAATACAAATATTTTTTTACCTTAAAATTAACAAAATTTAAAATTATTAACCAAGGGCTTCATTGACCTTTCATAATATTTGTAACAGTAAAAATATTTCTTTGCTTCAATGATTTAAAAAAAGATAGACAGCTGAAAAAAGGGTATACCAGGTTTTTTCTAATTTTGATGTACAATAAATAATGTTTTCAGCCTTAGAAAAAATATATATATAAAAAATCATCTTTAAAGGTATTTTGATATTTTTCACATAAATATTTTGTATGATTAAAAGAATTATAAAGGTGTTTTGATATTTTGACATTTTATTTTTTATTTTTTAATTGATAAGTTATTGATACATATTCCACACCATGGCTAGCTAGGTAACATGCATAGTTCAAAGTTAAACTCAAACTCATTCATAACTATTATCCATAACTATATTCATAAAAATATGAAAATTTTAAGAGTTCTCGAGTGATTATTATAAACTTGATAAAATAATATAATGTACTGATAAATTCAACCGTGCCATAATGGGATTGACCTATTTCTAGCACCCATTCTAAAAATTACTCTGTTTTTTTAGGAATATCATTCTCGTTTTTTCATTGTTTTCTTATTTATAGAAAATATAAAACATAAAATAAGCCACTTAAATCACTGATAAACTATATATTATTTTGATTATTAAAACTTAAAAAAAGTCTTAAAAGTATGCTGATAAAATAATTAAAATCCAAAAATAATTGAATTATTTCATAAATTTATTAAATTAAATTCTTAGATTTGTTAAATTAAATCCTGAGTTCATTTGTTTTATAGTTTCCTGTCTTGCATGATTATTTTAAACTTTTTTGGAAAAAAACACTTATAATATTAGAAAGGTAAGATTGATTTTGAGAAATTATTTGTAATTTTTAATTGTTGCTTGTATTGATAATTTAAATTCATATCATATATAATTAAAAAATGTTTAAATTAAAAAAAAGATTCATAATATTGAAATTTTAAGTGAAAATTATCTAGTAATTATTATTTTAAAGAGTTAAGTGTATCTAAATTTTAAAATCTTATTCAATTTATGTCACTGATACCTACTCTAGTCCAGTTAAAGATTATTTTATATTGTTAAAAAATTAATTAAAATTATAAAAACTTAATTAAAATTATTTAAATTCAAACATATTTATTTAATAACTCTAAACAATATATTAAAATGTTAATAAATAAGCCAAGAAATCAGTGATCCCAAAAGCCCAAAGCATTCTCATATCTCTCTTACTGGGCCCTATTAGATTTGTATTTAGAGGGTTTAAGCGTTTGACATACGAAGTTACAAAAACCCCAAGCTGATTCATCGTCTCAATCCAAACAAAACCCTAGCTAGCTAGGATCAGAAAGCAGTGGCCGCCATGGCGGAAGAGAAGCACAACAGATCAGCAGAAGAGGAAGAGATGAAGAAGAAGAGAAAGCGTAAGAGAAACAAAAATAAAAAGGAAGGAAAAGAAGCAGAAGAGAAGAACTCCAATGAAATCGAAGGAGGAGAAGAGGAGGAGGAGGAGGAGCATAGGCAAATTGAGGAGGTAAAAGGGAAGAAGAAGAAAAAGAAGAAGAGTAAGAAGGAAGGTGAAGACATGAGTGAAGAGGAAGATAAAGAGAAAGAGACGGTGAAGAAGGTGAAAAGTGGAGGTGGGATTATGAGCACAGAGTCTTTTGATTCTTTGGGATTATCTGAACCCACTCGTAAGGCTATTCAAGAGATAGGGTTTGAGTATATGACTCAGGTATATTGTTTTTTTTTTTTTCCGGTTTTTGCCAAGGAACCTGATAGTTTTTATTGCTTTTGTCTGTATCAATGTCCTATGCATTAGTTTTTTTTAGAATTTGAAGCTTTCTAAATTCCTGGCGAGATTTTTTTCTAACTTTGCAATGTTGCTGTCTTGTTGGGAACTCCTACATAAAAAAAAAGTTCATATAGCTCTGCCTAGAGGAAGACCATAATGTCCACAGTAATTTCTATACAATGTAGGATAGCATACCTATTTTCTCCTTTTTATGCGATAAATGTTTCCTATAACTGATGTATCATTGCAAATACAGATTCAAGCCAGGGCAATCCCGCCACTTCTAGTAGGAAAAAATGTTCTTGGTGCTGCAAGGACGGGTTCTGGGAAAACTCTTGCATTTCTAATACCAGCTGTAGAGTTACTATATAATGTTCGTTTTGCCCCTCGCAATGGAACAGGCGTGGTTGTTATTTGCCCGACAAGAGAACTTGCTATACAGGTAAAGGAATCCTTGCACTGCAGATGTATCCTTGTGAAGCGGCATATCAATCCTCTTTTAGATAGTGTTAGACAAACCTGACTTCATCTTCAATTAGGAAGCCTATAGAAATTATCTGTGAGCCAGCAGTAGGGTTTCATGGACTAGTAGTTGTTACCTCTTTTCTCCCCATGTAATTATGAGATGATGCCAAGAAAAAAAGGAATTTATTCATGTACTTTCCTTCTTGTAAATTGATTTCCTCCCTTTGTACGACTTATAAATTATGCTTGCTGATAAATTCTAATTTTGATGGTTGAGTTGAAGCTTCTGTGATATTTTGAAGTTAGATGCTAAGTGTTTGATGTTTTTGACATGGAAATTTGTGATTTAATCCTGTACTTTGTGTTGACATACCCATGCTTCTTACCGTGTGTGATTACCATCTTATATTTGAATTGTAAATTAGTTGGCAGTATGTCACTTTGCTAATGGACTTTGCTTTGATGGCTTTTGCATTTTGCATTTTGAATTTACTTTTTTTAGCTTTAGAGGAAAGTGATGTGATTTTATATTGTTTGTGTGCTATAATTTGTTATCAACTTGCCACAGATTGAAAAGAGAAAAAAAATGTTTTTGTAAAAGAGAAAATTTCATGGCTCTGGATAGTTCACTTGCTGTTTTCCTTGACTAATTCAACAATCAACTCTGCAGACTCATGCTGTGGCAAAAGACCTTCTCAAGTATCACTCCCAGACTCTTGGCTTGGTTATTGGTGGTTCCGCAAGAAGAGGAGAAGCAGAACGCATTGTTAAAGGGGTAAATTTACTGGTGGCAACACCTGGTCGACTTCTTGATCATCTTCAAAATACAAAGGGATTTATTTATAAGAACCTAAAGGTAACTTCTAATAAGCTTTAACCGTGTTATAGAAGATGTTTTACTCGTTTTATTTTCAAACTAATTACATTGGTCGAATATCTTATGACTATATTAGCTATAATGTTTAGCAGATGCAGTATAAGACTCAAGTCAAATCTTAGTAATCAAATGCTGCTCCCTGTAGCTAAATTAGTTGCTTGGCGCTTAGAAGTCTGACCTAATTTGTAAACAACCTTTCAAACTTGTAGTGCCTCGTGATTGATGAAGCAGACAGGATATTGGAGGCAAACTTTGAGGAAGAAATGAAGCAAATTATCAAGCTTTTACCAAAGGTAAATTAAGTTGTGGTAATTATATGATTTTTTTATTTAAAAGTAAAAAAGATATGTTCATAATGCAGAGCCATCTCTGAAAGTTGTGTAAAACTGGCAAAATCTACTTTCTTGGGATAAAATCTAGTTCATGAAACAATGTATGTTAACCATGCTGATCCAACCTGTGTTTTCCAAACAGTATTAACAGCAGCACTTTGAAGTTAGTTGATTGGCTGCTCTTACAGTATTTGGTAGATTTGCACTAAATAAGTCTCATCAATCTCTTCTTGTTTTCAGTGCTGATTGTTATCCTGAATTTTCTTGATTATGTTCCTTTGCTAAAACTTGAGCTCAAATGCTGATATTTGATAATATTCAGTGATATGGTCACTTTCAATGAGCCATGCTCGCTCCCATCTGTGGCTGTAATGGCATTTTTTATTTCTTTTTGGCAATAGTTAATGCTTTTTAGCTGATGTGGTTTACTAATCAATGTGCAGGCTAGGCAAACTGCCCTATTTTCGGCTACCCAAACTAAAAAGGTATGTTTCCCAAGGCATCGCATTTTGATGTTGGTTTTGGTTCTGTTTACTCATGCTTGTCCTTTCAGTATTTGAACCAGTTTTTTCTCTTTAACCAGAATTTCAATGATTAAGCTTGAAACACAAATTCAGCCTTTTTTCCTTTTTTGATAGTGAAATTCAGTATTTTGTTTTCTGGTTGATCCAACTAATGCTGGATTTCAATCTCAGGTGGAGGACCTTGCTCGCTTGTCATTTCAGACAGCTCCTGTCTATATTGACGTGGATGATGGTAGAACCAAGGTAGACATGCTGTTGCTTCTATGTCTCTAAATGTTTTCATACATATAAACATATGTACATACTATCAAAAGTTACCTGCCTTTAAACCTGACAAGATGTCGGGTATTGTAGGTCACAAATGAAGGTCTGCAGCAAGGCTATTGTGTAGTGCCAAGTGCCAAGAGATTTATTCTCTTGTACTCCTTTTTGAAGAGAAATTTGTCAAAGAAAGTGATGGTTTTCTTCTCTTCATGTAACTCTGTTAAGTTCCATTCTGACCTTCTGAGGTACATCCATGTGGAATGCTTTGATATCCATGGAAAACAAAAGCAACAGAAAAGAACTTCTACCTTTTTTGATTTCTGCAAAGCCGAGAAGGGAATCTTGCTTTGTACTGATGTTGCTGCTCGTGGACTTGATATTCCTGCTGTGGTATGTTTCTTGCTTAAAGTGACTTGCTAATATTTACCAGGATCTTACCCCTAGAAGTGTGTTGTGTTTGTGGGTGAGGGACACTGAAAATTTGAAAATGACTCCTGGACATCTGGGAGTATAGTTAGAATTCTGTTTTGCTTGAGATATTATATTTTGGTTGGCCTATCACAAGAACTAAATGATCTTCTTAGAAAAAAAAGAAAGTGAAAAATAATTTGGGTCATTAACACGGTCAACTATTAGAGATGTTATACATTTGGATTTGTTTGAACTCGCCATGGTTTTTTGGGATTTTTGAAAGTCAAAATTTGAAAATTGCTCACTTAAAGGCTTCCACATAAAATAACAGTTTATCATACAGACCATGGAAGCTGCATTTTCTTTTTAAGTCAGCTGATATTTGTTCCTTCTTTGTTTTTTTTCTGCTTCTAGGACTGGATTGTGCAGTTTGATCCTCCTGATGAACCTAAGGTGCTCATATTTTTTGGCTAGCATGTTTCAGTTAAGAGCTCAGTGTTCTTGTTCATGCATGCTTAGTAACATGTGCCCTGAAATTACTGCTTTCAGGAATACGTTCACAGGGTTGGTCGAACAGCCCGAGGGGAAGGTGCAAAAGGAAATGCCTTGCTTTTCCTGATTCCGGAAGAGCTGCAATTTTTGCGCTATCTGAAGGTATATAGCAAATTCATCATGGCTGCTTATCTTACACATCCCCAATTCTTTTGTTTTATGAAGAGGGCACCACCTTAATGCAATAAATAGTTGGTTTCATTTCATCACGCAGTAGGATGTGCAGCATTAGGGTTTTGAAAAGCAAGAAAACTTGAAAGAGTATGAATTTGCCTTTTGTGCCCTCTAAAACTTATTGTCTCTTTTATAGGCAGCAAAAGTCCCTGTCAAAGAGTATGAATTTGATCAGAAGAAGTTGGCAAATGTTCAATCACATCTGGTACTTTCCTACTTCCTCGCTGTTGGATGTTTCATCCTAGTAACTAAAGTTACAATGAACTTAAAGAGAACTACTGGATTGTTTCAGGAGAAGTTGGTGGCCAACAACTACTATTTGAACCAGTCAGCTAAAGATGCATATAGATCATACATATTGGCCTATAATTCACATTCTATGAAGGACATCTTTAATGTCCACCGACTAGATCTGCAGGTACCATTGTTGTTGCTTGCATTCTAGAAGGCGATCACATGTGAATGAATGTATTTATTTTTTGAGCAATGAAATGGCTAATATTGGATATATGTAGGCTGTTGCTGCGTCATTTTGCTTTTCTTCTCCACCAAAGATGAATCTGAATATGGACAGCAGTGCTTCCAAGTTTAGGAAGAAAGCAAATCAAGGAAGCCGAAATGGTTTCAGTGAGATCAATCCGTATGGAAGGCAGAGTGATGGAGATGAAAAGCGACAATTTGTAAGGTATTAGCCAAGATCAATACCAGCATCTGACACAAATTTTGGTGGAGCGAAATGTAATATCAGCAATCTTATGATTTTGTTTATTGACTTGTGGCCTCGTCCAAAAGTTTTGCTTAAATGTTTCTATATCTGCTTCCAGTTTATGCAAACTCCGAGGTGTAATGTTAAAGGAATACTTGGTATCAATTCAGAGCTCTGAAGTCAGATTTTTTGTAATCTTTTACGGTAGGTCAGATCGCCACACCAGTGTGGTCTAGGTCGAATCCCTTCACGGGCCATCTTCTAAACACTTCCTCTGCCCACCATGGCAACGTTACTAACCATCAATAACATTCCGCTTTGCAAGGAAAGAAAGTATACGGTGCAACACAGTTGATATCATACATGCCTTTTTTTGCAGAAAAAAACATGATCCACAGAGAATTTAAGCGAGATGAAATTGACTGCATATTTCGGATATCAAGCCATTTTGGCCGAATTGGAGCGGTAGCGTCCAGTGTCTGGACTCAGGAAGCATGCACATGGCGCGGCTGATTGATTGTCAAGTAATAGGTAGGTAGGTGCTTGGGAAAGTTTTGGCAGAGCTAACTATTTACAGCAAAAAGAACATGCCAGTTCTCTCTCTCTTAAAGAAGGAACAACAAATTAATGGGAAAGGAATCAACGAGCAGAAATACGAGAATTCACCAGAAAGAAAAAGATAAAAAACCAAACCAAAGCGCCAATGATACAGTGGAGAAATGCAGTTGAATCATGAATGATTTCGACCTTGGATAGGCATATAGTCTGCGTAGAAGCGAGGATGGTTCTCTTCCGGATGCGTAGCATAGGCATAGCCTCCATGGCTAGAGATATCAAGGCCTGCTACTTCTTCATCAATTGATATTCTCAACATCTTAAGCTTATCAAGTGCGAAGAAAACCGGTCCCATTGTTATGCTAACCCAGGCTACTATTGCCAACAACTCAACCACTTGGCATCCGATCAGACCCCATCCACCACCCAGTAAAAGGCCATAGGGTCTCACCACTCCCGCCTCACCTGAATTATAAACTTGGATCACAAAATCCTTTTTGGCAAACAATCCAGTGAATATCAAACCCCAAGCACCACACCCACCATGCAGCTGAGTTGCCTCTAATGGGTCATCAAATTGCAGCTTTAGAGCCAAGACGTTTAGCCCAATCAAGACCCAAGCTGCACAAAACCCACATACAATCGCGGCCCATGGCTCCACGACAGAACATCCTGAAGTAATGGCCACAAAACCACCAAGCAATCCATTGCAAGCATCTAATGCATCCCAGTGGCCTCCTAGTAATCGCCGGCCAAATAGGGTTGTGAGTCCGGCGGTCGAACCAGCCAATGTAGTTGTTACTGCAGTCCGGCCAATACCGGTCCAGTTCCCTTGATCGGTTGTATTGGGGTAGGCGACAAGAATCTTACCAAATGAACCAGGATTAAACCCAAACCAGCCAAACCACAACAAGAATGTCCCAAGCACCACAAGAGTTGCATTGTGCCCACGCATAGGCACGGGCTTGCCAAATGCATCAAACCTGCCCACTCGAGGACCTTGTATGAAAGAGCCCCAAAGTCCAGCAATCCCTCCCACCAAATGAACCACGCCACTGCCAGCAAAGTCAATAGCACCAGAGCCGAACAACGTATCAGAACTAGGAGATAGCCAACCATTTGATGACCAAACCCAGTGAACCACAATTGGGTACACAAATCCAGAAAGGAAAAATGAGAAAACAAGATAAGCACTGAACTGGGTTCTTTCGGCTATTGAGCCACTGGTGATTCCAGCAACTGCTATAGCAAAAGCCCATTGGTAAAGAAAGTAACTATAGTCATAAGAGGTGTTGGGAATATCTTTGAGAGCAAAGAAGGTTGTACCTATGAAAGGGTTAGAATTGGTGCCATCACCAAATGCAAAAGCAAAGCCGAAGAGGTAATAAGAGATGCTCCCAACAACAGCATCAACAACATTTGTAAGCATAATGTTCATGGCATTCTTGGCCCTGACTGAGCCAGCACATAGCATGGCAAAGCCAAGTTGCATCACAAAGACCAAGTAAGCTGAGAAGAGCAAGTAAATGGTATTGATAGAGTCTGTCACACTTTGTTCCCATGAGACCTCCATTCGTATCGTAGGAGAGAGGGTTGGTTGTTGCAAGCGGGAGAAGGGAGATACAGACTGGTTTGCTACAACTTCCTATTGTGTCTAGATAGTACGTTGAATGGTAGGTGCACCTGTGGCCAGTTATTCATTTGGATTTTTGGTAGGACCATCTAGAGGAGATTGTTGACTGGCTGCTCGTTCTCCTTCAAAGACTCGTCTACAGAGTAGATAGGCCTAAAACTTGGTCGTTTTAACTTTTAATTCAGCTACATGGATGTTGAATAATATGAGATGACGCAAATCCGTTGATGGAGGAAATTGAAGCGACGATATAATATGATGCTCTATTTCCGTAACACAAGTTATTTTGGTAGCTCGCCATCACCTCAGTTGTAAATACCACATGATAAGGCTAAACCACTGGCAATTTTTCCAACAGCAACTCAGTATAAAATGGCTACGAGGTCTCTTATTTCTGTGGTTCTCGCAAGAACAAGATGCAAGGTACACAATCTCCACTCTTGAGAATCTGACAATCAGATTAACTACTGCACATACCTGATAATACAAGCACCACTTGCACATGTAAATAAGAACAGTACTAGTATTCATTGTAACAAATAGCAGATTCATTTGCAATTTTACATTATATATTTACGGACACGGTAATTTTATATTTGTATTTAAATTCATATCTAAACTGGTGGTTTTGTGAGGAATCAATAGGCTTTCTGGTAGTTACCAGGACCCCCCACTGGAATTCGGCTAGTGAGTGAAGGTCGCATTGTAACAATAGCTGATTCATTTGCTCCAGCTCTTAGAGCAGCCCTGCCGGCTTCAAGGAACCTCCTAACAGCATCCTCGGCATATCTGTTGGCTTCACCCACTGTCATCCTTTTGCCAATATCTGGGTAAGCATTCAGTACATAATCACCATTGAGCTGTGACGCAAGCTGGATCATCTCAACCTGGAATTCTGAGAGGCTTGCATCTTCTTTTGGTCCCCATGGCCTCATTAATGTTGTCACCTCTGGCAGGGTTTCTGTATACAGATTTCAGGATGAATTTCAAATCATATGGTGTGGGACAACATATCAATATTTCTAAATAATGTTTGGTCAGAAGAGATTTATGTATGAACCAACAGTTCCTGCAATGCACATGTGTGAACATATATCATGCACGACATCCGTGGACCATCTAAAGGAAAGCTACCTGATTCACATAGATTGAACAAAAAATAGGGTCTCCTCACTCTTGACTGGCTTCTACATCTAAATTTCCAGATGCAGATAACTTAAAGGCTTAAATCTTGTCTCCAATCTCCATTATGGCTATAGACATACACGTTCAAAGGAAGAGCATAAAAAGATGAAGAAAACAACGGACAAATTAATTATGTCTTCCTGCTCTTCTACCAGCAAAGAGACCGACAAGAAAATACCAATAAAGGTTTGGCATGTTGCCACAGAAATCAGCACCCAGGGCATAACATGCAGAAGACTCAATGTGCTCCCACATTTTGCACAGATTGAAGTCTCTGTCAGTTAGAAAAATATTACCTATGGATTTGAAGGCAGGTAACTTATTGGCGGATGCAATAAATTTTTCAAAGATGCAAGTCTCTGTCAGTTAGAAAAATGTTACCTACGAATTTGAAGGCAGGCAACCAATTGGCGGATGCAATAAAATCTATCTCGGGACAAGAAGGTGATCCCATTAAAGGTTGAAATTATAGGTAAATCAAACAAGAGCATTATAGGTCGAAATCAAATATAAATACCACCCAATTAAACAGGGGTCCCTGTGCACGACCATATCCTACTTTAATCCTCAAGCAATCAACAAAGTTCAGTAACATTTCAGAAACTACAAGACAACGTAACTTAGTTGTTCAAAAGAAAAGCTAAACATAACTTAATATTTATGGTTGATGATCAGGATATTGATGCCAAACCTGGACAATCATCACGAGGAGTGTCACGTAGGTAAAAGTAATTCTCAAAACTACCAGCCCATGCATCCCTCCTTGTCAAGAAATTCGATTTCAAGTTAAAGAGCTTCTTCACCGTTGCAGGGATTGAAGAGTGCTCAAATTGAGAAGATGGTCTTGGCCCAGCTGGCTCATGTATCACTGCGGTGCAACACACATTCACATCCACAATCATTTCCTAATCAATCCACTTCCACACCACCCCCTCCTATTTACTTGTGCAAAAACGTTTTCTACACAGCGTGATCCTTAAGCAACCAAATAAACACTTACAAAACAACAAAGATTCAAACACTTACCAGTACCCTTGTCAATCCAAGGAGAGATCAAAAGAGTAGGAACCCGAACACCCAACCGGTTAAACTGGAAATAGTACGGGTCACGTCCAACAATCCCATCAGGATTCGGCACCCCGCGCACGGGTGTAGGCACGTGATCATAAAACCCGCCATGTTCATCATAAGTAATCAAAAGCGCCATTTCTTTCCACTGCGGACTACTCCTCAGTGTCTCGTACACCTCCTTCACAAACCTCTGTCCTCTCGCCATGTCATGTGATGGGTGATCATCATTGGCTGGAAATAACTCCACATCGAAATACCTCTGCTCCACCACCACATAATTAGGTAACTTCCCTAGCTTCGCGTGCAATTTGAACTTCAATTCGTAGCTGTGAAACTTCATTGCGTGCTTTAATTTCCTCAACGACTTTAAGAAAAGGGTCGCGGGGATGTTTTGGTAATAAACTCCAAAACTGAGGCCGTTCTCGTCAAGTGAGTCGAAGATCGTTTTTTGAGGGAATCCATGGATGAGGTCTTTCCGCACGTTACTCATGGCTCCGTGTGAGGTTGCTGAGTGAACATAGAGCCGGTTCGGCTGAGTTGACGCGGGAACCGACGCGAACCACCGGTCAAAAACGGCGAACTCGTTCGCTAACTCGGTGTACACCGGTACCCGACTCGGTTTGAAACCGCTCATGACGATTTTCGACATGGTTTCACTCATGCTGTTCGCTTGTTGCGCAAACCCGCTCATTGGAGCCGGGTCAGCGAGGCTATCGTTTGAACCGAATATCTGTTCTCGGATAGCTTGGAATGAGTGGCCAGGGTCCGAGTCGATGAAGACCGCGTCGTCGGAGACGAAGATTTCATCGGCGTTGGGGTCGGAGACAGAGATTCGATTCGATTCGGATCCAGTCAAGCCGTCGATGTCGGGTCGGGTTGATTTGAGCCAGCCGAGGACGTGATCGAAAGAGCGATTCTCCATGACTAGAATCACTAGGGTTTTGATGGGACCTTTGATTTTGGATTTGTGCTTTTTGTGTAAATTATCAAAGTCCAGGGAGTGAGAGGAAATTACCAAATATAGAAAGAGCAAAAAGGCGAGCGGGAGTCGACGACAAGTCATTTCCGGTGACCGAGAACTGGGAAATTGCAGTGATTCGTTTGGGAAGGGAAAGGGTGGTATAATAATGGAGTAGCCGACGACAGGAAAGTAAAGTGCTCCTTGATTTTATTTATAAATAAATGTGGAAGCAAGGAGGGTATCTATCTTGGAAGAAAGAGTATTAAAATGCTTGACTTGACTTTTATTTATAATTATTATCAGGAAGGCGGGATTTAATTAACTTAAATTGAAGTAAAGTGGGTGTTTATGTGGTGCCGGGTTTTCTAAATTTAAACTCGTGACGACGATAATAAAGCCTAGCCCTCTCTAGTTTCTTTCCGCGACGTGACACTGCGATAGAGATAGAAGATGGTAGAGGTAGAGATCACAGGATTTTTTGGGGGCGGTGGAGAGGCAAATATTGTACTCAAATCACGAAAGGATGGTTTCATATTCCAATAATTGAAGTAAAAACATTAATTTCGTCAGTTTTTTTAATAATTCATGGGAAATAAACAAATTGATTTTGTTTTCTGTGAATAGTTCTCAAGGTCTGAACGTTTGATTTACAAGTCAGGCCGTCATGATCCTTGCTTCTTGTAAAGATCAAGCTTGCTGCACCGGTAAAAAGCAATGGAAACGCAAGAATTGCAGTTTATTCACATATTGCTCAGCTTAGCCCTCAAGTGATTGCTCCGTGATGCGTTCGTGACAAGAATATTATTCTGAGCTTAGCGCTCAAGTGATTGCTTTGCTTGCTCGCTCCCAGAGCGGGCAGGCGGGCGGGCATCGGTCAGTCCTGTCCTCGTGCCCGAATCCAATTATCCATTAGAAAACAATCATGAGCTTGATGAGCAGAAGTATTTAAAATTATAGTTAGTCAACCAACATCCCCTCCGCATGACCCTTCGATCAGTCTTGAGACCCACATGATTTTCAGCCGGCTACGCCTTGCATCAACCATTTGGCAATATTAAAATTTTATTATCTTGGTATGGTTATTAACCGGTTGTTTTGATTTTTTTTCATTAAAATAAATTTTCTTATTAATATATTTCTTATATATTTTAGTAAACTCGAGTTTTTTTAACTAAATTATTGTTTATATTAAAAAACATAAATATAAGATATGATATTATTGTTTATATTAAAAAACATAAATATAAAACAACTTTCATTTGATAAAAATAATTTCACAAAAAAGTTTTTAAACCTTTAACTGGCTTGAAAATATAGATCAGGGTCGAATTTTTTCTAATTTAATTTTTTGTTTTTAAAGCAATTTAAAGAAGTTTTGACTTAAAGAGAGTGGTTTATTTATACGCTAAGAATGTTTTGGTGGCTAGAATGTGAGTGCAATCAAACAACACGCTTCACTCTTTTTTAAAAGAAAAGGGGTTAGATGAAAGGGGGGGTCGGGGGGTTGCAGTAAAGGTCCAAGTGCGCTTATCCACTTAAATTCATGTTTTATTTTTTTTAATATTTATTTTATTTTAAGTTTATTTTTTTCTATAACATTATTTTTAATTTTATAAATATTTATTTTTATTATCATATAATTAAATAAAAAATAAAAATTAAACTTTATAAAATTCATGAACTAAATCACCAATTTAGTAAGCCAGGTCACAAAACTTGAGTTTTTTTTAAAATATCCATTTTGAATATTTTTAAAGACATTATTTTTTTGTTGGTTTCTTTAAACCTATCAAGTCATCATTAAATCACATTAATACAATTTTTATATTATTTAATTTAAAATTCTGGGTTAAATAAAAAATCAAGACAAGAAATTACAAGGTTAACTTCTAGATTGAGATTAATAACATTATTAAAAAGTTCTAACCTTGGTAGTATTTTTTATACTAAAATTTTTTGCTGTCCCACAAGATATCAAACATCGATCATCTAGTACATTACTAATAATTATTTCATTAGAAGACACGTCGATTAGAATGGGTGACCAAGGCACTTTATGCCAGCTCTACTTCAGCAAAAGTTGATTCAAGTAACTGACTAAAAAATCGGTTTCAACTACAAGAAAAGAAAACATGACTTAGAACAGGTACCTCGGAGGATCTTTTTAACATATAACATTTCTCCATGCATAATGATTATGCTGAGGATGGATAGTACTCAATATAGCAGATTCAAGAAACCCTAGATGCCCCATCAATGCCCAAAACCTGTTAATAAGAAGAAAAGATTTCACTTTTCTAAGATGGAAAGATGATATTTCTGTACCTCTGATCTCCCTTAAAAAAGATGAAGAGATATCTTCAGCTTGTTCTGTCTCCATTTTGGAAGCTCATAAAATGCTTTCTTCCGCATTCCAAACTTCTCTTGAAACTCCTCGTCGCATAAGTATCCCTAAATTCAGAAACTGTAATTAGCTGCTGAATAGAGCTGATATTCAATTGCACCACAGCAATGCAATGGCAAACACAGCAGAATCAAATCCTAAAAAATAGCCACTTAAAATCTTAATTTGGTATTATCATTGAACAAAAAATCTTCGAAATTTTTACACAGCATTCTCAATATAGCCAAAATGTCCCTGAAGTGAATTAAAATTGTAGCAGCTAGTTTTATAGTCAAATGGTGTACTGAAACGATAAATGGAGAAGGTTTAGATGAAAACAAAATGGCTACCTCTCTTTTGGTTACATCTATGTCCGTTACTGGATCACTTGAATTCACTTTCAATCGCTCATAAGGATAGATCACTGAGTTCTCACTAGCATCATTGCCATCAACCTGAGCTAAAACTGCAGCCTGAGAAGGGGATTCTGCCTCTGCTTTTGGAGAACCTGAAATGACCAACAATGAAGTTTTAATGAAAATTTCAATCAGAACATGTCATCAAGCTTGCAAGAGTAAAAAGCCAGCATCCAGCAGGATTGTATCCATCTCCATGTTTCATTCATACTTAAGTTCGTCATTCTTCCAACAGGTCATGCAATAGGATGACCAGGTCAAAATCCACAAAATTTTGTATGGTAATCATGTCAAATTTCCATTCTGTCATAAACATTTGGTGGCATAATCTATTCAATCTGATATGCATTTAATTAGCAATTATCCTATATTGATAGTTATTTGTTCCAATGACTACAATTGTGCATGCCAAGTTTTCACTATTATTACATAAAATCATGGGGGGGAAACTAAAATTTTGTTCGCTGCATTCCATATTAACAAATTGAATGATTCTTTATTACCAGCACTGTCATGAAAGGGGGACCCAGGAAAGAGCTTTCTTGCTGTTGGAGCTGGGGTGGAGATTTGGCAGTTGGTTGAAGAATTAAAGTGCGTGACTGAAGCACTGGATACTGGAGATGTACTATTTCTCCCATTTGAACTAACAGACTTGCTTCTCAAACCATCTGGAGTTGTCTCCTTAGAGGATGCTTTCCATGATTTACTTGTATGAACCTGCGCAACAAATAAAATGAAGCATGAATAAATTCAACCTTATATCACAAACAAAGAGGCCAAATGTTGTCCAGAACCTAATGTGCAAAAACAAATCTGATATCTATAAATACAAGGTTAAAAACTTCACTATCTTTTTCAACAACATCATCAACATTGCCTTCATCATCTCAAGCTAATAATAATGCATCCCACATGAGATGAAATGAGATTACATTGGGATAAAACAGTATGGCCGGATTGAGCCTGAAGCAAGAATCAGTTAAATGCATGCCATATCAATCCACATTGAAATTCTTAGGCTATACATTCCACTGAAAAATTATTGAGCAATGCTCATTGGTCATTACTGATAAAGGAATATTTGGGCCAGTGACATTCTTTGGCTACTTCAGCATTTTACTAGAGCTTTCAGAGCCAGGAGATGCACCCATCCAAAGGCACAAGACAAGTATTGCAAAGTAAGATACCACACTTACTTCAAGATTTTGCTTCTTTCCTTTTAGAATAGCGAGCCTTCGTTCAAAGGAGTTTCCATGCATCTACAAGGTCCACAACCATGTTAAAATTGTTAACTAAAGTTCATTATGAATACACCACAAGGAAATTTCATCGCTATCTTCTAGTTTCCTTGAAGTTCACCATGTACTTCAAAATGTGAGCATGTCTAGTCATAAAGTAATAAAAAAAGAGACCGGGAAGAAACTGGGGGTGTATGTTTCTTTGTTTATGGAGAACGTTTATTGGCTGCAGTTTTGACAGTGATTTATTGAATCCCCACCACTACACAAATGCATCACCTTAACTGCAGAAGACAATTTATATTTCCCACTACCATTTTCGAGTTATGATACTTCCCATATAACACCATTAATGTTAGGAAAATTGTATTTGCTAGAACATCAGGAATTATCCACGCATTCAGTTGTCATCTGCAACATATGCCACATTTAGATCCACTTACATTTGCCTTTGATGAATCCCACTCAAAGAAGCGAGTGAAGAAAAGTGGCTCCCGCCCCTCTGTAATGACATAAATAGGAGTCTCGGAAGATAGTCCTTCAACCAGCGGGTCTGTCTGAAGGAATTTCTGCCAGTTTCAAGTGAAACTATGAGAAGAAATACACACACAAATGCAGATAGAGGTGAAAACTGAAGAACCTTAAGTGTATTCTTAGCTAATCAATGCACTTGAACAATGTCATGTATTGGACTATAAGTGGCATATAAAAAGCCATCACACATGAGACCATTAAACAATAACTGGAACCTTAAAACAATTCATGCCATATGAACCATCAGATTTTCTCGCACATCATTCAAATAGTTGAATGGAAGTGTTAAGGTCCATGTTTCATAAAGTGATTCACAAAATGAGCAACCCATACTGTTAAATAAAGATACTCGTGTCCAAGAAAATAACTTGAAACAAGTTAAAACAAATAAGTTACCATGCCAAGCAAGATGGCTTGCTGCTTTGATTTGACATTTGAATGGCTTCCAATCCAGACATGTATTTCCTCGTGGCAGTCGAGTATTAACACATCTTCAGTGGTTAAATCATCCTGCGCAAAGTTGTATATCTCTTTCACCTGAAATAAAGGGAACTTGCTTAACACAATTTTTGCAGTGACAGATAAAAATAAGAATCATCTCCTAAATGTACCACACAGGAGTAATTTGCTAAAGTAGTTGACATGTTTATAATCACCAAAATGTACCAAAATCATGACCCAGCTATTGGCCTTTGAACTTAAAATTTGTGGAGGGAATTTGCAAACTACTTGAATTTACTAAGGCAGACTCCGCGTGACTTCTATTTGTATCCTATTTGTATCCGAAGCTTCTAATTTATGAACAACAATGCTTGAAGCAGGCATTCAAAACCATTGTATACGAAGCTTATATAATATATCATAAAGATCCACCAGCTTCTAATTGCATATGTGCCTGTGAAACCACATTTAATTATACCTTGAAATCGCCTGCAACAAAATTCAACCAAGCAGCATAAGATCCAAAACCCACCATCAGAAAAAATTTGACAGCAATTAACACCTGTAATAATTCAGAACCAAGGCAGAGCACATCATCTCTAGAATGAATGAAATTTGAAAGTGTATTTTGCATACCATCAGCGCATGTAAGCGTAAATAGATGTGGATCTTCAACATGTTGTTTTAACTCCTTTTGCCTTGGATACTCAGTTTTTCCACCAAGGGCATTCCAAAAAATATCAGGTTCACTCCCTTCCCGCACTGATATAGGTTGCCATGTTGGCTGCAAATGACCAGATAAAATATAATTCTCTTTACTCTTTTGGAAAGTTAAGAAGAGAATTCAATTCAAATAACTATGAGCTGAGTCATCAATCAGAGGGAAAATAAGAGAGGGATAGAGAAGATTTACAATGTGTTTGGTTTAAAAATTGAAGGGAAAGCAAGTGTAACAGAAGGGAAATTTTGTAAAAATTTCTTCTGCTGTATGTGTGTTTTTCGGAGAAGCAAGCACTAACATGACATTTTAGCTGGGATGCAAGGCTTGCAAGCTACTCTTGACTTAATGTCCAGCTTTTACTGTAACATACTAAACCTTGGAATAAAACCTAAAATATTTAATTTTAATGCTAAACTTTTACCGTGAAATCAAAGAACTTTACTGTAAAATCTAAAACCATTTAGAAATTAACATCAAATTTTCCCACTTATCCTCCTAAAAGCTAAACCAAATGCATATAACCATTAACATATGGCCACCTAGTGATGGCTCAACAGAGTACATACATTAATCAATTCCAGCATTCTGTCAAGAAGAGAATGGTCTACAGTAGAAGAGAGATTCCCTATCCATGTGAAGATGGATGTTCCAGTTTGCAAGATGTAACAATACGAGGAGTTCAAGGAATTTGAAACCTGCATGAGTTGCACAGCTCATAATCAATTAACGATCAAATTGCAACAGCATTTAAGAAGCAAATACAAACACTCTCTGTTTTGGCATATTATGTTATTCATTGATTCCATCCTACAGACCACATAATGGAATTAAAACCATGGAATTAAAACAGAGAATACTTTTGTGTATTGAAAAGATTTATGGCATGATCAATATAGGCACACAACTGTTCATATCTGTGTTAAAAATATTATTGGTGTGATGGAGTCAATTACATGGTTTTGGTGTCAAAAGTTGACACTTGCATTTACACAGTGATTTTGTAGCATTACAATCACAAGGATTATTATTGTGCAAAAGAATGTCCTGCAAGACAACTCTAAGAGAGCAAGAGTGACAATAATTGTGTGGATTCCACTGTGCTAACTTACCTGGTCAACTTGGATGGCTTGCATGTTCTCTGGACTGATCCCTTGAACTCGAAAAAGTGCGGTCTTTTGTTCATCATAAGTTTCATCCAAAATTCCTTTCTCCGCAATCAAGTTCTTGTACCGTTTACTTAAACCTCCCTGAAGGAAATGACAAAAAAAGTAAGAAAAAAAAAAAGCACTGGGCATGTTTAACAGGACATTAACTTAGGAAATGAAGGGCAAAATACAAATGACAGAAAAGGAAAATAAAAAGAAAGAGCATAAAAGTTTACTAAGTAGAGACCTTGAAAATAATTACTGTCTGAAAAATTGAGAAAAATAGAAGTGGCTCCTTGTCTTGAATAACTTGAACCTAAATACAGAATATTAGTTCAGTCAGTAGTAAATCAGTTTCTTGAATAACTGGATGCAAGGTTTCCAATATAATGCATATTGCGAGAAAAAAGAACAAACCAAGACTGGATCCCTTTTGCTTGAGTCTGCTATAGCATTCATGTGGGAGATAGCATCTGCTCTATCATCCTGCAAGCAGTAAAGGATTGTGAGCGCATCAGATAGACACCATGATTATAAGTTTTTAAGGGGGTCTTTTCACTTTATATTGATTTTATAACATTAAATTAGAAAGTTCAAAGAAAAAGGAAAACCATTAACTGTTTCAGATTACAGCAAGCATAAAATTCCAATACCAAATGTTTTTGCTTTTCCAGGCAAATATGACTTGTTTGTAACTCAAGTAGAAACAATGTGCAATGAAAAGAAAACTACAGTTTTCATTTTCCTTTTTTTTAATTTTAATTTGAAGAAAGATTATTTCAAATGAAAAACAAAAACACTGATTTTTTTCCTCTCATCTTCTTCCTCTCTACCCTTAAGACCTCACAACCCACCAGTCAAAACTTTTAGAATTCCCAGTGAAGAAAATATAAAAGCTTTTTTATTTCAAAATATACAAATATATGGTGAATCATACATGATCTTATAAGAACAAAAGAATTTCCACATAAATCTTGCCCCAAGTTCCACTATCATGTGTGAGCAGTTTTGGTAACATGTGCAGATACCAGTCAAAATATTATTCCTATGGTTGATCCCTGTCTTTGAAGTCTATCATAATTTTCTACACTTACTGGAACACTGTCACGACCAAGCCATGCATAAAACAAATGTTCATCCCTCCCATTGCCAGGATATGTATACTGAACAATGTAGCAATCTCCACTGAAGAGCTTTGTCTGCTCTGGATCAGGAATAAGGGTCGGCTGTTCACCATTTATCCGCCAAACCTGAATTATTAACATTGCATCAGACAGGAACCTAGGATAATATTTGGCTGTGATCAAAACTCAAAAAAAAAAAATTGACAAACTACCTTCAGTTTTCCTCGGCAATTTATATATGGCTGGCAGTCTTCTTCATCAGGCAGTTCCTTCACATCATAGCCCTGTTGCTTAAATATTGCTGGAACAAAAAAAGGGGAACTAAATAGTTAGCATTGAAGCAACTAAATTAGTAAAACCACCCATTCTGCTATCGCCCTTTCTAATCTTTCCTATAATTTATCTGCACAGGTAACAAACCTGCTACTTTTCCACGACCTTCTTCATACAACTTTGGCTCCACCACCTGAGGCCAATTCTTAAAATACGACCTAAATATGGAAGTCTCTAATCCTTCAGTTAGAAAAGTTAAATGGGTTGCCATTGATCTTCCCTGATTTCTCAGTAGATCCTGAAAAGGAGTAGCCAGTAAAAAAGGTAAGAATAATGCTCGTAAGAATCCCTATGGGCTAGCACGAGAAGAAAATTTGAAAGGGTGGTCATTTTTTTACCTCGGTAACTGAAATTGATTTCTTCCTTTCTGTAATTGAGGTATTTCTTCCCATCCATACAAAAATCTCAGCACCACAGTCAAGCATATAGCACTTGTTTGTCTCTAGCATTTCTTTGTTCAACGAACTACCTTCACAAGGACACAGCTTAGCCTGTGCTGTTATCCTGTTAATAAGGAATCTTAAGTATTTTCAGAAAAAGAAGCAAGAGGTGTTATTTCAATGAAAGGAAAATTTTGGGGAAACAGTAACCACATACAAAGCATGCAGGCACATACTGGTAGACATGCACACACAACTACATCCAAAATCCGAAAAAAGTGAATCCTCTATGAAATTAGGCAGGCTAAGGGCAAAGCATAATTATTTGTATTTGTAAGAACACAATACAGTATCCTTTTGGTGGCCAAATACAAGATGACTTCAATAGTTGAATGTTACCAATCCTAATCCTAGGCAAACTAGCCGAGCTTTTGAATGGCAACCTTGGACTTGGCAATATGCAGGAGTGACCATGTGTCCAAAACAGCAGAGAATGCCTGTAGATGAAGAAAAAACTCACCAGAACAATTGTGAGAATGGAGAATCAGATTGTTTCTCAACACAAGGTGAATCCCTAGGAATAGGAGCATATCCTCCAAAAAAACTCCAGAACTCACCAACTTCAGGATCGCCAACAAGTTTCCCATCCTCTGCAGCACCAGAATAATTAATCGCAGATTCTTTTTTTCTTTAGATAGAGAGAGAAAGAGGAGGGGGGAAAGGAGTCTGACCTACAGTGGCCACTTCACATTTTCCACCATGCTTGTTCTCCTTGATATACTGAACAACCTCCAAAGCTTTAGCCCTTTCTTGAGTGCTAGAGTTGCACCCACTAAAGAGGAAAATTTTGGATGCAGTGTCAAGTATGAATACATCATTATGGTTCAAGGATGACCGAGAAAAAGGCACCTGCTCAGAATGCTCACCTTTATAACCATATTCACCAAAATCCAAACAGGACTAGGACATATGCAGGTGCATATTTATTGATAAATAAATCTTAAAAAAAAATCAATATCGATAATCATTCTGCTTGTAAAAGTTGGTCTAAATTAACCAACAAAGAAAGAAGTGTGTAAACAAATGCTGACTAAAATTATGTTAGCTACACTTTTATAAGTATTAATTTCAGGCTCCATCTAGAAGAATCCATGCAATGGCATCAAAAATAGCTATATGCACCTATCTGAAATAACTGAGGGTTTTAACAGTAAATGAGTGGCAAATCTTCAGCATCTCTCAAGTCATGGATGGCTAATTCAGTTTCCACAGAAGTTTATAGAGTTGTTCGTGACTTACTTCTTTCACAGAAACAACATGCTCCCCTTTGCATGTTAACAAGCTAATTTTGTATGATTCACCATTTAACTGTCCAGAATCTGAAGAAAACACTCCTTCAATGGGTATAACACATGGCTTAAAGTATGACAAGAACTTCTCTGTTTCTTGGCCCTGAACTTCCCTATACTGTACAGTACAAGACCCTAGAGCTGAATCTAATTCTAGTGCTTTGTCTGATGCTAGTGTCGATTCCACCTGCAAATATCATTAAGCAACCTTAGAACATGTTGTACTAATGCAAGCTATCAAATGTAAAATTTTGCGCTCTACAAACCATTACAGTCAGAGAAGATAGGAAGACAAGTGTCTATGAATAATTTAAGATGGACGAGGCCTGCAGTCAACTAACTCAACAATTTTTCATCAATCTCCTAGATCAAATGCCACAGTATGGTAACAACAATAAATTGAGTCAACAAAATGTTTTGACTCGGAAAGTTTCTTCGTTTAAAGATCTTGTGCTCAATTGATTGCTTTCTTTGATGCATTCATTCAGTTGCATATATTTCACATAATTCATTTGATCTTTATAATATAAGCTGGCAATTCGAAATCTAGTGGTTCCCATATCAATGCAGGTCGACTAAATCCCAAGTAACTAAGATAAGAAGGCAAGATTAAAAAAAAAAGACCTCATTTGCATCTTTTCCCAACCAGTAATGTATGTCGTGCTGAGGAGGGCCGCTTCTTGGCAAAACCGTCTGTCGCACAGCACAAACAAGAAACGAAGCTCAATATTATCCAAAAAAAATGGAATTTCTATATTAACAGTGAAATGTGAGAAGCAACAACTTACACTCAAAACTACATATGAATTCCCAGAATAAAACTTTCCATGCAGAGATTTTGGGACTGGAACCAACCGGAGCTGCTTCTCCACACACCATATTTCCAAGCCACTAAACACAGGACGGGTGCCGTTAAGGAAGAAGAAGAAGCAATTAATAACCTCAAAAAACATTACATTAATTAACCGCGCCTATTTCGGAGACAATATCGAGTACGAAAACAAGCACAAATAAGGATACGGTTTGGCTCCTGCGCCATCGAATACAGAGTCAATCTGCTTTGACATTGCTGCTCATTCTCTTCTCTGATTTTCTGCCATCCAAAGGCAAAAAAAGAAGTAAGAAAAAAATAATAAACAATGTTCGTCATCAATCAAATCTAACTGCCATAGTAAAAGCCTCACCAGATTTGATGAATTTCGGCAGGTTTTATTTATTTTTAACTTTTAAAGTGTGAGTGATTGGTGAGGAAGAGTAAAAACAAACTAAAGATTGTTGAAGATGTTAGGGAGGAAGTGAAAGAGAGGGGAAAATGGAGAAGGGTAGGCAAGTTTGGCTTTATCGTCCAGCTAATTGAGGGGCCCACTCTGTGTCTGATGGAATGTAAAAGATGAAAAGGACAAGGCGGTGCCTCATGCCTTTCCCGCTCCTTTGACTTCAATCATGGACGGTTGGATTAGTGCGTTCATGGGCCCATTTGTGATTTTTTAAGCCGTTGATTGCTCAGTCGAGTCAGGAATGATTACCTGGGCCAACCAAGAGTTTTCTTTTTTATCTTTTTTTAGAGAGATGATGGTTAAACACCAAATGCGTGCGTTTTAGGAAAACAATAGATGACCAGAGGGGTGATGATTTTAGGCAGTTTTACACTCTTTATTTTAATATTTTTTATTTTAATTTTTATTTAATATCAACCTTATATTTTAGAATCTTGTCATTTTTACAACATTTTTTTTATAGATTTAAATAGGTGTTCCATTTAAAAAATATTTGTTTCCCCTGTCATCTACACATTGCCAAAATTTTCTTTTCTTTCCTCTTTTTTCTTTTAATTCATTTTATTTTTTAAAACCTAAAAAAA
>Ga0325400_1000725_pt1 | contig 25383 bp, 28 predicted proteins | sample PopdelMetagenome_2_FD_205662 | JGI IMG/M metagenome (GOLD analysis project Ga0325400, IMG submission 205662) | Populus deltoides microbial communities from Bellville, Georgia, United States - Xylem-PdKOR-R1 | ecosystem: Host-associated > Plants > Phyllosphere > Stem > Wood/Secondary xylem...
TTTTTTTCCATTTTTTGTGTAACTATCATATAGTTGTAGAGAAAGGGAGATAGAGTGAAGAGAAAGGAGTTGAGTGGCAATGATTTCTGTTGCCTGCGTTTCTGTGGTGGTGATCGTGAGATTTACGTGGTCCCGTCGTCCCAAATTTCAATTTGTTTATATGAGTGTTCATCTTGTGAATTCTTTGACATCTTCTGTTATTAAATGTTATCCTTTTTGGATCATAAACAAAAGTCAAATCGAAGTCTCCAATTTGTTAGTAACAAACTTAACCACCTGCACTCCAGTTTTTGTCACTTCCCCTTACTAGGTCTCCACTGATCTTGTCAATAGAAATCCAATATTTTCCTTCACTGTCTCTCCTGCCAAATTAACAACATAGCTTCACCACTTTTATGCTAGTAAAAGAGAGGAAATGGCAGCTACAGATAACAAAGCAGTCGATGTTGAAGCTGGTACAACAAAACAACAAGTAGTGTACCTGCAGGTTGACTCACGTTGGGCCTTCATAAAGAAAGTGTACTCCATAATTTCAATGCAATTGCTTGTTTGGAAGTTGTCAATGGTATATGCATGGTTTTCATGTATTAAGTAAAATCTTACAATTTTTTTTCTCATTTTCATGATATCCTAACAACTTAGCTGCCACTCTGTTTTCTATTGTTTTCCAAACCTGACCTGATTGTCTTTTAATTAGCTAGCTAAACACTTTCTTTCTTCTGGTCATAAATTTAATTTTGTTCAAGCTAGCAGCTAGTAAATGGAGTCTTTTTGTCTACTATTCGCAACAAGAATACACATGGCCTTTGGAAATGTATAATCAGAATTAATGCTGCAGTCAGTTTGTATCTTAAGTATGTGTGTGCGTGTCAAATTCAGTAATGTTGCTCCATGCCATATTTGAAGCCGGTAGAGGAGGCAGGTCAGCATTTCAATCTCTCTCTCTCTCTCTCTCTCTCTCTCTCTCTCTCTCTCTAGAGAGAGAGAGAGAGAGATTGAAATGCTCATCTATTTATAACGACTAACGAGTAAAAACTGAGTGTTTAGGAAAGGACCGTGACTTGTTAATTTGCCGAAGACAGAAAATATCCATGAAAAAGGGCTACTCACAAGTAATTGAAGGACACCTTTTTCTCGCAGCTAGCTTGGAGAAGAATATATTTAGAAGATTATACATTCTGGGCTGTGAAAAGAAGAGGCCATGATTTCAACCTCCTCACACCTTCTTTTATGCTTGCTGTTTCTGTGTGGGTTCAGGCATCTACGTGGGGCTTTATAAATTCATCTAACCGTGTCTCTCTGTCACTAATTTCCTCTTGCGTTGATATTCAATGCAGGTACTTTTCCCTCAGAAAGTTGTCAGCAGCGATATGCAGTTCCTTAGCTGCAGTCATACACAACACTGACGACTTGAACAAGCGTTTCAACCATGAATGATGACTTCATCTGGGCTGCAATCTTTCTGTATCTGCATCTGTTCCTTGTTCTCCATGGTTTAGATATGTTGGATATGTGTAGTCCGTGCTGCTGAAAGAGGAGCCCATGTGTCCACAGCAGAAAGAGAGTGTATGCTTTTCCACACACTTCCAAGTCATTGTAGCTTTGCTCTCCGGCCACCAAACATCCACTTGCTTGTGGATACATGTCAACCTTTCCAGCTGGGGGTTGGGACCCTATTGGAATGAGTGGGTAAGCCCTAAGTGGGATCCAATAAGTGGATGCATATATATATATATATATATATCCAGAAAATACCATCAAAGACAGCATGCCCACATCAACACCGATGTTGCCCCCTATGGATTTTGTCCCCCATTGTAATTTTCTGCCCCTTTGGATTCTGAGGCAGGCAGGGATTGAAGGCTGCAAGATTCAAGCAATCCCAGCTTCTTCTTCTTCTTTTTCTATTATCCATTTCCCCTTTATTCTCCTCTAAAGACTACTCTGCCCTAACACTTCTTTCATAGTCCATCTTTTTCTTTGTTACTTTTGGTGGGCAAAGCTTATCTCTTTCATCATAAGATTCAAAATCGTTTTAGCTATAATCTACACCTAATGTGGGTAATCATGTTTTAAAATTCTGGACCAGTTATATAATTTTCTATGATGTTATTGAACTCGGCTTTATTAGTTAGATCAACTTGTTACATTCGTTTATTATCTAAGTAAAAGTTGATTCAATCAAACATTTTAATATGGTTAAAATTATAACATGATCTAGTTTAATTTTTTTTTTAAATAATTTTGAAACAACATGATGTAGATTAATTTACTTAATTTATATTTTGAACAGCTAGTCAGGTTTTATAATAGGATTTTATAACTATGATAAAAAAAAGAGAGATCATTTCATTGGATTAAATTTAGAGAGGGTGTGAAAGGGAAGATGAAAAATCATTGCAGAAATGGAGTCCAGCTATGTGGGAAGCCTGAGTCCAAAAGGGCCAAGCAAAGTACATGGATTCTGATAAAGAAAGTCCAAAATACAAAGGAAGAAAAGTAAAAAGAAGACCAATTCTGCATAGTTAACTGGCTCCATATGTCAACTGACGACCCTCAAGTGTAGTTGGCCTATCTTGATGATGAAATTGCTAATCATAATTAATAATTAAATTAAATTAATCAAGTTGCTTTTCTCTTGTCCCGCCTAATTATTGCCAGCCAACAATACAGCACTGTTTCTCAAATGGATCTCATGCATGTTTATCAAAGTCAAAACCCCTTTGAGAGGGCCAAATAAATCTTCAAGGAGAAAATAGCTTGAGTCAAAACCCACTCATCATTTTAGCCCCTCATCGTCTGCTAATTTAGTGGGGATTGGATCTCTATGATGTGCCAAATTGTTCTTCTTCTTCTTCTTTTTTAAAGAAAAAAAATAGAACACCCTTTCCACTAATGTAATATGGAGACAAATTTTAGAATATCTTTCAACCTTCACTAATATTTTATTTTTCGTGACAGATAATTCATGTATTCATGGAAAATGGTGAGGAATTTCTCGGATTATAATAACTAAATATTTAGAGCTTGTTTATTTGTCGGCAACCACAATTCAAAATGCGATTGACTGCATTAAAAAAAAAATAATTCTTGTTTTTGTAAATATTTAGTGTTTATGGTGTGAGCATTAATAAAATTTCTTGGAAACGATCTACTTTCATGGAACATAGAGGGAAAAAAAGAAAAGAAAAGAAAATCAAAGCTCTAAAAATTTAAAGCCATTGATAGAATTATTTACAAAGAATTTAGAAAGGGAAACCTGTTTGATTACTTTAGCACTTGACAGACAAAACTTATCATGAACATCACTTAATGTTGCTTGTAATTAAATTAATCATGGAATTCTTGAAAATGAGAGGGTGTTTCTGTTTGGAATTACATTTATTTTACCAACTCTCACGAATTAAATCTATTTACATTTAATTTGTCCACGCCTTCAACAACCAAGATTAAATAATAATAATAATAATAATAATAATTCAACAAGCAAGATTAATTTCTCCATCTATTTTAATATTTTTTAATCTAGTTTTCGCCATCAAAATATATCAAATTCAATTGACAATAAAAAACCTATCTATAAAAAAAAGATAGGAAAAAAACCTAACTGGAAAGGGTTTTTTTTTCCAACCTAAATTACATCGAATGATTAGGACATGAAAATTGTCATCATTATTAAAAAGAGAGACATTTTGCCTGAAAAAAATCACCTCTTTAACACTCACTAGCATACACGCGAACCCCGCGCTCTCTCTCTAGCATCTCTCTCTCTCTCTCTCTAGATTTCTCTTCCAATCATAGCACACAAACTTGTAAGTTTCTTTTATTTTTTTGTTTCTCACCAAATAACCCTCTACCTTCTTCTTGGTTCTTTCAAGAATAAAAATTGAATCTTTGTCATAGTTTTTAACGAAAAACCTTGTGTTTTTGTTTCAGAAATGGAGAGGTAATTAATAGATCAAATCTTGTCAATGCTGGATCTGTTGAGACCTCTTCATGTTTCAACTGTGAGTGTTCTTTCTTTTCTAGGTTTGTTTTTTAATGTTCTTGTTTTTCATTTTTCTTATGTACATTTTGTGTTTGTGTATTTAAAGTTGTGTTTTTTAGCTTAAGTGGGTGACCCTTTATGTTTTTTTTTTTGTTTTTTGGTACTCAAGTTTGGTTCTTGATGGAAAATAAGGAAGACCCATTTCTTGAGATTTGAGTAATACTGAATAGTTTGATGAGACTTTGTTGAAGAAGTTTAGTGGATTTGTTTTGATGGAAGATAATGAAGACCCATTTTTTGAGATTTGCACATTCTGGGTTTAGTTATTTGATTTTTTTATATTTGTGTTTTTGAGGAAAAAACTAGATAATATAGTGGAGAATTGGGGTGGTTGATGAATAGTGAACTAGAGTCTTGCTTGTTTGGAATTATGGAAATGAGGTTTTGGCATGAGTTCTTTTTTTTTTTTGTAAAATAAAGACTGAGGCTTGGATGAACTATTTTAGTTCTCTTGTAGGTGCATTATTTTGTACTGAATTGATTAGAGAATTTAGAATTTAGTTCAGATACCTGTGTGATAGTGTGAAGTAGATGGCATTTTTCTCGAAAGTTTTGGTTTTTCTTTTCACGGTGCAAAGATCCTGGAAAAACTGGTCCTTTATAGTTGATTTTAGTGTTTATTGAACTAAATTGTCATGTAAGGGTTTAATGATTCAGTCACATGTGCATCTTTAATTTGCTGAAGATTGAATACGGTTTTGGCACTGGGGTTATGGAAAGTGTTGACACATAAACTGTCACGAACCAGGACAATATATCGAGGATGAGACCTCCTCTCGTTCCACTTGCGACATTGATTGGGCGTGAGCTTAGGAATGAGAAGATCGAGAAACCATTTGTGAAGTATGGACAAGCTGCTTTAGCAAAGAAAGGCGAGGATTACTTTCTCATAAAACCTGACTGCCAGAGGGTTCCTGGGGATCTGTCGACATCATTCTCTGTGTTTGCGGTACTCCCTTTTTTTTATGTACATGTTATTTACCTCCTCATCCAAGAGATGATTCTGCATGGTCTGAGAGAATCAAGTAGAAGAGAAAGAAAGGATCAAATAATTTACAATTCTAACAAGAAAAGTGAATCACCCTCTTTTCTCCTTCTGTCCCAAATAGTTGGAGACTATTGATTTGAATCTTTAATTTTTCCCCTTTTTGTTTTCCTACCTTCGTGATTTAGTGGACCCTATGTAAATTAGGAGCAACTTTAAAACCCACAGAAATTCATAAATTTGGTTTTGTTGATGATCCATAGGAATTCTTAGTATCCATTTTATTAGCAGATCTTTGACGGACATAATGGGGTATCAGCCGCCATCTTTGTGAAGGAGAAGTTATTGGATAATGTCTTGAGTGCAATTCCTCAAGATATCACTAGAGAAGAGTGGCTTCAAGCACTTCCTCAAGCACTAGTTGCTGGTTTTGTGAAAACTGACATAGAATTCCAGCAGAAAGGTATGGATCTGTATCCCTTCTGTTGTAGTTTTATTTTCCTTTGTTGCATCTTGTATTTGTTTTCTCTTTGTGTGCATTTATGTGGGCACAGACTAATCTTTCAGTTTGATACAAATGACAGGGGAGACTTCTGGGACAACTGTGACATTTGTTGTAATTGATGAGTGGACTGTGACTGTTGCTTCTGTGGGGGATTCACGATGCATATTGGACAGCCAGGGGGGTGTGGTTTCTCTTTTGACAGTTGATCACAGGCTGGAAGAAAATGTTGAAGAGAGAGAGCGAGTAACTGCAAGTGGGGGTGAAGTAGGAAGGCTAAATGTTTTTGGAGGCAACGAGGTATGGTGCTCTTTTTTATACGTCACCTATGACATGTTCAGATATGTATTTTATGCTCCTCTCCTTCCCTCATGCTTTTTTATTTTTTAATCTTATTCATCCAATCTCTCAATGGTTTGTAGGTTGGTCCCTTGCGTTGTTGGCCTGGTGGATTATGTCTTTCTAGATCAATAGGCGACACAGATGTTGGAGAGTTCATTGTTCCAATACCTCATGTCAAGCAAGTGAAAGTGAGTCTATTTTCTAATTGTGATTTGTTTTCTGCTTTTTTTAAAATTAATTTTGAAGCTCAGGAAATTATTTTCTGGTTATTTAGCTTTCAAATGCTGGAGGAAGACTTGTTATCGCTTCCGATGGTATCTGGGATGCTTTATCTTCCGATTTGGCTGCCAAGTCATGTAGGGGTTTGCCTGCAGAGATTGCTGCAAAGTTGGTTGTTAAGGTGACATCTAGCATACTCTTGCTTCTTGCATGTATGCAACAGTGCTTCTGTTGCTTTATTGCTAATACTTGTTTGTTGTTTCTCTTTAGGTGGCATTGAGGTCAAGGGGGCTGAAGGATGATACAACATGCCTTGTTGTTGATATCATCCCATCCGACATTCCTGTCTTGCCTCCAATACCGAGGAAGAAGCATAATATGTTCAGTTCGCTTTTTGGAAAGAAAGCGCTGAGTTCTGTGAGCAAATCAACAAAAAAGCTTTCTGCTGTTGGTGCGGTTGAGGAACTGTTTGAAGAGGGTTCTGCTATTCTTGCAGAACGGTATGCTGATTGTAAAATTCATTTTTTATTATTTTTCTCATATAGTTTATGCAAAATCATTGAGTATGATATCAGAGGCAAACTCTACCTGTAATGGTCTTTGCTTACCTATCTTCTTATTCAGTGATCGTGATAACTGATTTTTTTTTGCTTATATAATGAACTAATAAGTGAAAGAGGGAATAAGGAGTTTAGAAGCTCTGCCTCTTGAAATGTAGTTTTAATTTGTCTTTGTTATTTTTTTAATGAAAATGCAGATTAAGTAAGTATTTCCCTGCAAACGCAAACTCTGGGCTGTGCAGATGTGCTGTTTGCCAAGTGGATCAAACCCCAGGTGACAGTTTATCAGTAAACTCAGGCTCTTTCTTCTCACCTGGATCGAAGCCATGTGAAGGCCCCTTCCTCTGCAGTAACTGTCAGAAAAAGAAAGATGCCATGGAAGGCAAAAGGTCGAGCAGACCCACTGTGATGACATAGCAATTTATCTGGAACAGAGTAAATATTTGACATATTTTTGCTGGCAGTATGAGCATGCTTGGTTTTATTTTCCAGTACTGATTGGAATAGTTGTGTAAGAAATGAGGTAGAAATACAGGGAGTAGGTGTTTTTGTCTTTCAATTGTTTGTATTGATTTCTGGTTTGTGCTCGGCTTTTACTGACTGACAGAAGACAGAAATGCTGTCTAATAGATATGTTTGTGATAGTTTGATTGCTAATTTGTAAGTAAAAATGAAGGTTGCATAGTTAAATGTTCTGTTGCAGCATCTTCTTCGCATCCACTTTGAAATTTACTCCCTCGTGCATTATTTACTTCTGATACAATGTAACAGAACAAGAAGCTATATACAAGAACGTTTCTATGTATGAGTTTCAATGTTGTTTACAGTTAGGAGTTTCAATGTTTTTCCAAATTGTTTGGTTTTAAGGGATGATAAACAATTTTTTCTATTTTCTCCTGGGAGCAGCTTCCACTGATATGGATGTATGGTTTTGGTACTTCTATTTCCTTTGAAAAAAGATCAAAATAACCGGAAATGCGGCTCCGTTCATTTGAAAGTGTTTGCATCACAGAGACTGAAACTGAAATTTTTTATTTGAGATATTGGTCAAGAAAAATCTATAATTTGTAGCTTTTTTTAAATTAATGTTTTTAAACTGCAACAATGCCTAATAACCAATGCAAATCTTCCCAACTTTCCAAGTGTATTTGCAACTGTAGAGCCTTAGGCAATTAATTTTCAGGGTCTGTTGTGTGGTTCCAGAAGAGGCATTGAACAAATTTGTTTCCATGAATCTGAGTGAGAATGACCGGCGAAAAAGTAAACTTAAATTTGGTAGATTTATCTTTCAAAGACCCGTGGACTTGATTCTCTGGCTTGAACGGTTCTTTTTCCGGCCCCCATCAAAAGGCCTATAATTCCCTTGGATTGAGCTCCTCACGCAAGCCTAGGTCTTTTGTGAGGATTTCTACTTCCATGAAACAATGAAAATTAAATCACAAATATAATTTAATTGTTCATAAAAAAAATCTAAAAATATTTTTAATTGTGGGGGTTAAAATAAAATGGTTCAAGAAGTATGGGAGGTTAGGTTTTAAAGATTTCATGGCCTATATTATGACCTAATGTATTCCAAAAATAAAAAATAAAAAAAATTCCAACCATTTCACAAGATTGCCTTTGAAATTAAACCTAGCTTTTTACGCCATGCCACTCAATGCATGCTTCATCTAATAATCAAATATAAAGAAGCTTCATGTCATTCATCTCTCAACACTCAAACACATTCATATTTAATCCTAGTTATTAAACCTCATGTGACTTGGAATCACAATAGTTTTGTTTTTTTAATTTCTTTTTATCAAGCATGCTTTATGTTTCTATTTTAATTAAAAAATACCCAAATATTTAACCAATTTTATATAAACAAACAATTTTTTTTTTCAATGAGTATATAATATAATAGATGAGAAAATGAGACATCTGAATATATAATATGATTAAGATGGTATAGAGAACTATTAATATCATAACTGGAAAGAAAAGAAATGGAATAATTAATTAATTTTGTAAAGCCAAAGGTTAAAGCTTGTCCTTGGCTATCCAACGCTTGCTAATTCTATTATTCATAAAAAAAAAAACATGGATATTTCCATGTTTTTAATTTGGTATATATAATTTTGTAAAGCCAATGGAATATATAATATGATTCCTGTTTTTTTTGGTATATTAGGTTTTTTTTATCCATTGGAATTTCCAGTTATTTTCATAAAAAAATATATATTTATTCTTATTTCAACAAATAATTTTCTTACAAGAGATCGTGAGTCTCTCTATGAACTCATCTTCAGTCTATTTATTAGACGTTCTTAATTATGATCCATGGATATTTCCATGGAATGTTGACAGTGATTATGAGATTTATTTTCACTTGATTTGATAGTAATTAAAAAACCCAACAATTCTCTCCTTTTTTCTCTCTCTATAAATACTGGAAATTTCTTCATAATACTATGAATCAACAGAGACATATTATAAGTATGAAAACAAATTTTTTTAAATTTATAATTATAATATTAGAATAAAACTCATGCTTGATAAAAATATTAGACCCTTTTATAGTTTACATCCATAGTATTTTTTTTTTTTCGTTTGTTTTTCATTTAATAAAAGTCTGGATATATATATTAGATTATTTGTCGGTGGAACAATGATAAATCTGAAGCTTTTTTAAATGATTAATTTTTCATTATTTTTTTTAAAATAGAATTAATTAAAGGAGCTCGTCAGTAGTAAAAACAGGAAAAGGAGCATAGATTTATTCATTATTAAGTAGCAAAATATAGAAGGAACAAGCACACACGTACGAGTAACAGAAGGAACAGCAGATGAACAACAAGGACATGGGATGTAATAAAGTAGGCATAACAAGCAACAACATAGACTATATCATATAGTTCAGAAGCTTGCACCATAAGTGCTGCCTCCTAGTATGGAGGCATCCATTGCAGCTCAATTCCATAGTTCCATTTATCAACGGGATCCACAGGTTTGATGTCCACAACAGAAGTATAAGCTGAGCACCCTCCAACCCTAACCCTAATCCTATGCGAAGTCATTGATGCGTCTTTCAAGAAGTGGCAGCAAAGAGTTCCTTTGCACCCACTCCCCTCTTCTATCTCCTCGTACTGCCTACAATAGCTGGTCGACGAACAATTCAACGGTGATAGAAGAATGTTATCAGAACAGTTGAATAACATAACAGTGTTGCGAACGGATATGTTGAATGGCAAGTTCTCGTCAAGCCTTAATCCTCCTACGGCAAGATCAGAGGAATAGCATGTGTCTTTCCCTATTAGGGGAGGGCGTATGACAAGTTTATAAGCACTAGGATTGATACTGAGAATCCTGTAGTACAGTCCTTGAGCTGACAAGAACTCTAGAGCACCATTGTTGCAATAGATTCTGTACCTAGGGTTTCCACAATTATCACTTGTGCTAAGGGGGTAAGGGATTAGCATGTTGCCACATTTAGGGCAAGCATCAAGGGCTGGCACATGAGATAGTAAAGTGAGCAAAAAGACTACCAGAAACATCATCTTGACTCTCGAGTTCAGAAACAGAAGAGGGAAAAGACCAAGTGAAGCAAGGAGCCTAACAGCTAGATGCCTTAAATAGACAAATCCACGCCGAAGTAACTCCTTGGTGAGCCATGAAGCCAATTAACTACTGCTAAATTAATTAAAATATGCTCTAAGATACGGAAAACATAAACAAAAATGAATTCTGATAGAAGTGCGGTTTCCCTTAGTGCAATATCATGCAATCTGGGGCCTGCACACATGGCAGACTCTCTGCTACCTTGCCAAATAAATGCAATTAAATAGTCATCAAGTTTTTATGTCCTCCATGAACTTTGAAGCTGATTAGTTGAAGTTAAATGTGCCGACCGATAGAATCTGAGACAAATATATAAACCCCACCTGATTCGCCAGGTCACTCAATCATGCATTCAGCTATCAGATTAGCATAACTGACCAGAAAACTGAGGATTAATCAACATGTGACTCGCAGTTTCGATAAATGAGAAGTTTGGCAAAAAGAGCAATCATGATTCGACGATACACAACAATAATTAATGACTATAAGGACATGTGTTCACATGTCAAGAAGTGCTAGAACTTCACTGCAGAGTATTGCTGATCGGTAGTATGCAGTTAAGGATTAGCCTAACTGGCCAGAAAACTGAGGATTAATCAACAGGTGACTCGCAGTTTCGATAAATGAGAAGTTTGGCAAAAAGAGCAATCATGATTCGATGACACAACAATAATTAATGACTATAAGGACACGTGTTCACATGTCAAGAAGTGCTAGAACTTCACTGCAGCGTATTGCTGATCGGTATTAAATTGCAGTAACGGGGGCCATGAAGTCAGCATTATACCGTAAATCAAATAATAACACACATAATAGGTCAGCAAATGAAAAACTGAAACTTTCGATATAATGATCAAAACAGTGTAAAAGGGTGCACAGTAAGTTATTCAGCAAGCTGGTTTTGCCTCCATAATCTCATCTGTTCCGTAATAGGATTCCTTTTGATGGTTTTCAAATGAATTCTATGGTGAACATGCGTCAAAGAGACAATGTATAATAAAAAGGGCAATCCCACTTTCCTTGTTTAGAATTATCATAGGCCATTTCACTTCGAGGGGCTCCCATTTCCTCGAGTGGATTATATTAAATAATAAAAGTTCTCTGGGTTGAATCGAAAGAGGTAAGGACAAACTGACAAAGTTAGTATGGCATCTTAATATAACACCGTTAGGTCATTAATCTAACATAACAAAGAGTACAGCTGTCGAGCTATGATTAACTTGTACCACAAAAAACTCCTAATGAGCAAGTAGATCCACGAGCTTTAAACAAATGTAGAGTCTACGGTAAACATTATAGACACGTGTCATCACCAGTATAGAAATAACATTAATCCTCTTAGATAATAAAAAGTATTTTGAGATGAAACTGGGGCCAGCTGAACCCAACTGAGACCCCTGAGTTGTCAAGTATTAAATCAGTGTTCTGTAGTCATCATCCATTCTAACCATGTCAGGAAATTAGCGGAAGATACACGATAAACCAGTTCAGATTGGAAAAGGAAAATATCAAGTTTAATTGCATGTAAATAATTCAGCACTAGACAAATAGATATGGTGAAGTGAATAACTTGTCCATTATGAATGTTACATGTTTCTAATTGTAGAGATTATTTTTTAAATTATTTTTTTACTTGAAAATATATTTTTTTATTTTTTAAAATTTATTTTTAATATTAATATATCAAAACAATTTAAAAATAAAAAAAATTATTTAAAACTAAGAAAACAAACTTTTTGAAATACGATTAGATAGAAATGTCAAACACCATGCTCAGACAGCACTATTCACCGGTGCAAGTGGTTAGTACTGACATGTAGACTGTTCCAGTATTAAATGACTCAGAAAAACAAGGAAGCGACAACAAACAGGCAAGATCAAGTGGAACAACGCAGTGAAATGTTATCGCCAAGTCTTAAGTTACTGAGGAAGAGTCTTTATATTTGATTGACAAAACACACTTCGCAGTCAAAATAGATTCTAAAACTTCAATATGTTTTAGGCCGTACTCAATTGCAACAAACATTTCATTGCTAATAGATTTTTCATGCATACAAACTACATTGCATTGTATTGTCTGAAATGCCAATCCATGATGCATATTGGCCTACGAAGAACAAACATATTGTCCTTGCAGTATCTTCAAATCTGCACTTGAATCTTAACAGTTGGTTTGCCTAATCAAAGGGTCGAAATGTATCAGTTGTGCTTTTATGACCTTAATGCAACCTGAATGATTTTGAGAAATCCTTCTTTCTGTATCTAAAAGACTGAAGCTAGCTTATTAAGCAGTCAAATAAGGGTGTAACAATAAAGATCATTGAAAAACTAAAAAATGAAACTTTTTTTCCCCAGCAGTTGCATATCAACAGATGCATACACAAAATTTAAGAAGCTCAACAAAACAGTTTAAGAATAAGACTGTTCCAAAAGTTCCTAAATTAGGGTGACTATATAATTTGCTTAGAGTAGGATGCATGATATTTCTTCTTCTTCGTTTTTGAGGGAAGTTTGTACATGATATTTCAAAGATAGATCAATTTGGGACTTAAGCTGGCGATTTCAGGATGACCAATTGTCTTTCTTTCAATTTTACAAGGTCTCTAACACTTCGTCCCACCAATTCTAATATCAAGGAACCTTTGACAACGTATAAATGCACCTAGACATGCTGTTAAATGCACCTAGACACCACAAATGTACAGTACAAAAAGCAGAGTTATTCACAATCAAATGACATAATCAATAAGGATAAAGAATGGTAAAATTCAGTACAATATCAATCTCATTGATACCATGATTCTCATATAAAACAAATATAAAATCCCATCAATCAAATAACCTCTACAATAAAAAAAAATGTATACACCACCACCGCCCGCCCACCCTCATCCACACACACTCACACAGAGTTTAGGAAAAAAGGGTACACAAAACAAGTAAAGGATAGAAATAAGAAACAAAAGCTATTTGTCTGGGCCTGTCACATTCAGCCTAGCTGGAACCATATTTCTTACAAAAGTTAGGGGAAACAGCTACTCTTGCTTTTTAGGGAAGATTAACACGAAATATCGAGTGAATTTCAGCTAAACAATCCCTCTCCTGCAAATAAGGATGCAAGTGTTAATGGCATCTCCTCAAGGAAAAATTGATAGATAGGCCATTCTATCACTCAAAGATGACTACAAAGTAAAAACTAATTGCATCTCCATGATGAAAATATCATATCCCAGTTAACAGTCAAAAACAAATCACTCAATACGACATCATGACCATGTCATCATTAGAAAGTGGCAGGGAGAGGAGAACTTACTCAGATCCTCAAAGGAAATATTACTGATGTTTTCTCCACTCGTTATAAGGCGAATCTTTCCTGCAGAGGTTAAATTGCAAGGCGTTGAAAATGAGGACTATTCAGTGTACTAACTTGTACTTATACGCCAAAACCAAAATTTCTAGTAAAATATATCTATATCTCCCCCCAATCCAAAACTTCAACACCAGGTTGAGTTCAAGGCCATTCACACAACTACATCAGATGCTGTGATCTTGATAGACATTTACACTCATCTCCACGTCCTCATGCAATCAATTTTATAAGTTAAGGTTTGTTTGTAAAAGAAAAGGACACCACTTGGTCAGAAAGCCCACATTTGCGGTAACCAAATAATCTCTCTATCCTCCCAATTCATCTTGATAACATAGCAAAATAGCAACACGCTGTACTGGACTTAAAAAATATGTAACATGATGATCAGACAAAAGACAATAGAGCAGTATTTAACCCCATGAGGCTCAATGCTGCACAATGGGGCCAGATACTTTTTAATAGCATATCATTTGAGTTTCTCACTACTATCATACAGGGATTTCTGTCTAATGTTTTTTGGTCTTGAGTCAACTTCATACAATCAACAGAAGTCATTTATCTTCAATCTAAAGCTGACAAGTCTACTAATTTCCAAGCAGCATTGAAACTTAAGCAACACTGCCTGCCATATATTAGTATTACAAGAGGCAGGATGATACCAAAAGGAATAAACCAAGACCTCTTTGAACTCTGTAGTAATAATGATAACAACAATGGACGGGCGGGAGAATGGAGGGGGGGGGGCGCATTAGAAGTAGACATACCATCACGACGAACACAAATCTCAGGAATGTTTTTAACTTCGCCACTGATGCTGTCATTGTAAACTCTAATTTCAATGTCTCCCTCAACATAAACTGAAGAGCTGAACCAAAGATCCATTTGTGAGACAAAAAAAAAAAAAAAAAAACAATTTAGAGGAAATTTAGCTTGTTTTCTCTATCCAATTGGAAGGGAGTTCTATAAAGATTAAATATATACTTTTTGGCAAGTTGTTGAACAGCATAAGCCCCAAGTGAATCATTATGCACAGCTATTCGATGCCACTGAGCAGGTTTTGGCAAGTCTTTAGATCCTATAATTCTTTGGTCAAACATGCCCCCTGTTCCAACAGTAAAGATGGTTACAGTCCTCCCATTTCGCAAGATCTTCTGCACAGGGGCTTGTCCCACTTTTCCACAAATAATTGCCTGTAAAAACAATACTATGAGTTAATTATACTTTTCCTTAACTGAAAATAAAAAGGAAAAACGAACACCATAGAAGATTAACCGCATTGAAATTTTAAGGTAATCTTTATTATTTAATATTTATATCAAAACACCTCAAAATAAATCAAGCCAAATGGAAAAGCTGCAAATTTCAAGATTAAGCATCATTATGATTTCTTCTCTAACCAATTCTTTTATCCAAGTAAAAAGAAAGAAAAGATGAGATGGCATTAAAACCATCAAAGCAAGCTGAAATGCTCCTCATGTTTCATATGCAACACTTCGCAGAATTCCAATCACACAAAAGAGCATTTTCAATATGAAACAGATGGCATTAAAACCATCAAAGCAAGCTGAAATGCTCCTCATATCATATGCAACACTTCACAGAATTCCAACCACACAAAAGAGCATTTTCAATATGAAACACAGCCATCATCGAACAAAGTTGCAACATTGTCATTTGATGCAATGATTAGTGATCAGGGGTCCAGTTTTCAGTGACAGCACATCAAAAATATCAAATTCTACTTTTCCAATGCTACTTAAAACACAGAGAAAACCATTCCATTTACAAGAGACATCCAACCAAACCACGACAACATTCACAGTCACTCATTAAACACTTAAAAAAAAAGTACCCTGTGCACACCGCGAAACTCCCATCCTTTCCTAGGATCCACACCTTGGAACCGTGACTCGCGCCTATCGCCAAGCAAATCATCAAACTCCTCTTCCACTTTATCATTCTTCCCCTCTTCATTGTCACTGTTAAATGACACAGTTGAGTAACAAGACCTCAAGCTTCTTTGCAAACCTACCCCTACAATCACACACAAAATCAATTCAAACAATTCACTCACACACACATCTTTCAATATTTCCACAAATATGCACTTTACAAACACTTTCAGTAATTCCCCTTAACTATTTGATAAAATTCCTCTAAGAACAAGAATTTCAAAAGCACCACATTCAACCACATAAAGTTCTTTGAAGTGGGTTTTGCACAAAACCCAAAATCCCAATTGCATAATAAACAAAAAATATTGCACCTTTGCAAGTATAATACATAGCACGCGCATACACACACTCACGCAGAGACACGAACTTATACATAAAAAGAGAGTGAGAGACCTAGAGAAGAGGTGGGCATGATAACAGGAGAAGGGACTCTTAAAAGCTTAGCAAATCTGAGAACGAGTGAACTCATTGATTTCAGCGAAAGGAATCAGTGAGAAGTTTTCGTTTGAATAAAAATGTAAACTTTAAAAATGAGAAGAGAGGTTTTTGAAGGGGAGAAGAAGGGTTTTAGCTTAGAGAGAGGAAGACTCAATTTCGGGTTAACCCGTTTTCTTTAATGGATTAGGTGGTCCCCAAGAGCAGACGACATGCCGTTTCTACCCAACTATTATGGTCGTAACACCTTTTCTTTTCCTTTTTTTCCTTCTATTCATTTCATGATATTGTTTGGAGTTTAGAGGAATATATGATGGATCTTTGTGATTTCCTATGTATTGAATTCACTGTTTCTAATTGTGGATTGGTTCTGCCATTGTCAAGTAACATCAAGAAATGATTTACTGTGATTTTGAACGTGGATACTCTGTTTTCTTGTTTTCAGTCAAGCAACCCTTGGTGTTGCCCTTATCAAAGGAAACTAGCAATATGTATTTCACATATCAGCTTCTTTAATATTTTGTTGCCCTTCTTTCTTGCATGCAGGCAGGCACCATAGTCCTGTACTGCTCCTTGAGGAATTCATTTCTTTGTGATCTATTGGTGGACACATTTATCACTCATCGGAGTAGAAAGAACGGTTGATATTGAACACATCTTTAATGATGTTCTCATTGCAATTCTCAGCTGATTGTCAACGAGTGTGCAAAAAATGGGGAGCCTTTAACTTCAACTCTATCTTTTGCCCAACAGCAACTGAAGAGAACTAGCTGCTCCTGGAATTCTTGAATCTTATGACTTTTATAGAGGAGTCTTACTGTCTTTACATTGATGAAGGGCCTAGGATTAACGCAGACAGTCAAACTCTAACGCGACTAGTTAACTAAATCCTTGTACACCCCCTTTAAGTCAAATGAGCAAGGTACCGCACGCTGACTGCAACTGCTTGATTGTTCGGCTCTATGCTCTTGCAACGGGTTAGTATTGTTCAAAGCACTTAAGCCAGGAGTCGAGTATTTTGTCTGCAATCCACTCACCCAGGAAAGAATCACTCTCGCAACACCACCGAGAAATGCCTTTGTTTGTGGATTCTTCTTCCGTGAATTGGAAGTGGATTATAGGGTTCTATCTTTATTTGAGGACTATGAATGCTATCGGTATATGATGTTCAGTCTTCAAACACGGTGCTGGAGACAACTTGCAAGTGTTTCTTATTGCCATCTTTTCTCCACTGCCCCTGCTGCTGTTGATGGGAAACTTCACTGAATGGTTTATCATTGTTGTCCAAACCTGCTTTTCAGAACTGTCAACCAAAAAGCAGAGGATTTGTTGATCACCCTTGTCATAACTCGATTTTAAGGTTTAACATGCTAACGGAGGAGTTCGATAGCATCTGCTGCGCGACTGCTGTTTGCACCGAAGTGATGACTTCCTAAATTTGGATATAGAAGAAATGCATCTCCTAAAAATTGATGAAGAACGTTTCAACTACATTCCTCATACTCCGAGCCTCATCTCTTGGAGAAAGTTCAGTGATTAGGATGAAGATGTTGCTGGAAGCGTGTTGGTGGATGGTTTTCAACGTTTCTGTCGATCTGTGATTTTTGTAGGCATCTCGAATACAAAGGAGATGATTGATTTGTGAATGGACAGTGGATCTTGTCATTTCCAATTGAGATAGTTCATCTCTCTGGGTGGCTGTGCAAGTCATGAACTCCATCCCAGTTGCATCTTATCTATTTCTAATGCCTTTTTTGTGTGATGTAAATAGACAGCTAGTTTCACTACAGATTAGACAGAGTTGAGATGAAAGAATCAGAAGATTTGATGTGAAAAGACAGTAAGACTTAACATGCAATTAAACTTGATATTTTCCTTTACCAATCTGAACTGGTTTTAGAATGGATGATGACTACAGTCACTGAGACCAGGCCACGTTTCAACATGGATGAATGGTACTACCTGAAATGCAAATGCGGTCTTCTATTTCAGTGGACACAAGGTAAGAGGAAAAGGGAAAGGAAACTAAAATTTCCTAAAGGGGATACTAATGGCCAGAACAGAAGATAGATGATTCCACTGGCAAGGATATATATTAAAAAAAGGGTCACGGGCACCTCAATCCCTGAAAATAGGGATGACTCAAAATCTCAACTGAGAAAAGAAGTTACACGACTCAGAAGTGAGAAAGAATAAACAACTCTTCGAAAGTGACAGGTCCAAATTACAATAAACATTTCTCAACAATACCATACAAGAAAAGAAAAAAGGAAAGTCAAGGATGTCACTTTAATGTTTTGCAAGTCTACAAAATTTGAAACTATAATTAACTAATAATTATTCCTCAAGGGTTTTCCCAGGTGCATTTTCCCTTCATTCAACAAATATAACCAAGACAAAAATGGCCACCTTAAAATGTTCATGTAGACCCTGGGATTATCAGCGACCACGTGGCCTAGATGATGACCAAGTGGACTTTGAACCTCCACCCCACCTATCACCAGGCGGATTCCGATCATCAGGTCTACTACCACCACTGCCCCAGCGACCACCACTGCCCCACCGGTCTGTATCTGAAGTGGCCTGCCCGGAACCGCCACTGCTTCCACCACCCCACTTGTCAGAATCTGGAGGGGCTGGCCTACTGCTTCCACCGCCCCACTTAGTTTCTGGAGGAGCCTGCGCTGAGCCTTCAGTTCCACCTCGCCGGAACTTGGGCACATACTTTGCAGGGGCTGGTGCAGCTGCTGCTGCAGCAGCAGCCCCCCCAGGCTCTGGACCGGCAGGGAGATCAGAAGGCCTATGAAGCCCATCAGTTGCTCTTCCCAAGAGAGTTTCCCTCCTTACCCGTTCCTTTTCTTCTAATTCACGTTCTCTTTGTCTCTGCTTCTCTGCTATCTCATCCAACTTCGCCTTGCGTTCAGCTTCTTCTTTCCTGCGTCTCTCAGACTCTGTTTGAAAACCACCAATACATAGAACGAGTTGGTCAATCAAAAACTTATATATGCTTAGAGAGGACACTCTTTGAACACATAGTTGAATGGGGGAAGGCAAGCAACAACTTTGGGGAATAAAAAGTAGAGACTTCAGATATGGATAAAAGGAAACCCATTGAACATAAAATATGGATCAAGTATCGAGTGGAAAAAAGTTGTCCATTCAGTGTAGTGGGTATCCACCTTCATGTTTGCGAGCTTCTTCCTCTTCACGCAGCTTTTTCAGTCTCTCTTCTTCAGACCTAACAAAGAATATTTTCTTCCTCAAAGCTTCTCTCTCTTGTTTCCGAGCTTGAATAATCTGGTTGATCCTTTCTTCCCTGTCGGCTCTCCTTTGGTTGAATTCTGCCTCTCGACGGCTCTTCACTCTTTCCTCAAATATGATCTGCAAGAGAACAAAAATCATATTTGTTTAAATGTTGAAAGCAAGCCAACAAATCATCGCCCCACAGAATATCAAGGCCTGGAGGATTTATCCTCATATTTCCTTGGATGAAGTAGCTCGCCACATGACACGTGGAATCACAGAGATATTGGACACTGACCTTGTTCTCCAACATCCGAGACAGCCTATACTTCTCCTTGAGGTCCCCATCATGGCGTTGTCTGCTCAATTCAGTCTCCAGCTGCAATGCAGACACTGATTAGCATGACTTAAACGGCAGCCATAGTAAACTATATCAAACAAAAATATAATTACACTAAGTGGTAACATCCTTTTTTTAGGCATGCTGCAATTTAAGAAGTGAAGGACAGGGGCAGAGAAACATTTATATGGAATGATATGGAAGGAAAACGACCTTTCAAGGACATGTGACAAAAACTCAAACAGATACCTGCTGTTCATGTTCATGAAGTGCTTTCTCTTCCACCAATCGTTGTTGAAAAGCAGCTTCAATCAATGGGCCTGCCTCCTCTCTTTTCGCCCTTTCCAAATAATCCATTGTTTTAGCCAATTTCTGTAATTTCTTCTCCATTTCCTGCCTCTCTCTGAGTTGCTCACTCAAAGCCCTTTCCATTAAAATTTGCTTTGTCACTTTCTCCTATGTAGAAATAAAATTGTCATATCAGGCACAGCTCCCTATTTAATGAAAAGTAAATGAGACAAGATCTAAACTCACTCCTTCCAAGATGGGCTTCTTTCCTCCTTTCCTTTTACTGCGCTTCTCTTGTTCCTCAAGCAAAGCTTGCGCTTCTTCAAGCTCACGCTCCTCAATTTCCCGGAGGATCCTTTGCTTGTTCCTTTGCTCATACTCGGTTGCAAGCCTCTTCTGCTCGGCCTCTTCTGTAATCTTCAGCTGCTTCAGCCTCCTTGACTCCTCCTCTCGTTCCTAGAAGGCAAAATTTGATATAAGAAGAAAGCGAACCATAATCAACAATCAATCTCTAAGCTATACTGAGGCAATAGTTCAGATGTCCTGCCATTTCCAAGAGTTGACGTTCTTGTTCTTCCTTTCTCTTTTCAATAATGGATTTCCGAGCAAGAAGTCTCTTGTGTTCCTTATCAACAATCTCCCCTAGTCCGGGTAAAATCTCACCCAGCTTCGATGATTTCTTTGTTGGAGGATAAATCATAGCCCTTGCTTTATTTAAGGATTCAGCAAAAACAGTCAAGTGATCTCGCAAATCATCAGATTCAAGACCCTGGAAGAGTCAAATGAATGCAGTCAAACTCTGCTATGGTGTTCTCACCAGCACAACAAGAACCAAGTGTAAAAGGCAAGACAGACCACTTGGAATGAATCAATGCAAGCAAATAGCCAAGATGCAAGCAAATAACCAATATGCAAGCACAATATACTTGATTCCAACAAAAGAAGTAATACAGAGGGACTCAAGTTAGGAAGTAATGTCAACAGTTCAGAAGTGGAATTCTGTGAAGGGGCATGCAGATGGGAGAATCAGAGAGGGAGAGAGAGTAAATAGTACATGAATAAAAACAATGCGTGCAGAATGAAGCATACCGGAGTGCCAAACAATACAACATGCTTCATATGGTCAACTTTCATAGCTATGAAATTATGTTTCACAGCATCAACCGAAATCTTCTCCACGGCAAAGAAATCAAAAAATGGGATCATCTGAGACAAACTCTCAATTTTCATCATCTGATACACCTGAGACACCTGAAAAAAAAGTATGTATGAGCACATGTGACCACAGAAAGAATAAATAAATAATATTGAAACAAACTCGAAAAGAAAAGGTAAAGCAGAAAAAATTGTCTACCTGTTGAAGTAACCTCAGGGTAACAAGCTTCTCGAGGGCAGGAACATATTGGGAGAGATGCACTTCAGGCAAAGAAGAAGCTGAGCCGAGTTTGCCCCCAAGTTTAGAAATTTTGGATAACAAGGGCTGAACCTTTGCCGCGAGATCTAAAGGTAGAAATTCGTGCTCCAAAAGATGGTAAAGATCCTTTACTTCTTGTGTTACACAGCTCATTACACCTTTGGATACCTGAAAATGATGTTGAAATCAGACATTTCAAATGTTTACACAGGAAACAAGGCATATTACAGATACTGTTTCAAAACCCACGGAATAACAATTTTATGTAAAGTAGAGTTGTGGCACATGAATTTGAGTTGGATTACTCGTGGAAATAAGGAAAAATAGCATTATTATATTTCAACCTTCAATAATAGAAAACTACTCTTGAAAAGAAGCACTTCTATCTCTATCTTTTTTTATCAATAAAATGAAGAATTATTTATGAAGAAATCATTTTCCAATGAGAACAAAGAACATATATAAATAGCAAGAAATCACAACTTCAAACTTACCAGTTCTGAAAGAAGGGATGATCTTGAAAGCTGCAGAAAAAACATTATGGAAATGAGAGCCATTAGATGAACTAATAAATGATAGACCAAGAAGGTAAATGCAAGTGAAAAAATTGCATTACCACTTCTCTACTCTCAGGTTTCAGGTCTAGATTGAAACCTATAAGATTAGCCATCCGCAAATTCCGCTCTTTCTCATTTTCAAGTTCCAAATGAGATGCACCATATGTGTGATCATAAGGAGCCACCGCTAAAGCAGCCAAAACAACAGATGATGCTATCATCTGCAAATCTTTCTGGCTTAGGTTTTTATTGAAGCTTTTCTGAAGTGTGAAAAGCTTTAACCATGCATAAGCATGGTAAAGATGACTTGAAGAAATCCAGAAAATCTCTGTTAGCTTCGCATAATAAACCACCATCAAGGATGCCTTGGGAGTTTTTTTGACCATGCACATTAACCCGTGAATATCTTCAATGGACCGAAAAGCTTCCTGCACATGAAAATTGGGTCAAGTGAAGTGAAATAGAATATAATAATACATCCTACAAAAGACACTACAGGTACAAAACTAACATGTAGGAATAATATATAAAGCAATATGCATACCTGCCACAGTTCAAGCTCTGTAGCTACTTTTAGCTGCTCAAATCGTGTATCAAGATACAACTGCAAGCTCTCTGGAGCTGAAAGATCAGGTCGGTCCCTTTGGTCTCTATATTTGTTAAGGTTCGATAGATGATTCCTGATGATCTCACACAACCGCCTAAATTCTGTTGTCCGTTTGTATTGCTTACAGAATTGGAAGGCTCGGTGGGCTGTCATCTACACATAACAACTTGCATTCAGTAAGACGCAGTTTCTGCTTTGCCATATGAAAATCTTTGGGACTTTCATACTAATGGTCATCAGAACAGACGACCATGCAACCAAGTCATCACCATGTAATGGTGAAAGATAGTAGAAGTATGAGCACATAGTTATGATGGGCAACCTATGGTCAACAAAATATGAGCAGAGGACTTAAAGGGAGGAGAAATCCCTATCATCAAAAGTCCAAATGCTAGTGATTGTCAATAGGATAGAAAGAAAAACTCAAAAGTACAATGAGAAAAGGTTGGCCAGCATCAATATTCAGATTCTCATCATCTGATTGCATAAGAAGAAATTGAAACTCAGAATAGAATTGTTAAATAAAGGGAAAACATTGTAAACCGTTTATAATTTGTGGTCCATCCAGCTAACAGAGGTTAAAAAAACCTTACACGCTGGGCCTCTGCCATAACCCACATGTAAATTACAAGTCACTTGATGGTCACATATCAGATGCACACTCTTATCATAAAAAACAATGATTTTAGACATGTTCTTTCCATAAAAAGCTTAATGTGTCTGCTTATGTTCTATTCGTGCATCATATCAAAAATTTATAGAGATAGATGCTGACAATACAAAAAGACCATGTATTGCAAATTTATAGAGATAGATGCTGACAATACAAAAGGACCATGTATTGCACCAAAACATTTAATGTTGAAAGTAGGAATTACTGCATATAGCGCCTCCAACTTCGAGTTGTTCCGTAATATTTCAAGTACTGTTCTATATGTCTCCCACAAAAACTTGAACCAAGGAGTAACAAGTTCACGATCAGACCTATCCTTTCCCTTCTCACCACTGACATAACTAAGCATCAGATCTTCCGGCCTTTTATCTGCTTCTAGATCATCCACATCAAGAGCTTCTTCAAGGGCTTGTGACTGACTACGAGCTTGTTCAGCTTTCTCAGTGGACAGATGCATGAAATGCTTGATCACCTCCTCCAAGGAAGTGACATTCACTTGTTGGCAAACAATACGATACTGAATCAGACCATCCTTGGCAAACCTGCCCCTCCGCAAGTCAACACAAAGCTCTACATACTTAAACATAATCCTTTCCAGTGGCTTTTGCCAGGCTCGGTATCTCTTCGAAGTGATCAGATCATGAAGAGCTTGCAATGCATCTTGCTTCTGCCCAACATTTATCAACTCTGCAACCATACACGTCATGAAAATTCAATAAACATATACCATGGAAATTGGGCTGCTAGTATCACATATATGTCAAAATCTCATAAACATGCAACTACAAAGTGGAAAATAAAAGGCCTGTGACTATTTCCCAACTTCCAAAATAACCATACTAAAGCTACATCTGGAGCAAAGTCTAGTGATGCCTCTTTGGGAAAACAAAGTGGCTCTTCTACAACCACATGTGTTGATCATCCGCCTATGAGGCCAAATTTAAATCACAAACAGCTAAGACTTTTTGTTGAAAAAATCAAAAACTATGCAAGATGATTGAAAGATTGCCAATAATGTGAAGCATGTAAGCATCAAACTAATTTGATATCATCATAAATTTTGGAACTTAAAACATAACATACATTAAACTCTGAGCTTTGAACACCATTCCAGGCAAATTAAAGTTATGCACTAGAGAGGGCGTTAACAGTTCACAATTCATCACTCACCTTCAGCACGCTTCAATGCATTCTCTGGTTTTGCAAAAGTCGACATGACGCAATCAAAATCTTTCAACCTGCTCAATTCAACATAAAGTATCAAACTCTAAATCACCAAATACAGAAGGTAAAAAACCAAAAAAAGAAAAAAAATTCACAAAAGCAAAAAACAAAAAAACAAAATTTAGGTCTGAAACATCAAAAACTCTTATACATCAATTAACATAAAAGCGACCGAAATCTTCACAAAAAAAAACCAAAAAAACACACATCATGTAAAAAATCACTAAGCTCACGGTGATTTATCAAAGATCCACACAATCCTCTCATTATAAACCAAAATCGAAAGAACCCACTTCCAAGAACACAGAAATCAACCTCTAGACAACCTAATGCATCAAAACTTAAGCAAACAAAGCCAAGAAAAAAGAGGATCTTTTAAAGAGAAAACCAAATAATCCAGGAAATAAAAAAATTAGCGTAGGCAAAACGTACAGAAAATCAGTATAGAAATTGATGGAGAGTGAAGAGATGAAAAGAGAAGGAGAAGAATACCTGGCCGCTTTTGGCTTTCTCCTACAACAGCGTTTTTTAGGTAGCAGATGATGACAAGGGTTTTAGTGTGCGAAATTGCGAGAAACAAGCACCTTTTATAGTCGGCCCATTAAGTGAACTGTCCAAATTAAATTGATTTGGGTTTATAGTTTGGGTCAAATATCATAGTCAAATTGTCGTGGATCATACCCAAGTAAAATAATCTATTACCCAATCCAATTTTAGTATGAAACTATATCATTGTTGATTTTGCTTTCGGATATAAAAAAAATATTCAAGTTAATTTATGTTTTAGTTAAAAAATTAAATTATAAATAAATTGATCTGTGAGTTGATTAAATTGATATATCAAAAAAATAACTTGAATTACCGTTAAAATTATAATTTAACTAGAAAATTCAAGATGATATCTTTTTCAAAATTAAAATGACAATATATTAGATTAATTTGGAAAAACTTATATTAACCTGCTAAATCCACTACCAAGGTCATAAAACCATAATAACCCTACAAAAATAAAATAAAATAT